>Ga0105107_10002724_pt1 | contig 11683 bp, 9 predicted proteins | sample PPLLaktember2015_6_FD_79335 | JGI IMG/M metagenome (GOLD analysis project Ga0105107, IMG submission 79335) | Freshwater sediment microbial communities from Prairie Pothole Lake near Jamestown, North Dakota, USA - PPLs Lake P8 Core (1) Depth... | ecosystem: Environmental > Aquatic > Freshwater >... | reverse complement strand
GTTCGTACATTCCGTTCCCCGCAAGCTCATTGCTATAATTGTTACTGCTGAAATTATGAAATCGGCTGTCGACCAGGAAAAAAGAGGCTATAGGAAAAACCAGGATAAGTATCCCGTAGACAGTTCTTTGCTTTAACCTTAGCGGAAATCTGCCACTGTCATTAACAATGTGCAGCGAAACAAAAGTAAGTAGAAGCGCTACGGAACTGATTCCGGTCACAATCCATCCAATAGGATACGATTCAAAGATATTGCCGATCACCTCCGTAGTATAGACCAGGTAATCCACTGCAATAAAATTGAAGCGCGTACTGAACTCATCCCAGAAAAAAAATTCTGCAGCCGCGTTAAACAAGAGAATGAAGGTAAAAAGAAAGAAGATCCCGGAAATAATAAAACGCTGTACCCGCTTTCTGAAAAATGACTCGGGGACAAACCACAGGTATACCAGCGCCGGAATTGTAAAGTACCCGGCATTGACGAGGTCATAGAATAATCCTATTATAAAGATGCCTGATATATTCTTCAGCGAAATATCTGCCTGATCTCCGGAGTATATCAGCAGGACTGCCCGTGTGAGGAACGAAATACCGGCAACCAGAGCAAAAAGTAGCCAGAGTAACCGGAATCTGCCTGATCTGAGCAAAAGGAAAAGAGAATCTTTCATAGGCAAATTCCGGTGCTGAATGATTTCATCAACTGCGTAGCAATATAAATAGTTCCACGGATACACTTTCCTGAAAGGAACCTGTGACGAATGGAGCATGCAAAAGCGATTGCGATCAGGCCTTCACCCGTTCCTTCAGTTGTTTGCACTCGCGAGCATCGGGTCCCCGTACAGGACAACAAATTCATACAGACATACAGATTACTGATTGAAAAAATCAATCAACACAGGGGCGAGTACCTTCATCGACACATTATGACTTTGTCCTTTCAGCAATATCATTTCGCTTTTCGGAATTGCTTCGGATACCGCTTTCACCGCACTTCTCAGTGCTTTTGGTGACTTTTCGCCGCCGATTACTGCAATGGGAACATTGACCGAAGGCGCAATATTCTTTGGAACGTTGTAGTCGCCCATAATCGCAACATCATAAGACAGCGTATGGGCAACGCTTTCATTCTTCCTCCATGATGCCTTGCCAAATAGTTTAAACAGGAAAACAAATGCAGACGGGATGCCCATCACTTTTGCCATAAAATATTGGACTGCATCGCCTCTTTTCCCAAGTTTCGCAAGGCTTGAAAGTGTCGTTTCCGCATCGCGTGGCGGTGCACTGCCGGAAGCACCAACATACGGAGGCTCAAACAACGCTGCTTTTTTTACCTTAACCCCACCGGCTATTGCGCGCAGTACTAATGCGGCTCCTGAAGAAAAACCCAGGACAAACGGTACTTCTCCCGTTCTTTCTATCACGTTTGCGAGATCCTCGATTTCCTTCTCAACAGCATAGGGGGGAATCTCCGTACTTTCCCCACGCCCTCTTCGGTCGTAGGAATAAACGGTAAAATGTTGGGAAAGTAGAGGCACCAGCGCCGGTGTGGGTCCGTTGTTCCTGAAACAAAAAGCGCCATCCACCAACACGAGCGCCGGGCCAACGCCGCTTTTATCGAATGCGATGGATGTTCCGTCGTTAGAGATCGCAGTCTTCATAATTACAGAATTTTTTTACTACTTGCGTTTTACAAGTACTAAGGTAATCAACTACTTTTATTTTGCAAGTAGTTAGAACAATATTTATCTTTGACATATGGCAAAATCGAAAAGACGGTCGGATTGCGCGATCAATTTCGTTTTGGAACTGTTCGGGGACCGCTGGACACTCCTGATCGTGCGGGACCTGATTTTTCATGATAAACGACATTATGGAGAATTTTTACAGTCGGAAGAAAAAATCGCGACCAATATCCTGGCAGACCGGCTGGCCCTGCTGGAGCAGCACGGCATTGTAGTTAAGAGCGTGGATCCCGCCCATGCATCAAAACTCATATACAGCCTCACGCCAAAGGGCATTGACTTGCTGCCAATATTAGTAGAGTTCACCCGGTGGGGTGCAAAATACGATCCGGAAACGGGAGCTGATCTGAAGTTTGTGAACCGCATCAGGCGCGACAGAGATGGCATTTTGAAAGACCTTGAACTGCGACTAAAAAGGAAAATCGGGTCCGGCGGCTGAGTTGCGGAATATTTTATTAGCGCAGCATGCCAGTCTAATGAGAGTAACAAAAATCATCAATCTTCAGGACTTTGGTTATCCCATTCATCCATGATTAATGTGATATTGGGAAAAAACAGATTGATATGGAAACGAACGCGTTGACGACAAACCATGTGGAATTCAAAAAGAAAGTGCTCGATGCAGCAATAAAAAAGCATCAGACCGTGATTGATGATTTCAGACTGGGCATAAAGGAAATGCTGGGAAGCGAAGGTATTGTCAATGAGGACGAAATGGATCTAACACAGCAGGAGTTCAATACTGAAATGGTCCAAAAATCTCATCACATTGCCGATCAACTCGCTTTCGCCAACGAGGAAATGAAATTACTTTATGACATGGCTCCTACAATCAATTATGTACATAATACGATCCAGCCTGGAAGCGTTGTTGTAACAGACAGAGACACTTTCTTTGTTTCGGCAAGCATAGAAGCGTTTGAAGCTGAAGGAACAAAACTCTTTGGATTGTCTGCGGAGAGTCCGCTCTTCAAAGCTATGGAGGGAAAGAAAAAAGGCGATCGCTTCTCACATAATTATAGCGATTACCTTGTCATCGATGTTTTCTGATTCAGGCCACGGACCATGTTACCTGACGCTTTCAACTCTCCTCGAAAACAAGTTTTGCCGTTGTGATAGACGTCATCCACAACTGTAACTAGCCCTTAATCACGGATATTGGCTTCAGCCTGGCGACTTTGTGCGCCAGCCCCGCAGAGTGAACCACATCAATGACTTCCTCAATATCTTTATAAGCAGTTGGTGCTTCTTCACTCACTCCGCGCCGGGACCCTGCACGGACATGAATATCCATATCCGTCAACTCTTTTTCCAGCACAGCAACATTAACAGCCCGTTGTGCAGCCCTGCGTGACATACGTCTGCCCGCCCCATGGCAAGTTGACCCAAAGGTTTTCTCCATGGCGCCTGACGTGCCCACCATGACGTATGACGACGTACCCATACTCCCCGGAATAATGACCGGCTGCCCTATAGTTCGATAATGAACGGGAATTTCAGGATGACCAGGCCCAAAAGAGCGCGTTGAACCTTTTCGGTGTACGATTAGTCTCATGGCATTTCCGTTCACAAGATGGTCCTCAATCTTTGCGATATTGTGCGCCACATCATATACAATCTTGAGTTCGCTTTCTCTGCCACGAAAAAACTCCTTCATCACGTTTCTGATTTCCCATGTAACAATCTGTCGGTTGCACCACGCAAAATTAGCAGCGGAAGACATCGCCTTAAAATATTCCTGTCCCTCAATGGAATCAAAGGGAACGCAGGCAAGCTCCCGATCAGGGAGATGAATGTTGTAAGCGCCCATGGAGGCAACCATTCTTTTTAAATAGTCTGTCGCAACCTGGTGGCCCAAACCCCTTGATCCGGTGTGGATAAGGATCGTTAGTTGGTTAAGCCTGAGACCGAAAACTTCGGCCGCATCAGCATCAAAGATCTCATCGACATAGGAAACTTCGACGAAATGATTCCCGGCACCAATCGTACCCAGCTGATCGAAACCGCGTTTCCGGGCAACATCTGAAACATACGAAGGGTCGGCTGAATCGAGACAACCAAACGATTCAATAAAATCCAGGTCATTAGTTTCGGCATATCCATTTTCAACAGCCCACCCTGCTCCGAGGGAGAGCACTTTATCAAGCTCATGATCCGAAAGCCTGATCAGCCCGCCTTTTCCGATTCCGGATGGGATGTGGGTGTACAATACCTTAGCGAGATCCTCCCCTTTATTGAACAGATCCTTGTGCTCAAGGTCTGAGCAAAGGAGCCTTACACCACAATTGATATCATAACCGATCCCTCCCGGAGAAATTGCGCCATGGGGCCACTCCGTAGCAGCCACCCCTCCTATAGGAAAGCCATAACCTTCATGAACGTCCGGCATCACAATAGCTGCCTTACATATTCCGGGAAGCATGGCCACGTTCGTCAGTTGTTCAAGAGACCTGTCATGACCAATATCTTCGAGCATCCTTTCAGAAGCATAGATATATCCCGGCACCAGCATGCCATCCCGAGCATCCTTGGGAATTTCCCAGAGATAATCATCCAGTTTTTTCAAATGCTCTTTGAGTTCCATGATATCATATGTCAAGTACAATAACCGTCTCAAACCTGCTATCAGAATTCTTTTTCACGTCCGCCTCATGATAGGTCACCACTTTGATGTCCTCATCGAAGCCATGTACTTCCGCACCGGTTAGAAACCCCTTTAACTCCCCATCCTCCAGGCGATCCACATTCAATGCACAGAACAAGGCCCGGTACGTATAACTGAGAGCCAGTACTTCGTTCAGGAATTCAACCAGCAATGTTGTGATGCCTTGAGATTTTAACTGAATGATCTTTGTAATGGTCGGATTCCGGTGCCGGTCACACTCACCCTCCTTCAGAATTTGATTCATCCCCGACAGGGCGGCATGGAAGACTTCCGGAATTGAATCTGCCGTAAGCTTCATGCGGATATCTGCCGTATGATGAAGGTATTCTATTGTTTTCATTGAACGGGTAACGAATTTGAACGTTTGTCAAGTGAAATCAAATGACGAATATCACGCTCCGGACTACCTGTGTAGCGATGTTTGTCATGAGCAGCCAGACTGAGGATACCAGGTTCAACACCGATCACATTCAATTTCCCCAAACGATTGTTTGACACCGCATGAGCGACGGGTTGCCGCAACAGCATATCACAGGACCTTCGGCACTACTGACGTAAGGTTGTCACCAGGGTGCCCTATATTTGCGCAAAGCGAGAAAACAACATGTCGAAGGTGTTGATCAACAAACGTTTTAAACTCGAACGTTTTCCGGGAAAAGGCGGCTGGACCTTTGCCCGGATCCCGGAAATCCTCCAGGACAAAAGCAAACCTTTTGGATGGGTCAGGGTAAGCGGCAGGATTGACGGATACGAGATCAGTAAATGTCATCTGATGCCGATGGGAAATGGAAAAGTATTCCTGCCCGTCAGATCCGAAATCCGGAAAAAGATAAAGAAAGATGCGGGCGATACCATCCATGTGATGCTCTACCGGGACGATGAACCTTTGGAAATTCCTTCGGAAATGATGGAATGCCTGAAAGATGAGCCTCACGCACTTGAATTTTTTAATTCGCTCTCAGACAGTGAAAAAAACTTTTACGTCAAATGGATCTATTCAGCGAAAAAAGAAGACACAAAAGTGGAACGGATCGCAAAAACCGTGGATCGTCTCTTAAAAGGTTTAAAACTTCACGATAAACAATAATATCCTTATGGCATACAATGAACACCTCGCTGCGAGAGTAGAGAAAGTGCTTAAAGAAAAGCGCGTCCGCTTTGAAGAGAAAAAGATGATGGGTGGCCTCTGCTTCATGGTAAACGATAAGATGTGCGTGGGCATTGAAAAAGATATGCTCATGGCCCGGATCGATCCCGCCATCTACGAAAGAGCCCTGAAGAAAAAAGGATGTCATGAAATGGATTTTACCGGCCGCCCAATGAAGAGTTTCGTTTTTATTGATCCGATAGGAATAGATATGGACAAGGATCTGGAGTATTGGATCCAGCTAAGTCTTGACTATAATCCAAAGGCAAAATCCAGTAAGAAGCGTCATGCTTCTTAAGACTCCACCATATAGCGCTTAAAAAACAAGTCAACGGTGGCATTCAACTCTTCCTTTTTATGCTGATTATCGTTTTGGCTTCTTTCAGATTTTCTTAAAAACGTCACTGGCGTTCCTGACTGTTCGGCCTCCACTTTGAAACTCCAGCGTTAAAACACACATTATGAGCCAATTTTGAATAAAACGCGCCGTAAGTCTCGATCCATAAGGACGCAGGTCATCACCTGCCAACTTTTTCCTGCGTAGTATAGGTTTATGTTCTTCGCTCTGAAAAGGAACGGATCATGAAAAATATTATCGAATGCCCGAACGTAATTGGCATTGACGTTGGCTCGGTATCATTGTCAATAGTTCAAATGGGCCTGGATGGTCAAATCCTGGGATCTGCCTACAGTTTTCACAAAGGAAATATCCGACAAAGCCTTCAACAGATGCAGGAAAATATTGACCTGAAGCAGGTGTATGGAATTGCCGGCGTCTCGTCTTCAATCGGTCTGAATGCAGACGTGATCCATCAATACAATCCCCAGTTGGCCATTATCGCTGCAACCAAATTCCTTCAGCCGGATGCCGCTTCGGTTTTGCACATTGGTGCAGAGCGGTTCATGCTTATCCAGTTTGACAACCATGGCAATTATCAGTCTACAAGAACTAATTCCTCCTGTGCCGCGGGAACGGGCAGCTTCCTGGATCAGCAGGCGGACCGTTTGAACCTTACCGGAGCGGAAGAACTTTGTCAAAAAGCTTTGGAGAACAAAGAAAGCATTCCGGATATCGCATCGCGTTGCGCCGTTTTTGCCAGGACCGACCTCATTCATGCACAACAAAGAGGATTTTCAATGGCTGCGATATGTGACAGTCTTTGCAAAGGTCTGGCCACGAATATTGCCAACACCACCGTTAACAAGATGGCGGTCAACAACCCCATTCTTATGACCGGTGGCGTATCAAAAAATACAGCAGTGATCGGGCATCTGGAAACGTTAGCAGGCTCGCACTTCTTGCAAAATGCTCATGGGCATTTGTTCGGAGCTATCGGAGCGGCACACTTGCTGCTGAAGGAGCAATCCATGCCTTCACCCATAAGCATTTCATCTCTGGAGGAGGTACTCAAACAGGAAACCAACAGCAACGATTACAACTATGGACCATTGAACATTAAGCAAAGCACTTATCCGGATTTTAGCAGCGAAAAATCCTTTCTTTTTACACCTCAGAAATCGTTACATCCCAGAAAAGTGGAAATTGATTTTTACAGAAAGTCAATTCCGGGAACTATGTACGAGGTCTATCTGGGGATTGATATCGGATCCACCAGCACAAAGGCTGTGTTATTAGATGACACGAAAGAACCCTTGGTCGGTTTGTATACATATACTGCAGGAACTCCCCTCTCCGCGGTCAAATCTCTTTTTGAGGCAATTGACCACATCAACCAGACAGAGGGGTTCACAGTTGCCATCGCGGGCGCAGGCACCACAGGTTCCGGAAGAAATTTTATCGGGAAAATCATCGGAGCAGATTTGATCCTGGATGAAATCACAACACATGCCCGGGCAGCCTATGAACTCAACCCTGAAACGGATACCATCATTGAAATTGGCGGACAAGATTCAAAATTTACGATGATGGACCATGGCAGGGTGACATTTTCTCAAATGAACACAGTCTGCGCAGCAGGTACGGGAAGTTTTATTGAAGAGCAGGCGTTGAAGCTGAATTGTCCACTGAAAGATTATGATGTGAAGGCTGCAAACGTCAGTTCGCCTATTGCAAGCGATCGTTGTACAGTGTTTATGGAACGCGATGTCAATCAGTTATTAAGCAAGGGTTATTCCGTCAGCGAGATACTGGCTACCGTATTACATTCGGTAACAGAAAACTATCTGAAGCGTGTAGCCACTGAGGCGTCGATCGGAAAACATATTTGCTTTCAAGGGGCAACTGCGCGAAACAAGTCACTTGTTGCCGCTTTTGAACAGCGCATCAACCGTCCCATATTCGTGTCCAAATACTGCCATCTCGCCGGAGCCCTGGGAACGGCCCTGCTCCTGCAGGAAGAACACCAGAAGACCGGTAATTTTCGAGGTCTCCAACTCTTCGGGGAGATCATTCCTATCCAAACGGAAACCTGTTCGCTATGCAGTAACCGCTGCAGCATAAGCGTGGCTAGCGTCAGGGACGACAAAGTAGCCTATGGGTTTATGTGCGGCAGGGATTACGAGACTCAAAAAAAGATATCAAGAAATAAGTCGGGCTTTGACCTGATCGACGAGCGAAAAAAAGTCTTCTCTTCAATTCGCAAAGTAAGGTATAACCGCAAACCGGTCATTGGCATCCCCGCGTCTCTTCATCTTTTTGAAGAATTACCGCTTTGGGAACACTTTTTCGATAACCTCGCCATTCGTACCGTCACCTCTGAAAAATACCGCGAAGCACTGAAACAAGGAAAACTGGTGGCAGGTGCCGAGTTTTGTGCTCCGATCGACACGCTGCATGGTGACGCGATGTATCTGGCTGACCGGGCCGACTACATCTTTCTTCCTGTATTCCTGCAAACCCATAACAAACCGAAGGACTCGGAACGCAACTATTGTTACTACACGCAATTCAGTCCGTCGCTAATTTACAATATGAAAGATGGCGAACTTAAAGATAAGTGTCTGTCTCCAATTCTAAACTTCTCGAAGGGAGATAATGCTGTGGCGCTGGAACTCTATGAAAGTCTGAGAGACATAATCCCTGATATCACGCTATCTTCAATCCATACGGCATTAACGAAATCTTTTTCGCACTATAACGCACAGAAAAAGAAATTGATCGAGTTGTTCAGACAGCAGTTCCGGGACGAAGACAACTTTTCGGTAGTATTGCTGGGAAGGCCGTATGTAGTTCTTTCCCCGGAATTAAATAAAGGGATACCGGATATCTTCAATGGGTTAGGGATCAAAACCTTTTACCAGGATATGCTTCCTGCGGATGAAACGGAACTCGCCGAGGTGGAAACGCTGCTGAAAAAGGTACCCTGGTATTATGCATCCAAAATTCTTGAAACAACCCGGACGATTGCCCAAACGTCAAGACTTTATCCTGTGCTGATCACCGCCTTCAAATGCGCACCTGACTCTTTTATTATTGAGTATTTCAAGAAGATCCTTACCGATTCCAATAAACCTTACCTGATCCTTCAGATTGACGAACATGATTCGAACGTAGGTTATGAGACCCGGATTGAAGCAGCTGTGCGATCATTTAAGAATCATGCTGCGCTGGTTGATTCACCACGGGCACAAAAGGATAAGAAAATATTGCCCGATATCGATACCAACATTGGCAATAAAACTTTACTCATGCCAGGATGGGATCCCATTGTGACGCCTTTATTGGTCGCCAACCTCAAAAGGATTGGAATTGATGCCCGCATGATGGACGCCAGTCCGCTTATAATCAAGAAAAGTATGGCCCATAATACAGGTCAGTGCCTGCCGGTAAATATCATTGCTCAGGAATTTATTGAATATATCCATGAACACAGCCTGAACCCGGCGAATACCATACTCTTCATGCTCGACAGCAAAGTTACCTGCAACATTCGTCTCTACCCGCAGTTCATCAAAAGTGTCCTCGAAAACTGTGGCAACGGCTTGGAAAAGGCGCATGTCTACAGCGGGGCAATATCCCATCTTGAAATATCGCTGAGCGCATGTTATCACGCCTATTTTGCCTACATGATTGGCGGATTGATCCGGAGACTTGGCTGCAGGATCAGACCCTATGAATTGAACAAGGGACAAACCAATAGGGTAATTAAGAAAAGCATAAAATTGCTGGAACAGGCTTTTCTTGGAAACAAGGGAATGGAAAAAACGGTCGCTGAAGCAGTTGCGCTCTTTGATGAAATACCTTTTGAGAAAGGAAACCGCCCCAAAGTAGCGATCTTTGGCGACTTCTACGTGTGTGATAATGATGTGATGACCCAGGATCTGAACGGAGCGATTGAGGATGCGGGCGGAGAAGTGGTCACCATACCGTATTCTGATTATGTCAGAATAAACCGCGATAATGTAGCGCGCAGGCTTACCGAGCGCGGTGAATATTTCAAAGCTATACAATTACGATTGATTCTTGCCAGCCTGAAATGGATCGAGAACCGATATTACCAACCCTTCATAAAATATCTTGGAGCGCCCAACGAAATTGACTCCAGGGAACTCGAAAAACATATCACCAGGTTCAATATTAATCCCTATCTGGGTGGAGAGGCGTACGACAACATTCTTAAAATATTCTACATTATGGACCGGTATCCCGACACAGCATTATTTGTTCAGACTAATCCATCATTCTGCTGCCCTTCCCTGGTAACGGAAGCCATGACAAATCAAATAAAGCGGATTACGGGAATTCCGGTAGTAACGATCACATACGATGGGACAGAGGAGTATAAAAATGACATCATCATCCCGTACCTGCAGGAGAAGGTAGCATGTCAATGACTCCGGAAGTTTGAAACATCTTTCTCAGATTATTCCGATTTCAAACTATTCACGGGATTCATCAGGGCTGCCCTGATCGCCTGGAAACTTACCGTCAGTAATGTGAGCACCAAAGCTCCGATAGCTGTCATCAGGAAAATCCACCATGAAATGGTTGAAAAGAAGATAAAAAGAATGCAGGATAAAGCCCGGCCAGGAAACCGGTGAGCACAAGAAATACGACAATTATTGTCCAGAAGACCGGATTGCTGAATGGCACCGTAATGTCCTTATCGGCTAATTCATTAATCCAGGCCTTCGATTTGTTCTGCGTCACTTACGCGCAACCCGACCGTTGACCTGATGGCGAGAAATACAATGAACATAGCAAATCCGGTGAATTCCCTGAGATCAGAATGAGGGCACTTACTTCTGCTTATTGCCAACGCGGCATATAGATGGCGGTAGGCCGGACGAAAGCCCTAACTTCGATCCTGAATTGAAATCAGAATTTCATGAAGTCATTGAATACACCGGGGCATAGCCATGAATAATTGGCCGTTATTTGGCGGGCACAATCATAACAGGAATTTTTGAATGACGCACTACATGTTCAGCAACGCTGCCAACAAGAAAGTGCATGACCCCTGTCCTCCCGTGAGTACCCATTACAATCAAGTCCGCTCCCCAATTTTCAGCGGTTTTAATGATGTCCTCTTTTGGGATTCCTTCGGGCATGAATTTTACCGCGTCATGAGCATTGTACATGCTGACAAGCTGATCCAACGTTTGTTCTGCTTCTTTTTTCAAAATAACAATTGCCTCTTCCGGAAAAATTCCCGTATCTGCGCTGTGAATAATTCTAGCGGTGTCAATCACAAAAACCAGGGCAGACTTTGCATTGAGTTGATGAGCAAGTGACATACCCTTCTTTGCGGCCGCCAGGGAATATGCGCTGCTATCGACTGCAATTAATATTTTCTTATAATTCACCTTTATACGTTTAGCGAAAGGGACACCCTGAATTTAGGAAATTAATTGATACGGGATCCCCGAATTATACCTCAAATTTGTCAGCGACCCAACAGTACTGACCACTTAACCCGTATCATTCCGAAATACAAAAAATTCGGTAGTCACTTCCGCGCCTTCCTGTTGACGGTTAACATTTTAATGGCAAACCGCTGACCCAACAGCCTGGCAGATGGACTGTCGAAGTGAATTCGGTCAGCCTTCGGCTCCAAACCTTTCGATGTGGCAACGGCGGTATGGCGTACTCGCCTCGACACTTTTTTCAGAGCAGCGTTGATCTTCTCATGCCCGTTGACGAACCGACCGATTTCCCCCATAACGAAAG
>Ga0105107_10002723_pt1 | contig 11683 bp, 10 predicted proteins | sample PPLLaktember2015_6_FD_79335 | JGI IMG/M metagenome (GOLD analysis project Ga0105107, IMG submission 79335) | Freshwater sediment microbial communities from Prairie Pothole Lake near Jamestown, North Dakota, USA - PPLs Lake P8 Core (1) Depth... | ecosystem: Environmental > Aquatic > Freshwater >... | reverse complement strand
CAGCCTCGGTAGCCCGGATAAGCGCAGCGCCATCCGGGGGATGGCGGTCACCAATCATTGCGGCATCGTTGAAAGCCCGCATGCCCCCGGATGGCGGCCTGCGGCCTTATCCGGGCTACGGATTGGGGCTCTCCCGCGTGTGCCGGCGCATGGCTGCCCCGCGACCGGATCGCGGACTCGCGCAAACATCGCTGCCGCGCGCGCTGCAGATCTACCGCGACGAAATCCACCGCAACCTGGCCCTGCTCGGCTGCAACATCAGCGCCGACATCGGCCCGCAATGCCTGCTCTTCGCCGACCAACACGAACTGCGCCCGCCGCAGGAAAAACCTTCGCTGCGCGTGGTCGAGGGCAAGGCGGCGGAGTCGTAAGCCGGCAGCGGCTTTACGCAGCGGCCTGCGCCGCACCTCCGGCGCCCCGGAACACGGCCATGCACTTCGGCGCGTTAAAGATCCAGGTCTCCACCCAGTCGACGATGTCGGCCTTGTAGTTCAATTCGGCCATGGCGCCGGCAAGGCAGGTCCAGTTGAGCACCTCATGCTGTCCGGCCGCCTCCATTTGCGCAAGCGGCATATCCCGCCACGCGCCGTAATTGCCGTTGCGCAGGTGTTCCAGCATCGCGCGGTCGGATTCCAGGTCGGGATACATCCAGTGGTTCTTCTCGGTCAGAAAACCATGCGACCAGCTCGACGACGCCATGATCGCCACGCGCCACGGGCTCGCCTTGAGCACGCGCGCCGTTGCCTGCCCCATCTCGAAACAGCGGCGCGGCGACGGCGCGGGCGGATCCGGCTCGTCAGCGTGCACCTCAGATCCGCCCTGGAAGCGGATCACCGAACTGCCGTAGCAGTTGACCGCCACCGGCAGCACCGGCGTACTGAACCCCTTGCGGTCGAGATCGAGGTAGAGCAGCGTGTTGGCAAAGGCGTGACCCAGGCCGTCTTGGTGCAGGGGCTTGTAGGCATAGGACATGTCGATACCCGCCTCCAGCAGTCCGCGCGCAACAAACCGCCCCGCCTTGTGATGTCCGGGATGGAGGAACACCTTGTCGGCCGGTTCGCCCCAGATGTTGGGCTTGCCGCGCAGAAAGCCGTACGGCTTGAAGTTGAGCTGCTCGTAGGCCAGCACGCAGAACGGCGGGATGATGTCTTCCTTGAAATTCTCGTACTGGTCATCGCCCCACATCAGGATGAAATCGGGCTTGAAGGCATCGATCTCCTCGCGGATTTTCCGGAACGCGCTGAATACCCGCGCCCGGTGCAGCTTGTGCGAAGCAATGCCTTCGTCATCCCCCCACTCGCGGCGCATCGGCTCCGGCCAGTTGGCGGGATCGCGCATGTGTTCCGGAATCCGCCGGTCGCTGTGCAGCATCCGCGCCAGCGGCCACGGCTTGAGTTCATCGGGAATCAGCCCCGGCGGAAAGTGCGTTACACCAATGCCCAGTATCTCTGCCATGGAACATTCCTTTGCCAGGTTGTGATTCGCCGCACCGGGGATACGGAAACCCGGGCAGCGTCGATGCTTACAGTTTGATGTTGGCGGCCTTGACCACCTTCTTCCACTTCGCGATGTCATCGATGATGACCTTGCGCAGGTGCGCCTGGGTGCCGCCGACGACTTCCAGCCCGCTCGCCTCCATGCGCGCCTTCACGTCGGGCATCTTCAGGATCTGGTTGACCTCCCGGTTCCAGCGCGCGGAGATGTTTGCGGGCACGCCCTTCGGGCCGATGATCGCCGCCCAGCTCACCGATTCATAGCCGGGCACGGTCTCGCCCACGGTCGGCAGGTCGGGCACCGCCGGGTTGCGCTTCTCGCTGGTCACCGCGATGCCGCGCACGCGCTTCGCCTTGTGATGCGGGATCATCCCCGTCAGGCCGCTGAAGATCAGCTGGATCTGGCCGCTCATCAGGTCGGTCACGCCGGCGGTGGAACCCTTGTACGGCACATGCGTCATCTGGATGCCGGTCATCTGGCTGAAGTGCTCGGTGGCGAGGTGGTTGCCGCTGCCGATGCCGCCGGAAGCAAAGTTAATCTTGCGCGGATTCGACTTGGCATACGCGATCAGCCCGCTGACGCTGTTGAACGGGCCTGACGGATTGACCGTCACCATGTTGCCGATCTCGCCGATCATCGCGATCGGCACGATGTCGTTGACCGGGTCGTAGCTTTGCTTGTAGAGCGCCACGTTGCCGGTGTAGCTGGTCGAAATCATCACCATGGTGTAGCCGTCGGGCGTGGACCTGACCCCGATTTCGACGCCGATGCTGCCGGCGGCGCCGGGCCGGTTGTCCACCACCACCATCTGGCCGAAGGCCTCGCTCAGTTTCAGCGACAGCGCGCGCGCCACCACGTCGGTCTGGCCCCCGCCCGGGAAGGGCACGATCAGGCGGATCGGCTTGTACGGGTAGGCCTGCTGGGCGCGGACACCGCCCGCCACCAACGACAACAGCAATACAAAAACAGCAGTGCTCAGGCTGCGGATTTTCATGCTCTCCTCCAGCGGATCGGTTGTCCGGGACTTTTATCGTGCCCGCCACAGCCTGCCGGCTGCCGTCGGGTTCCCGCAATCTATGCCAATGCCCCGGACACCGCAACCGCCGGCTGCGGTCACCCGCGCCGCAGCATGCGGACGGCTTGCTTTCGATTGCGGCGGGGGCTACGCTGCCAGCGATCCGAAATGCACGCCAGCCCCCAATCAGGAGGACACCCGCATGGACCATGCAGCCGAGGCCCCGACTTCCATCAAGCCCGCAATGCGCCCGAGCCCGGTGCGCGTCAAGAAACTGGGCCACATCGTGCTCCAGGTGCGCAACCTTGAACAATCGGTCAAGTTCTACACCGAGGTCCTGAACTTCCGCGTCTCCGACAACGCCACCGTCGGCGGCATTTTCCTCACCGGCATCGGCGACCATCACACCATCGGCCTGTTTCCCTCCGACGGCGACAACGCGGAGTTCCCGCCGGAAGGCGCGGTGCGATTGCACCACTTCGCGTTCCAGGTCGAGACCATGGACGAACTGTTCGAGATCCGTTCCTACCTGCAGGAGCGCGGTATCCCGCTGGTGTGGGAAGGCCGGCGCGCGATGGGCGGCCATACCAGCGTCGAGTTCCTCGACCCGAACGGCTACCACGTCGAGCTCTACTGCGACATGGACCAGCTCAAGCCCGGACAGCCCTCGCGCCCGCGCAACCCCGACGCCAGGTACGACACGCTGGAAAAATCGAAGGCCAATCCGAAGCCGCCGACCTGGTAGCAACAGCGGCGTCCCCCAAGGGGACTTCCGTTGGGCGCCCCCCCAAGGGGACTTCCTGTGGGCGCCCCCCAAGGGGACTTCCTGCGGGCGAAATCCGGGGTCACCTTTTAACGATGCCACTGCGGTGACTCCTCCCGGATTGCGCGTTGCTCCATCCGGGCTACCGGACCTGCGTCAATGCCAAGGTCGTCACTCCGGCGAAAGCCGGAATGACGATTGCAAAAAGCGGTTGGTTCAGTCGAGCAGGGCAAAAAAACTGGCGCCGAATTTCTCGCGGTACTTGTCGGTCACCGGCCGCACCGCATCAACGAAAGCGCGATGCTCTTCGGGCGTGAGTCGTACGACCTCGTTTTCCGCGGGGTCGAGTTTTTTCAGGATGTCTTTGTCTTCCGCCGCCGCCAGCTGGCGCTGCAGCACGGTGGCTTCGGCCGCGGCCTTGTCCACGGCCTGCTGCACCTCGGCGGGCCATGATTCATATTGCGCGCGGTTGCACATCAGGCAGGCCACGCCGTAGACATGGCCGGACAGGGTGATGTAGCGGTGGTGCTTGTGGATGTTGAAGTTGTAGATGTTGGTCAGCGGGTTGTCCTGGCCGTCGAAACGGTCGCCGCCGATCTGCTCGACGAAAATCTTGATGTCTTCGAGGATGGGTTCGAAACCGAGCAGGCGCAGTGACTCGGCCTGCAGCTCGCTCATCTGGATCCGGATGCGGATGCCGCGGCAGTCGGCCGGTGTGCGAATCGGCCGCACCTTGTTGCTGAAGTGACGGAAGCCGTTGTCCCAGTACGCCAGCAGCCGGAACGGGGACTGTGCCGACACCCTGGCGCGCAGCGACTCGCCCAGCTTGCCGTCGATCACGCGGTAGGCGGCCGGACGGTCGGGGAACAGGAAGGGCAGGTCGAACAGCGCCAGTTCCGGTACCCACTTCGCGTAGCGCAGCGACGAGATGTAGCACATCGACAGTTCGCCGCGCTCGACCATGCCCGGCAGGTCGCCCGACTTGTGGCCCAGCGCCAGGACATCGGGCACGAACTGGAAATCGATGCGGTCGCCGAGTTCCCGCTGCAGCGCTTCGCCGAAGCGCCGGCAGGATCGGGTGTGGATGGAGGCGGGTTTCTGATAGCCGCCCAGGCGGATGACGACGGGTTTCATGGTGTGGAGTCCCGGGGGAAAACGGTGCGGCTAATGCTATATGATTGAAGGTCCAAGGAGGGGGCCATCATGGAAATCAACGGTATTCATCACATCAACATCGGCTGCCGCGAGAGCGATCTGCCGGCCATTGAAAAGTTTTACTGCGAGGGCCTGGGGCTGCACGTCGGCTACCGGCCGGACTTTCCGTCGGGCGGCCTGTGGCTGTACCATGGCGATCATCCGCTGGTGCACGTGGTCACGCGCTTCAAGGCCGACTGGCAGGGGCTCGACGAGAACCGCAGCAGCTACGACCACACGGCCTATGCCGTCAAGGGCGTGCAGGATTTTCGCGCCCGGTTGAAGAAGATGGGCATTCCCTTCGAAGAGCAGAACGTGCCCAACGCGGGCTTCCAGATGTTCCTGCGCGATCCGGTGGGCAACAAGGTGGAACTCAATTTCCCCAACGAGGAGGCGCCTGCTGAAGTGGCGAGCGGCACGCTGTCGGCGATGCAGTTTCCGGAACACGCGAAGAAACGCTGAGTCGTTCCCTCGGGAAGTTATATAAGTAATTGTTTTTATTGATAATTTTATGATTCCCGCGCTGTGGCGGGTGCAAGGGGCAACGTGAAACTCTGGTATCAAAGCATGTCGCGGCAGCAGGCCTGGGGGCATTACAACGTCGCGCTGCGGCGCATCCTCGACCGGGTGAAGGATCCGGATACCGAAATCGAAGTCCACGGCATCACCAAGCGCGGCGGTCTCGCCGACCAGTTCCATTACCTTGACTACCTCGAATCGGGCGAGGTGATGGAGAACGTGCAGATCGCGACCCGGCGCGGCTTCGACGCTTTCCTGATCGGCAACATCGGCGATCCCGGCATCCACGCCTGTCGCGAGATCACTCACATGCCGGTGCTGGGCCTGTGCGAGACCGCGCTGCATACCGCGTGCCTGATGGGGAAAAACTTCTCGCTGGTGACCATCAACGAGAAGTTCACGCCACGCATCATCGACAATGTGCATCGCTACAAGCTGGAGCGGCGGCTCTCGGCGGTGAACCGCATGACCATCGACCGCATCAACGATCTCGACGATGGTTTTGTCAAGGCCGCGGCGCGCAAGCGCATCTTCGACCAGTTCATGAAGGCGGCCAACGCCAACGTCGAGCAGGGCGCGGAGGTGATCATCGCCGCGGGCGGCGTGGTGATGGCCTTGCTCGCCGAGTTCGGCGTGCACGAGGCGGCGAAGAACACGCCGATCCTCAATGGCATCGTGTCGCTGGTGAAGATGGGCGAGGCAGCGGTGAAGATGAATCGCATCATGGGCGGCAAGTTTCTCAGCAAACGGCTGTATTACGCGCCGCCGGGCAGCGATCAGATCGACGAGATCCGCAAGTACTATGGCGACGTGTATCCCACCGTAAAAAGCCCGGCAAAAAAGGGTGGCCGGATCAAACCCAAAGCGAGGAGCAGGCAATGAGGAAACTCGTGATCGCAGCCGCCGCGGCTGCCGCAACCCTGGCCGGCGGCGTTTTCGCGGCAGAATCCTATCCGTCGAAGCCGATCCGCTTCGTGGTGCCGTTCGCGCCGGGCGGCAGCACCGATCTGCTGGCGCGTTTTCTCGCGCAGCACCTGGCGGCACCGCTGGGCCAGACACTGGTGGTCGACAACCGTGCCGGGGCCGGCGGCGTGGTGGGCGCGGAAATCACGGCGCGAGCGCCTGCCGACGGCTACACCATCATGCTGGGCAGCGGTGGGCCGCTGACCATCAATCCCAACATCCGCAGCAAGGTGCCGTACGACACGCTGCGCGATTTCGAGCCGATCACGATGGCGACGGTGAGCCCGTTCACGCTCGTGGTGCATCCCTCGTCGTCCGCGAAATCCGTGAAGGAACTGATTGCGCTGGCCAGGGCCAATCCGGGGAAACTGAATTTCGGTTCGGCGGGCAACGGTTCGGTCGGCCATTTTTCCACCGAACAGTTCATGGCGCTGACCGGGACGAAACTGCTGCATGTGCCGTACAAGGGCGCCGGTCCGGCGGTGACCGACCTGCTCGGCGGCCGGCTGAACCTGATGTTCGAGAACCTGCCGACCATTCTGCCGCACGTGCGCTCGGGCAAGCTGCGCATGCTGGCGGTGGGCACCAGGGAGCGTTCCGTGCTGGCACCGGAGTTTCCGACGATCGCCGAGGAGGGTGTGCCGGGCTACGATTCGGCCACGGTATTCGGCGTGCTTGCGCCGGCGAAAACGCCGCCGGCCGTCATCGCGCAGCTCAATCGCGAGATGGTGAAGATCCTGCAGTCGGCCGAGGGGAAATCGGCGCTCGCCGCGCGCGGCCTGCAGGCCGTGGGCAGCACACCGCAGCAATACCGGGCGCAGATCGGGGACGAATTCACCCGTTACGGGCGAATCGCGCAGTCGGCCGGCATCCGGCTGGATTGAGCGGTGCGACCCCGCGAACAATGACCAACTGTATTTTTTGAAGACCGTGAATGCCGTTTCCGTCAAACCGCAGGCGCCCGCACTGGGCGCCGAAGTGGACTGCGGCGACTTGCGCGCGCTGGATGCCGCGGCGTTCGCCGCGGTGTACCGCGCATTGCTCGACAACCTGGTGATCCGCATCCGCGGCCAGACGCTGACCGATCCGGAACTGATCGCCTTCGGCAAAAGGCTGGGTGAACTCGATTTCGCGCCGCTGGCGAAGACCGGCAAGGAGCGGGCGCGCCCGCATCCGGAAATCATCGTTGTCTCCAACGTCATGGAGAACGGCGAGGCAATCGGCGTGCTGCGCGATGCCGAGGTGGTTTGGCATTCGGACAATTCCTACCGCGACCGGCCGCTGTCGTACAGCGCGCTGTATGCGCTGGAAGTACCGCCGGCCGGCGGCAACACCGGTTTCGCCAACATGTACCTCGCGCTGCAGACGCTGGACCCGGCGCTGCGCCGGCGCATCGAGGGCAGGACGCTCAAACACGACATGACCTACAACAGCGCCGGTGACCTGCGCGAGGGTTTCAAACCGGTCAGTGACGTGCGCGATGCGCCGGGGCCCAGCCATCCGATCATCCGCACCCATCCCGAAACCGGCTGCAATGCGCTGTATCTCGGCCGCCGGCCCAATGCCTACATCAACGGCCTGTCGGTTGCGGAATCCGAAGAACTGCTCGATGCGCTATGGGCGCATGCCACGCGGGAAAAATTCACCTGGCATCACGAATGGCAAGTCGGCGACCTGCTGATCTGGGACAACCGCTGCGTGATGCACCATCGCGATCCGTTTGACGGCGGCTATCGGCGGGTGATGCACCGCATCCAGTGTGCGGGGGATGTGCCGGCGCTGCGCAGCGGCGGGCGGGAAGGGCATCCGCGGGCAGCGGTCGCAGCCTAGGCGAGTGGATTGCCGAGTGCTGCGGTTGGGACGAGACGCATGCGGGCGCAGCCCGCGTGACGGCGAGGCCACAACCGTCAAAGCACCACCGCGATCCGTGTTGTTGAAGCGCACGGCGGAATCGGGGTGAAAATTCTCCAGTGCGGCCTGGTTCCGGGCCTGTTCAGCATTACCCGACGAGAGCGTCTGCTATTGTCGTGGACATGACGCTGGCGCGCGCTGGTCCGGGTCCGTGCGAAGTCGTAAAATAGCACTCGATGAACCGGACAAAGAATCCACGCGCGTCTGGCACGGTGCAGGGACTCCCGGCGAACGGCGCGTTGCAATGACGCGCCACGAGACACCCAAGAGGAGCATTACATGAGCAACATTGGTGCAACGGCGCGCAGCGCGATGACCAGGGGTCTGCGCGGTCTGGATGTGTTGCGTGACCCGATACTCAACCATGGCACAGGGTTCACGGAGGAAGAGCGCGAGGCGCTGGGATTGCGCGGGCTGCTGCCGCCGCATGTCCATACCCAGACCGAGCAGGCCGAGCGGTTCTTGCTGAGTTTCCGCAAGCTGACCGATCCGCTGGACAAGTTCGTCGCGCTCAATGCGCTGCATGACCGCAACGAAAGCCTGTTTTTCCGCATTCTGTGCGACCACATCGACGAGATGCAGCCGCTGGTCTATACCCCCGTGGTCGGACTGGCCTGCCAGGAATTCGGGCGGATTTTCCAGCGTCCGCGCGGCATGTTCATCGGCATCAACGATCGCGGCCGCATCGCGCAGATCCTGCGCAACTGGCCGTACCAGGCCGGCATCATCGTGGTCACCGACGGTGAGCGCATCCTCGGTCTGGGCGATCTCGGCGCCAACGGCATGGGCATCCCCGTGGGCAAGCTGTCGCTGTATACCGCCTGTGCCGGCATCCATCCGGAACTGTGTCTGCCGGTGACGCTGGACGTGGGCTGCAACAACGACAAGCTGCGCAACGACCCGTTTTATGTGGGTCTGCGCCAGCGTCGTGTCACCGGTGCCGCCTACGACGAATTCGTCGAGGAGTTCATTACGGCGGCGCAGGAAGTGTTCCCCGGCGTGGTGATCCAATGGGAAGATTTCGCCAACCATAACGCGTTCCGGCTGCTCGAGAAGTATCGCAACCGCGTGAGCAGCTTCAATGACGACATTCAGGGCACCGCTGCAGTCGCGCTGGCCGGGATTTTTTCGGCGCTGCGCGTCACCGGTGCCAAGCTGACCGACCAGAAGGTGCTGTTCCTCGGCGCTGGTGAAGCGGCGACGGGCATTGCGGACCTGATTGCCTCAGGGATGGTGGCCCAGGGCATGACACTCGAAGCGGCGCGGCGCACCTGCTGGCTGGTCGATTCGAAAGGGCTGGTGGTGAAAAGCCGGACCGACCTGGCCCACCACAAGCTCAACTATGCGCATGAACACGCGCCGATCGCTGATCTGCTGGGCGCGATCAAGGCGCTCAAGCCGACGGCAATCATCGGCGTTTCCGCGGTCGGCGGGACTTTCACCAAGGCGGTGCTGGAGGAGATGGCGAAGTTCAACGAGCGGCCGATCATCTTTGCGTTGTCCAATCCGACTTCTCAGGCCGAATGCACGGCGGAGGAGGCGTATCGCCATACCGGGGGCCGGGCGCTGTTTGCCTGCGGCAGCCCGTTTGATCCGGTGACCCTGAACGGCCAGACCTTTGTGCCGCGACAGGGCAATAATTCGTATATTTTTCCGGGCATCGGCCTGGGGGTGATCGCCAGCAAGTCGAAAGTCATTACCGACGACATGTTCATGAAGGCCGCGCACACGCTGGCACACCTGGTCACGGAGTCGGATCTGGCGCAGGGCAGCCTGTATCCGGCACTGCCGCGCATCCGCGAAGTCTCGGCACAGATCGCGGCGGCGATTGCCGGCGCTGCGCTGGAGAGCGGCATTGCCGGGCGGGTCATGGCCGCCAGCGTGCTGCCGGAGATCGAGGCGCAGATGTACGAGCCGCACCAGTAGAACTCGTTGTTTTCAAAGTAACAACGGCATGGTCAGCACCATGCCGTTTTTTTATGGCGCTGGGCGAACGCTATGCCGCCGCCAGCAATTCGCGGAGCACGAGCACGGCTTGACCGTGCGCCGTACATTCCGGCAAAGCCGTGCGTGTTGCGCGCATGAGTGCTTCGCTTAGGCCGCCGCCAGCAATTCGCGCAACACGTACGGCAGGATGCCGCCGTGCTTCAGGTAATCGACTTCGATGCCGGTGTCGATGCGCAGCGTCAGCGTCACGCGCTGGGTGCTGCCGTCGGCGCGCGTGACCACCATCGTGACGTCCTGCAGCGGTTTGACGTTGCCGCCGTTGATGCCTTCGATGGTGTAGGTCTCGGTGCCGTCGATGCCCAGCGACTGCACGCTGTCGCCCGGTTTGAACTGCAGCGGCAGCACGCCCATGCCGATCAGGTTGGCGCGGTGGATGCGTTCGAAGCTTTTTACGATGACCGCCCTGACGCCCAGCAATTGCACGCCCTTGGCCGCCCAATCGCGTGAGGAACCCATGCCGTAGTCATCGCCGCCGAAGATCACCAGCGGGGTGTTTTTGGCGCGATAGATTTCCGAGGCTTCGAAGATGGTCATCTGCTCGCCGGTGGGCTGCACCCTGGTGATCGGGCCTTCGGTGCCGGGTGCAACCTGGTTGCGCAGGCGCACATTGGCAAAGGTGCCGCGCACCATCAACTCGTGATTGCAGCGGCGCACGCCGAAATGCCCCCATTCCGAAGGCGGGGCATCGTAATTGGACAGCCATTTGCCTGCGGGCGTACCCGGCTTGATCTTGGTCGACGGGCTGATGTGGTCCGTGGTGATCGAGTCGCCGAGGATCGCCAGCGCGCGGGCGCCGACGATGTCGGTGACCTTGCCCGGTGTACGGGTAACGCCGTCGAAGAACGGCGGCTCCTTGATGAAGGTGGACTTTGCATCCCACTGGTACACCGCACCCTTGATCGTGGGGATGGCTTCCCACAGTTTTTTGTTCCCCGACAGGTCGCCGTATTCGCGGCGGAAGTGCTCCGCGTTGGTGGCGAATTTCATCAGTGCCGCGACTTCGGCGTCCGAGGGCCACAGGTCTTTCAGATAGACCGGCTTGCCGTCGCGGTCCTTGCCCAGCGGATCTTTCGTCAGGTCGGTGCGCACGGTGCCGGCCAGCGCGTACGCGACGACCAGCGCGGGGCTGGCCAGGTAGTTGGCGCGCAGGTTGGGGTGCACGCGGGCTTCGAAGTTGCGGTTGCCGGAGAGCACGGCGCAGGTCACGAGGTCCTGGGACACGACGGCCTCTTCGATCCTGGCATCCAGCGGGCCGGCGGCGCCCATGCAGGTGGTGCAGCCGTAGGCCACGACGCCGAAACCGAGCTGTTCGAGGTGCGGCAGCAAGCCGGCGTCACGCAGGTAGGCCGTGACGACCTTGGAGCCGGGCGCCAGCGAGGTCTTGATGCGCGGGTGGACCTTGAGGCCGCGTTCGTTCGCGCGTTTCGCCAGCAGGCCGGCGGCCAGCAGCAGCGCCGGGTTGGACGTGTTGGTGCAGGAAGTGATCGACGCGATCAGCACGTCGCCGTGGCCGACGTCAAATTCCGGGTGGCCCGAGGGCACGCGGCGGTTCAAGTCGGCCGCGGGACGGCCGTAGCCGTTCTTTTCGGGCGGTACCGAGAACAGCGCGTCGAAGCCGCGGCCGAGGTCGGGCAGATTGACGCGGTCCTGCGGGCGTTTCGGGCCCGACAGGCTGGGCACGATGCTGTCGAGGTCGAGTTCGATGACTTCGGTATAGTCGATGTCGCCTTTTTTCGGCATGCCGAACATGCCCTGCGCCTTGAAGTAGGCCTCGATCGCGGAGACCAGCTCCGGCTCGCGGCCGGTCATGCGGAAGT
>Ga0105107_10002722_pt1 | contig 11684 bp, 9 predicted proteins | sample PPLLaktember2015_6_FD_79335 | JGI IMG/M metagenome (GOLD analysis project Ga0105107, IMG submission 79335) | Freshwater sediment microbial communities from Prairie Pothole Lake near Jamestown, North Dakota, USA - PPLs Lake P8 Core (1) Depth... | ecosystem: Environmental > Aquatic > Freshwater >... | reverse complement strand
TCGTAGACCTCGCGCTCGAGCCAGTTGGCGGCGGGCCAGATGCCGCTGACCGACGGCACGGGTTCGCCGTCGGCGGCGCGGACCTTCATGCGCACGCGCTTGCGATGGCGAATCGAGAACAGACAGTAGATGACGTCGAACCGCTGCGGCCGCGTGGGCCAGTCGCTGGCCGTGACGTCCGAGCAGAAATCGAACGCGGCGTCGGGCGCATCGCGCAGGAAACGGCCGACCTCGAGGAGCTTCGTGGCCGGCACGATGACCGTCCAGTCCCCGACATAGAAGCTGATCTGTTCGACCCCGCCAGGCACAGCCGCCTGCAGCGCCGTGATAAACGACGGGATTTCGGTGCCGGCCGGTGGAGGCGGGTCGGTCGGACCTGCCGGCGGCGCGGGCTTCGTATCGTGGGGAGCGGCAGCGGGTTTTGCTGCCGGGGCCGCCTTCGCCGCAGGTGCCGCCGGTGCGCCCGGGGCCGCCGGCTTGGCCGCGGCCGCCGCCGCCGGCTTGGGGGCTGGCGCGGGGACAGCAGGGGCTGCCGGGGGTGCCGGCGCAGCAGGCGCGGCTGACGCGCCCGCGCTCGGAGCATCGGTACCTGAGACTTCGCCCTCGAGCGGCTCCTTCCGGACTTCGCTCGCGGGTTTGTCGCCGGCCGCCTTGGGTTCCTTGGGTTCCTCAGTCATACGTTAGCTGGTAGTTCGTAGCCGGTAGCGAATAGCTCTGCCGCGGGTAGCCTACCAGCTACCAGCAACCAACTACCAGCTACGCTAGGCCCAGTCGAGCGCACCTTTCTTCCAGGCGTAGGCGTATCCGGTCACCAGAATCGCCAGGAAGATGATCATTTCAATCAGGCCGAACAGCGCCAGCTCATCGACGATGACCGCCCAGGGAAACAGAAACACGGTTTCCACGTCGAAGATGACGAAAAGCATGGCGACAAGGTAGTAACGGACGCTATAACGATCGCGGGCGTCGGTAACCGGTTCGATACCGCACTCATACGGCTCGAGCTTCACCTTGTTGTACTTCTTCGACTGCACCAGCTGCGACATCATCAGGGTGAATAGAGCGAACCCGATGGCGACCAGCAGGAAGATAAGGATCGGAATATACGCGTTGAGCATCGTGTGGAGTCAGGACCGCCGGACGACGACCGAACGTACGTGGGAAACGGCGTGTTTATAGCATGGGGACCGGCAACCGTCAAGAAACGCAAATCTAAGATGCACAAGGGTTTTTGGCTGCTTCGAGTGCTTGACGCACTCCGGGGGCGACCCTATACTGGCCTTTGTAACGCTATGAACGTGAGGCCGCCGATCGTTCTCTCGCTGGCAACAGCCCTGGCGGCGCCTCTCGTCCTCGCCGCTCAACAGCCGTCGTTCCGATCGGCGATCGACGTCGTGTCGATGAACGTCACCGTCACGGATTCGACCAACCGGTACGTCACCGACCTCACCGAAACAGATTTCGAGATCTTCGAAGACGGCGTGAAGCAGGAGCTGACGCTCTTCAATCGCACCAACCTGCCGGTCGCGCTCTCGCTCCTCATCGACACGAGCTCGAGCATGGAAGACCGGATGGCGACCGCGCAGGACGCGGCGATCGGATTCGTACGCAAACTGCGGCCCACGGACATGGGCGAGGTGATCGGCTTCGACAGCCGGGCCGAAGTGTTGCAGAAGTTTACGAACGACCTTGGCTCGCTCGAGCAGGCCATTCGCAAGACGGTGGCCGGCGGATCGACGTCGCTGAACAACGCGATTTACATCTCCCTGAAGGGCCTGAAGAAAATTCCCGTCCGCCAGGAAGAGGAAATCCGGCGTCAGGCAATCGTGCTGCTCTCCGACGGCGAAGACACGTCGAGCCTGGTGACGTTCGAGGACGTGCTCGATCTGGCGAGGCGATCCGAGACGGCGATCTATGCGATTGGCCTGATGGAAGATGGGGCGGCCAACCAGTCGAAGGGGTTCCGCGAGGCGACCTACGCGCTGCGCCAGCTGGCCACCGATACCGGCGGCAGGGCCTTCTTCCCCTCGGACATCAAGAGCCTCGCCTCGGTGTACGGGCAGATCTACGACGAGTTATCGAGCCAATACACCATCGGCTACACGTCCAAGAATCCCCGGCGCGATGGCGCATGGCGACGGCTGGTGGTGCGCGTGGGCCGGCCGAATGTGCAGGCGCGAACCAAGCAGGGATACTTCGCGCCGCTGGCAGCCGCTACCGTTCGCTGACCGGAAAACACTCCGGGAGCCTTGTCCGGCCTCTTTTTTCGCTGATAATCATGGCCATGAATGCCCTGTTGCTGATCCTCTACGCCGCTGCGGGCGTCGCCTACGCCGTGCAGTTCACGCGGCGCACGTTCGCCACGAGCCGTGTCGCGACCGTACTGCTGGTCGTCGCCGCGTTTGCGCACACGTTCGTCATCGGTATGGAGACGATGCGCGTCGGCCACGTGCCGTTCTCCAGCGCGACGTCGTTCATCCTGACGTTTGTGTGGCTGCTGGCGCTTTCGTATCTCTACCTGGAGCTGACGACCGGCGAGCGCGCAATGGGGGTCTTCATCCTGCCGCTGCTCGTCGCGCTTCAGGCGATTCCCGCGTTCAGCGCCATGAACGAGCCGCGGTCGGCCATCCTCGAAAGCCCGTGGTTCGGCGTCCACGTGTCGTCGCTGCTCTTCGCGTATGCGAGCTTCGCGCTGGCTGGCGTCCTCGGCATCACCTACGTGCTCCAATTCAAGGAGATCAAGGCCAAGGATCTCGGCTTTTTCTACGATCGCCTGCCTTCGCTGAACGTGCTCGACGAGATGAACCTGCGCGCGGTGAAAATCGGCTGGTTGTTTCTCACGGTCGGGCTCATCACAGGCGGCATCTGGGCCTCGCAGCTCCAGCCGTCCACCGCCTCGGCCTCGTCGATGTCTCTGGCCGATCCGAAGATCTTCGTCGCAGTGTTGTGCTGGGCCGTCTACTCGTTCGAGCTGTACGCGCAACGGGCCATCGGATGGCGGGGCCGGCGTTTGGCGTGGCTCTCGGCGGTCGGTTTCGGTATCGTGCTCTTGAACTTCGTGCCGGTAAGTTACTTTTTCACCACGAGCCACAACTTCTGACATGCAGTTGCTCCTGGTTGGCGTCAGCCATCGCACCGCGCCGATCGAGCTGCGAGAGCGGCTCGACTTCTCGGCCCGTGGTGTCGATCGGGCGCTGAGCGCGCTCGCCGGCACCGGGGCGCAGCACGAAGCGACGATCGTCTCGACATGCAACCGCGTCGAGCTCTACGTGGGCTGCGACGAGCCGGAGGGCACGCGCGCGGCCATCCAGCGGTTTCTGTCGGAGTTTCACGACATTCCCGGCGACGAGCTGGCGCCGCACATCTACTCGAAGACGGGTCAGGATGCGGTTACCCACTTGTTCCGCGTCGCCGCCGGCCTCGATTCGCTCGTGATGGGCGAGCCGCAGATACTCGGCCAGGTGAAAGATGCCTTCGGCGTCGCCTCGCAGCTGGGCTGCACCGGCCCGATGCTGAACAAGCTGTTTCACTCGGCCTTTGCCGCCGGCAAGCGGGTACGGTCCGAAACCGCGCTGTCCGAAGGCGCGGTCTCGGTGAGCTATGCCGCGGTCGAGCTGGCTCGGAAGATTTTCGGCAACCTGAAAGGCCGGACCGTGTTCGTGCTCGGCGCCGGCGAAATGGGCAAGCTCACCGCCGTGCACATGCAGGCGCAGGGCATCGGCCGGTTGCTCGTCACCAGCCGGACCGCCGCACATGCGACGGCGCTCGCGGAGTCGATTGGCGGCTCGGCGATTCTGTGGGACTCGCTCCACAGCGGGCTCGTCGAAGCCGACATTCTGATTACGGCGACGGGTGCCAGCACGCCGATCATCTCGCGCCCGCTCGTCTCCCAGACGATGAAGATACGGCGGCAGCGGCCGTTGTTCATCATCGATATCGCCGTGCCGCGCGACGTCGAGGCCGGGGCGGGAGATCTGGAGCAGGTGTTCCTCTACAACGTCGACGATCTGCAGGCGGTCGTGCAGGAGAACATCTCGAGACGCGGCACGGAAGCATCCGAAGCGGAAAAGATCGTCGCGCAGGAAGTCGGGAGGTTCATCGGCTGGCTGAATTCGAGGGGTGCCGTGCCGACCATCGTCGCGCTGCGACAGCGGTTCGAAGCGATACGGCAATCCGAGCTGCGGCGCCTCGAGCCGAAGCTGGCGTCGCTCTCGCCCGAGGCGCGCGCGAGAGTCGAGGAAGTCACGCGTCTCATTCTGGAGAAGCTGCTGATCAGTCCAACCGAGCAGCTCAAGGCGACTTCCGACGCCGACACGGTCGCCACCTACAGCGACGCATTGAACCGGTTGTTCGGCCTTGCCGCAGACGAGGCGGGCGACGAAGGCTCGCTGACGACCGCCGGCCCGCCCCGATCGACGAAGAAACGCGCGCCGTGACCATCCTCCGTCTCGGCAGCCGAGGAAGCCAGCTCGCGCTCTTTCAGGCCCGACTCGTCGCAGCGCGGATCAGATCGGCCGGTGGACCTGCGTGCGAGATCGTCGTCATCAAGACGTCCGGGGATCGTCTGCAGGACCGTCCGCTTTCCGAAATCGGAGGCAAGCGCCTGTTCGTCAAGGAAATCGAAGATGCGCTGCTGAGCGGCGAGGTCGACCTCGCCGTCCACAGCAGCAAGGACATGCCGGCTGTGCTGCCCGACGGTCTCGAAGTGGGCGCCGTGCTGGAACGGGAAGATCCCCGGGATGCGCTGGTGCTGCCGGCCGGAAACGGTTCCGGGATCCGTTTCCCGTGGCAGCCCGGGGAAACGGATCCCGGAACCGTTTCCGGGCGCATCGGGACGGGCAGCGTTCGCCGCATCGCACAGCTGCGCGTCATGTTTCCCGGCGCCTCGTTCGAGAACGTCCGCGGGAACCTCGACACGCGGCTCCGCAAGCTGGACGCCGGCGAGTACGACCTTCTCGCGCTGGCCGCGGCCGGATTGCGCCGGCTCGGGTTCGCGTCTCGCATCTCCGCAACAGTGCCGCTGGATGAGTGCGTGCCGGCCCCGGGACAGGGAATCATCGCCGTCGAGATCCGCGGCGACGATACGGCGACGCGTCAGGCGGTGGCGCGTGTCTCTGATACCGACGCCTCGGCGGCACTGGATGCCGAACGTGCCCTGGTGACCGCGCTCGGCGGCGGCTGCCAGATGCCGATTGGCGGCGTGGCCGTTCCTGTAGGACAAAAGGAGCTCGAGTTGCGGGCCCTCGTCGCGTCACTCGACGGCACGCGCGTCATCCGATATAACAAGACTGGGCTGCGGACAAGTGCCGCTGCGCTCGGCCGTGAAGTCGCCGCCGAGCTGCTGCGGCAGGGAGCGGCGGCGATTCTGGCCGAGGCGGGACAGAACGAGGCCGCACGCCCCAGTCCCGCATCCCTGCGGTTAACGTAAATGCGCCCCTTCGTCTATCTCATCGGCACCGGTCCCGGCGACCCCGGGCTCATCAGCGTCCGCGGCCTTCGCTACCTCGCGACTGCGGACGTCGTGTTGTACGACCATCTCGTCCACCCGCGGCTGCTTCGCTATCCGCGCCAGGACGCTGAAAAAATCGACGTCGGCCAGGCCGCACCGCAGCCGCTCGAACAGGAAGCCATCAACTACCTGCTCGTCGAGAAGGCGCGGGAGGGCAAGATTGTCGCCCGGCTGAAATGGGGCGATCCGTTCGTGTTCGATCGGGGCGGTCAGGAAGCGCTCTTCCTCCACGAGCACGGCGTGCCGTTCGAGGTGGTGCCGGGCATTCCGGCGGCGATCGGCACGCCGACCTACGCGGGCGTGCCGCTCACCTACCCCGGCGGAGGGGACAGCGTGACGTTCGTGCGTGGCCATGAAGACCAGCGCAGCACGCCACCCGATGTCGACTGGGCGAGCCTCGCACGCGTCGGCGGCACGCTGGTCTGTTATGCGGGCCCGCAGCAACTCCCCGCGATTCTGAAAGCGCTGCTCGCCAACGGTTTCAGCGACGAGGAATCGGCGGCGATCATCTACGAAGGCACGCTGCCGACACAGCGCACCACCGACGGCACGCTGCGCGAGCTGGCGGAGATGAAGAACCTGCGGACCCTCCCCGCGATTCTCGTCGTGGGACGCGTCGTCGGGCTGCGCCAGCATCTGCGATGGTTCGACGAGCGGCCGCTCTTCGGCAAGCGCATCGTGATTACGCGCTCGCGCGAGCAGGCGGCCGAGCTGGTGGATCTGCTCGAATCACTTGGAGCGGAAGCCATCGAGGCGCCGATGATCCGCGTCGCCCCGCCGGACGATTTCGGTCCGCTGGACAAAGCGGTGTCCGAAGCGGGCACTTACGACTGGATCGTGTTCACGAGCGCCAACGCCGTCGACGCGTTCATGCGGCGGCTGGCCGCCGGCGAGGGCGACATCAGAGATCTGAAGGGCGTCAAACTGGTCGCGATCGGCCCGGCGACGGCCGACCGGCTGGCGCGGCAGGGGTTGAGAGTGGATCTGCAGCCGGCCGAGTCGCGCGCCGAGGCGATCGTGCAGTCGCTTCGCGAGCGCGGCGACATCAAGGGCAAGCGGTTTCTGCTTCCTCGCGCCGACATCGCGCGCGAAGTGCTTCCCGAAGAGCTGCGCAGAAACGGCGCCGACGTCACCGAAGTGACGGCGTACCGGACGGTGCTCGCGGAAATCGAGCGCGAAGGCGATCCCGACATCTACCGCATGCTGCTCGAAAAGCGGATCGACGTCGTGACATTCACGAGCGCGTCCACCGTGAAGAACTTCGTGCAGATCTTCGGCGTCGAACAGGCGCCGGATCTCCTGAACGCGACGAAGGTCGCGGCCATCGGTCCCGTGACGGCCGAGGCGGCCGAGCAGTACGGCATCAGGACGGATATCATGCCGACGGCGTACACGATTCCGGCGCTGGTCGACGCCATCGTCGAGCATTTCAGCACTGTCCGAGCTTCAGCCTGAGCGTCACACGTCGTAAACTACCTGCATGAATCCTGTAAAGACGGCGCACACGCTCGACCTCGTCCGCCGCGCCCGGCGCCTTCGCCGGACGAGCGGCGTGCGCAGCTATGTACGCGAGACGCGCCTCTCCGCCGAGCAGTTTCTCTACCCGCTCTTCGTGACCACCGGAAGCGGTGTGCGGCGCGAAGTGCCCTCGATGCCGGGCGTGTTTCAACTGTCGGTCGACGAAGCGGTGGGCGAGACGGAGGCCGCGCGCGCGGAAGGCATTCCCGGAGTGCTGCTGTTCGGGCTCCCGTCGAAGAAAGACGACATCGGTTCGGCTGCCTATGACGCCGACGCGCCGGTTCAGAGCGCGGTGCGCGCGATCAAGCGGGCGTCGCCAGACACCGTTGTCGTCACCGATGTGTGCCTGTGCGAATACACGTCGCACGGCCACTGCGGCATTCTGGACGGCCATGACGTGGTGAACGACGCAACGGTCGAACAGCTCGTCCGTGCCGCTCTCTCGCACGCAACGGCCGGTGCCGACATCGTCGCGCCGTCGGACATGATGGACGGCCGCGTGGGCGCCATCAGAAAGGCGCTCGACGAACGCGGGTTCGAAGGAGTCGCCATCATGTCGTACGCGGCGAAGTACTGCTCGGGGTTCTACGGCCCCTTCCGCGACGCCGCAGATTCCGCACCGCAGTTTGGCGACCGACGCACGCATCAGATGGACCCCGCGAACGCCGAAGAGGCGCTCCGCGAAGTCGAGCAGGACATCGATGAAGGCGCCGACATCGTGATCGTGAAACCGGCGCTGCCCTACCTCGATGTCGTGCGGCGCGTGAAGGACACGTTTGGCTATCCGACCGCCGCCTATCAGGTGAGCGGCGAGTACGCCATGATCAAGGCCGCCGCCGCGCGCGGCTGGCTCGACGAGCCCCGCGTAATGATGGAATCACTGACGTCCATCGCGCGCGCCGGTGCGGACATCATCATCACCTACTACGCTCGCGAAGCTGCCCGCGCGCTCGCGTCGCCTGGTCGATAGGCAATGCCCGGTCGCCCACCGCCCAGCACAAAGTCAGCGAAGCTTTTCACGCGAGCTCAGAAAACGATTCCCGGTGGCGTTGACAGCCCTGTCCGCGCGTTCAAGGCGGTCGGCGGAACACCGCTGTTCATCCGCTCCGCTTCCGGCTCGCACATCACAGACGCGGACGGGCGCTCTTACATCGACTACGTGATGTCCTGGGGGCCGTTGATTCACGGGCATGCGCCGGGAAGCCTCACCCAAGCACTGACGGCCGCCGCACGAAAGGGCACCAGTTTCGGCGCACCCACCGAGCTGGAAGTGGAGCTCGCCGAGCTCGTGCGGGCGCTGATGCCGTCGCTCGAGATGGTGCGCTTCGTCAGCTCGGGAACCGAAGCGACGATGAGCGCGGTACGTGTCGCGAGAGCGCACACACGGCGCGAGAAGATCATCAAGTTCGAGGGCTGCTATCACGGCCACGCCGACCAGTTCCTGGTCCAGGCCGGATCTGGTCTGACCACGCTGGGCGTGCCGACCAGTCCCGGCGTCACACGGGCATCGGCCGCCGATACGCTGCTCGCGACGTACAACGACCTCCCGTCGGTCGAACGGCTCTGCGAGAGCTTCTCCGATCAGATCGCCGCGCTCATCGTCGAACCGATCGCGGGAAACATAGGCGTCGTGCTGCCGCACCCGCGATTCCTGCCAGGGCTTCGCGAGATCTGCACCCGATATCGAATCCTCCTGGTTTTCGACGAAGTGATTACCGGATTTCGAGTCGGAACCGGAGGTGCGCAGGGCTGGAGCGGTGTCGTGCCGGACCTCACCTGCCTCGGCAAGATCATCGGCGGTGGCTTGCCGGTCGGCGCCTACGGCGGCCGCGAAGATCTGATGCGCCTGGTCGCACCGTCGGGGCCGGTCTACCAGGCCGGCACGCTGTCGGGCAATCCATTGGCGATGACCGCCGGCCTGTGGAGCCTGAAACGGTTGTCGAAGAGTCTCTACCGGCAGCTGAGCCGGCTTGGCGCCGAGCTCGCCGCGGGTCTCGCGGGCGCGGCGAGGGACGCGGGCGTGCAGTTGCAGGTGAATGGCATCGGATCGGCGCTGACGCCGTTTTTCACATCGGCACCGGTCACCAACTACCAGACGGCGCTTCGCGCGGATGCGGCGAAGTACGGAACGTTCTTCAAGGGAATGCTCGCGCGCGGCATCTACCCGCCGCCGTCACAATTCGAAGCGTGGTTTCTTTCGGGGGCTCATACATCGCGCGACGTCGAGAAGACGATTCGCGCCGCGAGAGAAGCGATGAAGGACGTCGCTCGCGGGTAGCTCCTAACCACAGAGGCAGAACACCGAACAGAGGAAATGCAAAGAGGAACACAGAGAGTTCCTTTCGAAAAGAATTCTGTGTTCCTCTCGTTTCGAGGCGTAGCCTGCCTCGTTCACCTCTGTGGTAAACCGTAGCCCTTACTGGGCGACGTCGAGCGGGGCGTCCAGCCTGACTCGCAAGACGGTGCCCGGGGCGAGGTCGACGTCGTTCCCTTCGGTGGCGGCCACCGTGCCGCCGCCGCCGATGAGAATGCCCGTCAGCGCGCCGCGCACGCCGCCGAGAATGCCGCCGATAATGGCGCCCACCCCCGCGCCGGCCGCCACCCGCCCGGTATCGGTCTCGCCCTGCAGCGCCTGCATCACCGTTGCACGAATCGAGTAGGTCCGTCCGTCGATCGTGAACCGATCGAAGATCAACGTGAGCTCGCCTTTGCGATCGATTCCCCGGCTCGCCGGCGTCACCGAGCCGACGACGCCGCGCATCACCGATCCCGCAGGCACGAGCATGCGCCCGTTCCGCTCGTAGGGCACAAGGGTCGTCGTATCGAAGCGATCTTCGACGCGCGCCGTTCCGGAGTTGAGACGCGACTGGAGCCGGACGTCGAACTCGGTGCCGACAGGGACTTCCGTCGCGCTGATGCGTGTGTCGCTGACCGCGGGACGCGACTCCGACGCGCGCGCCGAATCGCCACGAGCGTCGCTGCGCACCCGATCGATCCGGTCGCGCACGCTGGAATACTCTGCACGTGGAACGCTCGACTCTTTCCGCAGCTTTACCTTGAGATAGATCACTTCCTCGCGAAGCTCGTCGAGCTCGCGCTGCAGCGATTCGGCCAGACGCGGGTCGCGATCTCGCAGGCGCGACACGTCGGTGCCGGCGTCGTACACCGCATCCTGCAGCCGCTCAATGTCGGCGGGAGTGAGCTGCGCCTGAGCCATTGCCGGCGCCACCGACCCGACGAGCACCGCCGCGGCGATAATCCATGCCTTCATTCGCCTGTCTCCTTTGGCGTCATGATCCGGCCGCTACCGGACACTACAGAGGACAAATCCGCGCAATTGGGCAGCAAAAACAGACACCCAGGTCCGTCTTGCACTAATCGCGCCAGGGCATCAGGCGTTCGATGATGGGGATGCGGGTGAGATCGTTGTAGATGACTGTCACCATCAACATCAGCAGCACTGCAAAGCCCGCCAGGAACATCTTCTCTTTGACGCGGAGGCTGAAGTCGCGGCGCGCGAGCCCTTCGAGCGCCATGATGAAAATGTGGCCGCCGTCGAGCACCGGAATCGGCAGCAGATTCAGCAGGCCCAGATTCAGGCTGATTGACGCCATGAGCGCGAAGAGCGGAACCCAGCCCTGCTGCGCGGATTCCCCGGAGAGCTGCGCAATCGCCAGCGGCCCCATCAGCTGCCGCGTCGACGTTTCGCGCGTAATCAGCTGGCCGATGGTCATGAAAATGAGGCCGGCTGATTCGTAGTTGCGCTTGATGCTCATGCCGATGGCGTCGATCGGCCCCGGCTCGACGCGCGTGACGTCCTCGCTGATCGTGATGCCGATACAGCCGGCGCCTTGCGGGAGCGACGGACACGCGCCCGTGTTGGCTTCCGGTACCAGAGTGACCTGCTGTGGGGCGCCCCCACGCTCGATGTCGACCTTCACCGGCGTCTGAGGCTTCTTCGAAATCGCGTCGATGAAGTCGCGGGCGAACGTCGCCGGCGCGCCATCGACGCTCAGAATCACGTCCGACGCCTTGAGACCTCCCTGTTCGGCTGGAGAGCCGGGCCGGACGGAGGCGACATGGGGATGAACATCCGGCAGGACGCCGATGTCGCCGACCTCGTAGCGCGTCTGCGGGGTCGGCGTCACGGCAACGGTGAACTGCTTCCCGTTGCGAAGAATGGTGATCTCGGTGGCCCGTCCCGCGCGCGTGCCGACAGCAATGAAGAACTGCTCCCACGTGTCGACCTCGCGCCCGCCGACGCTCACGATGCGATCGCCAGGCTGCACGCCGGCTCGCTCGGCCGGCGACCCCGCCTCAATCTGTCCGACGACGGGCGGCTGCGACTGGAACGAGGGGATCTCGGCCCCGTTCATCAGGACGCCGGCGGTCACGACGACCGCCAGGATGAGGTTCATCAGGGGGCCCATGATGAGGATCTGGAACCGCTCCCACTTGCTCTTGGAGAGGAACTCGTCGTCGCGGCCCGAGCGAGGGTCGTCGGGATTCTCGCCCGCCATCTTGACGTAGCCGCCAAGCGGAATCGCGCTGATCACATATTCGGTATCGCCCCGCTTGAAGCCAACGAGGCGGGGGCCGAATCCCAGAGAAAATTTGAGCACCCGGACGCCCACGCGCCGCGCCGCGACGAAATGCC
>Ga0105107_10002720_pt1 | contig 11688 bp, 10 predicted proteins | sample PPLLaktember2015_6_FD_79335 | JGI IMG/M metagenome (GOLD analysis project Ga0105107, IMG submission 79335) | Freshwater sediment microbial communities from Prairie Pothole Lake near Jamestown, North Dakota, USA - PPLs Lake P8 Core (1) Depth... | ecosystem: Environmental > Aquatic > Freshwater >... | reverse complement strand
CGCCCCTGCCTGATCCTTCCGCGCTGGAATGAACCGCGGGAGTGGGGAAAGCGCATCCTCATCGCCTGGAAAGGAACGCGCGAGGCAGCCCGCGCGGTTCATGACGCCCTGCCGCTGCTACAACTCGCCAATTCAGTTCGGATATTCCAGTCGGGTGAGGGGGCCGAGCTGGACGGTGAGGGGCCAGCCGGGCTGTCGCGGCTGGCCGGACACCTGGCCCAGCACGGAGTTCGGGTTGAGGCATTCAGGGTCGGCCCGGCTGCTGAAGCGGGCAGCGCAATTCTCAACGAGGCAAACGATTGGTCGGCCGATCTCATCGTCATGGGCGGTTATGGCCATTCCGCCTTTCGCGAGCGGGCCCTCGGCGGGGCCACCCGGTCTGCGATCAGATCGAGCAAGCTGCCGGTTCTATTGTCCCATTGATAGAGGCCGCAGCGGGCCGAAGGCGAATGAAAGACGACCGCGAGTCTTTAGTCGCGATCGACCGCCACGCTGATCCGATCGCCATCCTTGAGAGAATCCCCCGGAAACAGGACCACCCGGTCGCCGGTCGCCAAGCCATCGAGAACAACGCGGTAATGGTCGTCACCATCCCCGGCTGTAATGCGGGTGTGCCTTGCGCGGCCGTCCATCACCTTGAAGACCGACCAGCCCTCGCCTGCGCGCACGAGCGCATCGGTTGGCACGCGAAGGGCGTCCCTTTCCTCCGACAGGACGACGCGGACATCCACCCGGAAACCGTGTCCGAGCCGAGGCGCCGCATCCGGCGCTTCGAAGTCCGCCACGACATTCACGCGCTGTTCCTCCACACCCAGAGCGGAGATCTTGGTGCGGGCGTAGGGCTCTATCGTTCTCACATGGGCGGCAAGCGGCTCGCCGCCGCCCCAGTTCTCGACGAAAGCCATCGCTCCCTCGCGCATCAGGGCGGCATCCTGGGAAAGGAATTCTGTCACGATCTCGACCTTGCTCGGATCCCCGATCTCCATCAGCGGGGCGCCTGGCGCGACGATGGTTTCGCTTTCCTGGAGAAGGCGTAGCACTTTGCCTGCGGCCGGGCTTCGCACCGAGGCTTCGCCTCGAGCGCGCATGCCGGGCTTGCCTGCCGCTGCAAGCGCTCGCTGCAGTTCGGCCTTGCGCTGCAACGCGGCGGAAGTGGCGCTCTTGAGCCCCGCATCGGCGTGGTCGAGCGCCGCTTTCGCGGCGAAACCGCGTTCGAATAATTTCGCCGTTCTCTGTTGGTCGGCGCGAGCAAGCGCCAGATCTGCGTCCGCGGCGGCCACTGCCGCCTTGGCGGCGGCTACCGCAGCCTGCGCCTCGGCCGCACTGCGAGCGTCGAGAAGTAGAGGATCGGCGGGCGCGATCGTGGCGAGCACGTCGCCCTTGCCGACATCCTCGCCCGGCTCGAATTCGATCCGCTTTAGCAGGCCGCCCACCGGAGCTGAGACCGAGTAGACATCCCGGACGTTGATGCGTCCTTCGTCGACGACTTCGCGCCGCACCTCGCCACGATCGATTACGGCAATATCCACGACGGCGGATCGCGGCCAGACCAGCCACGCAAGGAGTAGGGCGACGGCGCCGCCAGAGGCGAGCCAGATCCAGTGTGCGGTGGCGAGGTGGGGAAATTTCAAGTCTAGTCCCTCGCCTTGAGGACGCCGACCATATCGAGTCGGTCTATCCCGGTTCTTACGACGAGAGCAGCAGCGGCGACGCAACCCAGGGTGAACGTGATGGCAAAAGCATAGCCCATCGGATTGAAAACGTAAGGGAAGGAATACATGTCGGTCTTGAACAGATTCATGAGCCACATGGCCAGTCCTGTTCCGGCAAGGCAGCCAAGTGGCACAGCCAGCAAAGCCAGGGCGACAAGTTCACCTACAAGCACATAGGACACCTCGCCCCGCGTGAATCCAAGCACTCTCAGGGTCGCGAGATCTCTTTCCTGCTCCGCCAGAGTGATGCGCGCTGCAGAGAAGGCGACGCCGCCAGCCATCACCGCCGCAAACGAAGCATAGATCAGATTCATGTAACCAACGCCCTCGTCGAAACTGCGCCGCATCGACTGCTCGGCAAGGTTAAGGAAGCTCGCACCAGTGAGGGCAGGCGTCTCCTTCAACGCCTTGTTAAAATCGGCATAGGCGCGGGCGTCCAGCCTGACATTGGCGCCTGTGATCTGATCCGGCTCGCGCATCAGGCGAGCCTGAGCCTTCAATTCCATATAGGCCGAGGCGCCGACCATGGGATCAACAATGCCGGCGACACGGATCACGGTGCGCAGGCGCTGACCCCGCGTCTGTTCGATTTCGATCTCATCGCCCGGCGCTGCATCGAGCTTGTCCGCAAGAGCCCGTGCAAGGCTGACGCCAGCGGCTGGGGGCGGGACCGGCGTCCGGTCGGCGCCTCTGAGGCGGTTCAGCCGCGCGTTCGGCGGCGCGCCCATCAACACTTCCTCCACGCTTCTCGAGCCATGGCGAAAAATCACGCTGTCGATCCTGAATGGCTCAGCATAGACGACGCCCGGGAGCCGTTCGATGGCATGAAGAACACCCGATTGACGCGCTTCGACGAAGGAGAGCGTCACATCCTGCCGGTTGGCCTGCGAGAAATGTATGTCGAGCAGCCGGTCCATGACCGCCGGGAAGGTCCGGGCCACCACGAGCAGGGCGATCGCCAGGGCTACACCCAGAATCGTGGTCGCAGAACGTCGGGGGAAGCGCAGAATGCGGCGAAGGATGATCCTGCTCTTGGCGTCGAGCCGCCGGCTCAATGCTCCGCTGACGCCATTGGGTTGCGAGAACGCAACCGGGCGGGGCGGGGCGAGGGCGGCGGCCGGCGCAATGCGGGCGGCGCTCAGCACGGCCGCCAGCGATCCGGCGCCGGCGCTGGCGAAGGCGGCGGCCCAGGCGAAAAGATAGGTCAGCGGCGAGGCATCGAAGTCGAGGCGTGGAAAGTGATAATAGTCGCGATAGACCGCCGCTATCAGATGTCCCAGCCACAAACCGGCGGCCGAACCGATGAAGGCGCCGACAGCCGCCAGAACCAGCGCACTCTTGGCGTAGTGCCAGGCGACGGCGGCGTTGCTGAAGCCAAATGCTTTCAGCAGCCCGATGTTCGACCGTTCGGTGGCGATGATCCGGGCAAGTGCGACGTTTACAAGGAAGGCCGCGATCACCAGGAAAAAAGTGGGCAGGAACGCCGCCATTGTCGCCAGCTGGCGAAGTTCCTCGACGAGAAACCTGTCGGACGGCATGCGATCGCGCCCGTAGGCGCCGGTCGAACCGTAGCGGTCAAGAATGACGTCGAGCGCGCGCTTGGTCTGCTCAGGATTGGCATTGGCCGAAAGTCGAATAACAGCTTCGTTGAATGCGCCTTCGAGGTCGTATGCGCGCGCAAGGGCGTCGCGCCCCATCCAGATCACGCCATACCGTTCAGGCTGTGGGAACAGCTCTCCCGGCGCAGTGACGAACACGAACTCGGGCGAGTTTGCGACGCCGACGATCTTCAATGTCTGGCGCCTCCCGTGGAGCGTCGCCTCCAGCGTGCCGCCCGGGCTGAGTCCCAGGACATTGGCGAAGGCCTCATTGACCAGCGCCTCCTCGCCATGCGCGGCATCGGGCCAGCGCCCGCGCGCAAGGACGAGGTCGTTCACCTGCGGCCGGCCATTGCGCGGCAGGGACACCAGGCGGGCCGAAGCGGGTTCGGCGATCTGGGGAAGATCGAGCAGGGCAAGACCCGCGATACGCGTCTCCACCGCCGAAACGCCAGGCGCGGTGGCGAGTTCCGGTTCGATGCGCTCCGGCGCACGCACCAGGGAGACGGCAACGTCCGCCATCCGCTTTTCGGCGTAGTAGTCCGCCCGCGTGCGCTCCAGGGAGCCGCGCATCCCGACCGCCATCACAAATATCGAAAGGCCGCAGCCAAGGACCAGCGCGACCGCGATCGCATTGAGCCGCATCCGCCAGAGATCCCGGAAAAGCTTCTTGTCGAGCGCGCGCATTGCCATGGCCTACCAGACCAGCTCTGACGGCGCGGCGCGCTTGGCGTTGACCTCGATCTCGCGGATGCCGCCGTCGAGGAAACGGACGACCCGATGACCGAGCCGCGCCACATCCGCATTGTGCGTGACGATCAGCGTCGTCGAACCATACTTGGCGTTTATCTCAACCAGCGCTTCCAGAACATGCACCCCGGTGCGCACGTCGAGCGCGCCTGTCGGCTCATCGCACAGCATTATTGCCGGCCGCTTGGCGATGGCGCGGGCCACAGCCACGCGCTGCTGCTCGCCGCCCGAGAGCTGGGCCGGAAAATGGTTCATGCGGTCGCCAAGTCCGACCAGGCCGAGCGCCTCCGCCGCCGTCAGGGGATCCTCGGCGATCTCATTGACCAGATCGACATTCTCACGAGCAGTGAGGCTGGGAATGAGGTTGTAGAACTGAAAGATGAAGCCGACATGCTTGCGCCTGTACAGCGTCAACTCCGCGTCGCTCATCGCCGCCAGCGACACGTCGCCGAATGCGACGTCGCCAGAGGTCGCCCGATCCAGTCCGCCAAGAATGTTGAGAAGGGTCGATTTGCCCGAACCCGACGGCCCGAGAAGTACGAGAAGCTCCCCATCCTCGACGTCAAGATCGAGATTGCGCAGGGCATGCACGGCTGCGGGACCCTCGCCGTACTGCTTGCAGACCTTACGGAGGGAAAACGTCAGCGCCATTTCATATCCAGGATCCCGTCGATCGGCTACAAGAAGGGCCGATGGCGCCCGGCTCAAGCAGCCTTCGGCCTTCCAGCCTGTTTTTTCAGTGGCGCAAAGTCGGCCGGTGACAGTGTTTCCCTGGCAAGCAGAAGCTCAGCGCCATTGTCGAGATCGGCTCTACGTGACTTCAGGATAGAGATGGCCCGATCTGCGGCGGCGGCGATGATTGCCTTTACCGAGAGATCCATCTCGCGCCGGGTTTCTTCCGAGGCGTCTAGACCAATGTTGCCGCCTAGAAAGAACGGATCGGCCTGCATGTTAAAGGTGCGTTCGCCGACCGTCTTGTCCATTCCATAGCGGACGACCATGTCGAGGGCGATTTGGGTGGCATGTTCCAGATCGTCCGAGGCGCCGTTCGAAACGTCACCGTCGTAGATTAGGGTTTCGGCAGCGCGACCGCCCATCAAGACCGTAAGCCTTTCTTCGAACTCGCTGCGCGGCAGCAGGTATTTGTCCTCGGTTGGCCGCTGCATGGTATAGCCGAGCGCCCCGATGCCCCGCGGCACGATCGAAACCTTCTGAACCGGATCGGTTGTCGGCAGCGTGGCCGCGACCAGGGCATGGCCCATTTCGTGATAAGCCACGCGGCGGCGCTCTTCGGGGCGCATCACGCGGCTGCGCTTTTCGATTCCGGCGACGATGCGCTCGATTGCCGTCTCGAAATCCGCAAGCGTGACGGAATCACCCCTGCGACGGGTGGCGGCGATTGCCGCCTCGTTGACAAGGTTGGCGAGATCGGCGCCGGCGAAGCCGGTGGTGAGTCCGGCGATGGCCTCAAGATCGAGATTGTCGGCGAGCCTGATCTTGCGGACGTGGACCTTGAGAATATCGAGGCGGCCCAGGCGGTCGGGCTTGTCCACCAGCACTTGCCTGTCGAAACGGCCGGCCCGCAGCAGCGCCTTGTCCAGGATTTCCGGCCGGTTGGTCGCCGCCAGGAGGATCACGCCGGCGGAAGGGTCGAAGCCGTCGATCTCGGAAAGCAACTGGTTGAGCGTCTGCTCCTTTTCATCATAGCCGCCGATCGCGGCCCCTGACCGGCTGCGGCCGAGCGCGTCAAGTTCATCGATGAATATGATGGACGGCGCCGTCTTTCTCGCTTGCTCGAACAGGTCGCGGACCCGTGCAGCGCCGACGCCGACGAACATTTCTACGAATTCCGATCCGGAAATGGAGAAGAACGGAACGCCCGCTTCGCCTGCTACGGCCCGCGCCAGCAGCGTCTTGCCGGTTCCGGGCGGTCCCACCAGAAGGATGCCTCGAGGCGCGCGAGCGCCCAGTCGCCCGAAGGCCGCTGGGTCCCTGAGGAAGGCGACCACTTCAGCCAGTTCTCGCTTGGCCTCGTCCACTCCAGCGACATCGTCGAAGGTCACAGCAGTCTTTGTCTCGACGTATAGCTTGGCGCGCGACTTGCCGATCGAAAGATAGCTCCCAAGACCTCCGCCACCGCCCAGTTGCCGGAACATGAAGCTGGAGAACAGGTAGAATAGAAGGAGTGGCAGAACCCAACCGGCCAGCGCTCCAATCCAGCTCTCTGACCGCGCGCCGGAAACGATCACTTTCTTTTCGCGAAGTTTGTCAGCGAGTTGGGGGTCGACGCGGACCGTCGTGAAACGCCGAGGCTCGCCCGCGCCCGGCGCGCTCAGCGTCCCATCGATTGCATCGAGCCGCACTGTGACTTCGGAGAGCTTGCCTTCGTCGAGCCAAGTCTCGAACTGGCTGTATGGCACAGTGCGAACAGGGTCCGACTGGAACAAAAGCAGGTTGACCGCCCACGCGCCCAGAACGGCGAACAGGATCAGCCAGACCGTCAGGTCCGGCGGCCGACGCTGGCTGCTGTCGGTCGATGCCTCGGGCGTCATCTTGCGGGTTTGCCTAGCCATACGGACATGTGGCGCCAGGGAACTCCGGCCGCTTTGTCGCATGTCAATTCCGAGCGGGCCGCCAAGCGGGCCTGTCTTGACTATAGTGTTGCGACGACCGGTTGAACCCGCAGAGCGACCCGGCCGTCAGGCGCCAGACCCGGCCAGGGCAGGAGTTGGCTCAAGGCAGACCCTCATCATGTTGCTCCTTTGTCGGCGCCATCGCATCATGGCATTTGACGTCGCGCGCAATCGGGATGATGTCGGAGACCGGTAGGGATGACAGGCGACGGGACAAAGGCGACGACAGAGGACGCCGTCTCCGGCTTCCCGGAAGCGGTTGCAGACAGCTCGCTCGAGCAGATGGGATTGCTGATGGTCGAGTCCGCACCCTATTCGGCGGCGCTTGGGTTACGCTACGTATCCTCCTCTCCTGGCCTTGGTTCGATACTGCTGCCCTGGCGCGCCGATCTCGTCGGGCTGGATGGAACCGACATCCTGGCGCCGGGCGCGGTGACGGCGCTGATCGATCATACCTGTGGTCTGGCGATCATGGCTCATTTCGGAACGCGCGCCGCGCCCTCCACACTGGATCTGCGGATCGATCACATGCGGCCGGCGGCGCCGGGCGCCTCTGTCGTGGCGTCGGCGCATTGCTACAAGGTCACCCGCTCGATCGCCTTTCTGCGGGCTGAGGCGTGGGACAACTCGCGCGAGGATCCGGTGGCCACGGCCCAGGCGGCGTTCACGTTGAACCGGCGTGAAGCCCGGTGACCGAGGCGCCTGATCTCAACCGCCTCCTCGCGGGTTCGCCGTTCGCGCGCTACCTCGCGATCCAGGCCGCGGTCGACGACGCGGGCGTGCTGGCCACGTTGCCCGCACGCGACAACCTCGTAGGAAATGTGTTGTTGCCGGCGCTGCACGGCGGCGCCATCGCGGCGTTTCTGGAGATCACGTGCCTCCTGCAGCTCGCTCATGAGACGGGAACGAAAGTCCCGGCCCGCACGATCGATTTCAGCGTCGAGTATCTGCGGCCGGGAAGACCGGAAGCAACATTTGCCCGCGCCAGGATACGCAGACTCGGTCGCCGGGTCGCCACGGTGCACGCCGAGGCCTGGCAGCGCGACGTGAATGCGCCTGTCTGCCTCGTGCAGTGTCACCTTCGTCTGCCCACGAACGTGGCCGGAGGTGCGACAGCAACCGGCGCCGCGACGGGATAAACTGATGGAGGAATCCGCAATGCCTGCCAACGAACAGATTGTTCGGGAGTTCATCAAGACCTGGTCGACCCTGGATGCCGATCGGATCGTCGACTTCTTTGCCGAGGACGGCGTCTATCACAACATGCCGATCGCGCCCGTCTCTGGCAGGTCACAATTGCGAGGTTTCGTTGCGGCGTTCGTGAAGAACTGGTCGGCGACGGAGTGGGAGATAATCAACCTCGTGTCCGCCGGACCCGTTGTGATCGCCGAGCGCATGGACCGGACCAGGGTGGGCGACAAGACAGTGGATCTGCCGTGCTGCGGCGTGTTCGAGCTGCGAGATGGAAAGATCCGGATCTGGCGCGACTATTTCGACATGAGCACCTATACACGAGCGCTGGCCGGATGATGCTTCCGGCCGCGATTTAACGCGGCAGATACTGGACAGGACCGCCATCGACCAGCAGCGCCCCCTCGGGGCCGGGCGCCGCAACGACATTGGCCCCTGCTCCAGAGATCAGCTTGACGCCCGAGCCAAGCTCCACCGCCTCCAGCACGTTCGCTGTCTTGCCGGGCGCGCCAGCCGCAAGCCCGCTGGAGCGGGGCCCGCCGGCGCACCCGCCCAGCGCCGCCAGGCCGGCTGCGCCGACCAGCCCAACCACCTCGCGACGATCCAGCATTTTCCGCATCGATCGGCCCAAAGACCCGCCAGTTACTGGTGGCTCATAACCATCCTAGCAGACCCCGCACGCAGTACAGATGGAAGCAGCGCGATTGTTTCTGCGCTGCCTTCAAGGCCGCGGCGACAAGCAAAATTGCGGTCGAGCGCGCCACGGCGCTCAGAGGTCGAAGACCAACTCAGCGTTGGTTTGAAAGAATTTGCGCTTGGTCGCGAGGTCCATGGCCATGGCGTCGAGTGCGGCCACCTCCTCCGGAGTCTCCTGGTAAGGATAGTCCATGGCGTAGAGCACATTGTCGACGCCGATCGTCGCTTGCGTAAACTTGATGGCCGGCTCCCAGGCGACGCCCGAGTTGGTGATGAAGAAATTGTTGCGAAGATACTCGCTCGGCTTTTTCTTCAGCGGCTTCATGAAGTCATAGCGCTGGGAGCGGACGGTGGCGCCGTGCATGAAGTCGAGGCGGTAGGACCAGAAAGGCAGCGCCTCGCCCATGTGCCCGAGAATGATCTTGAGGTGAGGGAAGCGGTCGAAGACGCCCATGACGATGAGGCGAAGAGCGTGCATGCCGGTCTCGACCCCGAAGCCGAAGATGGCCCCGTCAAGTCCTGCTTCCAGCATCGGCGCGATCATCGCCTTCGGCGGCGTGTTGGGGTGGATGTAGACCGGCAGGTGGTAGGCGTCGGCCGCTTCGAAGATCGGCCAGAACTTCGGATTGTCGAGATACTCGCCGTGGGTGTGCGAATTGATGATGATTGCCTTGAAGCCCAGCTTGGCGCCGCGTTCGATCTCCTTCGCGGCGTGAGCGGGATCCTGCGGCGCCACCGCGACCATGCCAGTGTAGCGCGTCGGATGCTTGCGGCAGTGCTCGGCGAGCTGGTCGTTGGAGAGCGTGGTCATCGCGACAGCCGTATCGCGGTCGAAGATCTGCACGCCCGGCGCGGTCACTGCGATCACCTGCCGGTCGATGCCGCGCTCGTCCATGTCGGCGAGCCGGCGCGAACCCATGTCCTGTAGCCGTTCGATAATGGCGACGGCGCGCGGCGATTTGCTGCCGAGATAGAAGCCCCAGAGGCTCTGGAAGCCAGGGTCGTCCGAGCCGGCGGCGAGAAGCTTGCGGTAGGCCTGCATCAGCTCCGGCGGCGCAAAGGCCTCTTCGGTGGCAATGCGAAGATAGCCTTGGGCTCCGCCTGTCTTGAGTTCGGGCATGCTCAGCTCCCCTGGTGAATGGCTTTGGTGACCATGCAGGCCTCGACGCCTTCCGGGCCGTCTTCGCTGCCGAAACCACTTTCCTTGACGCCGCCGAAGGGCGAGTCGGCGCTGCCGATCATCGTCGTATTGATGGCGATCATGCCGCTCTCGATGGCCGATCCGAGGCGCAGCACGCGCTCGGCGTCACGTGTAAAGGCGTAGGCGGCAAGGCCGTACGGCAAGCGATTGGCCATGGCGATGACCTCATCGAAAGTCGAGAAACGTGCGACGACGCCGATCGGGCCGAAGGGTTCGTCGTTCATGATGCGGGCGGCAGGATCGACATCGGCGAGCATGGTCGGCGCGTAGAAGAAGCCGGGCTGGTCGAGCCGCTCTCCGCCGGCCGCAACCCGCGCCCCGAGCCTGACCGCGTCCGTCACCATCGCCTCGATAGCCGCAGGCCGTCGCGGGTTCGCCGTGGGCCCCATGGTGATCCCGTCCTTCAACCCGTCGCCGACCTTTACGCGGCCCATGCGCTCGACAAAGCCGGAGACGAAGCGGTCGTGGATCTTGTCCTGCACGTAGAAGCGGGTGGGCGAGACGCAGACCTGGCCAGAGTTTCGAAACTTCGAGTGAACGAGAAGGTCCAGCGCCTTGTCGAGGTCGGCATCCTCGAACACCAGGACCGGTGCGTGGCCGCCCAGCTCCATGGTCGAACGCTTCACCGTGTCGGCGGCCAGCTTCAGCAGATGCTTGCCCACCGGAATCGAGCCGGTGAAGGACAGCTTGCGGATGATTGGGCTCGCGAGCAGATGGCGGGAAACCTCATCGGGAATCCCGAACACGACCTGCGCGACATCGCCGGGCAGGCCGGCATCGAGCAGCGCCTGCAGCACGGCAAGGGCCGAGGCCGGCGCTTCCTCCGCGGGCTTCAGGATCACAGAACAGCCCGCAGCGATCGGCGCGCCGAGCTTTCGCGCGGGATTGCCGATCGGAAAGTTCCATGGCGCGAAGGCCGCGACGGGTCCCACCGGCTCCTTCACGACGATCGAGCGCGAGCCCTCCGGCCGCACCAGAACGCGACCATAGGTCCGGCGGCACTCACCCGCGTAGAAGTCGAACAGCGAGGCGGCGATCTTCACTTCGAGCCGGGTCTCGGCGAGCGTCTTGCCTTGCTCCATCGTCGCGATGCGGGCGATCTCGTCGGCGCGCTGAAGCAGCAGGGCTGCGGCCCCGCGCAGAACGGCGGCTCGTGTATCCGCCGGCGTCTTCCGCCAGCGCTCGAAGCCGCGCCGTGCGGTCTCCAGCGCCTGGTCGAGGTCGCCGGCATTCGCCAGCGGAAGCTCGCCCAGGGTCGCGCCGGTCGCTGGATTGAGGACAGAATGGACGCGCCGACCGCCTGCTGCGACGCTCTCGCCGTCGATTATCATTGCAAGTTTCGGATAGGCCTGCATCGGACAAGTCCTCGTCATCGAGTGCGTTTCTGGAGCGCGATCGGCTTGCCGGTCACGGGATGCACATTGTGGAAGGGCAACACCTCGTGCTGCGGCCAAAGCCACACCGTCTTGTCGATCTCGTCAGGTCCGCCCGGCTCGCCATCCGACACGGTCTTCTCGAAGAAGGGCAGGTAGTTGGGCTTGGTGTGGGCCCAGCCGCTCTTGTAATCCGCATGCCATTGCGGATGGTAGTTGAGCAGGCTGATCTTGCAGACGCCGTCCTCGCGGACATACTCGTTCTCGTAGAGACCGCCCTCCCACCACTGACGCGGCCCGCCATGGTCGGCATGGCGCCCCGCCGCCATGAAAACTCGAAAGCGCCCCTTCGCCGTCCGCCGGTCGTCTGCGACATCGATGACGTCCTGCATCTGCATATGATCGAGCAGGAAGCCCTCAACCGGGCCGTTGTAGTCACCCGTGAAGTTCTTGCGGAAGCGGCCGATATAGAGGCGGTGGACGCTCTCTTTGCCTTTCCAGATTCCGCCGAAGAAGCGCACGACGCCATCATCG
>Ga0105107_10002719_pt1 | contig 11691 bp, 13 predicted proteins | sample PPLLaktember2015_6_FD_79335 | JGI IMG/M metagenome (GOLD analysis project Ga0105107, IMG submission 79335) | Freshwater sediment microbial communities from Prairie Pothole Lake near Jamestown, North Dakota, USA - PPLs Lake P8 Core (1) Depth... | ecosystem: Environmental > Aquatic > Freshwater >... | reverse complement strand
TCTCCGAATCGCATCCATCGTTCCTTCCAGGAGCCTTTCACTGATAAAGTGATTGAACCGACTTACGACGATCCCGAACTTGAGCCCTTTCGCCGTCAACTTGCCTTCAAGTTTCTTTGCCATCTTCCATCTCCTTTCACGGGCAGGCCGGCTGGATACCCAGGGGGACGAAAGCCGACCATATAATCATCTTTACATCTCCCGGAGGCCCCGAAGTAGGGGCGGGGAGCTTCACTCTCCCCCATCGGACCGTCATTTCTTTGGCCGTGCCGCTCTGGAAGATCTCCCTTCCCTCTCCTAATCTGATGAAGGGATGGAAAGCAGGTGCCCCATCTTCTTGGCCTTGGTCTTCAGGTATTCGAGGTTCTCTTTCTGAGGTCTCGTTTCAATGGGGACTCTTTCAACCACCTCAATGCCGTATCCCTCAAGACCAATGATCTTTCGAGGATTATTCGTCATCAAACGGATCTTATGAAGACCCACGTCCGCAAGGATTTGGGCCCCAATGCCGTACTCTCGCATGTCTGCTTTGAAACCCAGGGCCTCATTGGCTTCGACCGTGTCCTTTCCCTCGTCTTGAAGGGTGTACGCGCGCAGTTTATTGACGAGACCAATTCCCCTTCCCTCTTGCCTCATATAGACAATGACGCCTTTCCCCTCTTTTCCCACCATGACCATGGCCGTGTGGAGTTGCTCCTCGCAGTCGCACCGCTTTGAACCAAACACATCTCCGGTGAGGCATTGGGAATGCACTCGGACCAGAACGATATCGTTGGAACCGATCTCTCCCTTCACAAGGGCCACGTGGTGGTAGGGATCGATGTCATTCTCATAGGCGATCGCCGTAAACGTTCCGCCGTACTTCGTTGGAAGCTTAGCCGTGGCGATCCGTCGCACCAGGGATTCTTTGTTCATTCGATACTTGATGAGCTCCGCAATCGTGACGATTTTCAAGCCATGTTGTTTGGCAAAGACTTGAAGATCAGGCATTCTGGCCATCGTACCATCTTCGTTCATGATCTCACAAATGACTCCAGCAGACTTGAGTCCCGCAAGCCTGGCCAGATCGACAGATCCTTCTGTCTGTCCTGTCCTCACCAGGACTCCCCCCTTTTTCGCTCTCAGAGGGAAAATATGACCTGGGCTTACCAGGTCTTCGGGCTGGGTTTGATCGTCCATTGCCGTGAGGATGGTGGTAGCACGGTCGGCGGCAGAGATTCCTGTGGTAACACCCTTTCTGCCGTCAATTGAAATAGTGAATGCCGTTTGAAAGCGCGAGGTGTTGTCAGAAACCATCATGGGAAGGCGGAGCTCGTTGAGTCTTTCGTCGGTCAGAGAGAGACAGATCAACCCTCTCCCGTATTTGGCCATAAAGTTAATGGCCTCGGGCGTGACCTTCTCAGCGGCCATGGTTAGATCCCCTTCATTTTCTCGGTCTTCGTCATCAACCAGGATCACCATCTTTCCCTGGCGGATGTCTTCCAGGGCCTCTTCAATTCTATTCACCATGAGGAACTCCTTTACTCCTCCTCTATGAATCCGTGTTCAAGCAGAAAAGACTGGGTAAGTTTTCCCGATTCCCGTCGTTCCATCAATTTTTCGACATACTTCCCAAGGACGTCTGCCTCGAGATTGACCCGATCTCCCACCCTCTTGTTGATGAGGGTCGCTTTTTCAAGAGTATAGGGGATGAGAGTTATTTGCATTTCATCCCCCTCACACGCATTCACGGTGAGGCTGATTCCGTCAACAGCAATAGAGCCCTTGGGGACGAGGTATTTTGATACAGACTTTGGGACTTGAATCTTGAGATGAACGAATTCCCGCTCACTCCGTCTCTCCACGAGAGTCCCCACGGCATCCACGTGTCCGGTGACGATGTGACCCCCGAGTCGGTCAGAGAGCCTCATCGCCCTCTCAAGGTTGACCTCCTCTCCTTGTATCATCTCCCGAAACGTTGTTTTCTCAAGTGTTTCCGAGGAGACATCAACAGCAATACTTTCTCCTGTCTTCTCGACAACCGTCAGACAGGCACCGTTAACGTTAATACTATCACCCAGTTGCAGGTCTGTCAAATGAGGTGGAACCCTAAGAATCAGCCTTCTTCCCCCACCTCTTACATCCGCTCTCAGAATTTTCCCTTTGTCCTCTACGATTCCGGTAAACATTAGCCTACGTCCTTTACGACATAACCCTCGACGAGAAGATCTCCCCCGATCTTCTTTGCCCGAAGATCCCGCAGGGTCACAGCTCGTTGGAGGTCAGTGGAGCCTTTCCCACCGAAAATTCCCAAAGCTTGCGGATCACCAAGGAGTTTCGGCCCCAGGAAAAACAGTACCCTATCTATAAGACCCTGATCTAAAAAGGACCCGTTGACTTGGCTTCCTCCTTCCACAAGAAGGCTCATCATCCCCATCTCCCCCAGATGTCGAAGGAGAGAAACAAGGTTGACTCGCCCTCTATCAGAATCAAGCTGCAGGACCTGGACTCCTCGCTTGTGGAGGCGCTCCATCTTGTCCGCAGGAACCTTCTCTGTGGCAGCGATAATTGTCTTCGAGAAGGGTTCATGAAGAACTTGGGCGTCTTCCGGGATCCTCAACCGACTATCCAAGATGACACGGTAGGGGTCTTTTCCTTTGGGGATTCTGGCGGTCAGGCGTGGGTCGTCTTTTAGAATCGTTCCAATGCCAACGATTACCCCGTCCACCCCGTCGCGAAGCCGATAGACGAGGCGCCTTGACTCTTCATTGGAAATCCATTGCGACTCACCCTCTTTCGTTGCAATGCGGCCGTCCAAGGTCGTCGCCACTTTCAAGATAACGAAAGGTTCCTTGTTACAAATGTACTTGCAGAAAGCTTCATTCAGCCTCCGGCACTCCTCCTCAAGTACCCCCAGGGTTACTTCGATTCCAGAGTGTTCGAGGATTTCGATTCCTCTTCCTTGCACCAGAGGATTGGGATCCTTGATCCCGATGACCGCCCGTTTGATTCCCGCTTGGACGACCAGAGGAGCACAAGGAGGTGTCTTGCCGATATGGGTGCAAGGTTCAAGATTCAAGTAGATCGTTGAGTCAGCGGCCTCATCTCCGGCTCGCTCAATCGCTACGATCTCGGCATGGGCCTCTCCTGCCTTAGCATGGAAACCCTCTGCCACAAGCTTCCCGTCCTTGACAAGGACAGCCCCCACCATCGGATTGGGAGAAGTCCTTCCCCTTCCCTTCTCGGCCAACCGAAGAACCCGCTTCATCCAGTGCTGGTCATTCATGGACTACTTCTTTCTTGATTCTTCCTTGGATTCGAGAAGTTCCTTAAGCTCATCCATGAACTCCTGGATGTCTCGGAACTCGCGGTAGACGGAAGCGAACCGAACATAGGCAACACCATCCAATTGGTGGAGTTCCTCCATCACCTTCTCACCCACCTCTGTGCTCTTGACCTCACGCTCACCTCTTTCCTGGAACTGGAGTTCAAGGCGGCTGACGATTTTCTCAATTTGATTGATGCTGATAGGCCTTTTCTCACAAGCCTTCCTCAACCCGTTCAAGACCTTAAGCCGGTTGAAGGGCTCTCTCCTTCCATCTTTTTTTACAACGAGAGGGAGGTCGTCCTCAGGCCTCTCACTCGTCGTAAATCGTTTCTGACAACTCAGGCATTCCCGCCTTCGACGAATTGTGTCTTTGTCTTTGTTAATCCGGGAGTCTACCACCTTACTTTTGTTGTGACTGCAGAATGGACATTTCATCTTTGCTCCAATTTCGTCCTTCGGGGGGAGAGAGTTGCTGGTGACTTTCGCTTGAATCGTTCCACGTTGATACCGGATTCTTTTAGCATTTGCGCGGCCAGATCATCGGCATAGCCTTCTTCGTAAACGATCCTTTCGATTCCCGCATTGATGAGCATTTTCGAGCAAATGACACAGGGGTGGTTGGTGCAGTAGAGTGTGGCTCCTCGGATCGCCACTCCGTGATAGGCGGCTTGAATGATGGCATTCTGCTCTCCGTGGAGACCACGGCAGAGCTCATGTCGTTCACCCGAGGGGACGGACTGCTGCTCACGCAGACAACCGATCTCAAGGCAGTGTTCCAATCGAGCAGGGGCACCATTGTAACCTGTGGCTAAGATTTTCTTGTCTTTGACGAGAAGTGCGCCCACCTGTCTCCGAAGACACGTGGAACGTTTAGCCACCAGTTGGGTAATATCCATAAAATACTCTTCCCAGCTCGGCCTTCGATGGAGTCCCGTCTCCAATCCCTTGGGTTCATTCAAGCGCTCTTGCGGGTCGACCCCTCCTGACCCGAGTGGCGATAGAGCGGCCGTGCGATGGCGCATCCCGCCACGAGCCGAGGGGAGACCTCTCCTGCTGCCAGGATGTGCCGTCTCTTTTTTCTTTTTTTTCATTTTCGGTGGTGGGCCATCCGAGGATGGATCAAACCTCTAAGGGTTCAAGGACACGCCGGAAGAGTTGTCTTCCGGTGTGGCGATCCTCACTGACACTACTTTTTTTCGAGGACCTCGATCTTATCGAGGCGCCTCTGGTGTCTTCCTCCGGCAAACGGAGTGCTGAGCCACACCTTCACAATCTCTCTTGCCAGGTCTCTCCCGACAACCCGACCGCCGATCACGAGGATATTGGCATCATTGTGTTCACGGCTGCATCGAGAGGAATAGAGATCGTGAACCAACGCGGCCCTGACCCGAGGAAATTTGTTCGCCACGATCGACATTCCAATGCCCGTCCCGCAGATGAGAACTCCTCGCTCCAGCTCTCCCTTTGATACCTTCTCGGCGACAAGGATCCCATAATCTGGATAGTCGACGGACTCCTCATTGAACGTTCCGAAGTCGACGGGTTCAAATCCAAGAGACAGCAGAAGGGTCTTGATCTCTTCTTTGAGCTCGAATCCTGCATGGTCACAAGCCAAACCAATCTTCATTGGCTCATCCTGTAAACTTTTGGAAGATCAGAGTGGCGTTTGTTCCGCCGAACCCAAACGCATTGGACATCGCTATGCGAATCGAACTCTTTCTGGCCACATTGGGAACGTAATCAAGGTCACACTCTGGGTCAGGTTCCTCATAGTTAATGGTGGGAGGCAGGATTCCGTCTCGGATGGAGAGAAGTGCAAAGATAGCTTCAGTGCTTCCCGCCGCGCCGAGGAGATGACCCGTCATTGATTTAGTTGCACTGATCGGGATTTTCTTGGCGTAGTCTCCAAAGACGGCCTTGATGGCTATCGTTTCTGTAGCGTCATTGAGAACGGTAGACGTTCCATGAGCATTGATGGTGTCAATGTCCTCAGGTCTGATCCTTGCATCTCGGATGGCCATGCGCATGCATCGGATCGCTCCGTCCCCATCCGGAGGCGGTGCGGTAATGTGGTAGGCATCACCCGTATATCCGTACCCCGCCACCTCACCGTAGATCTTGGCTCCCCGTTTACGTGCAAATTCGAACTCCTCCAGGATGAGGATTCCCGCACCCTCTGCCACGACGAAACCCGTGCGATTCTTTTCAAAAGGACGGGAGGCCTTTTGCGGTTCTTCGTTTCGAGTTGAAAGAGCCTTCATGGCATTGAACCCCCCGACGGTTAGGGGCGTGATATTTGCCTCCGTTCCCCCGGCGATGATCGCTTCCGCGTCTCCGTACTGAATCGCCCGGAAGGCATCCCCGATACAGTGGGCTCCTGTTGCGCAAGCCGTCACCACACATGTATTGGGTCCCTTGGCCCCATGTTGCATGGCGATCTGCCCAGCGGCCATGTTGGCGATCAGTTTTGGGATAAAGAAGGGAGTGATACGACTTGGGCCTTTTTCGACAAGAACCTTGTGAGTCTCCTCAAGCGTTGGAAGTCCGCCCAACCCTGTGCCGACAATCACCCCGATCTGTTCACAGTTCTCAGGAGTAATCTTGAGCTGGGCGTCTTCAACCGCCTCTTTTGCGGCAGCGAGGGCATAGTGGATGAAGAGATCCATCTTCTTGATCTCTTTCTTGTCGATGTATTTTTCTGGCGTGAATCCCTTGACCTCTCCCGCGATGCGGGTGTCAAAGCCACTCCCATCGAACCGTGTCAAGGGTCCAATACCCGATTTTCCCTCACAGACATTCTTCCAAGCCTCTGGAACCCCAATCCCTACGGGGATAACGAGGCCCACACCTGTCACGACCACCCTTCTTCTCAAAACACCACACCTCCGTAATCCAAGTGAAAATGACGTTTATTGGGAAATATGGCTCTTGATGTATTCGATGGCATCGCCGACGGTCTGGATCTTTTCGGCATCCTCGTCCGTGATCTCCATATTGTATTCCTCTTCCAACGCCATCACGAGTTCGACGAGGTCAAGAGAATCCGCCCCCAGGTCATCCACAAACTTGGCCTCCGGCTTCACCTCGCTCTCATTGACACCCAACTGCTCCACAATGATCTCCTTTACCCTCTTGTCGGTGGACATGTAATTACCTCCTGTTCGTTTTTGTATCTCATTCTTGCATATGCGTTTCTACATGTAAATACCGCCATTCACGTTCAGAACCTGTCCCGTCACGTAGCTCGAGGCGTCGCTTACAAGAAAGAGGACGGCATAGGCGACGTCCTCTGGCTGTCCCAAACGTTCCATCGGAATCATCCGTTTGAGCTCTTCCTTGGCCTTATCTGGAAGAACATCCGTCATCGGCGTTTGAATATAGCCCGGTGCAATCGCATTCACATTAATGCCTCTCTGGGCAAATTCTCGGGCGATCGTTTTGGTTAGACCGATGACTCCAGCCTTTGAGGCAGAATAGTTTGCCTGGCCAGCATTTCCCATTTCCCCCACCACAGAGGCAATGTTCACGATTTTTCCACTTCGCTGTTTCGACATGTGCTTGATGACAGCTTTCGTGCAATTAAACGTTCCCTTCAGATTGACATCCAGAACGGCATCCCAGTCCTCCTCGGTCATCCGAAGGATCAGCTTGTCTCGAGCGATCCCGGCATTGTTGATCAGAATATCGATTCTCCCGAAACGTCCAATCGCAGACTCCACCATGTTCTCGACGTCACTCAACCGTGTGACATCCACGTTGACAGCCATTGCCCCACGACCGGTGGCCTCCACCTCTTTGGCCGTTTCCGCTGCCTTCTCCAGATTGACATCGGCGACGACCACATCCGCCCCGTGACGAGCCAACATGAGGGCCACGGCTTTCCCAATGCCCTGAGCCCCTCCCGTCACCAACGCCACCTTTCCCTTCAGTTCCATTCGTCTCTCCCTGCTTGTGGTGTACCTCCAAAATAGAACTCTGCTTGATCATCTTCGCGACGGCTATCAATTGACTCAAGCGTTTATCCAAGGACAACGATATATGTATGGTGCACCATGAGGCCGCAGTTCAGTTTTTCACTGAACCCAGTTTTTTCAGACCTTGGATGTCTTCCAGGTTCTTTGCTTCCACGTTACTGTCGATCCGTTTCATGAGCCCCGTGAGGACTTTTCCAGGGCCAATTTCGATGACCCGCTCGATTCCCTCGCGGATCATCTCTCTTATCGAGTCCTCCCACCGGACCGGATGAGTCACCTGAGTGACGAGCAAACTCTTCACCCGGTCTTTTGATGTGTTCGGCTCAGCCTCTACGTTTGTTACGACTGGAATCTTCAGATCGTTCACAGCGATGTGTTCGAGCTCTTGTTCCAACCGGATCCCAGCGGGTTTCATCAACGGAGAATGGAACGGAGCGCTTACAGGAAGAAGGATCGCCCTCTTCCCCTTTGCCTCCACCTGGTCGATGGCCCTTCGAACTGCCTTTGCATGGCCAGCAATGACGGTCTGACCTGGGCAGTTGAAATTCGCAGGAGAAAGAACGTCCCCCTCTGAGGCGTCTTCGCAAAGTGTCTCAATCTCTTCTCTCTCCATTCCGAGGACCGCGGCCATGGCCCCCTCCCCCACAGGAACCGCCTCCTGCATAAATTTTCCACGAAGCCGCACAATCCGAAGCGCATCGGCGAAGGCAAAACCTCCTGAAGCCACTAGGGCACTATACTCTCCGAGAGAATGACCCGCGGTCATCTCCGACGCAATCTCGTTTTCGCTTTGCAAAATCCGAAGTGCCGCCACACTCGCGGTCAGGATCGCTGGCTGCGTGTTTTCGGTGAGTTTCAAGGCATCCGCAGGCCCGTTAAAACAAAGCGACGAGATCGAGAAATGGAGGGTGTCATCCGCCTCTTCAAAAACCTGTCTTGCCACAGGAAAATTGTCGTAGAATTCTTTTCCCATCCCAATATGTTGAGATCCCTGTCCTGGGAAAATGAACGCTGTCTTCTTCATGCTCGTCAAATTACCCTCGCCGGCAACTCGGCTAGATACCCCGCGTTGCCTGTCTGCCCATAGGGAGGTAATCGGGGAGGAAAATAGACCCTCTCATTATAACACCATTCCCCGGAAGCCCTGCCGTGTGCCTGTCCCGTCTTAACGGGGGGCGGGGAGCTTCACTTCTTTTTTCCCGCAGACTCCTTAATCAATTCCTGCCCGATGATGTTTCTCTGAATCTGATTTGTCCCCTCATAAATTTGAAGGATCTTGGCGTCACGCATCATTTTTTCTACAGGGTACTCTCTCATGTACCCATAGCCGCCAAAAACCTGAACGGCATCCGTCGTCACTTTCATGGCCACATCGCTTGCAAAGACCTTGGCCATTCCTGACACTTTTGAGATCTCTCTTCCATTCGGGTCCTGATCAATGTATCGAGCGACAGAATAGATCAAGGCCCTTGCAGCCTCCACCTGCGTCGCCATATCTGCTAAGATATGTTGAACGGCTTGAAAGCTGATAATCTTCTTGCCGAACTGTTCCCTCTCTCTGGCATACCGAACCGCTTCGTCGAGAGCTCCTTGAGCCAGTCCAACCCCCTGCGCTCCCACGCCAGGACGGGTCTTGTCAAAGGTCCTCATCGTAATAATGAACCCCATCCCTTCTTTAGCGAGAAGATTGTCTTTCGGAACATAGCAATCCTGGAAAATGAGTTCCCGCGTTGTAGAGGCCCGGATTCCCATCTTCTTTTCTTTTTTTCCAAAATCAAAACCGGGCGTCCCTTTTTCCAGAATGAAGGCACTGGCTCCGCGGGGCCCTTTGGTTCGATCGGTCATCGCAATGATGGAGTAGATCTCAGCTTCCCCTCCATTGGTGATCCATTGTTTGGTTCCATTCAGGACGTAACCGTCCCCTTTGCGGGTTGCCGTCGTCCGGATCGCGCCCGCATCGCTTCCCGCGTCTGATTCTGTCAATCCGAAAGCAGCAAGTCTTTTCCCTTTGGCAATATCAGGAAGGTATTTTTTCTTCTGTTCTGAGCTACCGTAAAGAAGGATCGGATTGGCTCCCAGGCCGACTGCCGCATAACTTACGGAAACCCCCAAACAGACGCGGCTCAACTCCTCGACCGCGACACAATTCTCGAGCACTCCTCCACCGAACCCCCCGTATTCCTCTGGGATCGAAACGCCGAAGAGACCGGCATCCGCACAAACCTTCATGATCTCCCAAGGGAATTCCTCCTTCTCGTCGAGCTCTTGTCGAACGGGAATCACTTTTTCTACTGCAATCTTTCGCGCCAGTTCTTGAATGACTCTCTGTTCATCGGTAAGAAAATAGTTCAAAATCTTCTCCTTCTGTCTTGTGTGTGGTTCAGCATTTCAGCATCCCCACTCTGCGGCTTTGAGTGCCTCTCTTGATCAGTCTTGAGATCTCTGACCCAACCGGAGCAACCCCCGCTTTTCAATGAACTCCTGGGAAAGATGTTCATTCAGTTTGTTCTTGGCAAGCTCGACCGCCAGAAGTATCGCATTCATGATCGCTTTCGCGCTGGAAGCCCCATGGCTGATCACACAGTTTCCATTGATGCCCAAGAGGGGGGCGCCCCCGTACTCTGAATAATCCAGCCGTTTTTCGAGGCGGCGGATGGCTCGTCCCATCAGGAAGTAAGCTACTTTTGCCCTAATATTATCCTGAGCCTCCCATCTGAGAATGGCGTGGATCGTTTCCCACAGCCCCTCGCTAATCTTCAGGGCCACGTTCCCAACAAACCCATCACAAACGATGACATCTATCTGTCCGCTGTTGAGCTCACGACCTTCGACATATCCAACGTAATTCATGGTCGCCTGGGAGAGGTGTTCATGGACCTCCCGCGTCAGTTCATTCCCTTTACCCTCTTCCTGACCGTTGCTCAAAACCCCGATCCTGGGCTCGCTCTTCCCAAGAATGTGCTTTGCATAGGCAACACCCATCAGGGCGAACTGGACCAGGTGAGAGGGTTTGCAGTCTACGTTGCCGCCCGAATCAATCAGGACGGTCGATCCTTGCGGAGTTGGGTGAATGGTAGCAATGGCGGGTCGCTCCACTCCTTCCAATTTCTTGAAGATCACCATCGCCAAGGCCATGGCTGCTCCGGAGTTTCCCGCTGAGACGACAGCATCGACCTGACCTTCCTTGGCCAGATCGATCGCCACCTTAACGGAAGTATCCTTCATTTTGCGAATGACCACGGAAGGTGAGTCATGCATGGCCACCACATGCGGCGCATGATGGACATAGATGGGGAGTTTCGACGTCGGGTACTTTGAAAGCTCCTTGCTGACCTGGTCCTCGTCTCCCACGAGAAGGACCCTCACCCCGTGGTTTTTCGCAGCAAGATAAGCCCCCTCCACCGTTGTTTGAGGAGCAAAATCCCCTCCCATGGCATCGACAGCAATCTTCATACGAACAATCCCGACACCCGATCCTTTGCGATTTCTATTTCTCCTCTTCCGGCGCTACAACCTCTCTTCCTTTATAGACACCACAGTGGGAACAAACATGGTGAGGGAGAAGAGGTTCGTGGCACTGCGGACAGAGGGTGGCCCGTGGCGAAGTCAATTGATCATGACTCCGGCGTTTGCCTTTTCGCGAAGGCGAATGTCTACGTTTTGGAACGCCCATGAATCGTTATCCTTTCGTCAATAATAATCAATCCTACGGAAAAGGGTCTCTGATGAAGAGCCCCCTTCTCCGTTCAACCGCGCATCAGCTGAGTTTGAGATTCTTCAGCGCAGAAAAAGCGGATTCCGAGCCCTCCGGAACACAGTGGCAGGCGGATAGATTGAGATCCTTCCCACAAACGGGGCACAGCCCCCTGCAATCCTCATGACAGAGTGGTTTATATGGAATCTCCAAGAAGACCTGCTCGCACGCAATCTCTGAGAGGCGAATCTCTCCCCCCTCAAAGAAATTGGACTCCAAATCCTCTTCTTTCAGTTCGACTTCTTCTTCCGTGGGAGCCTTCTTCAACGGAGAAAGAGCCAGATCAAAGGAAGAAGAGATGGGAAAGGAAAAATCATTCAAGCACCTGACACATGTCAGTCGAAGAGTCGTCTTAACGTTTCCCTTCAAGAAAAAGGATTGACCGACCTTCAATACCTTTGCTTCCGTGTGCAGCGGCTGTTCAAACGCAAAATCGATACGCGAGAGGCTTGCGACATAGGCCATCACGGATGGGACTTCTTCGTCCCAGGCGAGCTGAAGACCCTCCTCCGGGATTTGATCTGTCTCGAGGACACGCATGCAGTCAACCTCTTGGAAATTAAAACCATAAGGTATTAGAATTTGTTTTCTTTGTCAAGAGGAAACACAGGAGAGCCATTTGCGATGTCCCTCTTTTTTGGAAAAAGGGAGGCGGT
>Ga0105107_10002718_pt1 | contig 11692 bp, 14 predicted proteins | sample PPLLaktember2015_6_FD_79335 | JGI IMG/M metagenome (GOLD analysis project Ga0105107, IMG submission 79335) | Freshwater sediment microbial communities from Prairie Pothole Lake near Jamestown, North Dakota, USA - PPLs Lake P8 Core (1) Depth... | ecosystem: Environmental > Aquatic > Freshwater >... | reverse complement strand
TTGCCGCGGTCAGGTAACTGATCTTTGAACCGTCACGGTTGACAACTTTAAGGTTCATCACCATTTTACCGATTGACTGGCCCCGGAACCCTTCAAGGACGATCCAATAGGCAAAAAAGAATATGGACTCTATTCCTATTGCGATGAGATCCACATCTGCGATTTCCCAGATATGAGGCAGTTTTAAAACGGTCAGGAACAGGCCCCGTACGATATTAAGAAAGAGTACGATGAAAATGATATCAATGAGCCATGCCCCGAACCGGGAACTCCACCTGGCAAGATAGATGGTCTTTTCCGGGACCGCCTTGATGGAAACCGGTTCCGGTCCCGTGTTTTCTTCTGGCATCGTAAAAATTATTGGCAGCTCATATGCATGAAGTTTCCTCTAATTACCGGTATTTCTTCAGACAATCCGGTTGATAGCTCCTTATATCGCGCCTTATTCTTCCTCCGGATATTGCTATCGTTGCACTGCTTATAATGCGTTGTTTTGGTGGGCGCCGGTTAAGTTCCCCCGCGGACACATGGTGCAGTTCGGGGTCGCGGCATTGTTGAGGTAAATCATGTCCGCCTGATTGCTCTGTAAAGTCGGTTGCACCGGTACTCCCCCGTTTCTGTTCACATTCTTTTCCACTCATAAAAAGGTCATCGATAGCCGGTACAAGATACCTTCCCCTGAAGGATGTTTCATGGAATGAATTTCTGCAGAGGTGATGGTATGATAATCCTTATCGGAGGATGAATGGAACAGGTGTATGATGACTCCCGGTCCTCCCTCTCAATCCGGGAAGCTGCGGATATCCTGGGAATTGCCGAACAGGCAAGTATCAACGAAATCCGCTCCCGGTATCATGCGCTTGTGAAAGAATGGCACCCTGATGTGTCACATTACGATTCTGAAGATACTCACAACACCATGATCCGGCTCAATGATGCGTACGACATCCTTATCGGTTACTGTATGCAGTACGAAATTTCATTCCGTGCCGAAGATCTCAGAACGACCGCAGAACGGGAACCTATGGATACCTGGATGGAACGGTACGGTGACGATCCTATATGGGGACCTTTCCGATCCCCTCCCCATCGTTCCCCGTAATTCCCAGGATCCGTTCTCATGAGTCCAGTCGATAATCTTAGTTTCTTCCCCGGGTTTCTTCTCCACAGCACTCTTGATTTCTGCAAAATGTGGACAGGCAGAACCAATGGGATTCCCCTTTGCCATACAGGAAGCGAACACAATTGCTTCAGTCCCCTGGTCAACCCTCATCTTGCCCTCGTGACAGCATTCTTCCAACAACAGCCGCCATATGAAGTGAAGCCGATAATCTCCGCCGGACCGGTTTCAGAGAAATCTAGGGTCCCTTTCCGGGGAATCTTAAAATCTGTGGTGCCGGAGCAACGCGACAAGCCAGGGGCATCATCATCTCAACAGAGTAACCATGAGAAAATAGCGAGGTGATGTGAAGCGAGCCGTAGCATCAGTGAAGAAGAGTGAACATGACCGGGCGTCATTCATCTCCCCATACACTGCTGGGAATCTTACATGACAACGACTGAATGCCAGTGAACGATCCAACGCATAAAAATGTTTATTTAACCGATTTTTAACAGGTCACCGCAGAGAGGTCTGTTTCTTATTGCAGGGCATTCCTTTCGGGTTACACGTGCGTCGCCGGCACACCACCTCACACCGGTCCCCATTGCGGTTATCCCGGTCTGATGCCCATCGCAGCAGGGGGATAATCGCCTTCCGAAGCTCGGACCCGTCCTTAGTTAAAAAATATTCTACCCGCGGCGGAATTTCAGAGAAGGATTCCCGATTAATCAATCGCTCTCCCTGAAGTTCCTTTAATGTTTCCGACAGGGTTCTCGGGCTGATCCCTTCCAGTTCAGACATAAGATCAGTGAACCGGAGTCGTCCTGATACCCCGAGCTTGTTGATGATCAGAAGTGCCCATTTTTTCGATATGGATGTGAGGATCCCACCAAAAGCACATACACACAGGGTCTCACTATCTTCGCACATAGTCACTTCAATACTATATACTGGATATTTTTAATACTATCCTGAGGATATCAATGAATGGCCATAAGGTGAAACAATGTGTGTTCCGCAAAAGAAAGGAAATATGGTCTGTGCATGCAGTTGTGCGCTGCAGGCCGGATCTGATGAGACGTTCTGTGACTGTTCTGACATGAAAGTGTCCTTTGAGAAGAGGCTTTCAGCACTGGAAAAGAAGGTTGAGAACCGGAAATAATTTTTCTCTTATGGATCTCCTGAGTGCCGCGGAATTCTCCGCTACCGGCCCGGTCAAGAAAGACCTGATGAAAACTGCAGGTTCAAACATTGTGATTGTTAGCCTTGAAACCGGGCAAATGATACCCCCTCACTCGGAACCATATGCCGTCGTGTTTGTCGTCCTGCAAGGTGAAGGGATTATCACTTCAGGGACTGTCGGGCATCCCGTCAAACCCCTGCATCTTGCTTCTGTAAAAAAGGATGAGGACCTGGGGATCCGGTGCAATCAGCGGATGATCCTTCTCGGTATACGCGAAGACATTTGAGGCGATAAGCGAACCATGCCTGATGTAATCCGCGCTTCAGATCTGACAAAAATCTTTGGTAAAAACACAGCCGTCGACCATGTCTCGTTTGATGTACGGGAGGGCGAGATCTTCGGCTTCCTCGGCCCGAACGGTGCCGGAAAGACCACAACTACCCGAATACTGACCGGTGTCATTCCTCCAGACGCAGGGACTGCAACGATCCTCGGCTATGACATCCGGTCCGAACCGGTCCTGGCAAAACAAGGATTCGGTGTTGTACCAGAGACCTCGAATGCATACATGGATCTTACTGCTTGGCAGAACCTGATGCTGATGGGTGAGCTGTACGGGCTACCGCGTGCCCGGGCAGAGCAGCGTTCATCCACCCTGCTCGGCATGGTGGGCCTCCTTGACCGCAAAGATCAGAAGGTTCAGGCGTACTCCAAGGGCATGAAACAGCGGCTTATCCTTGCCATGGCGCTTATCCACGAACCGGAACTCCTCTTTCTCGATGAACCCACGAGTGGTCTTGATGTCCAAAGCACCCAGGTGATCCTCGCACTGCTTCGTGATCTGAACATGCAGGGAACCACGATCTTTCTCACGACTCATAATATGGAAGAGGCAAACCGGCTCTGCCACCGGGTCGGCATCATCCGGGCAGGAAAGATGATTGCCATCGATGCGCCTGAGAAACTCAAAACGGCAATCGACCGGGTACACAAGATAGAAGTGAGTTTTGACCGTGCAGTGCCAGACAACGCCCTTGCAGGACTTGAAGGTGTTATAACGGCGAACCGGACCGGCGACAAATGGCAGATCACGACCCAGAACAAAGATGCCACCATCCATTCTCTCGCGGCCTTCAGCCAGCAGAATGGTGCAGCGATTGTCACGCTGAACACGCTGGCTCCATCGCTTGATGAAGCGTTTCTCCGGTTGACGCAGGAGGCACGACCATGAACCCGGCAGGATTCACAGAACAAATATGCAGGGCATGGGCAATAGCAAAGAAAGATATCCGTATCTATTACTTTAAAGGCCCCGTACTTATCTTCGGCGTTTTCATGCCGCTCTTCATGTTCCTTGCCTTCCTGATGGGGGGCAGGCAGCTTCCACTTTCATTTCTCGTATCCGGTCTGGTCGGGATGACACTGTTTTTCACAGCCACCGCTGTATCCCCTGCAATCTTCCCGTGGGAGGGTCAGGCCAAGACACTTGAGCGGCTCGTCTCATGCCCGGTCACGGTTGAGACCATTGTCTTTGGCGACATGATTGCTTCAATCCTCTTCGGGATAGGGATTACAATTATTACGGTCATTATCGGGTTGGCTGTCGGTCTTTCTCTCATTCACGGCATTACGATGCTTGCCGCAATCCTGCTTGCCGCCTGCTGCTTCTCAGCAATCGGAATGCTGCTTGCCGTGCCACCGACGAACGTCCCATCAAACATTATGATGCTCTCGTCATTGATCAAGTTCCCGCTCGTTTTCATCTCCGGCATCTTCGTCCCGCTGGAGCAGACGCCGTTCTGGGGTTTGATGCTGTCGGTGTTCTCCCCCCTCACATACTTCACCGATCTGGTCCGCTACTCGTTCACTGACATACACTATTTCCCCGTCTGGATCGATATCGCAGTGCTTGGGTTATTCACGCTGGTGTTCACTATCGGAACGATGTACTTTCACAAGAGGACTATGCCAAAGAGGATGTGATATCCCAATTTTTGAAACCTTTGTCGGAAAAAATGACCCTCATATTCGCATTCTGGCAGGATTTCCGGGCCTGGATGGGGTAAAATAAATGGCAAAAACCGGCACGATTCAAGGGCCGTTGGGACCTTTAGATGAGGTGTAAATCTGCCGTATTTTGCCAAACAGAGTAATTATTGGGTATATTCTCCACAGGAACAGAAAAGAACAGTTTTATGAGATTTTCTGGTATAAGTCAGGAACTCGGGAGGAGAAAATGAGCCCGTATAGGGCTTATTTTCCCTCAGGGCCGGTATCACTATCTCCCGCTACAAAACAGAAGGGATCCTCAGCCAGAAAATCCCCTTCCACGGCATGTGCCCGGACCCGGCACCCTCCGCCGCAGAGATCACGATAGGTACAAATCCCGCACCGCCCCCCGAACCTCGCTTGTTTTTCCCGGAACCGGGAGAGGACAGGGTTCGTGCTATCCGACCAGAGCTCGCTGAATGGCCGGTCCCTGATGTTCCCGATAAGAAATTCCGGCGAGCGGGCGAACTGGCAGGGGTATACGTTTCCCTGTGCATCGATATTTGCCACACGGGTACCAGCACTGCACCCGCCTTTTAATGACTCCAGCAGCTTGCGTGCGTCAGCAAGATCCTCCGACCCATCCCGTTCCATGGACGCGAGAAGGTGGACACAATCCTGCGGGGCATCGACGGTGAGGAACTCCATTGCGGCAGGATCAGTCTGTCTGGCTTTCCGATAGAGGAGGCTGAGGGCATCGACCACCCTGTCCCGGTCCAGCTGCAACCGGGTATAAGAATCGCTTCCCCGCCCTGTCGGTACAAGCCAGTACAGGCAGAAGCGGGAGGCGCCGAGCGCGAGCGCGAGATCGACCAGTGCTTCAAGTTCCCTGCAGTTCTCCGTTGTGAGGGTAACCCTTACCCCGCACCGGATCCCTGCTTCCTTACATGCGGCGAATGCTGCAATGGTCTTTTTGAACGCACCGGGTGAATTCCGGAACCGGTCATGCGTTTCTGCCCGGGCACCATCAAGGGAGATCCCGGCGTACTCTATCCCGCTATCCCTGATCCTGCGGGCAATGTCGGAAGTAATCATTGTACCGTTGGTACTGAGTGCCATTTTGAGACCATGGTTTCCGGCACAGCGTGCCAGTTCCCAGATATCCTCACGCAGCAATGGTTCCCCGCCGGTGAACAGGATGAGCGGGACCCCCATGTCCGCAAGGTCATCGATGACGCTCAGCGCTTCAGCGGTCGCGAGTTCTCCCTCAGTTGTGCGTCCCGGTCCCGACTTGCTGTAGCAGTGGGTGCAGTTCAGGTTGCAGCGGTCCGTCAGGTTCCAGAAGACCACCGGCCGGTACATACCCGAGAATGCCAGATAACTGCTGGGCACATCGGCCTGAGATTTGTGGCGGTGCCGCATCACACCGCTGACCGTTCCCCGCCCGTGCATGCACTGCGTAATCCGGTTCATGGAGTTCCTCCTCCGTTCTCCCGCATCCTTACATTCGGTACGCGCTTGAACTCGCGGGTACTGAAGAGGACCGTATAATCCCTGCAGCCGGTCTGTTCTGCAACAGCCCTCACTTCGTCAAGCACCTGATCCTTGCTGTACCCATGGTGCACAGTATAATGCGTATATTCCCACCGGCCCTGCACCGGCATGCGTTCATAGCAATGGGTTACGGAGGGAAATGCTGCGAGCAGTTCTCCCAGGTTATTTCCTCCGGATCCAACCGGGTTCCATGCCACAAGGGCGTTTGCGGTAATACCTGCCTTCCGCTGGTCGATGCGGGCACGGAATTTCCGGATGATACCTGCTTCCTTCAGGAGCCGGATCCGTTCTACCACTTCGTCATCGTTGAGGCCCAGTCGTTTTCCCATCTCTTCAAAGGGGGCCGGGACAAGCAAAAGCCCGTGTTCCAATTCTTGGAGCAGGTGAACATCAATCTGGTCCATCGGTATTCTCCCTGATTTGTGCGGGTAAAAAGGAGAACCGCACATCGATTTTTATCTTTTTTATCGTTGGCAGATCGAGGACATCCGATTCCGGGATGCCCGTCCGCTCCAGGATCTCATCCAGCACGTTGCGGATGCCTTCCCCGTTCTGTGCCGCTATCGTGAACCAGAGGGTGTAGTAATGATCCCGTTTGAAGTTATGCGACACCTCCTGATAGCTGCTGATGACAGCCGCAACCTCGTCCACACGCTCTTCCGGCACATGGAGAGCAACCAGGGTCGCGGCATGCAGGCCGAGATGGCGGGATTCAAGCACCGGGGATATGCCCCGGATAATACCAATATCCTTCAGCGTTTTCATCCGGCTGATTATATCAGTTTCTGTGATCCCCAGCCGTTCAGCAATCGCTTCCCATGGCCGGGATACGAGCGGGAGGTCATCCTGCAGGACATTGAGTATGGCCAGATCGGTCTGGTCCGGCAGAGAAGGAGTAGTCATGAGGTCACATCTCCGGGCTGGTACGGGCACCACGGGTCTTCACCACAGCACTCTACGTTGAGCGTTTTCGGCATTGCCAGGCCGTCGCACCAGAGTGAAGAGGCTGCATCTTCACGCCGGTATGCCCGGGCCCTGCAGCCGCCACAGATTGTTTTGAAATCGCACTGGCCGCACTTTCCCGTGAGGAGATCCGGGTTGCGGAGTGCAACAAAAAGCGGGGAATTGTTCCAGATCTCAAAAAGCGGGGTTGTGCGGACATTCCCGGCACTGACCGGCAGGTACGGGCAGGGTGTTACTTCGCCGTTGGCATAAATCCGGCAATACGTAATACCGGCAAGGCAGCCGCGTCCCCACGCAGGGTTGGTGATGCCAAGGCTGTCAGCAATCCTGCGGAACTGCGGCGCACATGTCGGGCGGATATTGAGATCGCTGTCCCGGTACCGAATAAGGATCTGCCGGATCAGCTCCTCGTATTCCTCCGGGCTGCGGGGCTCGATCTGCCGGGCCCGTCCGGTTGGTATCGGGAAGAAGAGCTGGTAATCGCGGACGCCAAGCGTTGTCCCGAACCCGATCACATCTTCTACCTCGCTGATGGCAGACCGCATCACGGACATGTTGATCTGGACGACGATTCCTGCATCGCGGCAATACCCTATGGCTTTTACTGCTCTCTCCCACACACCCTCAAGACCACGGAAAGAATCGTGGGTGGCAGGGTCTTTCGAATCCAGGCTGATGGCCACCGCCCGGATTCCCGCTTCCTTAAGTTGTACCGCAGTCTTCTGATCGATTAGATACCCGCTGGTGCCCATGACCATCCGGAGTCCCTGCTCCGTGCCGTACCGTGCAATGGCATAAATGTCCTCCCGGAGGAGGGGCTCGCCTCCGCTCAGCACAACGACCGGTTTTCCGGTCTCGCAAATCTGATCGATGACGGAGAATGCTTCCTGCGTGGATAGCACTCTGTCTGCTTCCTCTTCACCTGCATCCACGTAACAGTGGGCACACTTCAGGGGACACCTGAGCGTGATGTTCCACGAGATGATACGCGGCGCACCTGCTGCACCGTTCAAAGCTTCAGTCCCTCTGCCACACACTGCCCGGGTTCCTTATTCACCTTCGTGAGGTTCTCCACCATTAAAGACGGTTATGCTACTATCTGCCGAGATCGAAGCGATCGAGGTTCATCACTTTGGTCCAGGCCGCCACGAAGTCCTGGACAAACTTCAACTGGCCGTCCGCACTTCCATAGATCTCGACCAGTGCCCGGAGCTGGGCGTTCGAACCGAAGATAAGATCGGCACGCGTGCCGGTCCATTTGAGTTCGCCGGTCCTGCGATCGCGTCCCTCGAACACGTCGGCGTCTTTCGAGAGTGGCTTCCATTCCGTGCCCATGTCGAGCAGGTTCACGAAGAAGTCATTGGTGAGCGCTTCCGGCTTCTTTGTAAATACCCCATGACGGGTCTGTCCGTAGTTGGTGTTCAGCACGCGCATGCCGCCAACGAGTACCGTCATTTCGGGTGCGGTCAGGGTCAGCAATTGTGCCTTGTCGACCAGCAGTTCCTCGGCCGATGCGGCATAGCGGGCTTTCTGGTAGTTGCGGAAGCCGTCCGCCTTCGGCTCGAGCACAGCGAAGGAGACCACATCGGTCTGCTCCTGCGAGGCGTCCATGCGTCCCGGCGTGAAGGGGACCTTCACCTTGTGACCGGCATTCCTCGCAGCCTGCTCGACACCTGCACAACCGGCCAGGACGATCAGGTCAGCCAGTGAAACCTTTTTACCTCCCGACTGCTCCTTGTTGAACGCGCTCTGGATGCCCTCCAGGGTCATGAGCACCTTCGAGAGACGGGCTGGCTGGTTGACTTCCCAGTCCTTCTGAGGAGCGAGGCGGATGCGGGCACCGTTCGCACCGCCGCGCTTGTCGGAGCCGCGGAAGGTGGACGCTGACGCCCAGGCGGTCGAGACCAGCTCCGAGACGGTCAGGCCGGAAGCCAGGATCTTATTCTTGAGGGCGGTGATGTCCTTTGCATCGATCAGTTTGTGATTGACTACGGGGATGGGGTCCTGCCAGATGAGCTCTTCTTTTGGAACCTCCGGACCGAGATAGCGTGCCCGCGGACCCATGTCGCGGTGCGTCAGCTTGAACCATGCCCTGGCGAACGCGTCCGCGAGCTGGTCCGGGTGCTCGTAGAAGCGCCGTGAAATCTTTTCGTAGACAGGGTCGAATCTCAGGGAAAGGTCCGTGGTCAGCATGGTCGGGGCATGACGCTTCTTCGGGTCATGGGCATCCGGAATGGTGCCGGCGCCTGCGCCGCCCTTCGGTTGCCACTGGTGCGCACCGGCCGGGCTCTTGATCAGTTCCCATTCGTAACTGAACAGGATCCGGAAGAAGTTGTTGCTCCACTTCGTCGGCGTGTTGGTCCAGGTGACTTCCAGGCCGCTGCTGATCGTGTCGCCGCCTTTGCCGGTGCCGAAACTGCTCTTCCAGCCGAGGCCCTGCTCCTCAATGGGAGCTGCTTCCGGCTCGGGCCCCACGTGGGATGCCGGGCCGGCACCGTGGGTTTTACCGAACGTGTGACCACCGGCGATGAGCGCGACTGTCTCTTCGTCGTTCATGGCCATGCGGGCAAACGTCTCGCGAATATCCTTTGCCGCCGCGACCGGGTCCGGGTTGCCGTTCGGGCCTTCCGGATTAACGTAGATCAGCCCCATCTGCACTGCAGCGAGGGGATTTTCAAGGTTCCGTTCGCCGGAGTAGCGTTTGTCTTCCAGCCACATGTTCTCAGAACCCCAGTACACGCTTTCCTCCGGTTCCCAGGCATCCTTACGACCGCCGCCAAAGCCGAAGGTCCGAAATCCCATCGACTCCAGGGCGACATTGCCTGCAAGAATCATAAGATCGGCCCATGAAATCTTCCTGCCGTACTTCTGCTTGATCGGCCAGAGCAGCCGGCGCGCCTTGTCGAGGTTCACGTTATCAGGCCAGCTGCTGACGGGCGGGAAGCGCTGCTGGGCGGAACCGGCGCCGCCGCGACCGTCACCGGTGCGGTACGTGCCGGCGCTGTGCCATGCCATGCGGATGAGCAAAGGCCCGTAGTGGCCGAAGTCCGCCGGCCACCATTCCTGCGAGCTGGTCATCAGCGCCTGCAGATCCTTCTTTACGGCCACCAGGTCGAGTTTTTTGAATTCCTCAGCATAGTTGAAATCTTCGCCCATTGGATTGGACAGGGAAGAGTGCTGGTGAAGAACCTTCAGGTTCAACTGGTTTGGCCACCAATCCTGGATGGATCTGCCCCGGCCGGTTACCTGTTTGTTTGCCCCGCCCGTTACCGGGCTCTTGCCGTTGTCATTCATAATGCCATCTCCTGTTCTTTGATCAGATGGACATCCTGAAGAATGACCGGGCCACGCTGCCCGGCGGGGAGGGAGTGGCAGTTGTTGGTAACCATAGCCCCCTGATTTGTCGTAAGGGTCTTTTTCGCCATGATATTCAAAGGTAGAATTGCCACAGGTATATTTAATAAGATTGGGTTAGGGACAGACCACCTCCTCACGTTGATCCTGGAATGTATGCCGATCGCTCAATGCTTCACCGTCCAATGCTGCTGGGGTCACTTTGTGCACAGGCTGGAACCCAATCCTAAAAATCTCGTTCCTCCATCACACTATAAGGGTGTGAAGGAAAAGATCGGAACCATCCGGGTACCGCATTGCCTATCTTGCTGTATGCCTTGAAGATTCATGGGGCGGCCATGAGATTTACCATGGACTCGGGGAGATGGCAAAGCGAGACCCTTCAAGCGCAGCCGAGAAGAAGATACCGGTTGTGGTGTGCCCTTCAGGAGCGACAGGACAGCAAATCCATTAGGAAACCGGCATTTGCACATGATAGATCTTGATTCAGAGATATTCAGGAGAGATTCTGTCTTCTGATACAAGTGTCCCTGTGTCCCGAAAATCCATACATGGTATTTGTCCACACTGCTTTATGGTTAGTGGTGGACTTTTCTCAAACACCTTTTTTAATATCGTGACCAGACATTTAACTAGGTATGATGTTCGGGTATTCCCCGGTGATTAATCCATGAACGGAGTGGTTGTTGCACTCCTGATCGCCCTGGCTTTTATTCTGACTTTCTTCTGGGCTCCGATTGTCGGTTTGTTTGCCGAAGGGAGCCTGGACCTGGAACAACCCCTCCGGATTTCTGAAAATTCTTTGAATGCCGGTTATGTTACCGGATATGCAGCCGATCAGGGAACAATCCATGACACCGAACTCAGTATTTCCTATCCCGATGCACAAAAGATGGGTGCAGTGTCGTTCAGAATATCGTTTAATGCCTACCGTGCATTTTTCCAGAACGATATGAATATTGATATCGATACGATATCTTTGAATTTTGTGAGTCAGTACGGGTCTGAAACACTAGTGCAAAAAACCGGTCGCCCTTTCACAAAACCCGGCTGGACGGTCACGGACAAGAGAGGTATTTTACCCATAATGTACGCCGATGAGGACAATATCCTTGAACCCTATGAGTCTTTTGAGATTCTTGTCTATCCATCAACCCCGCTCCCCCCGTTGTCCCAGTTCATGATCCTCGTCCAGTTGCCGGATAGCAGCAAGATCTTCCTGCCCCGGACTGTACCGGGGACGATATACCCGGTAATGTTCCTTAACTGACCGGCAGCGGAATTATCAAGAGGCGGTTTACTTTTTTTTTAATTCGGGAAATAACTGTTCATCAGCATCGACAGAAGAAAACTGATTCTGGTTTCATTGGAGGATGAATAATGGTGTCCTTGAGCTCAAGATCCCAAAAAAGAGCCAAAGCCTGAAACGAAGACAGGAATATCGAGCTGAAGGAGACCAGCTCTCAAATTTTCATTAAATACCGTTATTGGTCTTTTGTTAAAGCCGCAGGAGGGAAATCGTGACAATAAGTTTGAATCCGCAGGAC
>Ga0105107_10002715_pt1 | contig 11700 bp, 15 predicted proteins | sample PPLLaktember2015_6_FD_79335 | JGI IMG/M metagenome (GOLD analysis project Ga0105107, IMG submission 79335) | Freshwater sediment microbial communities from Prairie Pothole Lake near Jamestown, North Dakota, USA - PPLs Lake P8 Core (1) Depth... | ecosystem: Environmental > Aquatic > Freshwater >... | reverse complement strand
CGCCGCAGCGTGTCCCATTGGGCTGTCTTCTCCCCCTCGAGGTACGGCTCGTCCCATAAGTCACGCGTGTCCGGATCCAGATAAACCGTCCCGGTTTCATCGATGGAGCCGATCGCCAGTTCCGGATTCTGCGGGGCGCGCAGCTTCTTGTCCTTCCCATCGGTACGGCGCCGCGAGGGATCGCCAGCACCAATGGGTGCTGGCCTCGATATTTCTCCAACCGGCGAACCAGCAAATGCGCAGCCTGCGCCCGATTCTCAAAAGCCATGCGTGATCACTGCGGCTTCCGTTTGAATGTACCTGAATGTCGGGATGGTGCGCCCTTTACCATCTTCTTCTTCTCATCGAGGATCGAGCGCACCCCACCGCCCGCCGTATGGCCTCCTCCGCCCCCCAACAACATGGCCGGCATCATCAGGCCGGCGGCGATTGTCTTCATATTCCGCTGGCGCACGTGCACGCCCCACTTGCTGGGATGGCCGCTCCGCTGCGACAAATGCCGCCGAGGTGTGCCGAAACGGCGTCCGGGCGGCGGAAGATCACAACCAGATCGATTGGACCGGCCACAGCGCCCAACGTCGCATAGGTCGGCAGCCCGGCCACTTCGACTCGATCTGCGCGTATGGGAATGACGTCGTACCCGGCGGTCTTCAAGTACGCCGCTACCGTGTGGCTGTACCGTGCGGGGCTGGGGCTCGCACCGTTGATGGCTACCGTACGGGCGCGCTGCAACACGCGTCGCTCGATAGCTTCTTCCCGCGTCATATGTTTCATAAAAACTCTCGTCACATTCCGTCGTGCATGCCCCGTGCCTCACACCGGCTTTGGCGTAATGGCACTATTGTTGCGCCTTGTTATGGCGGGGCATCCAGATGGGGTACGTCCAGAACAGCTCCTGTGAGTTCTGGCGATTGCTATTTTGTTCGCCGGTTTGCGATCGCGACATGGTTCCCGCGCTCGACGCCGGGGTCGGACTTGGGATTGAGCATTGCAGACGCTGAAAGTGCCGAGGATTCTCAATGATGTGCCGAAAGCCCGTCACACGTGGAATACCGTCATCACGGCGCGAAGGGACCGCTTGCCGGAGGCCCGCAGAGTTCTCCGCACGCTAGGCCATGTGCAACGGACGGGCTTTTACAACGTCCTGGCCATGAACGTGGACGAACCCCAGACGTTTCTCGAGCGGCTCGAACGGCTCGTGTCCGACCAGCCGCATCTTGCCGAGTCGATCGCCTCTATTTTTTGCGCCGAGCGATGCTTCGACTTTTCAGACACAAGCGAATTCGAAGCGAAGGCTCGAGAGGCCGGGCTGGCCTGGGCGCCGCAACTGGCAGGCAAAAGCTTCCATGTACGAGTTCATCGCCGCGGTCGGAAACGCACATTGGTGAGTCCTGACGAAGAGCGGGCACTGGCGGATGTGCTTCTCGCCGCGACACGGGAAATGGGAAATCCGGCGCGCGTGACGTTCGACGATCCCGACGCGATCGTGTTGATCGAAACGATAGGTGGACGCGCTGGAGTGGCCATCCTGACGCGTGACGAGTACCGCCGCCACCCACTGCTGGCCACGCACTGAAATAACCAGGGCTGGCGTCATGAGCATTCGCGGGTACCGATTCGGCAGGATCGACATCGATGGCCGGTCGTACACTTCGGACGTCATCATCACTCCCGAGGGCATCATCGACGGCGCTGACGACCACCTGACCATTCTCAACACGGCGCACATGCGAATGTGCGTTCTCACGTCATCTCGCGCTGATCGGCAGGTACTATCTGCAGGCTGGAGATCGTGCCACACGCATTGCACTCCACCTCCTCGACGCCGTCACCGCAGGGGCTCGAGAACGTGTCGCGGCTCCCACAGGACGGACACTCGAAGAACTCGAATGTAGCGTCAGGCTCGGGCCCACGGCATCCCGCCGGACACCAGTATGCGTGCCGGCGGCGAACATCCGCCTCGGTGATCCCCGCCTCAGGACTGCCGATGCTGACCAGCGGGCCTCCGCACGTCGGGCAACGCGGTTGAACGTCTCCGGCTTCAGCCTTCATGATCGATTCTGACCTTTCGCGCGTTCGGCCGCCGCTGCGCGTCGCGTCTTCGGCAGCACGCGCCTGCCGACCGGCCGTGCCCGTGTCTCACGTACGGGTGGAGTTGCCTCGATCTGATCCGGAGAAAGCCGTGGCGAGGCATGCACGAACTTTGTTTCCCGTCGCTTCATGTTCTCGATCCTCCATCATCACGCCGCCTGGGAATCCGACGAGGATCCCTGACCGACCAATGCCCGCACATCGGCACCTTCGACGACTTCCTGCTCCATCAGTCGTGCGGCCAGGACGTCCAATATGCTGCGCCGTTCACGCAGGATGTCGGACGCACGCGTGTGTGCCTGCACGATCAACTGCTTGATCTCCGCATCGATTTGACGGGCGGTATCCTCCGCGAAGGGTTCCGGCTCCAGGCCAGGAATCTCGAGGAAGCGCTGGCGGTTGCGGCCCTTGAAGGCCACCGGTCCCAACGCGTCGCTCATCCCGTACTCTGTCACCATGGAGCGCGCAAGCTCCGTGGCCCGCTGCAGGTCGTTTTGCGCACCGGTCGAGATCTCCTGGAAAACGATTTCCTCCGCCGACCGGCCGGCGAGCAGGACAGCGAGCTGGCTCAGCAGAGCCCGGCGCGTGACGAGGTACCGTTCCTCAGCCGGCAGCTGCAGCGTGTGACCGAGCGCCTCATAGCCACGCTGGACGATCGAAATTTTGTGGACAGGATCGACGTCCGGCAGCACAGACGCAACGATGGCGTGTCCAGCTTCGTGGAAGGCGACCATCTCGCGCTCGTGCGTGCTCATCACCCGTTTTCGCTTGAGGCCTGTGAGGAGTCGATCGATCGCTTCTTCGAAATCTGCCATCAAGACCTCGCCACGATCTTTTCTGGCGGCGAGGAGCGTCGCCTCGTTGACGAGGTTCGCGAGATCGGCTCCGGAGAATCCCGCCGTGCGTGCAGCAACAATCTTGAGATCCACATCCGGTCCCAGCTTCACAGATCGGGCGTGGAGGCGCAGGATCGCCTCTCGCCCCCGGACGTCGGGCCGGTCCACGACAACTTGGCGGTCGAACCGACCTGCCCGCAGCAGCGCAGGATCGAGCACTTCGGGCCGGTTCGTGGCAGCCATGACGATCACGCCCTTCCGAGGATCGAAGCCGTCCATCTCGGCAAGCAGCTGGTTCAGCGTCTGCTCCCGCTCTTCGTGCGTGCCGAGCGCCGACGGCACGCGCATCTTGCCGAGCGCGTCCAGTTCGTCGATGAAGATGATGCACGGCGCGCGGGACTCCGCCTGGGCGAACAGATCGCGCACGCGCGCGGCGCCGACGCCGACAAACAACTCCACGAACTCGGACCCGCTCAGGCTGAAGAATGGCACGTGCGCTTCGCCGGCCACGGCGCGGGCCAGAAGGGTTTTCCCTGTCCCCGGCGGACCAAGCAGCAGCACGCCCTTCGGAATACGCCCGCCAAGGTTCGTGTACTTTTTCGGATTCCTGAGAAACTCGACGATCTCGCGCAGCTCGTCCGTGGCTTCGTCGATGCCGGCCACATCGGCAAACGTGACGTTCACATCATGCTCGGCGTAGATCTTGGCGCGGCTGCGCCCGAAAGCCAGTGCACCCTGCCCCGGGCTCATCCTTCTCAGAATCACGTTCCACAACAGAATCATGATGAAGAGCGGCAGCAGCCATCCTGTGACATTGGTCCACCAGTTGGATTCAACGGCGCCAGTGAATTTCACGCCGTGTCGCTGCAGCTCCTCCAGCAGACGAGGATCCTCGATGCGCATGGTCTCGAAGGTCTGGCCTTCCGTCTTGAGGGTTCCGCGAATGCGATGCTCGGCGATGGCAACCTCGGCAACCTGATCCGCACGAACCATGTCCAGGAACTCGCTGTACGACACGGCGTTCGCGGTGGAGGCCGGAAATGAAACCAACAGCCCGATGGCCAACGCGGTCATCAATGCGTACATGAGAATGACCATGAAGGTGGGACCAGGCCTCTGATCTTGCCACCTCGATCGCTCTCGCTGTTCCGATGGGCGCGACGAGCCTTCTCTCATGATGCTGCCTTGCAAGACTCACTAGTGAAAAAATCCGTCCGGCTGCTCCACGATGTCGGCGCGGCCCATGAGAATGAGTCGCTCCCGCAGTTCTTCGACCCTCGCACTCATCCCTCGAATGTCGTTCGTCAGCGCCACCAGACGATCGATGGATGGAAGCGGGTGACTCGGCACGATGTCCCACTCATTCTGATCTTCGATAAATGGGTCGGGAGGCCCAACGATCATGCGCGCCGGATGCCCGAACAGGCCATGCCCGAGCCTTTCGAGACGCTCGCCCAGCTCACGAGCGTCCTCCACGAGTCGGTCCAGCCGTCGGCGGGTTTCGGTGTACTCCCGAATCACTGGATCAGGATCAACTCGCACATGCGCACCCGGTACCTCACGAGCAGGGGTGACTGCGCCTTGCATCGTGTCGGTGCGCTGTTCCGGCATGGTCGTCCGCACGCGCACACCCAGCCACCGTTTCCGTGCGCCGGTCTGGCGAGCGGCACGGCCCTCCACTCGGAGAAACCACGCGGTCCCGAGGACCACGCCAGCCCAGAACAGCCAGGCGGGAAACCGTTCCGGCACGCGGTGGTCCATTACGGTTCTGGATCCGAAGAGGAACGCCGCAATCGTCATGAGGACCGACACTGCCAGCGCGCCGATATCCACCCAGCGATAGTGTCGCTCCCGTTCTGAGGTCCAGAACAGATAGCTGCCGGCAAGGATCAAGAGCGCTGCGACTGTGATAGGCGCCCAGACCGGGGCGACCCATGGCAGGGGAATCAAGAAAAGGATGTCCCAGGCGCTCAGGCTGTCGGGCCAGCCCACAAGGAGCCGCAGAACCCCGTAATACGCCAGGTCCCAGACACCGAACGAAAGCAGAAACGCACCCGCGCGATCGGCCGGACGGCGGCCGGCAAGCCACGAAACTGCGACAAGAAGAACGACGGTGCAGACCTCACGCGCCATCTCAAGGGAGACGAGATGGCCCGGCAGCGACAGCAGGGTGACTTGAAGACCAGGAAGGTCGCTCGGGCCCTGGAGCGAGAGCTCCGCCGCATGAATCTCGCGCAAGTAGGCCACGACCGAAGCCTCGATCCAGCCGAAGGCCACCGCCAAGACCCACAGGGCGCCATACGCAGTACCTTGCTCGCGTCTCGTCATCGCACCAATAGAACCCTATCGACGAGTCCAGCATTCGTCATGCCATTGCTCTAGCTGGAAGAGCGATATGTTCTTGTAATAGGCATTCACCCTGCCATTTCTTCGGCAAATGTCTGCCAGGTTTCCGGCAGCTCGTTCTTCAATGTGCCAAACGCATCAGGAAGAACGGCACGAAGTCTGCTGGAAATGCCATGGAGTTGTTTTTCCAGCGCCTATGGAAATTGACCCCGGTCGACGCGGTTGGCGAGATGCGGCCGCGCGCCATCATCAGAAACACCGTTCCCCCTTGCGCCAGCGGCAAGGGGATTTTCCCGCAGTGCCCCAGGGGGTCTCACATCGCCAACCTCACGAGCATCCTCGACGAAGGCGACTTCGACGCCTTCGTCTCCATGGGCACTCTCTCAGCCATGCGCGCCGACCAGTTTCTGGAACTCGCGCTCATTGATGATGCGGACGCCGAGGGCTTGCGCTTTCGCGTACTTGGAACCGGCAGCGGCACCGGCGATCACAAGATCGGTCGTCGCGCTGACACTACGTGCTGTTCGCGCCCCACTGGCCCGCGCCTGTTCTTCGGCGTCCTCCCGGGTCATCGATTCGAGGCCGCCGGTGAACACCACAGTCTTCCCCGCCAGCGGCCCTCGGCGGCGAGCCGCTGTGCCCATCACCTGAACGCCGCGGCGCCGGCACAGGTCAATCACGCGGCGGTTGTTCGCACGACGAAAGAACTCGGCGACATCCCCTGCGACAGTCGGGCCGATACCGGGAACCTCCGCCAGTGCCATTTCGGTGGCCGACTGCAGGTGGTCCAGCGTGCCGAAGTGCTGGGCGAGATCGCGAGCCGTCTCGGCACCGACGCCTGGGATACCAAGCGCATGAAGAAACCGCCAGAGCGGCGGCCGCTTCGCGCGGTCGATCGCCTTCAGCAGATTGGCCGCCGACACGTCGCCGAAACGCTCCACCTTCAGCAGATCCTGCCGAGTCAACGCGAACAGATCCGCGACCGAGCGCACGAGCCCTCCGGACACGAGCGCCTCGACCGTTTCCGGACCCAGGCCGCGGATGTCCAAGGCGTCGCGTGAGCCGAAGTGCTGAATGCTCCGCTTGAGCTGTGCGGGGCAGGCGAGACCATTCGGACAGCGATCGAACGGGCCTTCCTGCACGATCGGGGTCCCGCATACCGGGCAGTGTGCCGGCATCACGAAGGCCCGGCGGCGCCGCGCGCGATCACCGTGCAACCGCTCGACAACTTCGGGAATGACGTCGCCCGCCCTGATCACGCGCACGACGTCGCCAATGCGAAGGTCTTTGCGCGCAATCTCGTCCCGATTGTGCAGCGTGGCTCGTCCCACCGTGACGCCGCCAATCTGCACCGGCCGCAATACCGCCACGGGAGTGAGGACGCCGGTTCGTCCGACCTGCACGGTGATGCCCTCGATCGTGGTCTCCTCCTCCCGTGCCACAAACTTGAACGCAAGCGCCCACCGCGGGTGACGTGCCGTCGTCTTCAACCGCTCACGCCGCGCGAGATCGTTGACTTTCAGGACGATCCCGTCGATCTCGTAATCGAGGGACTCACGACGATGTGACATCTCCTGGTGGTAGCGAAACACATCGTCAAGACTCGATGAGGGCCGTGCGTATGGAATCGTATGGAGGCCCCATGCCGCCAGTGCCTGAAGGACATTCAAGTCGGTGGTCAGCTGCGGTCCTCCCTCCAGGCGCAGGATGTCGTAGAAAAACACGTCCAGCCGCCGCCTCGCCGTCACGCGCGGATCGAGCTGTCGAATCGATCCGGCGGCAGCATTGCGTGGATTGGCGAACAGGGGTTGCTCTGCTTTCTCGAGACCGGCATTGAGCGCTCGAAAGTCGTCGAGGCGCATGATCGCCTCGCCCCGCACCGCCAGCAGCCGCGGCACGGACTTCCCGCGCAGCCGGAGCGGTACCGACGCGATGGTCTTCACGTTCTCGGTCACGCCCTCGCCGCGCTCCCCATCGCCCCGGGTCGAGGCGCGCAGCAGCACGCCATCGCGATACACGATTTCAAGAGAGAGCCCGTCGAGCTTCGGCTGCAGCACATAACGAACCTCCTTGCCACGCGCACTCGCACGAACGCGCTCGTCGAACCGCCGCACGGCATCGGTGCCGGTCACCGACTCCAGGCTGAGCATCGGCGCCAGGTGTTGGACCGTCGGGAAACCTGATAGCGGCGCGCCCGCGACACGCTGCGTCGGCGAATCGGGCGTGACGATCTCCGGGTGCGCGGTTTCGAGGCGCACCAATTCGTGGAAGAGGCGGTCGTATGCCGCGTCGGATATCACCGGCCGATCGAGGACGTAGTATCGGTAGTCATGTGCGCGAATGGCGTCCCGGAGCCGCTCCGCCCGTCGCCGCACCACCGTCAGCGTCGGCGCGCGAGTCGTCTGGGGTGGCTCACGCACTGGCCCTCTTTTTCGTTGAGAGACCGAAGAGCGCATACGCCGGGCACCAACCAACAAGGCCGGTGAGGAACACGATAGCGCCGATCACCACGAACACCACGCTGGCGGTTGCCGGCCATGTCAGCCAGGCTGCGTACGCCAGGGCGATACCTGCCAGAATCCTGATGACTCGATCCCAGCCGCCTTGATTGAAGGTCATTGTCAGGCTCCTTACGCTGTTGACTGCCGGCTTCAGCCAGTCTCAGAAGGCAATCGCGGTACCAGACAATTGCCCCGGTCTGCGGAATCGCCGCTCTCGCGCGATGCACGTGATGGCCTGTTTGCCAACGTTGGTTTGAGTGTGTGAAGCGTGATTGTTCTGCCGTTACCAACATAGACTGACCCGGACGCCGACGGCGTCGCGTGAGATCAGTGGCAAAATAAGTGTCCGTTTCTCCGCCTCGGGGTAGACGATCGTCGTCCTGTGAATGAGCGCCCCCACGGCAAGCCCGAGGCCCGCGCCGAAGGCGCCGGCAATGATCGGAGCGTCTCCGCATTCTTCGCGTTCCGGACCCGTGCATGCGGCCACGGCGCCAGCGGCGGCCCCCGCGCCGGCTCCGATGAGCACAGCCACGCGGAGTGGCTGGCGACGCACGGCGACCTGCCGGATGGTCTCCCGCGTGAAATGCTTCTCGCCGGCAGCGGTTTGGAGCGTGATCGCATCGGCCGTGAGACCCGTCAGACGACCGGTGGTCCTGGTCCCCGACTGGTCCTCAACCTGGAGCTGATCGTCGAGGTTGACCCGAAGCGCGAGGTCCTCGAAGGACTGAAGTGCCTGAGCCGAGCCTTGATGCGGTGCGTCGCTGATTTTGGGGAAACTTTCCGGCGCCCCGGGGAATCTTTCGCAGGCATCACCGCAAATTGCCGGATCGGGCGGCGATTGGCGCGATAGCGGGGGCATCGAACTTGCGTCCGTAGCGAGCGTCATGTCTATCGAGGTCTTCCCGCAGCTGCGCCTGCTCGTAGTCGATCACCGCCACCATCTCAGGGATGACGTCACTGGCGCGCTTCTCAGGGCTCATCGTCTGACGTGTGCCTTGCGAGGGCATGACTTCTTGCTGCATTTTGGCAACCACCACATGTCGCTGACGTGCGCGAGATGCGGGCATGAGACACCGGGATGGCACGTGGGAGGATCTCGTCTTCGCCCCGTGCTTCGAGCAACTCAACCTGTTGATCGGAAGCCCGTCGATCAGAAGCGCGCCGCATGACTGGAGAGCCCGTTCGCACATGGCCCGCGATGCGGGCTTCGCCCACGGCACCAATCAGAATGCCGATAGCCATAATCCCCCACCTGCACGGTGGAGAGAAACCGGCTCGGGTCGTTCGAGAGCGCGACGGCGCGTGCCGCGCCGGCGTGTCCCTTTCGGCCAGTTGTATCAACCTGGCCCGGCGCGAGCCGACGAGAGCGAGCTCCGACATGGCGAACACGCCGTTGATGATCATGAGAACGAGCAGGTACCGTACGGATAGCGGTCACGAAGGGCACCTACCGATGGTTGCGACAAACGCCTGAGGAATTGGCCCCCAAACGTCCGTAAGGATTCGAAGGTGCCAGGAAGACAGAGCCCGTAAGAGGAGTGATGTCCTGGCGTATCGCGATCATGGCAGCAGGCTTGCTCGCCCCGGAGCTGGGATGAGATGGTCGCTGAAGGTCGCTCAGGTGGCAGGCACGGTGGTGTACGTTCACGTGACCTTCTTCGTGCTGCTGGCCTGGATTGGCGTGTCGGGCGGGTTGGAGAAAGGGAGCCTTGCTGCCGCGGCGGAAGCTGTCGGCTTCACCACGACGCTGTTTGCGTGCGTCGTGCTCCACGAATTTGGTCACTCCTTCATGGCACGGCGCTACGGCATCCGCACGCGCGACATCATCCTGTTTCCGTTCGGCGGCATCGGGCGCCTCGAGCGAATCCCCGAAATCCCTTCACAGGAGTTTCTCATCGCGCTTGCCGGGCCCGCGGTCAGTGTAGGCATCGCGGCGGCGCTGTTCGCGGCGCTGCAGCTGCTGGGGTCCGCGCCCAGGCTCGAGGATCTCGCAACCGGAGAGGCGCCCTTTGCCGAACGGTTGATGCTCATCAATGCGGGACTTGCACTTTTCAACCTGCTGCCCGCTTTTCCCATGGACGGCGGACGTGTGCTGCGGGCGCTGCTCGCCATGCGGCTCGACTACGCGCGTGCCACGGAAGTGGCCGCACGCATCGGGCAAGGGATTGCCGTGCTCTTCGCGATCGTTGGCGCCCTGATGATGAACCCGCTGCTGGTGATCGTCGCTCTGTTCGTGTGGACGGGCGCGGCCGGCGAGGCAAGTCTCACGCAGATCAGACGGGCACTCCGCGGAACCACGGTCGGCACCGCGATGCGGACGGAGTTCGGCGCGCTAGCACCGGATGACGCGCTCGGCCTGGCCGCGGAGATGACGGTGCGGCACGCACAAGCCGACCTCCCCGTTCTGCTGGATGGGCATGTCATCGGTCTGCTCACCCGCCGTGATCTGATGCGCCGGCTCTCCGAGGATGGCATCGGTCGACGAGTTGGCGATGTCATGCATCGGACGTTCGAGACCGTCGATGTGTCTGAGCCGCTCGACGCCGCCTTCAGCCGTCTGCAGCAGAAGCCTTTCGAGACCCTGCTTGTGACCGATGGCGAGCGGCTCGTCGGACTCGCAGGTCTCGATGAAATCAGCAATCTACTGCGCATCAAGCATGCCGCCGCCCGGCGCCCACCTCATGCCCCGAGAGCGGAGCCCGGAACCGACCGGCGTACGGGCACGCGTTAGCGTGCGCCGAGACGCGACGAATCGTGCCGCTGCCCGACATCTGTGCGCCCTCAATGGTCATCATGGACAGGCCGATTACGTTCTGCCAAACGCCTTGCGCAACTCGTCCTTCGCGCGCTCGAGAATCCGCCGTCGCGTAGGCCCGAGATTCCGTCCCGCCCGATTGATGTAGAAGTTCAGCATTGACATCGCCGATTGATAGGCGCCGGCGTTGCGTCGGGTGCTGACATCCGCGGACCGTTTCAACGAGCGGGCGATGGCTCTGGGGCTGGACTTGGTGAATACCCCTGGCTCCAGATCAAGTGCGTTGCTCGTCTCGGTCACACGCTGCGACCAGTACCTCGACTGCGCCTGTGATGTGCGACGGGATGTCATTGCGTTCCTGTAAGGATGATGTCGCGTGCCTTTGGCCCGCAGTTGAGCACCAGGTCGAGCGTCGACAGGTTGTAGCGAAAGTCTCCCCAGAGCTGCGGATACACGGGAGGCCGGAACTTCGCCAGCGCGAGCTCGATGCGCCGGGCACCGAGCGTCTGCGGATCGATGTACTTTGCCGCAACGGTCAACGCGAGGTACGTGTCGGCCGTCAGCGCCTGACACACGTTTGCGAGCAAGTCGGCTCCCCGACCGCGGACACCAAGCTCCGACTGCAGGTACAGCTTCGTCGGGACCCCCAAGGCGTCCCACAGATGCTTGATGAGATCGATGTTGAGCGCAGCAAGCATCCGATGACGCCTCGTGTAAATCGCCTCCACCGCGGTCAAGTGCGGCTGAAGATACGGTGCATGCGCATACAACTCACGGACGCTTCGGAGGTGCCGGGCACGCCAGTCCCTGTCCTCGCAAATCTCTACGTCGCCGATCAACTGCCTGCCGCGACCTGCTGTCCGGATCGGCACGCGCAGCCAGTGCTCGCCGTGGTCGGACTTGAGCCGATTGCGATGCAACCATCCGCGCCCCTGCGGAAATTGCACGCGATCCAGGAGAACCAGCGCGTCAACCTGCAAGGCCTTGTAGAAGAAGCCGGGCCACGGCAGAAAGATCGGCTGATGTGTTGCGACAACCATTCGAACGCCTCCGGCCGCGATGGCGGCTCCGCGGGCGAGAGCCCTGGCGTCAGGCTGCTGGCCCAGACCCCGCTTCCGTCGGCTCGGTGATCCCGTTCTCGACGCTCTTGATAAACCCGCTTGCGACGTGT
>Ga0105107_10002712_pt1 | contig 11713 bp, 8 predicted proteins | sample PPLLaktember2015_6_FD_79335 | JGI IMG/M metagenome (GOLD analysis project Ga0105107, IMG submission 79335) | Freshwater sediment microbial communities from Prairie Pothole Lake near Jamestown, North Dakota, USA - PPLs Lake P8 Core (1) Depth... | ecosystem: Environmental > Aquatic > Freshwater >... | reverse complement strand
TCTTGTGGGAGTTCCAGACGGTCATGACCCGGTCCCGGGCCTGGTTCACCGTGAAGGCCTGGAGGCTCGACCCGAACGCCTCCCGGGCAGCCGTCGTCCGTCCGCCCGTCGTCCCTTCGTCGTTGACGAGCTTGCCGCCGCAGGTCTTCGTGTTTAGGGTCTGGAGGCCGATGGCGAGATCGGCGTTGCGAACGACTCCGACGACCTCGCCGATCGTCTCGTCGATGGCCGTGTTGATGGGCCCCCAGAGAACCGCGTCGATCAGCTTCGGCCGCACGGCTTCGACGAGCTCGAACCGGAGATAGCCGGGCTTACGGACCGCGCGGACCCGGAGCCGCGCGCCGCCCTCGAAACCGAACGCCATTACGTCCCGCGCCCTTTCGACATTCTCGGGGACGAGCTCCGCGCCCGCGGCGCTCCTGATCCGGACCAGATAACCGGGATGGCCGTCCGGGACCAGGTTCCGCGGCCCCTTCGGGCCGGCCAGCCGGACGATCTCGCCGCGGCCGTTGATCTCCAATTCGAGGCCGTCCGCCTGAAACACGTGCTGGGCTTCGGCGGCGGCGCACAGGCCGAGCCCCAGGAAGAGGGCGCAGATCCGTTGCCTTCGCGTCATCATGTCCCTCGATCTCCTCATCCGTCCCTGCGAAACAGGTCCGGAGACCCGTCGCGCCGCCGGACATGTTAGCATAGATCACGCCCGCCCCGACGAGCTTTCTTTGACAACTTTTTCACTTCTGAATTATCATAGCCTGTGTTCGAACATGGATATCAAGGGCCGAATCGCCAAGGCGATCGAGGACAGACGCGACGACATCCTCGATCTGAGCCGGCGCATCCACGCCGACCCCGAGCTCGCTTTCGAGGAGGCCCGCACGTCGCGCCTGCTCCAGTCCCTGCTTCGGGCCGAGGGATTCGACGTCTCTCCGGCGACCGAAGCGCTGCCGACGTCGTTCCGGGCCGTGCACGCCTTCTCCGCGGACGGTCCCCGGGTGACGCTCACGGCCGAGATGGATGCCCTGCCCGGCTTGGGTCATGCCTGCGGGCACAACATCATCGGCACGGCCGGGGCGTACGCCGCGATCGTCTTGAAGTCCGTGCTCGGCGGCGGCGCCCCCGGGACCGTCGAGGTCGTCGGGACGCCGGCCGAAGAGCGCGGCAGCGGCAAGATCCGCATGATCCAGGACGGGGTATTCGCCCGGTCCGATGTCGTCCTCCAGGTCCATCCCCACTCGATCGACACGGTCGTCGGCCAAGCCCTGGCCCGGCGCACGCTCGTCGTCGAGTTCTTCGGCCGGAAGGCCCATGCCGCGGCCGCGCCGGGGGCGGGCGCCAACGCCCTGGACGCCCTCGTCCTCTTCTACCATTCGGTCGCCCTGCCCCGGACGAAGCTCGCCACCGGGACGCTCTTCCACGGCGTCATTGAATCCGGGGGCGAGGCGCCCAATATCATCCCCGACTACGCCCGCGGCCGGTTCTCGCTCCGGGCGGATACGATGTCCAAGCTCGAACGGCTCGTCTGCGAAGCCCGGGATCTGGCCGATAAAGCGGCCGCCGACACCGGATGCCGGGCCCGGACGACCGAGCCCGGACCCGGGGTCACGACCTTCCGCCGCAACCGTGTGCTCGAAGAGATCTTCGCCGGGCTCTTCATTGAGCGCGGCCGCTCCGACCCGGGCAAGCTCCGCCGGTCCTACGGCTCGACCGACCTGGCCAACGTCTCCTGGGTCGTACCGACGATCGAGCCGATGGTCAAGGCCAGCGACTCCCCCATCCATACCGAGGGGTTCGCCAGGGATGCCGTGGCGGCCGGAGGAGAGGAGGCGCTCCTCGACGGCGTCTATGTCCTGGCCGCGGCGGCGGCCCGCATCCTGACGGAGCCGGCCCTGCTCGAGCGGATCCGCCAGGATTTCCTGGCCCCGGCCAAGGACACGCCGGAAGAGATCGCCTGAGGCCCCCGGACGCATGAAGAACATCCTCGCCCCCGACGGCCGTTCCGGCCGGCCCGCGACCGTCGTGATCACGGATTCGGGGCTCGGAGGACTCCTCATCGCCGCCCGGCTCGAACGGCGGCTGCGGGCGACCGCGGCTCGAGGGGCCCTCCGCCTCGTCTATATCAACGCCTGGCCGGACGACAGCCATGGCTACAACGACCTGCCCGACCTCGCCGCCCGCGCCGGGGTTTTCGATCGAGCCCTTCTCGCGATGACCGCCTTCGATCCCGGCCTCGTCCTCATCGCCTGCAACACGCTTTCCGTCGTCTACGAGGCGACGGCGTTCAGCCGGGCGCCCGCCGCTCCCGTGATAGGCATTCTCGAAGAAGGCGCGGCCCTCTTCCACGAGGCCCTGAGCCGGGACCCGGAGGGGGCCCTTGTGTTGTTCGGAACCCGGACGACCATCGGCTCGGGCGAACACACCCGCCGCCTCGTCCTTCGCGGCGTCGACCCGGGGCGCATCGTCGCCGAGCCCTGCCACGGCTTGGCCGCGGCGATCGACAAGGACCCGGATTCGCCGGCCGTACCCGGCCTCGTCGAAGACTGCGTCCTGCGGGCCCTGCCGAGGATCCCTCCCGCGGCCTCGCTTTACGCCGGACTCGCCTGCACGCACTATGCCTATGTCCGAGAGGCGTTTGTGAGCTCGCTGGCCCGGCACAGCGGGGTTCGGGTCGAAGCCCTCGACCCGGGCCAGAGGCTCGTCGACGCCCTGGCGGACGGCCCGGGCGCCGGCCGGCTTGAGGCCGGCAAAGGCAACATCACCGTCGAAGTCGTCTCAAAGGTCGGGCTCGCCGCGGCCCAGCGAGAGGCCGTGGCCCGGCGCATAGAGCCTGTCTCGGCGGCGACCGCCCGCGCCCTTCGCGAATACCGTCACGTCCCCGGCCTTTTCTGAGGAGAACCGCCATGAAGATCCTGCTCCTGACCGGCCCGGGCGGCGACGCCCAGGGCTGGGGCGATATGAAGGTCACCGAAGCCGTGCGTGCGGCCGCCGAATCCCTCGGCCACCCGACGCGCATCGCCTCTGTCGCCGGCGAAGCGGAATTCTCCGACCTCGTCGACAGGCCGGATTTCGATATCGTCTGGAGCGCCCTCTACCACATCACGCCGAACGAAGCGTTCATCGGCCGGAACGCCGCCGGAACTTGGGTCGCCGACGTTCTGGACGAACGGAAGATCCCCTATATCGGCTCGGACAGCCGGACGATGAGGGCCATGATCGACAAGTTCGAGACCCACGAGATCCTGGCCGCCGCCGGAGTCGCCGTCCCCGCCCACGTTCTGCTCCATTCGGGCGACGACGCCTCGATGGTCACCTACCCCGCCTTCGTCAAGCCCATCTGCGAATCCCGATCGGTCGGCATCTCCGACGAGAGCGTCGTCCACACCGAGGAGGAGCTCAGGCGGCGCATCGCTTTCATCGAGAAGGAATTCGACGAGCCCGCCCTGGTCGAGGAGTTCCTCCCGGGCGACGAATATACGGCCCTCATCGTCGGCAACGGCCGGACGCGCGAGTGCCTGCCCGGGCTGGTCACGGTCGAGGACGCGCATTACAGGAACTACCGCATCCTGCGAAGCGACCTCAGGGGCGTCGGGCTGACCCGCATCAGCCTGGCCGGGGCGAGGACGGAAGAGGCGAAGGCGCTCGGGGACGCGGCGGCCGAGGCCATGGGCTGCCTCGATCATGTCCGCATCGACATGCGGGTCGACCGGGCGGGCAGGCTCCGCATCATCGAGGTCAACGGCATTCCGGGGCTCAAGCCCCACAAGAGCTGGGCCCCCCAGATCTATACGCTCTACCACGGCTCGCCTCTCGGCGAGGACGAGGATTACCGCCGGCTCATCGGGGCGATCGTCGACTCCGCGGGCAAGCGCTACGGGCTCGCCTGAGCCGTCAGCGCGACTTCGGGGACAAGGGCTTCGTGAGCCACGCCTTGATGAGGCGGGTCCAGTCCGGCCGAGCGGGAACGCATTTATCGGACATGAACCGCGTCAAGGCGTCGCGCCAGAGCTCGCGGTGCTGCAGGGTCGTGATGCGGTTGCGGAACATCGCCGCGCCCTTCCGGGGCTCCAGATCCATTTTTTCGAGGATGCCGAGGACTTCGTTCTTGAAACCCTCGGGGCCGTAATAGGCAAGATAGGCTTGCCAAGCGGCGGCGACGCCGCGCGCGGATCCGAGCGGCCGCGAGGCCTGGCGGAGCGCGCAGCGGAACCGGCTCTCCTCCGCCCTCCCGAGCCGGCGGAGCCCCGCTTCGGTGATCCGGAAGGGATGGATGCCGAAGGAGGCCAGCCGGCCTTCCCGCGCCTCGATCGAGAGGCAGAATCCGGTCCTCCGGTAATAGAGATCGGGCGGCTGGAAGAACGCGAAATTCCCCAGGCTGTAGGCGATGAGCCGGCCCCGGCGCCTTTCCAGGCCCTGGGGGACGTGCGGATGATGGCCGACGACGCAGTCGGCCCCCTCATCGGACAAGGTCCGGAAGGCCTCGACGACGTAAGGCGGAGGGAACGGGATATATTCGAGACCGGCGTGCCCGAGGGCGATGACAAAGTCGCCGCGCTTCTTGGCCTTGCGGATGTGCCCGGCGATGCGGTCGATCTCCCAGCCGCACGTCCCTGGGCCGCCCGCGGAGGCCGTCAGATCCTCGCCTTCGCCGAAGTTGACGATCGTCAGGCGCGCGCCCTTGACGGTCAAAGTCAGCGGCGCCGTTGCCTCTTCGTAGGTCATCCCGGCCCCGACCGTCCGGATGCCATTCCGATGAAGGACGTCGAGCGTTTCCTCGAAGCCGGCCGGGCCGTAGTCAAACACATGATTGTTGGCGAGACACGCGACCTCGAACGGGACGCCGCTCAGGCCCGCAACGTGGGCCGGCCTCCCTTTGAAGACCGCGCCGCTCTTCCAGACAGGCTTGCGGGCCTCCGTCAGGGCGCATTCGCAGTTAACGATCCTGAGATCCGCCCCGCGGAGGACAGGGAGGATATCCCCGTAGACGGTCTCGGGATCGCCCGACATCACCGGCTCGAGGGCCCGGATAGGCGCCCAGTCCGAGGCGATCAGGATCCGCATGGCGGCCGCCCCTCTCCCCTAATTGCCGAGAGCGGCCATCTTCTTCGCGTGCTCCGCGATGACGGCCAGTGTCGAGGCGTCGGCGTCATAGACCGAATACCAGCCGGCCGGCTCGTGGGGCGGATCGCCGACCCAGGACATCCCCGGCCTGGCTTCACCGGCCCAGGCCCAAAAATTATCGCCCATCGCCGGGCCGCCGGCTGCGATCGAGTCCATGACGAGCTTGTAGAGGGCCGTGTAATAAAGGTCCTTGTTCGTCGTCGGCGAGGCCGGATCAAGGTTGTTCTTGAGCGGCAGCCACTCCCGGGCCAGGCCGAATTCCTCGAGGACGAGCGGCTTGCCCATGGCCGCCGCTTCCTTGGCGTGCTTCTGGAAGTAGGCGATGGCGAGAGGTTCGGCGGCCGTGTAGGTCGCGGGCCGCTTAGGGTCGTACCAGCCCCAGTTCTGGGGCCAGATGTGGATGGTGACATAGTCGATGCTCGGGGCGCTGTGCGTCTCGACGAAGTCCTGGGAAGGCTCGCCGGGCGGCGCGCCTTCTGAGCCCGTCGTGACCATGTGGTTCGGGTCGAGCGATTTGATGTAGGCGGCCGTATCTTCGATCCAGCTCCGGGGGTAGCGCCGCGGTTCGTTCCCGAGCTCCCAGGAGAACACGGCCGGGTCGTCCCGGTACTTGACGCCCGTGTAGGGATTGGTCCGGCCGATGAGCATGGCGATATGGCCGCGGAACCAATCCTGGCATTCCGGATAGGTGTAGAACTTGGCCGAATAGGTGATGAACTTCTCGTAATCGCCCGGATACGGGATGGGCGTCTTCTCATGCCAGGAGACGTATTGGGCCATGCCGCCCGACCACTGCCAGAAATTATTGAGGACCATGACGGCCCGCATCCCGCGCCTGCCCATCTCGGCCAGCAGAAAATCAAGGCCGTCGAGGACGCTGCCGTCGTATTCGCCGGGGGCGGTCATCAGGGCCGGGACCGTCCGGTAGGGCTCGCTGTTTGGTCCCTCCGACGAGGCCATGACCCGGAGGTTGTTCAGCCCGAGGCCCCGCATCCGATCGAGCTCCCTGAGGAGCCGGGCCCGGTCGCCGCTCGCGCCGTCGACGCCGAGATTCATCCCCTGCCAGAAGTTGGCCCCAGCGAAGTAATAGGGCTTGCCGGCCAGCAGGAAGCGGCCGTCCTTGACGGTCACGAACGAAACGGCGGCAGGCGCGTCCGAGCCCGGTTCCCGGCTCTTGGTCGCAGGACCCCGGTCCCGGTCGCCGCGGCAACCCCAGACGGTCAGACTCAGCATGAGGACAAGGAGGACGGTCTTGCGCATGGCGTTTGCTCCCTCCGCGATCGGATGCCGGAATCATAGACCGCGGCCGCGCAGACTGTCAACCCAAAAGCCTGAGGCTGGATGGGGTCAGCGTGAATTGAGGGAGGCCAGGCGCCTCCCGGCGTCAGCGAGCTCAGCCGAAAAAAGTGGATCGGCGTTCTTCCAGAAGTCGATGAACCTCCGATAGTATCCGGCGGCTTTGGCCCGGTCGACTCTGATCTCTTCGTCCTTCGATCCTTGGGACCCCGCGCGCGCTTCATGGATCCGGCCAAGGCTATACAAGCTCCGGACATACAGGTCGCCTTTATGGAGGCGGTTGACCGTCGGTAGAAGGATCTGCTCATAAACGCCCTGAGCCTGGAGATCCCACCCCTCCAAGAGATCATAGGTCATCCCCAGGGAAAACAGGAATTCGGGGTCCGCGCCGTCGAGATTGACTCCGGGGATGGAGAGAATGTCAACCGCGCGCCATAGATATTGGGCTGCCCGCCGGGCGTTCCCCTTCCGGAGCTCTCCGTGCCCGAGCAGATGAACGTAATACTTCTTCCGTCCGGGAGAATTCCCCTGATCGACGAGCTGGCGGACCTTCTCGGCCTCGGCTTCGAATTCAGGAACGCGCTCCATCTCGAGGAGCAGCAGGGCTTTCAACTTCATGGCTTCGAGCCGGTCTTCGGACACCTGGGTGGACCTGGGCAGCTGATCGGCAACCTCCAAGGCTGCTTCGACCTCCCCCAAAGCTTCAGGGAGGTCCCCTGTGAGGCGCAGGAGATATGCCAATTCGTATCGGACGTTCGCGACCGAAACGCGGCGTCTCAATGTTTCGTCGGCTTTGCCGACGGAGTCGATAACCCACCGGAGGTGGCCGATCCCCTCCCCGATCTTTCCCTGGAGGAGGCAGGCGTCCCGCAGGAGCAGGCGCGCTTCGATTACCGCTCTCGGCTCACTGGCGGAGAGAAGGCCCCGGAGTTCCGCCTCGGCCGCCGGGAAATCGTTCCGATAGATCTGGGCGATCGCTTTCATCGTCGCAAAGGCCACGCGGTCGCCCGTGTTCGGTAAGCGGGAATCGAGGAGGTCCAGGACCTTCAGGGCGGCATCAGTCTGGCCGTGAAGCAGATGGTGATAGAACTTCAGATCGAAGAGATGCACGAGGTAAGGATGGTCAGGGTTAGAGGCGATAAACTCATCCAGGACCTCTTCCGCCCGGCTTCCCTGGCCGAGGTTTTCATAGCTGCGCACGAGCCCGTCACAGAAGATGACCTCCTTGCGGTTGGCCGCCAGACCTTGTTCGGCCGCCGAACGCATGTTCGTCCAATCTTCCCTTTCCCTGTAGAAAGCCATCAGCTGAATGCCGCCGAAGCGGTCGTCAGGGTGATAGCGCCAGAGCCGCCGCAGGGCTTCTTGTTCTTTGGCGGGGTCCTTCTCGTAATTGCGAAAGAAGAGCGTCGCGACGTCACCTCTCTCCTTTTCCGAGAGGCGCCCGGCGTTATCGACAGCCAGCCGGATATAGGTCTTCTCGTCCGATTCGCGCCCCGTATTGATGCTGCAACGCCAGAGATATTTATAGGCCAGGGCAAAATTGGGATCGAGCTCGACGGCTTTTTGCAGCGAAATGATGCCCTCCCGGTACTTCTCGATCCCAGCCAGCCGAAATCCCTGACTATAGAGCAAAAAGGCCTGCGGTGAGGAGGTCGAGACCCGGCTGACGCTCCGGTCGATGTCCCGGGCGAGGTCCGCCTTGGCCAGCCCGAGGCCGCGCTTGATCCCTCTGGTCAGATCATCTGCGGCGGCGAAGACACCTGGGACTCCTCGAAGTGCCGCCTGGACCGAGCGAGGGGCCTCCGCGGTTTTCTGGTCTTTGACCGACGCCGACACGACGAGACCGCGGCCGACTCTCGACAGAGTCCCCGTGACCAAGCGGTCCGCCCCCGATCGTTCGGCGATCTTCACGAGATCGTTGTCGGAAAAGCGATCCGCCTCCTCCAACCCGAGTTCCTTGAGGCCCCGGTAGAGGTCCGTGATGCGGACGACGTTGACGATCCTCGATTGGGCCATGTCGGTGATGATCAGGTCGGGAAGCGCCGTCTTCCATACGTCCAGCTGGGCTTCGCCCGTCGCGTTGGCGAAGGGCAGGACGGCCAGCGTGGGTCTGGACTCCGGGAGAGGCGGCAACGGGAGGAAGAACACCCGCGCCGTGACGAACGCGCCGACGGCCAGCAAGCAAACAGCCGAGGCCGCGGCGATGAGCGGTCGCCTCCGCCGGGCACGTTCGGGCGACAGCGCTTGCCTCGCCGTACCTCCGCGTTTCAGCTTCGTATCCCGCCAGCGGTCAAGCTCCTCCTTGTAGGCGAAGACGCGGGCTTTGGGTGTTCCGTCGAGCCGGTGGATGGGAAGGTCGAGCTCCCGCTCCCATCGCTGGCAGGTGCGCGCTCCGCTTCTCAGATAGGCGGCGATCTCTTTCCAGGATTCGAGCGGCTTCTCGGACTCGATCATTCCCCCGGAGGGCGCGGCCATCGTGACGAAATCCCCTTGGGGGAAATCGTACCCTCGATCTGAAAGCGTGTCAATGTCCTGGCGAACGCCGGGTTGTTGTCGGAGAAAACCCTCTGCTCCGGCGGCCTGAACTCAGAGGCTTGCCGATCAGATCCGGTCCAGGACCAACTGGAACGGAACGAGGAAATCACCGTGATCGCAAGACAGGCTGCTGCGACGCCCGTTGGGGTAAGTCCGGTAGACGTTGGCTTCGTACGCGACCGATACGGGCGTTATCGGGCAGGTCATGGTCTTGAATTCCCAGTGGTCGACGCCGGGGAATCCAGGATTGAGATCTTGTGCGAGGACCTCGGCGATGCCCACGAACTCGGGTTCGACCGCGCCCGGCTTGTTTGGCCGGAAGGAAAAATAGTCCGCAAACCCCGCCACCTTGAAGCGCAAATAGACTTGGACGTAGGTCACCTGCGCATCTCTCATCGAGAGGAGGTTCAGGTATCCTTCCGACGTCGTGCAGCCCGGCACGGCCTGTCCTGGGAAGCAAGAACCATCCAAGAAGACCTCCTTGTAGGTGAAGAAGGACAGGTTGTCAATGCTGAACGGGGAAGCCGGCAGGACGACGCTAGCGGGACAAGTCCCCGGGGTGATGTTCTCGTCGAGCCACATCGTCAGCACATCCGCTCCGGGGTAAAAGCGAAGGTCGAGGCTGCCGAATTTTTTTCCGATCGCGATAAACCCGCCGGTGGATGCCGCGGTGTAGGGGCCACCGACGATCTTGGCCTCGATGTTGTTAAAAAAGCCTGCAAAGGTCGCCCTGACGTTGACGGAGCTGCCTCCGGGTGCCGACAGGCCGGCCTCGGGGACGATGGCCCAAAAAGCCAGCGCTGAAACCAAAGCCGCCCCGAACAGCCACCTGAGACGAGGCTCCGTTTTCATGGACTTCTTTGACATGCCAACCTCCTTCTGGAACTTAACCTTCATCCACCAATCTGGGAGGTTTGAGTCGGCCTGTCAACAGCCGAGGGTGATTTGGCGAACTTCTGCGCACTTTGACGCATTTCGGCCGGGCGGCAAACACCCGGAAAAGAGAGGCGCAGGCCTTACCCTTTAGAGAAGACGAAGCAGGCCGTCAATTCACTCAATCGAGCTTCTTCTGGAAACGGCTGACGCTCAGGCCCAGGATGAGGGTCCCCAGCGCAAGGAGCGCGGCGGCCTGTGGCCAGAGCTCGGCCCAGCCCGTCCCTTTGAGCATGATGCCGCGGATGATGACCAGGAAATAGCGGAGCGGGATGACCGTCGTCAGGGCTTGGAAGAAAGGGGGCATGTTCTCGATGGGAAAGACGAAGCCGCTGAGCATCATCTGGGGCATGATGAAGAACATCGATGTCAGCATGGCCTGTTGCTGCGTACGCGAGATCGTCGAGATGAAGAGCCCTGTGCCGAGCGTGGTGAGCATGAAGGCCAGGCACATGGCCAGGAGCAGAGCGGCGCTCCCTCGCAGGGGCACGCCGAACCACAATCGGGCCACCGCCAGGACGAAGACCGCGTCGATGAGCCCGATGAGGACGAAGGGCAGGAGCTTGCCGATGATGAGCTGAAGAGGCCGGACGGGGGTCACGATCAGCTGTTCCATCGTGCCCGCCTCGCGCTCCCGGACGACGCCGAGCGAGGCCAGGGTCGTGGTGGTGATCATGAGGATTAGCCCCAGGACGCCGGGGATCATGAAATTCCGGCTCCTGAGGTCCGGATTGTACCAGACGCGCAGCTCCGGGTTGACGAGCACCGGCTTGAGGCCGCGCCCCCGGGACCGCTCGAAGGCCTCGAGCATGATCTTCTGGCTGTGCCGGGAAGCCACCATGGTCGCATAGTTGACGCCGATCGTGGCGGTCTGGCTCTCTGAGCCGTCGACGATGATCTGGACCGGCGCCTGGCGCCCCGCCGCGAGGTCGTCGCCGAACCCTCGGGGAACGACGAAGGCGATGGCCGCGGCGCCGTGGTCGAGCCGGGCGTCGATCTCCTCCGTCCGCCCGACCCGGGCGGCGACGGTGAAATAGCCGGAGTTGATGAAGTCGTCGAGGAACGCCCGGCTGGCCGCCGACCGGTCCATATCGCAGATGACCGAGGGAATGTTCTTGACGTCGAGGTTGGCCGCGTAGCCGAGGAGGAGGAGCTGGAGGATCGGCGAGATGAAGAGGACCGGAAAGAGCTTCGGGTCGCGGCGGAGCTGGATGAATTCCTTCCAGAGGATGGACAGGACGGCCCTCATGACGCCCCCTCCCGGCGCCGTCTCTGCCCCGCCCTGTTCTCCCGCCGGAGCATGGCCACGCTCAAGGCCAGGGTCGCGGCGGCGAAGGCGGCGAGCATCACGAGCTGGCCCCAGAACGCCGGCAGCCCGGCGCCCTTGATGATGATGGCCCGGAGCGCGACCAGGAAATACTTGGCCGGGATGAGATAGGTCACGACCTGGATGACCAGGGGCATGTTCCTGATCGGGAAGACGAAGCCCGAGAGGATGAAGGTCGGCAGGATGGTCGTCAGGATGGAGAGCAGGAACGCGACTTGCTGGGTTTGGGTGACGGCCGAGATGAGCAGTCCCTGGGCCAGGCCGGCGATGAGGAACAGGATCATGGCCAGGAGGAGCAGGACATAGCTCCCCTCGACGGCGACCCCGAACAGGACCCAGCCCAGCCCGAGGACCAAATGGGCCGAGGCGAGAGAGATGAGGACGTAGGGCACGAGCTTGCCGACGATGAGGGCCGCATTGGGCAGGGGCGAGACGCGGAGCTGCTCCATCGTGCCGCGTTCCTTTTCCCTGACCACGGAGAACGCCGTCGAGGTGGTCAGGATGACC
>Ga0105107_10002711_pt1 | contig 11714 bp, 18 predicted proteins | sample PPLLaktember2015_6_FD_79335 | JGI IMG/M metagenome (GOLD analysis project Ga0105107, IMG submission 79335) | Freshwater sediment microbial communities from Prairie Pothole Lake near Jamestown, North Dakota, USA - PPLs Lake P8 Core (1) Depth... | ecosystem: Environmental > Aquatic > Freshwater >... | reverse complement strand
CTCGATGCGCAGGTGCGCCGCAAGGCGATGCTCGACGCGCTTGCTGCTCGACTCGGCCCCCGCGCGGCGAAGCCCTCGCAGTTCATCGAGACCTCGTGGTGGAGAGAGGAATGGTCCCGCGGATGCTCCATGGCGCATTTCACACTCGGCACGCTCACGCGCTACGGCCACCTGCTGCGGGAGCCGTTCGGACGCGTGCACTGGGCCGGCACCGAAACGGCGACGGTTTCGCACGGCGCGATCGACGGTGCCGTTCGTTCCGGCGAGCGTGTCGCAGTAGAGATCCTCGGCTGCGCCTAGGCGCTCGCCGTCCAACGAGCCGCGGAAGCTGAGGGCCGCGGGCTTCGGGTGCGCGGGTGGTCGTGGTCGACACGAGGCGTGGTAGAATCGAGCGCGGCCGCAGCTCAGCGGCCACCCGTTGGGCGGCATGCTCCACCACATTTCCCTCCCATGGACCTCGAGCGAGCGGCAGCCCTCTATGACGCGGCGCTTGCCGCGTTGGGGTATCGCCGCGTACTCGACGCGCCGGGGTTCGCGGGCTACGGAGTCGAAGACGGAAGAGACAAGCTTGCCCTCAAGCAGACGGCGCAGTCCGCGTCTGCCGGGCCCGGGTTCCAGCTTGCCCTCGCCGCTCCGTCCCGAGAAGCGGTCCACGCGTTCCACGCGGCCGCTCTCCTCCACGGCGCAGCCGACAACGGCCAGCCCGGGCTCCGCCCTCACTATGGACCCAGCTACTACGCCGCGTTCATCATCGATCTGGACGGGCATCGGATCGAGGCCGTCCACAACGGGTAGACGCGACGGCTGCATCCGATTGGAGGCCGCCGCGGCAACGTGGACGTGTCCCGGTCAAGGAAGACGTACAGGGAACCCGCGCGCGAAACCCGGTGGTGTGAACCAAAGGCGGAATCGAGTTCAATGATCCATCATCTCGGCGTCTTCGCCTCGGACTTCGCTGCCAGCCGCGAATTCTTCGCAGCGGCGCTGCAACCGCTGGGCATCGTCGCCGGCTACGAAGCCCACGACGTCTGCGAGTTCTGGCACGCCGAGCGCGACACCCCGTCCCTCTCCCTTCATTCCTCGAAGGGCGAGGTCACCCGCGGACTGCACCTCGCGTTCGAAGCAGGAAGCCGCGCTGCAGTCGACGCTTTCTTCGAAGCTGCGATCTCGGCCGGCGGCAGGGAACGAAATTCCCCGCGGCACTGGCCCCAGTATCGCGCGTATTGCGCCTTCGTCAGCGACCCGGACGGCAACAACATCGAGGCGGTTCACAAGGAGGCATGAGCCCGCGGCCCGGACGAGGTCGTGGTAGCATCGGCCTTCGCATCCGCGCTGCGCGCTGCGAGGACGCTCCTTCGGTCGCCAGGATCTACGTCGAGTCTTCGCGGCTTGGCTTCGGTGATCTGGTGCCGACGCCGAAGCTCGACGCCGACCACGTCGCTCGTTGGCGAGCGGAGCTCGCCGCAGGCGTGAGGCGAGATGGAGATCCACGAACGCCTCAGGGGCGTCTTCCCGAATCGACCGCGGCGTTTCTCATCGCGCTCGAGCGATCCCAGCGCCTCGGTTGGGGGCCCAGCTCCTGCCCCTCGCGGCGATCGGTGCACTGCTCTGGCTGGCGAACGTTCGTCCCTGAGTCAGACGGAAGGATCGGAATCAAGACGGCTGCCAGGCCGGTCGATGAGCTTCGCATGACGGAAGTGCCGCGGCCCGCGTCACTCCTGCGCGATTCGCCCTTGGCGAGGGTCTGGGCGCCCTTCGTCAGCTTGTCGCTGCTCGCTCTGCTTCCCTTCGTCTACGCGAACGTCTGGGTCTCGACGCTGGCCGAGCGACCGGGCGATTCCAGCTCCGTGCAGACTGGCCACGGAATCTGGCTGGCGTTCGCGGTGCTGCAGTTCGGCAACAAGGTTCCTGTCGCGTACCGCTACACGGCCGGCCAGGTAGTGGCCTCGTTCGACGTGCTCGGCTTCTGTGCTGGCCTCGCGGCGGCTGTCGCCGTGGGCATGGCCCTCGCCGTGCCCACGGGAGTGGTCCGCGGCGGCTGGCTCCTCCTCGTCGCGAGCTGGCTCGTCGTTTCCGCGCGCCATCGGCTCGACCCGCGCGCTCCCCACAACCAGGGTGTCGCAAGATGGCGCCGCGTATACTCTGCCGTTCTGGGGATGCTGGTCGACCTTCCCTTCGCGCTCGCGGTTCAGCTTGCGCCAGCCGCCTAGCGACCGACCGCATGCGACGGAGCGCCCGCATCGCCTTGCTCGCTTGTCTCGGTGCCGTCGCGTCGCTCGTCTCCTACTGCTGGTACCTCGACTCCACGCTCCTCGCCCGGTCCCTCCAGCTGGAAGCGCTGCCTCCTTCCCTCGAGGTGGTCGACACTCACGAATCCGTGTGGACCGACTACTCCAGGGACTGGATCGTCGCGGTCGACCCACCCGAGGCGGACCAGCTTCTGCAAGGTCGCGCGTTCGAGCCCCAGGCAATCCCGGAGCCGCTGGCCGTCTTCGGGTCCGAGACGGGCGCCCATGACGTGAACACACTCGCGAACGCGCAGCGCATGTCGGGTATCGCCGCGAAGCCGCTCTTCCCGGTCGCCGATGGATACTGCGTCGGCAACTGGTTCTCGGAGGACCGGATCTGCGTGTGGCGCTCGATCGCTCGCGACCGGGCGCTGATCACGCGGTCGGGAGACTAGGCGTTCCACGCGTCGCACCGGCAACGACGGCGGAAATCGAGCGGCTACTAGCCGCAGAACCGCCGTTGATCGTAGGCAGCTTCGAGCAGGCACCCGGATGCCGCACGCGAGTGCGCGAGCTGCTCGAAGATGCGAGGGATGCAGCGGGCCCGCTGCACCTGTCGCGAGAGCGCTGCTCCATCCTCCATCGCCGTCGGCTCGCCAACCCTTCCGGCGCAGGCACAAATCTTGCTCAGAAGCGACGAATGAGCCAGCGACCGATCCTCGCGAGTTCGACCGTTCTGGCGATCCTGGGAATCGCGCTGTCCTTCGAGCATCTCCTCGACGACGAGCACTACAACCCGGGCTTCTACGAGTTCCCCGTCGTCACCGGCCTTCACGTGATCCTGGGCGCCACGTACCTCGCCCTTGCGCTGCCCCAGTTTCTCGGCGGAGTTCGCTCACGCCGCCCGGGCGTGCACCGGGGGGTCGGCCGAGCTGCCGCGGCGGCGGGAATAGTCGCAGGCGGTGCCGCGCTCGTCATGATGGTCCTGTTCCCGTTCTCGGGAGCTCTCACGATCCTGGTCGCCGGACCTTTCGCGTGCCTGTTCGTGTTCTCCCTGGCGCGCGGCGTCTGGCTTGCGCGAGGCGGCCGCTATTCGGAGCACCGTGAGTGGATGATTCGCGCGTTCGCCGTCGGCACGGCCATCGCGACGATGCGCCTCCTCTTCGTCCCGGCCCTGTTCGCGTTCGGCGAAGCGACCGACGAGCGGGCCCGATGGTTGTCGGTGGTCTGCTTTGGGATCGCGTTCGCAGTCCACTCGGCGGTTGCCGAGCTCTGGATCCGCGCTACGCGAAGCAGCCCCGAGACCGAGGCCATCGCTCGAGTGCGCGTTTCGGGCTGAGCGCCGCCATGCGAGGCGCACGACGCTGCCTCGGAGGGGTCGGCGGGGCTGCCTCTGCATGACGGTCTCCCGGCCGGAGCCGGCCCCGCCGGGCGCCCATCCCGCCAGCGGCGAAGGTGCTCGGGATCTTTTTCCTACGCGGGCGTCGCGCAGGCCCCCCGGCGCCCGGTTCGTGATAGGGTCGAGCGCCGAGGGCCCTTGCCTCGGCGCCGCCTGCCGGCCGCGGGCTCGAGTCGCGCGCGGCTGCAGCTTGGCGGTCATCCTCTGGGCGGCAAGATGAAGGTCCGCGTCAGGCCGGAGATCGCAGCCGACAGAGACCGGGTATTCGCCGTGGTCGAAGCCGCGTTCGGCCATCGACTCGAAGCCGATCTCGTGGACGCACTCCGACGCTCTGCGAGCCCGCAGCTCTCCCTCGTCGCGGAAGCCCATGGCGTCGTCGTCGGGCACGTGTTCTTCTCGCCGGTCACCATCGAGTCCGCTCGGCCCGCTCCCCCTGTCGCTCAGCTATCACCGGTGGCCGTCCTCCCGGATCACCAGCGCCAGGGCGTCGGCACCCGGCTCATTCGTGCCGGCTTGTCTCAGTGTGCCGCCATGGGTTGGAGGGCGGTCTTTCTGGTGGGCAACCCGGCCTACTACTCGCGCTTCGGCTTCCGGATGGCTGGCCCCTCGGGGTTCTCCTACCCCGGCCCGCACGACCCATACCTTCAGCTCCTCGAGCTCAGCTCCGGAGTCCTTTCGGGAGTCGGCGGTCGGATTCGGCTTCATCCGGCATTCGTGGAGGTCGGCGCCGAGTAGGGGGCTCGCCGCCCAAGGAGGCGCTGCAGCTACCGCGCGTCGGCTCGTCTCGATCGATCCGTGATACGTTGGACAGCCGGGGTGATCGTGGCGATCAGTAGATGCGTACGGTTCAGGGGCGGACCCACTCCGCCGCGCTCGCCCCAGGACGACCCGAACCCGGGGATCGAGGTGGTCCGACACCTCGTGGGCGAGCTTCCGGGACTCGGAGCTCGGCCGACTCCCGGGCATCGGCGAGATGCGTTGGTACAGGGCCTACGGCGCCGATGCTCGCTCGAGCTACTCCGGTACCCCGGAGCACTAGCCGCCTGGAGAACCAGACATGAACGCGACGGACCGTAGCGGCGTCATCCACGTCGCCGAGGCGCAGAGGGGCATCCCGGGTCCCGCCGGCGAGCGCTCGGTCGTCGTTCTCCAGCGCGCCAGCCTCGACGTGAAGCTCTCCTGCCCCGTGCCTCCGAACGAGCAGACGCCCCACGCGCAGGACGAGATCTACGTCATCCTTCGCGGCCGAGGGGTGCTCGTCCACGATGGCAAGCGCGATCCGTTCGAGGCGGGCGACCTCCTGTTCGTGGCTGCGGGCGTCCCGCACCACTACGAGGACTTCACCGCGGACCTCGCCCTGTGGCGCGTGTTCTACGGCCCCGACGGGGGCGAGATCCCGGCATAGCGGTGGTGCGGCCACCCCCCGAAGGGTGAACCGTGATCGATTGGGCAATCCTGCCGTACGTGCTTCTGCTCGCCGTGAGCATGGTGGTCGTGGCGCGGCTGCACGACGCGCCCGGTCGGGCTTATCTTCGCGGCGCGCTCTCGTTGCTGGGGATCGTCGCCGTGGTAGCTGGTGCTGCGGCGGCTGCGTTCTCCACCCTTCTCTCGTCGAGCTGTGCGGAAGTCGTCTCGGGCTCGCTCCTCCTTCTGCTGGCGCCCGTGGCTGCCGCCCTCGCCATCGGGCGCGTCGTGGGCGCCCTCGGTCGCACGGTGAGCGTCGGCGCTGCCGCGGTGGGCTACGTCGCGGCGCTCGTCGCGGCGGTGATCGGTGCCATCGATCTCGGCCTCGTGCGGTAGGCTTCCGGTCGTGGAGGCTCGGGGCGGCGTGTCTCGCTGGAGTCGATCGTTGCCATGAAGCTCTATGCCCACCCCTTCTCGTCCTACTGCCAGAAGGTGCTCGTCGCGCTCTACGAGAACGACACGCCCTTCGAGCTCCGCATGCTCGCGCCCGGCGACGAGCAGGTCGCAGCCGAGCACGAAGCGCTCTGGCCGTTCAAGCGCATGCCCGTCCTCGTCGACGACGGCCGTACCGTCGTCGAGTCGAGCATCATCATCGAGTACCTGGGTCTGCGGCACCCAGGGCCGGTGCGGCTCGTTCCCGCAGACGCGCACGACGCGCTCGAAGCTCGGAAGATGGATCGAGTGTTCGACAACTACGTCTCCACGCCGATGCAGAAGATCGTGTTCGACAGCCTCCGCGGCGCGGAGGCTCGCGACCCCCAGGGCGTCGCCGACGCCAGGGCGACCCTCGACACGGCCTACCGCTGGCTGGAGAACGAGATGGGCGGACGCGAGTGGGCGGCGGGCGAGGCGTTCAGCCTCGCCGACTGCGCCGCGGCGCCGGCCTTGCTCTACGCCGACTGGGTCCACCCGATCGACGGGACCTTCTCGAACCTCCATGCCTACCGCCGGCGCCTGCTCGCGCGCCCTTCCTTCGCTCGCGCCGTCGACGAGGCGCGGCCCTATCGCCCGATGTTTCCCCTCGGTGCGCCCGACCGTGACTGACGCCGCGCTCCGATGCGCGATCCCCGGCGTCGCGAGCGCGCTCTGGCTGGCCTGCGCGACCGGCGATCGAGCCGCGGTCGTGATCCCGCCGGCCTGGACTTCGCCTTTCCCTTCGAGGGGGGCGCCGCCGTCGTGTGCGAAGGCTGCACGTTCCGGCCCGTCGTTCCGGTCGTCCACTCGCGCGAAGCCCTCCGGGCCATCCATCCGTGGTAGGCTCGCTCGCGCTCACCCATCCAATGAGAGCGCAGAACCACGTACGGCCCGGAGGAGTCGCAGCATGACGGCTCGGATCCCTCCTGTACGTAGAGCCGAAGCCGATCCCAAGGTGGAGGCGGAGTTCGAGCGGATCGAGTCCCTGGGTGGCTACGTCCCGAACATGCATCTCACGTTCGGCCAGCACCCGGAGCTCTACGCGGCCTGGCTCCCCTTTGCCGTCCACGTCATGCCGAACTCCACTCTGGAGCCGCGCCATCGCCAGCTGCTGATCCTCCGCACCTCGTACGCGTGGCGAGCGCCGTATCCCTGGGCGCATCATGCCCGGATCAGCAAGCGGGTCTCGGATCTCGGCGACGCCGAGATCGAAGCCACCGCTCGGGCTCTCGAGCCCGACCAGTGGGCTCCGCTCGAGCTGGCCCTCCTCCTCGCTTGCGACGACACGCGTCTCCACGGCGCGATCCAGGAGCCCACCTGGCGGCTGCTCTCGAATGACCTCGGCCGGCGCGAGCTCCTCGACGTCGTGTTCACCATCGGACAGTACGCTCTGATCGCCACCGCTCTCAACTCGCTGCGCGTCCAGCTGGACGAAGGGTTCCACCTTCCCGACTGGGCCGCGGGCGCCGGCTGACACGCGCCGGCGGACGGCCGCAGCCAGAACCTTCTCGCTGATTCCGGATGGAGACCCCATGACGATGAAGATGGTGTTCGTGGCCCTGGCGATCGCCGCCGGGGTGGCGGCCGCCATGCAGGCCGCCACCAACGCGGGGCTCTCGAGATCGGCCGGGCTCGGGCCTGCCCTCGTCGTCAACACCGTGGTCGTCCTGGTCGGCACGATCGGGCTGTGGGCGGCGGGGGGCGCGAAGGGCACCTTCTTCCCCGCCGGCGCCGCCTGGACCCTCTATCTCGGCGGGGTCTTCGGCTTCGTGATCGTCGCGAGCCTCGCGTTCGTCTTCCCGAAGATCGGGGCGGCGTACTCCGTCGCGCTGATGGTCGCCGGACAGTGCGCCGCGGCGCTCGTGGTCGACCACTTCGGCCTGATGGGAATGCCGCGGGACCCGTTGACGCTCCAGCGGGTGATCGGAGTCGGCCTGGTGGCCGCCGGCGCCGTGGTGACGAGGCTCTAGCCGCGCCGCTCGCTGCCGTGCCGGCGCTCACGGAGGCGGCGTGATCCGCTCGGCCGCGCGGATCCAGGACCTGCTCTGGGACTCGGGCTTCTCGCGGCGCTGCGATCGGGGCGAGCTCAGCGGGGCCGAGATGCACGAGTTCGACTTCCTCGGCTTCTCCTGCGAGCTCGGCAGCGTGAAGCGAGGGCCCTCGGCATCCCGTCGCTTCTCTTCACCGGCGCGCAGGCCCTCTCCTCCGACCTGGCTGGGTTCTGATCTGGCGGGCGCGCGCTATGAGTAGGGAAGGGGACGCTCGACAGAGGGCACGCATGACCGAGTATCGGCACGCGGGGCCGGCCGACGCCGAGGCCATCGCGCTGCTTCACGCCCGGAGCTGGAGGGAGAGCTATCGGGGCTCGTTCAGCGACGCGTTCCTCGACGGGGACCTGCCCGGGGAGCGCCGCCGGGTGTGGCAGGGGAGGCTCGGCGACCCTCCCCCCAACCAGTTCGTCCAGCTCGCCGTCGACGGCGGGGCCCTCGGGGGCTTCGTGTGCGCGTACGGCGGCCACGACCCGGAGTGGGGCTCCTTCATCGACAACATCCACGTCGCCCGCGAGTCGAAGCGCAGCGGCACCGGGTCCGCTCTCATGCGACAGGCCGGAGCGTGGCTCGACCTCCACTACCCGGGGCTCGGGATCTATCTCTGGGTTCTGGAGGCCAACTCCTCGGCGAGGCGCTTCTACGAGCGTCTCGGTGCCCACGACGCCGGCGTATCCGCCATGGAGACTCACGGCGGAGCCATCGTGCGGAGCTGTCGCTACGTCTGGCCGAACGCGGGGTTGCTGCGGAGCGGAGTGTAGATGCAGTTGTGGGAAGCGCTACGCGGCCTCCTCGGCCTTCTGAATCCGTTCGCGCGCCGGCCTACCGATCCGCGCGCCGCCCTCCTTCGCGTCTGCCATGGAGACCAGGAGAGGGCCCGACGTCTCATCGAGTACGAGCTAGAGCGTGCCCCTGGGCTCACCGAAGAGCACGCTTGCGTCCGCGCTCTCGAGAGATGGCGCCGCGATCAGTGACGCCACGCCGCTCGTTCCGATCGATCCGTGGTAGCATTGTGATCCGCCAGTCCGCACGGAAGTTCGTGAGGCGCGTCATGACCGACCACAACGTGCAGTTCACGGGCTCGATCCCCGCCGCATACGACCGCTACCTCGGCCCGCTGCTGTTCGAGCCGTACGCCGCCGAGCTCGTCGACCGCCTCGGCTCGGTGCCGATGGCCTCCGTGCTCGAGCTCGCCGCCGGCACGGGGATCTTGACCGAGCGGCTTCGCCGCGCCATGCCGGCGACCGCCGCGCTCACCGCGACCGATCTGAACGAGCCGATGCTCGGTATCGCACAAGCCAAGATGCCGGAGCTGGGGATCACCTGGCAGACGGCGGACGCGCAGGACCTTCCGTTCCCCGACGCCTCGTTCGACCTGGTGGCGTGTCAGTTCGGCATCATGTTCGTTCCCGACAAGGCCCGGGCCTTTCGAGAGGCACGGCGAGTCCTTCGGCCTCGTGGGCAGCTTGCCTTCAGCGTATGGCTCTCGCTGGCCGAGAATCCGGTGGGGCGCATCGCACGCGATACCATCCGCCAGTTCTTCCCCTCCGACCCGCCGACCTTCTATGACGTGCCCTTCGGCTTCTCCGACGAGTCTCTGCTTCGCGAGCTCCTCCACGAAGCGCACTTCGAGGGGGTGAGCTGTCATCGGGTCGCCTTGGAGGCCCGCAGCCCATCGGCCCTCGATGCGGCCAGCGGTCTGGTGACGGGCAATCCAGTCCTTCTGGAAGTCACGAAGCGGGCCACTGCTCCGGTCGAAGAGATCATCCGCACCGTCGCGGCCGCCCTGGCAGCCGAAGGAGGTGCCGCTCCGCTCCGGCTTCCCATGCGCGCCCTGGTGGTGCTGGCGCGTGCGCCCTGAGGGGCCGTCCGAGATCCGGGAGCCGGCAGAGGTCCCGGCCGAGGACCGAGCTGGCACGCGGTCGGAGTTCCGCTGAAGCGCCTCGGCGGGCGTGAAGGAGCTGCCGTCCGGACGGCGGGAGGAGAGGGGGATTGTCGGAGTCCGAAGCGGTCAGCCTCGAGCGCGCGACGCCGGACATGGCGCCGCTGCTGCGAAACCTCCTGGAGCTCTACGTCCACGACCTGAGCGAGATCTTCCCCGTCGAGATCGGGCCCGACGGCCGCTTCGGGTACGAGAAGCTGCCGCTCTACTGGGCCGAGCCGGACGTGCGCCATGCATTCCTGATCCGGTGCGGCCCGCGCGTGGCGGGCTTCGCGCTGGCCACTCGCGGGTCGCCGGCGACCGAGGATCCCGCGGACCTCGACGTGGCGGAGTTCTTCGTCCTGCGGGGGTATCGCCGCTCGGGGGTCGGGCGCCAGGCGGCGTTCGCGCTCTGGGACGGCGTGCCGGGGAACTGGGTGGTGCGCGTCTCGGAGGCGAACCGCGCCGGGGTCCCCTTCTGGGGCGAAGTCGTCCACGCCTACACGGGCGGGGCCTGTACCGAGAGCGTGAAGCCCGGCAATCCGAACGCCTGGCGCGTCTTCCGGTTCGCGAGCAGGGCGAAGGGGTCGCCCGCGTAGCGCGGGGGGTCGTCCGGAAGCGAGGCGGATCTCGGCTCGTCTATCCTCGCCGGGGTGGCCGCCCCGACCTACTCGACGACGACCCCGAAGATCACCGACCGCGACCCGCTGACGGACTTCGAGCGCCGCGACGTCGAGCTCCTCGGGCAGACGAAGCGCGTGTTCGTCGCCGGCGCGGGGCCCGCGGTGATCGTCATGGCCGAGATGCCGGGGATCTACTCCCACGTCGCGCGCTTCGCCCGGACCGTGCGCGACGCGGGGTTCACCGTGTGGATGCCCGCCCTCTTCGGGACCCAGGGCGGACCCGTGACGATTCCCGGCGCCGTCGGGACGATGGTTCGCGCCTGCGTGAGCCGCGAGTTCCGCGCGTTCGCCGCGAACCAGTCGAGCCCCGTGACGCGCTGGCTGCGGGCGCTCGCCGCCCACGCGCTCCCGCGCTGCGGGGGCAAGGGCGTGGGCGCGATCGGCATGTGCTTCACGGGCAACTTCGCGCTCTCGATGATGCTCGAGCCCGCCATGCTCGCCCCGGTGCTCTCCCAGCCGTCGCTGCCGATGTTCCAGGCGGGCGGCATGCACATCGCCCCCGACGAGCTCGCGGCCGTGAAGGCGCGCATGGAGCGCGAAGACCTGACGGTGCTGGCCTACCGCTTCGAGGGCGACCGCTTCTGCAAGGCCGAGCGCTTCGCCGCCTACGAGGCCGCGCTCGGAGAGCGCTTCCAGGGCCGCGTCCTGCCCGACTCCTCCGCCTTGGCCGGCACGCCCGTGCGGCCCCACAGCGTGGTGACGCTGCACCTCGTCGACCGCCAGGGCGAGCCCACCCGCGCGGCGGTCGACGAGATCCTGGCCTTCTTCACCAAGAGGTTGAAGTCCCCCGCATCGGAGGAGTCGACCGCCTGAGCCGTGCGCCGGCGGCGCACGCAGAGACGAAGGGAGGTTCGTAATGGCCGACCAGAGCCGCCTGCTTCGCGTCGCGCTCGTCGCGTTCGGGGTCGCTTTCCTGCTCGTCTACCCGCTGATGGTGTTGTGGCCCTCCGGCTGGGCCTGGCAGCCGAGCCAGCACGAGTACGAGCAGATGATCGTGGGCATCTACGGGACGCTCGGGGTGTTCCTGATCTGGGCCTCGCGGGAGCCCGAGGCCCACCTCAGCCTCATCTGGTTCACCGTGTGGTCGAGCGTCGTCCACGGGGGAATCATGGCCGTCCAGGCGATCGTCGACCCCGCGGAGCACGGTCACCTGCCGGGCGACGTGGCCGCGCTGTTCCTCGTCGCGATCGTGCTCGGGGCCCTCACTCCGCGGGGATTCAGCCGGCGGCTGCGGCAGGCTGCGGCCTGACAGGAAGACGGCCGTGATCGCGACCTCGTTCACGAGGCTCCTGGGCCTGCGGGCCCCGATCCAGCTGGCGTCGATGCCCGGCATCTCCACCCCCGCGCTCGTCGCGGCCGTCGCCGATGCCGGGGGTCTCGGAATGCTCGGGGCGCCCTTGATGAGCGCGCCCGTGCTCGAGGCGGCGCTCGAAGAGCTCTCGGACCGGACGAAGGGCGTCTTCGGGGTCAACTTCCTGATCCCGTTCCTCGACCCTCCCTGCGTCCCGGTCGCGGCTCGCCGCGCGCGAGTGGTCGAGTTCTTCTACGGCGAGCCGG
>Ga0105107_10002708_pt1 | contig 11716 bp, 11 predicted proteins | sample PPLLaktember2015_6_FD_79335 | JGI IMG/M metagenome (GOLD analysis project Ga0105107, IMG submission 79335) | Freshwater sediment microbial communities from Prairie Pothole Lake near Jamestown, North Dakota, USA - PPLs Lake P8 Core (1) Depth... | ecosystem: Environmental > Aquatic > Freshwater >... | reverse complement strand
CTTCAACTTGTCCTTCGGCGTTGAATTGGCCGCCTGCTTCGCCTTGGCGCCTGCGGCTGCCTTGTCTGCCTTCGATTTCATGCTTCCTTCTCCGTGTTCCGACCCGAAATCGTCACCTGGTCCGGGTTCTGTGCCTCGGGCGGGACCACGACCGTGATCACGTTGCCCGGCGGGCCCTCAATTGAGACTGTCCGTTTTTCGTAGTCTACCGCGCGCACCGTCACCACGCCTTCCACCGCCTGCGCAGCAACCGCGCCTGGTTTGCGCTGCCGAGCGCTCGCCGCCGGGGCCAGCGTCATTGCTGCGCGGCAGGTCAGGTTCAGATTCACGCTAACTCTCCTCAAAAACCGTCAAGCGTACTGCCCCGTCGGGCGTTCGGCTTGACAATTCTCGACAGGGGCCGGCATTGTTCTGGATTCGGATCTAGGATAGGTTCCCATGCAGCAGGCGGCAGTGGAGGAGCGCTCGCAAACAGGCGACACCTGGAGGCAGCGGGTCGGCGGAATGGTGGAGATACCTGGGCTGCTGCGCCAGTTCGGAGCCACCCCGACGGAGGTCCTGAGCCAAGCGGGGCTGCCTGCCGCGGCGCTCGACCATGTCGAGAACTGGATTCCCTTCGCGGCAGCGGACCGGCTGCTGGGGGAGTGTGTGAAGGCGACCGGCTGCGCACACTTCGGACTGCTGGTCGGGGGCGGCTGGGGGCTGTCCTATTTCGGTGCGCTGGGCCAGCTCATGCAGCACTCGCGGACGGTGGGCGAAGCGCTGGGGAACATGGCCGTATACCAGCGCCTGAACAGCGACGCCGGAGCCGCATTTCTTCACGAGCACGAGGGCACGGTCTCGTTCGGGTACGCGATCTATCGCAAGGGCGTGCGGCACCCCGACCAGATCTACGACGTGGCCGTGGCCGTCGCCTGCAATCTGGTGCGCGAGCTGTGCGGGCCGCGCTGGGCGGCCTCCGAGGTGGCCTTCTCCCGCGCCGAGCCGGTCGATCAAACCCCCTACCGGCGCCACTTCCGTGCGCCGCTGCGTTTTGATCAAGACCGTTCCGCCGTGCGGTTCCCGGCGGATTGGCAGGAGCGAGCCATACCCGGGGCGGACCCCGAGCGCCGGCGCGCCCTGGCTGCGGCGCTCGAGGCGGCGGAAAGTGACAGTCTCGTCTCGCATCTTCATCGCGCCCTTCGTCTGCTGCTGCTCGCGGGCAAGAGTTCCGGTGACGAACTGGCACAAACCCTTTCGCTGCATCGCCGCACACTGAACCGCCGGCTGCAGGCGCAAGGCACGACGTTCCAGAAAGTCCTGGACGAAGTGCGCCTCGAGGTTGCGCGCCACCTGCTCGAGCACACCCGAGTTCCGATCAACGAGATCGCTGCCACGCTCTGCTACGCGGAAGTGAGCGCCTTCATGCACGCCTTCCGGCGCTGGACCGGTACCACGCCCGCCCAGTGGCGGAAGACGGCCGGCCAGCGATGAACCGGCAGGCTATCGGTTCAGCGGCCTATGCAGAGCGCGATGCCGATTTCCTCAACACCCTGCTAGGTCTCGCCGCCTCGCCACAAAACCGTGCACTTCGTTCTCAATACCGGCCTGACGCTGTTGGTCGTGTTCGTGATGACGGTGGTCGGCCTCGAGCTGACGGCCGCAGACTTCGCCAACGTGCGCCGTTACCCCAAGGCAATGGCGCTGGTCCTGGCCGGGTAATGGATCGTGCTGCCGCTGGCAGCCGTGCTCATCGTCAGGGGGTTGGCGCTGCCGCCGGCGCTGGCCGGCGGCGTGATCATCATCGCCGCCGCACCGATCGCCGCCCTCTCGAACTACTACGCGCTGCTCGCTCGTGCCGACCTGGCGCTTGCCGTCGCGCTGACCGCGGTGTCGAGCCTGGCGGCGACGGTGACCATGCCCCTGATCGTGGCGCTGGGCTTCAAGCTGCTCCGGCTCGATGCGGCGGGCTTCGAGCCGCCGATCGGGACGACCGGCACGGCAGGCGCGCACTGCTGTTCGGATTTCTGGCACGGAACGTGGCGATCGCGAGGCTGATCGCGGTCGCGACCCTGGGGCGGACCGGCGTCGCGGCGTTCGCCGCAGTGTTCTTTCTCGTGCAGGCCACGCTGCTCATTCCCCGGGCCTTGTCGATGCCTGCGGCGACCAAGTCTTGGCGCGCCTGAGTTTCTCCTCGCGCCCTCACGCGCGGACTCCTGTCCAGAATTATCAAGCCCGCGTGACCACTGCACGGGCAGTATGCTCCAGTCTGATCTAGCTCAAACCTCCTTGGCGGGTTATGCATGATATTGCGTGCCTGACTGCCAAAGCCCCGGGCACGGGTGCAGGCGCCCGGCCGGAAAATCATTCATAAAGAAATGGGGAGAGAAGGACATGCGTGCATCGGCATTATTCCTCGCGCTGTGCCTGGCATCGACCGCTGCGTTCGCCGATAAGGCCGAGCAGCAGCGCAAGGAGATCCAGAAGATCGAGAAGGACACCCTGGCCAAGCTCTACAGCGTACAGCCCAGCGCCAAGCGCGCGATCGACGGCGCGGCGGGTTACGCCGTGTTCAGCAACTTCGGCATGAAGATTCTGGTTGCGGGGGGCGGCAGCGGCAAGGGCGTCGCGGTGGACCGCAAGAGCGGCCAGCGAGCCTACATGCGGATGGGCGAGGTCCAGGCCGGCGTGGGCATGGGGGTGAAGAAATTCCAGGTGGTGTTCGTGTTCGAAACCGCTGATAAGCTCGATGCGTTCATCAGCCAGGGCTGGGAGGTCGGCGGCCAGACGACGGCGGCGGCCACTACCGGCGATCAGGGTGCGGCACTGCAGGGGGCGCTGTCGGTTTCTCCCGGGGTGTGGATGTACCAGCTCACCGACAAAGGGCTCGCCCTGGAGGCGACGGTGAAGGGCACCAAGTACTGGAAGGATTCGGACCTGAAAAAGGGGTGACCCGGTCCACACCGTGGCTTGCACCTCGCCTCACGCGGGGCACTGGAGGAACAGAACGATGATCGACTTAGTCCGGGAGCGCCTGCGCACGGCCGTACTGCCGGCCTGCGTGCTCATGCTCGCCCTGATCGCCGCATCGCCGTGCGCGGCGGCCGGCCCGACGTGGCCAGCCATCACCGAGCCGCCGACATCTCGCTACGTGCCCGGCAAGTGGGTGTGGGCCGAGCTGTTCACCGAAGACGCACGGGCAGCGGTCCAGTTCTACGGCAAGACCTTCGGCTGGTCTTTTCAGGACTTCCCGTCCCAACGCGGCCCGGGTTACAGGTTGGCGCTCGCCGACGGCGAACCGGTCGGCGGCATGCTCGAGCGCGAGCATGCTTACCATAAGGAGCGAGGCAGCCGATGGCTCGGCATGATTTCGGTGGCGGACGTCAAGGCGGCGGCGCGCTACGCAGCAGATCATGGCGGCAAGGTGGTCGCTCCGCCGCGATTTCTCCCGGGCCGCGGCGAGGTCGCGCTGCTCGCGGATCCGGAGGGCACGCCGTTCGGCGTGATCCGCTCCGCGGCCGGAGATCCTCCAGACTATCTGGCCGAAGATCGGCAATGGGTGTGGATCGAGCTGTGGGCCAGGGACCCGAAAGCGATGGCGCAGTTCTACAGCGGACTGGCCGGGTACGAGATCGATCCGGTGGAACGGCCGGACGGCAGCCTGGGCTACTTCCTCGCCTCGGGCGGATACACGCGCTGCGCCATCATCCCGTCGCCCGCGCCCGCGTTTGCGCCGGCCTGGCTGCCCTACCTGCGGGTGGACGACGTGAAGGCAGCAGTGGCGCAGGCCGAGCAGGCCGGTGCACGGGTCGCCGTACCGCCCAGTGCCGGGATCCGGGCGGGGCGAGTGGCGCTGATCGTCGATCCCACCGGCGCGCCGTTGGGGCTGGCTCAGCTCATCGAAGCGGAGGCAGAATGAGTCGCGGTCACGGCAACTCAACAGGGATGCTGCGCACCGCGCTCGCGCTGGCGGCGGGCGCTGCGGCTGCTCTTGCAGCCGGCTGTGCCGGCGACGGCAGCGTTTCCGGCAGCGTGGGTTACAGTTACGGTGTGTACTACGGCAGCGGGTGGGGAAACGACATGTACTACGACGGCCCGATCTACGTCGGGCCGCCGCCCAGCAGTTCGGCTCCACCGTCTGGTAAGCCACCCCCGACCCAGCCCCCGGGGGGTGCGCGCCCACCGCGTCCTTCCCAGCCGATCGCACGCCCGATGCCGCCACCCCGTCCCACACCCCATGCGGGGGCGAGGAGAAGATAAGCATGCTTGCGCGACCCACGGGGAAGAGCACGCGCAGCGCGAGAAATCGATCCGCCTGACGGACGGTCGAGCACGCCGCCGCAGCACGGCTGCTATGTCTCGAAGGGAAGGAGAGCCTATGCATGCGACGGCCGATGCCGAGCCCGTCCAGGAGCTCGTGGTGCAGGTGCACGAGATCAGGGATCTCTTCGCTGCTCCTGACACCGACCCACTGGCGCAGCACGAGGGTGAAGTCATGGGCGAACCCGCTCTGCTGCGCGTTGTCCGACGGCTGATGGCGGCGCGCAGCATGAGCGGCGCGCGCAGGCTCGTCGTGCTGATGCCGGGCGACAAGATCGAGCCGGGTCTGGCCGAGCGTGCTCGCGCGGCGCTGGTGCGCTATTGCACGCTCAAGCTCGAGGACAACGACGCGCAGCTGCGGTCGATGCGGCGCGAGGCGGGCCGCCTGCTGCTGCGCGGAATAGTGATCCTGCTGGTCTGCATGGGACTGTCGTCCGTGTTCAACAGCGAAGCCATCACGTTTCTGCCCCCGCTGATCAACAGCACGCTCGGGGAAGGCTTCAACGTCATCGGCTGGGTGATGCTGTGGCGGCCGGTGGAGGCCTACTTCTTCAACCCGATTCCGGTCCGCACGTCGAGCACGGTGCACCGGTTCCTGAAGTCGCTGCAGATCGAGATCCGTCCGCAGCGCCCGTCACCGGAAACGCCGACAACCTGACCTATGTCAACTGCATCTAGAGGAGGCCTGAGTAATGGCTAAGCCCCAAACTTCGCACAGCTCGCCACAGAGCCCGCTCACCAGCGAGGAGCTGCGCCTGATCGACGCCTGGTGGCGCGCGTGCAACTACCTCTCGGTAGGAATGATCTACCTCAAGGACAACCCGCTTCTCGAGGAGCCGCTTGCGCCCGAGCACATCAAGCATCGCCTGCTCGGCCACTGGGGTGCGAGCCCGGCGCTGTCCTTCGTCTGGGCGCATCTCAACCGCCTCATCAAGCGCGACGGCCTCGACATGATCTTCGTGGCGGGGCCCGGTCACGGCGCCCCTGGCGTGCTGGGCCCAACCTACCTCGAAGGCACCTACTCCGAGGTCTATCCCGACAAGAGCGAGGACCGGGAGGGGATGCAGAAGTTCTTCAAGCAGTTCTCCTTCCCCGGCCACATCGGCTCGCACGTCACCCCCGAAACGCCGGGCTCCATCCACGAGGGCGGTGAGCTCGGCTACAGCCTCTCGCATGCCTACGGTGCATGCCTCGACAACCCTGATCTCATCGTCGCCTGTGTGGTGGGCGACGGTGAGGCGGAGACCGGGCCGCTCGCCACCGCGTGGCACTCCAACAAGTTCATCAACCCGGCGCGCGACGGCGCCGTGCTGCCGATCCTCAATCTCAACGGCTACAAGATCGCCAATCCAACGATCTTCGCGCGCATCAGCCACGAGGAGCTGGAGGCGCTGTTCGTGGGCTACGGCTACAAGCCGTACTTCGTCGAAGGCTCCGAGCCCGCGCAGGTGCACCAGAAAATGGCCGCGACGCTGGATCAGGCCATCGCCGAGATTCGCGCCGTGCAGAAGGCAGCGCGCGCGGGCGGCAAGCCGGAGCGCCCGCGCTGGCCGATGATCGTCCTGCGCACGCCGAAGGGCTGGACCGGGCCGAAGGAGATCGGCGGCCACAAGGCCGAAGGCTCGTGGCGCTCGCACCAGGTGCCGTTCTCGGATGTCCGCGGCAACCCCGCCAACCTGAAGCTGCTCGAGGGCTGGCTGCGCAGCTACAAACCCGAGGAGCTGTTCGACGCGAACGGCCGGTTGGTGCCGGAGCTGAAGGCGCTGGCTCCAGTCGGACAGCGGCGCATGAGCGCCAATCCGCACGCCAACGGCGGGCTCCTGCGCAAGGACCTGAAGCTGCCGGATTTCCGAAGCTACGCGGTGGACGTGGCTCATGCCGGCAAGGTGCTGCACGAGAACACCAAGCCTCTGGGGGAATTTCTGCGCGACGTGATGCGCAACAACATGACCAGTTTTCGCGTGTTCGGCCCGGACGAGACCGCGTCGAACCGCCTGCAGGCCATCTACGAAGTGAGCAAGAAAGTGTGGATGGCGGACCTGCTGCCCGAGGACGCCGACGGCGGCGAGCTGTCGCGCGACGGGCGGGTGATGGAGATGCTCTCCGAGCACACCCTGATCGGCTGGCTCGAAGGTTATCTCCTCACCGGGCGCCACGGCTTCTTCCACACCTACGAGGCCTTCGCCCACGTGGTGGACTCGATGTTCAACCAGCACGCGAAGTGGCTCGACATCTCCAAGAACTACGTGCCGTGGCGCGCCTCGGTGGCGTCGCAGAACATCCTGCTGTCGTCCACCGTCTGGCGCCAGGACCACAACGGCTTCTCGCACCAGGACCCGGGCTTCATCGACCTGGTGACCAACAAGAGCCCCACCGTCACGCGCGTGTACCTGCCGCCGGACGCCAACACGCTGCTCGCGGTCGCCGATCAGTGCCTGCGCTCGACCGACTGCATCAACGTGATCGTCGCCGACAAGCAGAAGCACCTGCAGTTCAGCACCATCGACGAGGCCGTCGTGCACTGCGCCAAGGGCATCGGCATCTGGGTGCGGGCGAGCAACGACGCGGGCGAGGAGCCCGACGTGGTGATCGCCTCCTGCGGCGACGTGGCCACGCAGGAGGCGCTGGCCGCGACCGCTATCCTGCGCGAGCATCTGCCCGATCTGAAAGTGCGCTTCGTGAACGTGGTGGACCTGTTCAAGCTGCAGCCGGCCAGCGAGCATCCGCACGGCTCGACCGAGCGCGAGTTCGACAGCCTGTTCACCACCGACAAGCCGGTGATCTTCAACTTCCACGGCTACCCCTGGCTGATCCACAAGCTCGCCTATCGCTTCCGCAACCATGACAACATGCACGTGCGCGGGTATAAGGAGAAGGGCAACATCAACACCCCGCTGGAGCTGGCTATCCTCAACCAGGTGGACCGCTTCGACCTGGTGATCGACGTGATCGACCGGGTGCCCCGACTGCAGACCAAGGCCGCGCACCTGAAGGAGCGCATGAAGAACGAGATCATCCTCAACCTGAGCTATGCGCACGAGCACGGCACCGACAGGACCGAGATCACCAACTGGGTGTGGCCGTATTAATCCGCGCGGCGTGAACCGTGCAGAGGAGATTCGTATGAGCATTACTCATCGTATGGCGGGGTGGCTCGTGCTGGTGGCGCTGCTTGCCCCGGTCGCTGCCGTCGGGCAAACGCAAGAGAAGGCTCCGCTCAAGCCGGAAGAGATCGAGGCGCTGGTGGCGCCGATCGCACTCTATCCCGACTCTCTGCTGTCGCAGGTGCTGATGGCCTCCACCTATCCGCTGGAAATCGTGCAAGCGGCGCGATGGGTGCAAGCCAATCCCAAGGTTACGGGCGACGCGGCTGTCAAGGCAGTCGAGAAGGAAGCCTGGGACGTCAGCGTAAAGTCGCTGGTAGCCTTCCCGCAGATCCTCATGCCGATGAACGAGAAGCTCGACTGGACCCAGAAGCTGGGCGACGCCTTCCTGTCACAGAAGGCCGACGTCATGGCGGCGGCCCAGCGGCTCCGGCAGCAGGCGCAGAAGGCCGGCAATCTCGAGTCGAACGAACAGCAGAAGGTCGTCGTCGAGCAGGCGCCTGCGGGTGAGCAGACGGTGATCAAGGTGGAGCAGGCCGACCCCCAGGTCATCTACGTCCCGGCCTACAACCCGACGGTCGTGTACGGCGCCTGGCCCTATCCTGCCTACCCACCCTACTACTGGCCGCCCCCGCCGGCCTACTATCCGGGCGGATACCTCGCTGCCGGCTTCGCCTTCGGTCTCGGCGTCGTGACGGTAGGCGCGATCTTCGGCGGCTGCGACTGGGGTCGCAACGATATCGACATCGACGTGAACAAGGCCGTCAACATCGACCGCAATTTCACTTCCAACCGCCCGGTTGGGGAGGGCGGCAGGGCGAACTGGCAGCACGACCCTTCGCATCGCAAGGGTGTGGCCTATCGCGATCCGGCGACGCGCGACAAGTACGCGGCCGGAGCGCCCGGCGCGGATGCGCGGCGCGATTACCGGGGCCACGCGGGCGGGGGTGGGCAGCCGCAGGCGGGGGGCGGGGCCCGTCGCGACGACCGAGGCCCCAGCGCGAGCACGATGCCGGCGGGGCCGGCCGGCGCGCGCCCTGATCAGCGTGCCGACGCGGGCGGTGCATTTGCCGGCGTGGGCGCCGGCGCGGAGACACGGCGCGACGCAGACCGCGGAAGGGCGAGCGCGCAATCGTCAGCCGCCACTCGCGCCAGCCCCGCAGCCCGGCCATCCCCTGCAACTCGGCCATCGGGGGGCGCCTCCCGGCCTGCCGGGGGAGCGCGTGGCGGTGGCGGCGGGCGTCGCCGCTAACAGAGGAGAACACGATGGACCGATCCAGCATAAGCATGCCGTATCGAGCCGCTGCACGGCCGGCCGGACTTGAACTTGTGAGATGCTGCTTGGCAGCAGCGCTGGCCTTGGCGCTCGTGGCGCCCGCAGCCTTGGCGAGCGAGCAACAGCGCTTTGCGTCCCCCGAGGAGGCGGCCGAAGCCTTCGGGAGTGCCGTTATGACCAGCGACTCCGACGCCATGAGGGCAATTCTGGGCTCCGATTTGCGCCGGTACATCCCGCAGCCGGACCAGGAGATCACGCTGCGCTTTCTCGAGGCATGGGCGAAGTCTCACCGGGTCGTGTCCGCGGGCGAGAACAAGGCGCTGCTCGAGGTTGGCGCCGACGGATGGACCTTGCCGATCCCGATTGTCAAGGCTGGAGCAGGCTGGCGCTTCGACACAAAGGCCGGCGCCGAGGAAATGCGGGTGCGCCGCATCGGCCGCAACGAGCTTGCAGCCAGGCAAGTGGTCCTGGCCCTTTTCGATGCGCAGCGCGAGTATGCGTCCCGGGACACGGACGGGGATGGGTTGTTGGACTACGCGCCCAAGCTCGCCAGCGCGCCAGGCAAGAAGGATGGTCTGTACTGGCCAACGGGCCCGGGAGAAGACCCAAGTCCGCTCGGGGAGCTGGTCGCGGAGGCACAGGCCAAGGGTGGGGCTCGCGGAAGCGGCTACCACGGTTACCGGTATCGCATCCTCACTGCCCAGGGGCGGCACGCGCCCGGGGGCGCTTTCGACTATCTGGTCAGGGGGCACATGATCGGCGGGTTCGCGGTTGTGGCATGGCCCGTGACGTACGGCGAGACGGGCGTGATGACCTTCATGGTCAATCACGGCGGTGTGGTGTACGAAAAGGACCTCGGCCGGCAGACAGTGGACCGGGTGCGCGGGATGAAGCGGTTCGATCCGGACAGCAGCTGGAAGAGAGAGGGCAATCCCTCCTGAGAGCCAAGGGACACATCGAGACCGCGCCTTCGACGAAGAATCCTCGCGGCTATGAGCACCGATCCACCCGCGGCCCCCTCCCCGACTACAGTGAGCCTCGCCGATGAGGAGGCCGTCAAGCGCATCCTCAGCGACACCCTGTTCGGGTTGTGGGCCACGGTCAACAACCTCTCGCGTCTGCGCCCATCCGGGCGCGAGCGCTACCGCGTCACGATCTTCGCCTCGGCGCGCACCCAGCCCGGGCACTGGGTGTACCAGGAGGTCAAACGCATGTCTGCGGGGTTGAGCGTCATGGGTTGCGACATCGTCACCGGCGGCGGCCCGGGCTACATCGTCGCCCCGGGCGGCATCGGCACGGTGCTGGAGTCGATGATGATCTGGCAGCTGCTGCAGGTGCGGCATCTGCACGACACGCCGCTGATCTTCGCCGGACGGATGTGGCAGGGACTGGTGGACTGGGCAAGCGCGCAGATGCTGCGCCCCGGCTTCGAGCTGGCCAACGCCGAGGACATGAAGATCCCCAACTGCGTGGACGGTGCCGATGAGGCCATCGCGATCATCCGCGAGCATCACGAGCGCTGGCACGCCGCACAGGGCAATCCGGCGTGACTCCCGAACCGACCCGCACCGGCCTCGCGGCCGAGACACTGCGGCGCGCGGTGCTCGACAACCTTGCGTGTCTGCAGGCGCGTTTCCCCGGCATCGCTACCCCCCACGACTGGTACATGGCGCTCGCCTACAGCGTGCGCGACCGGATGCTCGCGCGCTGGGTGAGGACAGTGCAGGCCTATGCCGCGCACGATGTCAAGGTGGCCTGCTACCTGTCGGCCGAGTTCCTGATCGGGCCGCAACTGGGCAACAACCTGGTCAACCTCGGTATCGAGAGGAACGCGCGCGAAGCAATGCGCTCTCTCGGCCAGGACCTCGACGCGTTGCTCGCGCTCGAAGAGGAGCCGGGCCTGGGCAACGGCGGCCTCGGTCGGCTGGCGGCCTGCTATCTGGATTCGCTCGCCACGCTCGAAGTCCCGGCCATCGGCTACGGCATCCGCTACGAGTTCGGCATCTTCGACCAGGAGATCCGCGACGGCTGGCAGGTGGAAGTCACCGACAAGTGGCTGCAGAAGGGCAACCCCTGGGAGATCGTCCGCCCCGACGCTCTCCAAGGTGCTGTACCCGAACGACGAGCCGGAGATCGGCAAGCGCCTGCGCCTCGCGCAGCAGTACTTCTTCGTGTCCTGCTCGCTGCAGGACATGCTGCGCCTGCTCGACGTGAAGGGCGAAACCACGGCGCGGCTGCCCGATCTGTTCGCGGCGCAGCTCAACGATACGCACCCGTCGGTCGCCGTGGCCGAGCTGATGCGGCTGCTGGTGGACGTGCGGCAGCTGCCATGGAACGACGCCTGGGACATCACCAGGCGCACGCTCGCCTACACCAACCACACGCTGCTGCCCGAGGCTCTCGAGACCTGGGGGCTACCGCTATTTCGCAGTCTGCTGCCGCGACCGCTCGAGATCATCTACGAGATCAACCGCCGTTTCCTCGACGAAGTCCGGCGACGCTATCCGGGCGACGATGCGCGCGTGGCGCGGCTGTCGCTGATCGACGAAGGCGGCGAGAAGCGGGTGCGCATGGCGAACCTCGCCACCGTCGGCAGTCACGCCGTCAACGGCGTGGCGGCGCTGCACTCGATGCTCCTGAAGCAGACCGTGCTGCGGGACTTCGCCGAGCTATGGCTCGAGCGCTTCTGCAATGTCACCAATGGCGTCACCCCGCGCCGGTTCGTGGTGCTGAGCAACCCGGGGCTTGCGGGGCTGCTTAGCGAGACCGTCGGCGAGAGCTCGGTCACCGATCCGTCGCGGCTGAGAGCGCTCGAGACACGGGCGAGCGATGAGGCATTCCAGGAGCACTGGCGCCGGATCAAGCGGGTGAACAAAGAGGCCCTGGGGCAGCGCATTCGCGAACGGACCGGTGTAGTGGTCGATCCCGGTGCGCTGTTCGACATCCAGGTCAAGCGCATCCACGAGTACAAGCGCCAGCACCTGAACGTCCTGCACATCGTCACCCTCTATCAGCGCCTGCGCCAGAACCCGCAGCT
>Ga0105107_10002705_pt1 | contig 11718 bp, 9 predicted proteins | sample PPLLaktember2015_6_FD_79335 | JGI IMG/M metagenome (GOLD analysis project Ga0105107, IMG submission 79335) | Freshwater sediment microbial communities from Prairie Pothole Lake near Jamestown, North Dakota, USA - PPLs Lake P8 Core (1) Depth... | ecosystem: Environmental > Aquatic > Freshwater >... | reverse complement strand
GGCCCAGACGCCGCGGAGGTCCGTACGTAGGATCAACGCCCCACCCGCGATCGAGGCGATCGCGAACAGCAGCGTGAGCACGATCGAGAGAAAGCGTCCCAGCTCGACGCCGAAGTACGGCACAGGGGTCTGATAGACCAGCCAACCGGTCATCCCGCTCGCGCCGCTCCAGCAAAGCGCGACGCCAACCGCCATGGTGATCTTCGATTCGCGGCTGCGCCACCGGGCATCGACTTGCGGCTTAGCTCCTTGCGGCGCCGAGATGCCCAACAGCCAATAGCCGGGCGAGCGGCGCACGACCATGAGGAGCACGAACTCCGCGATCGCGAACAGGACGAGGCCGGCACCCGGCGGCCCGCCCGCGCCGCCGTCGGGAAGCAGCGCGCTCACGTACCCATAGGGGATGCCGAGCGTGAAGAAGTCGAGCAGGACCGCGAGCGCGATGCGTTCCTTCGTCGCGGGAACCGACGGCCCTCCTCTCAGCCGAGCGTCCTTGGCCGCCGGTCGGACGGTCTCTGAACGCTTTTGCGCCGTCCCGACCCTCGCGGCTGCGGCCTTGGGCTTGGGAGGCGGAGGCGCCACGGGCGCGCTGGCCGGTTGTGCCGAAACGCCCGTCTCCTCCGCGACGCCCGCCAGGTACCAGGCGTGCGTGAGCCGCTCGGCCTGGACGACGAGGTCGGCGAACTCGTCGGGGAGGCCGGCGGATCCGGCATGATACGCGATGTCGTAGACGAGCGAGCTCAGGCCGCCGCCGAACTCGAAGCGCCACTCGTGGCGGGGGCCGTCACGGCCTCCGTCCTCCATCGCGGCGCTCTCGCCCTGCAGGAGCGCGTCCGGGACGGCAGCCATGAACGGCTCGAAGTAGTCGGTAGCCGACTTGACGAGCACAGGGTCGGCCTCGACTCGGTCGCTCGACCCTTTCCGCTGCGTCAGGCCACCCCGGGTCAGGTAGACCAGGAAGGCGTGCGTGCCGTCGACGAGCAGGTTGATCGCGACGGCGTCGATGTCGTCTTTCGTGAGGGCCACGGCGCATCCTCCGAGGCAGGCGTCGTTGGGGGGGCTCTCGGGAGCGACCTCACAGTATACGCAGCGCCAGCTTCCCCACGCACGGCTCACGTGGGCCGACACCCTCGCAGGGGAATTTCCCTACAGCCGCACCGTAGGCGGGCCGACGGCCGGGACCCCCTCCCCTACGGTAACGTGGAGCCGTAGGAGAGACCTGCCCTGGAGATGGATATGTCTGCCCTGACTGCCCGCTGGACCTGGACCCTTTCCGGTGCCGCCCTCGCGGCCTCCTTCCTGATTCTCGTGGCCGGTGAGCCCGTGAACGGCCCCCGACCCTCCGAGATGGACGCCCCTTCGCTGCCGAAGCTGCGCGGCGAGGAGGTCGCCTTCCTCACGGACGCGCCGAACGTTCCGCCCCCGATCGAGCGAGACTATGCTGCGCGCGTCGTGGTCGAGCTCGAGACGATCGAGGTCACCAAGCCGATCGCGCCGGGCGTGGAGTACACGTTCTGGACCTTCGGCGGCAGCGTCCCCGGCAAGTTCATCCGGGTGCGCGAGGGCGACGAGGTCGAGTTCCACCTGACGAACTCCGCCTCGAGTATCGCGCCGCACAACATCGACCTGCACGCGGTCACGGGCCCGCACGGCGGCGGGCACGCCACCATGACGACCCCCGGCGGCCACACGTCGTTCACGTTCCGTGCGCTCAACCCCGGCCTGTACGTCTACCACTGCGCGACCGCGCCGGTGGGCATGCACGTCGCCAACGGCATGTACGGGTTGATCCTGGTCGAGCCGGCCGAAGGCCTGCCCGAGGTCGACCGCGAGTTCTATGTGATGCAGGGCGAGTTCTACACGGAAGGCGCGTATGGTGAGGCCGGCCTGCAGCCCTTCAGCTACGAGAAGGCGATCGACGAGAACCCCGACTACGTGGTGTTCAACGGCAGCGTCGGGTCGATGGGCGGCGGGAACGCGCTGCAGGCTCAGCGCGGGGAGCGTATCCGCCTCTTCGTCGGCAACGGCGGCCCGAACCTGACGTCGTCATTCCACGTGATCGGCGAGATCTTCGACAACGTCTACGCCGAGGCCGGCAGCGCGCTGACGAGCAACGTGCAGACCACGTCGGTGCCGCCCGGCGGCGCGACGATCGTCGAGTTCCGGGCCGACGTGCCGGGCAACTACGTGATGGTCGACCACGCGATCTTCCGCGCGCTCGACAAGGGTGCCAACGGCATCATTCAGGTGACCGGTGCCCCGAACGAGATCTTCAGGGAAGGAAGCGAGCGGCGCTGCCGCTCCGTGATCTGGGGCTGCTGACCCGGCCGCACACCTCGGCCGCTGGTGCGCCGGCGCGGGAGGGCTTCCGCGCCGGCGCAACCGTTAGAACATCTGACGGATCTCGCACTCGCCTTCCCAGCTCGGCCAATGGCGCTGGTGCAGCGCCATGAAGCGCTTCCCCCATTCGATCGCAGCGGCCCGGGACTCCACTTCATAGATCGCCAAGCCCCCGATCACCTCTTTGGCTTCGGTGAACGGTCCGTCCGTGACTGTCAGCTTGCCACCGGAAACACGAATGCGAGCGCCCGCCGCGCTCGGTCCGAGGCCGGCCATCTCGACCATGACGCCCGACTTCGCGGCCTCGGCACCCAGCTGCCCGATGGCATCCATCAGCTCCTGCGGCGGAGGACCCGCCTGCTCGGGCCCGCGGACCAGCGTGAGGAACTTCATGTGATCTCCTGTTGCCTGTGGTGAGTCACTCTACTTCGAAGAGACGTCGAACGAGGCGTCCCGGAATCGACATGGAGCTCGCCCCACGGCCCTCGTATCTCGATGTACCTCGATGTCGATTTCAGGTCGGCTCGATCGACGCTCCCGTGACGGCCGGGAATGGCCCCGGTCCCCACAGGAGGAAGCACCCATGGATACGACGAGGAACAGCCGTTGGGCCGGTCGTGTGGCCACCGTTCTCGTCATCGCGTTTCTGATCTTCGATGCTGCCGGTAAGCTGCTGGAGATCCCCCAGGTCCTGAGCGGGACCGTCGAGCTCGGCTACTCCACGGAGGTCGTGTTCGGCCTCGGCCTCACTCTGCTCGCCTGCACTCTGGCCTATGCGATCCCGTCCACCTCCGTGCTCGGCGCGATCCTGCTCACCGGGTATCTCGGCGGTGCGGTGGCCACGCACGTGCGGGTCGGCGATCCGACGTTCACGCACGTGCTCTTCCCGGTCTACGTCTCGGTCTTGGCCTGGGGAGGGCTGTGGCTTCGGAGCCCGCAGCTGCGGTCGCTCGTCAACGGGTGGAAGGGTCGGAACCCGTGACGAGACCTCAGCTCTGCGACCGCGTCCTGATCTCCTCGACCAGACGAGCCACGAACTCCTCGCGCGGCATCACGTCCTGCTTCTTGCCGGCGCCGCGCTTCCGCACCGCGACCGTTCCGTCCGCTGCCTCGCGCTCACCGACGATCGCCATGTACGGCACTTTCATCGTCTCCGCCTCGCGGATCCGGTAAGGCAGCGTCTCGCGGCTTTCCAGCGTCGCGCGCACCCCGGCCGCGGCGAGCTGGTCGACCAGCGCGCGAGCGCTCGGCGCCCACGGCTCCGACACGGGAAGCACGCGCACCTGCTCGGGTGCGAGCCAAGTCGGAAACGCGCCGGCGTAGTGCTCGATCAGGATCGCGATGAAACGCTCGAACGAGCCGCACACGGCGCGGTGGATCACCACGGGCCGGTGCGTCGTGTTGTCCTCCCCCACGTACTCGAGCGCGAACCGTTCGGGCGCGTTGTAGTCGAGCTGGATGGTGCCGAGCTGCCACTGGCGTCCGATCGAGTCGGTCACGTCGAAGTCGATCTTCGGTCCGTAGAACGCGCCGTCTCCGGGCTTCAGCTCGTACGGCCGCCCAGTCGCCTCCAGAGCTTCGCGTAGCGCTCCCTCCGCGCGGTCCCAGAGCTCGTCCGTGCCGATCCGCTGCTCGGGCCGCGTGGCGAACTTGAGGCTCGAGGTGAGGCCGAAGGCATCGTAGTGACCGAGGATGAAGTCCACGAGGAACTTCACTTCCTCGGCGATCTGATCCTCCCGCAGGAAGACGTGACAATCGTCCTGGGCGAACTGCCGGACGCGCGTGAGCCCCGACAGCGCGCCCGACACTTCGTTCCTGTGCAGGACGTCGAGCGTCACGTACCGGAGCGGCAGCTCCCGGTACGAGTGCGAGGTCGAGTTGTAGTAGACGTAGTGCGAGGGACAGTTCATCGGCTTGAGCGACATGTCGTGCTCGCCGCTCTCGTTGTTGAGGACGAGGAACATGTTCTCGCGGTACTTGCCCCAGTGCCCCGACTGCTCCCACAGCTCCTTTCTATAGATGAGCGGCGTCTTCACCTCGAGGAAATCCGCGCGCTGGCGTTCTCGCACGAACTGCTCGAGCGTGTTGTAGACGGTGGTCCCGCGAGGCGTCCAGAACGCCGCGCCGGGTGACACCGGGAAGAACTGGATCAGGTCGAGGGCGCGGCCCAGCACGCGGTGATCGCGCTTTCGGGCTTCCTCGAGCCGGTGCAGATGGGCGTCGAGCTCCTCCTTGGTATGGAACGCCGTGCCGTAGATGCGCTGGAGCATCTGACGCCGCTCGTCGCCTCTCCAGTACGCGCCCGCGCCCGAGAGCAGCTTGAAGTGCTTGAGCCGGCCGGTGCTGGGGACGTGCGGACCCCTGCATAGATCGAGGAACGGGCCGTTGCGATAGACGGTGATGACCTCGTCGTCCCCGAGCTCCTCGAGCCGCTCGAGCTTGAGCGGATCGTCGGCGAACAGCTCGCGCGCCTCTTGCTTGGAGACCTGCCGTCGCTCGAACGACATGTCGGCCGCGGCCACCTCGGCCATCTTCTTCTCGAACTCGGCGAGGTCCTCCGGCGTGAACGGCGCGTCGACGTCGAAGTCGTAGTAGAACCCCTCGTCGATCGCGGGTCCGAAACCGATACCCGCACCGGGCCGCAGGTCGCGAACCGCGGTCGCGAGGATGTGGGCGGCCGAGTGACGGAGGATCGGGAGCGAGGCCGGATCCTTGGCGGTGAGGATGCGAATTTCACCGCTGGCCTCGAGCGGCTCCATGAGGCCGACCGTTCTTCCGTCGATGACGGCGGCGAGCGCGGCCTTGGCCAGCCCGGGCCCGATCATTGCTGCTATGTCGCCCGAATTCGAGCCGCGCGCCACGCGGAGCACCTTTCCGTCGGGCAGTCGGAACTCGATCGGGTCGGCGATTTCAGGAGACATGGAGACGGTGGGAAAGCCGTTGAATGAACAGGTGACGCGGTCGGAGAAAATTCGCGGGAATCGCGGGAATCTAAGCCGCGGGAATCTAAGCCAAAGGCGCCGTCTCCGGCTGCCCTTCGCCGATCCACGTGTCGTCCTCGTCGCGACAATGGCGGCGCTCGCGTGCGACGAGAGTGAGCCGCTCCAGCCCAATGGCGACGGTCTATCCATGTCGCTGGAGCTCGTCGCCGACGGGCTCGACCAGCCGCTCTATCTCACCTCGCCTCCCGGCGATGCCGAGCGCCTGTTCGTCGTCGAGCGCGAGGGAACGATCCGCATCGTGCGCGATGCGGCCGTCGTGTCGACGCCGTTCCTCGATCTTTCCGGTGACGTCGCGACCGAAGGCGACGAGCAGGGGCTGCTCGGGCTCGCCTTCCATCCGCTCTACGGGGCGAACGGATACGCGTACGTGAACTACACGGACACGGATGGCCACACGCAGATCGTCCGCTATACCGCATCGGCGAACCCCGACGTCGCGGATGCGGCCTCGGCGTTCACGATCCTGACGATCGAGCAGCCGGTCCCCAACCACAACGGCGGCCAGCTCGCGTTCGGGCCGGACGGGATGCTCTACATCGGCATGGGCGACGGCGGAACCGGAAACAGCGCGAGCGCTCAGGACTTCACGTCGCTGCTCGGATCGATCCTCCGTATCGACGTCGATGGCGGCACGCCCTACGCGATTCCGTCGGACAACCCGTTCGTCTCCGATCCGTCCGCGCTGCCCGAGATCTGGGCGAAAGGTCTGCGGAACCCCTGGCGATTCTCATTCGATCGCTCGACGGGCGACCTGTTCATCACGGACGTCGGCGAGGATCTCATGGAAGAGATCTCGTACCAGCCCGCTTCGAGCGGCGGCGGCGAGAACTACGGCTGGGACACGATGGAAGGCAGCGACTGTTTCGACCCACCCTCGGGCTGCGTGACCACCGATTTGGTGCTTCCGATCCACGAGTACGAGCACTCCGAGGGATGCTCGATCACGGGCGGATACGTCTATCGAGGCAACGCTTCGCCCGCGCTCGCAGGGCGCTACTTCTTCTCCGACTTCTGCGGGTCCTGGCTCCGCAGCTTCGAGGCCGCCGGCGGCATACCGGCCAACGAGCTGGACCACGCCGACGCCGCGGGACCGCTCGCCGGGGTCGCGTCGTTCGGGGAAGACGATGCCGGCGAGATCTACGTGCTCAGCATGTTCCAGGGGACCGTCCACCGGATCGTGTCGCCGTAGAGCAGCCGCGCGTCGATCTGGCTCCCGGTCGGCGCGCGGTGCAGCTTGGCTGAGTGAGCCCACGTGCGTACATCCTGCTGATCGGCGGCGCGCTCGCCTGTGACGACACCAGCGGGCCGAGCTTCGAGGAGCCCGTTCCCGTTTCGCTCGAGCTCGTCGTTCAGGGGCTGAGCTCGCCGATCTTCCTGACGGCGCCGCCCGGGGACACCGACCGCCTGTTCGTGGTCGAGCAAGGCGGACGCATCCGTGTCGTCGAGGACGGCACGATCGCGGATCCGCCGTTCCTGGATATCGAAGACCTCGTATCGCAGGGCGGCGAGCAGGGTCTCCTCGGCCTCGCTTTCCACCCCGAGTATGCTGGCAACGGCCACTTCTATGTGAACTACACGGATACGCTCGGACATACGCAGGTCGTCCGCTACAGCGTATCCGCCGATCCCTATGTGGCCGACGCGGGCTCGGCGCTTCCGATCCTCACGGTCGAGCAGCCCTTCGCGAACCACAACGGCGGCATGATCGCGTTCGGGCCGAACGACGGCATGCTGTACGTGGGCATGGGCGACGGTGGGTCGGGGGGCGATCCCCAGGGACACGGCCAGAACCGCATGACGCTGCTCGGAGACATGCTCCGCCTCGACGTGGACGGCGCCGCACCGTACGCCATCCCTGCGGATAACCCGTACACCGGGTCGCTCTCCGTCGCGAACGAGATCTGGGCGTCGGGGCTTCGCAATCCCTGGCGGTTTTCGTTCGACCGATCGACCGAGGATCTGTACGTCGGCGACGTGGGGCAGAACGAGTGGGAGGAGATCTCGTTCCAGCCCGCGTCGAGCTCGGGCGGTGAGAACTACGGGTGGGCGCTCATGGAGGGCACGCACTGCTATCCCGCCGCGGCCGGGTGCACGGGCGCGGGGCTCACCAGGCCGGTCCACGAGTACCCGCACTCCGGGGGTTGCTCGGTCGCGGGTGGTTACGTGTATCGCGGCACCGACTTCCCCGCCCTCCAAGGCCGCTACTTCTTCGCCGACCTCTGCTCGAGCTGGCTGCGGAGCTTCGCGGTCGTGAACGGCGAAGCGCGCGGTTTCCAGGATCACACGGCGTCGGCGGGCCCCTTGTCGTCCGTCGTCTCGTTCGGCGAGGACGCCCGAGGTGAGCTCTATGTGGTGAGCCACGGCGGCTCGATTCGCAGGATCGTGTCCCCCTAGAGCGACCGTCGGGCAAAGCCCCCGGGGGGCCCCTCCGGGCTTGTCACATAGAGATATAGCGATTAGTCTATCTGTCATGAGCAACAGCAAGTCAGCGACCACCCGTCGCCCTTCGCAGAAGCACCTCCTGCGCGGCGTCGATCCCGAGCTACTGAATCGCGCGGCTCAAACGATCCGCGTCCTCGGGCACCCGGACCGCATCAAGATCGCGGAGGTCCTGGAAGCCGGGGACGCCACGGTCACCGAGATCCAGGAGAAGGTCGGGCTGCCGCAGGCGATCGTCTCCCAGCACCTGGCCCGTCTTCGCGCACACGGGATCGTGGCCTCCACCCGGGAAGGCCAGAACGTCGTCTACTCCCTGGTGGAGCCCAAGGTTCTCCACATCCTGAACTGCATCCGTAACTGCGACCTTTGATCTCTCTCTTGGCCTAAACATATGATTATTGCAATAGGTCTATCTTTGGCGATCGCGGTTACGGCACCGCAGGAGGCGCCGGATCGCGGACCCGTCGACCCGCAGGCGGTCCTCCCGCACAGTCTCCCGCTGGAGGAAGCGGTGAGCCGGGCGCGCGAGGCCAACCCCGCCCTGCTCGCGCAGCGAGCCTCGGCTCGGGCCGACGCACAGGGCCGGCTCGACGCGAGCCGGGCATTCCTCCCCACGCTCAGGCTCGGCGTCAGCGGGATGCGCACGACCGATCCGGTTGCGGTCTTCGGGCTCAAGCTTCGGCAGGAAGCGTTCGCGGCCGAAGATCTCGCGCTGGACGCCCTCAACCGCCCGGTCGCCTACGACGGCTTCTCGAGCACCGGCACGCTCGAGGTCCCCATCTTCGTCCCCGCGGGCATCTTCGGATATCAGGCGGCCGGCAAGGGCGCCGAGGCCAGCGCGTCGGCGGCCGACCGTGCGGCAGGAGCCACGGAGTTCCTCGTCACGCAGGCCTACTGGGACACGCAGCTCGCCGCCGCGTCTCTCCAGGCCCTCGATGAAGCCCTCGCCTCCGCCGAAGCTCACGCCGCCCAGGCGGAGGCGCTTCATGGACAGGGCGTCGTCACCGGGCTCGACGCGCGACTCGCGCGCCTCGGCGCCGCCGAGGTGGAGGTGCGTCGCCTGGCCGCCGCGGCCGCCGCGGATAACGCGCGCTCGGCGCTGCTCGCGCTCCTGGATCTGCCCGACGACACGCCGCTCGAGCTCACGGACTCGCTGACGGACGCACCGCCCTCGGCCTGTGAGGGGCTCGAGGCGTGCGCGTTCGAGGAACGCGCCGATCTACGTGCCCGGCAGCTGGGCGTCGACGCGGCCGCGCTCGGCGTTCGCAGCGCGTGGGCCAAGAACCTACCCAGCGTTGCGGCCTTCGGGACGCTCGCGCGGTATGGCGGCTCGTCGCCGTGGGGTTCGGGGAGCGGCGACTGGACCGTCGGGATCGGGATCACGTGGAGCCCCTTCGAGGCGCTGTCCGGTGTCGGCACCGTGCGGAAGGCCCGCGCGGAGCGCGACCAGGCCGAGGCGCTACTCGACGATGCCCGGCGACGCGCGGAGCTCGAGTCGCTGCAGGCGCGCCGCAACCTCGACGCGGCTGCCGCACAGGTGGAGGTCGCCGCTGCCGCACGGACGGAGGCCGAGGAAGCGCTCGCGCAGGCGCGCACGCGTTACCGGACCGGCGTCGCGCCGATCACGGAGCTGCTCGACGTACAAGCCGCCACCACCGCGGCCCATCTCTCGTTACTGAGCGCGCAACGCGACCACGCCGTGGCCCGTGCGGCGCTCGACTTCGCTTACGGAGCGTTCGACCGATGAGACGCCTCATACCTTCGTTGGTCCTCGCCGCAGTCGCCGCGGCGTGTGGAGACGCCGAGCCGTCACCGGCCCCGGCGACCGGCGCTTCGGCGATCGGCGAGACGATGGTCGTCGAGCAGACGGTGATCGCGGCGGTCGTCCCGGTGGACGGAACCGTCACGGCCCGTGAGGAGGCCGTCCTCTCGACGCGCCTCATGGCTCAGATCACGTCGATCGAGGTCGAGGTCGGCGATCCCGTGCGTCGAGGACAGGCGCTCGTGCGCCTCGGCACCGAAGACATTTCGGCGAGCCGCGGGCGAGCGGAGGCCTCGCTGCTCGTCGCCCGTGCGGCCCGCGACGAGGCCGAGCGCCACGTCGCACGCATGGACACGCTGCTCGCGCAGGACGCGGTCCCCCTCGTCCAGCGGGACCAGGCGCGCCTCGCGCTCGTGCAGGCAGAGTCCCAAGTGGCGCTGGCCGAGGCCGCCGTCCAGGAAGTCGACGCGGCCGCACGGTACTCCGTGCTGGAGGCACCGTTCGACGGTACGGTCGTGAGCCGAACGGCTCGGGTCGGCGACCTCGCGTCGCCGGGGCTGCCCCTGCTCGCCGTGGCCGCGCACGGCCCACGCGAGGTCGTGCTCGGCGTGCCGGTCGAAGCGGCGAGAGGCCTGCGTCCCGGAAGCATGATCGCCGTGCACGGCACCGCGCTCGAGCGCACCCTCGCCCGCGTGCGCGCGGTGGCGTCCGGAGCGGATCCTCGCTCGCGCACGATCGAGGTTCGCGCGGAGCTGCCCGCGAGTTGGCCCACCGGCGTCTCCGTGACCGCGCTGGTCCCGTCCGGCACGCAGGAGGGAATCACGATTCCCGAGGCCGCCGTGGTCCGTCGTGGTCAGCTCACGGGTGTGCACGTCGTCGGCGAGGACGGGAGCTCGCTCCGGTGGATCCGGCTCGGCCGCAGGATCGAGACGGCTGGTGAGGACGGCGACGTGGAGATCTGGGTCGAAGTGCTCAGCGGCCTCGAGGCCGGAGAGAGGATCGCGCTGTGAAGACCGGTCTCTCCGGCAGGATCGCGCGGGCCTTCCTCGACTCGAAGCTGACGCCGCTCATCATCGGCGCTTCGATGGCCGCCGGCGTGGGCGGGCTCCTCACGACGCCCCGCGAGGAGGAGCCCCAGATCCGCGTGCCGATGATCGACGTCATGGTCGGTCTTCCCGGAGCGTCGCCAGCCGAGGTGGAGCGTCGGATCGTGGAGCCGCTCGAGCGGGTGATGTGGGAGATCCCCGGCGTCGAATACGTCTACGGCATGGCGCAGACGGACGGGGCGCTGCTCACGGTGCGGTACGAGGTGGGCACGGAGCCGGAGGTCGCACTCACGCGCCTCTACGGCAAGCTGCTCGCGCAGGCGGCCGAAGCCCCGGACGGTGCCACGCCGCCCCTCGTGACGCTGCACGGCATCAACGAGGTGCCCATCCTCACGCTCACCCTCTCCGGAGGGAGCGACGCCGGCGACGGGTTCCTGTTGCGCGCCCAGGCCGCCGAGCTCGCCATGGAGATCGAGCGCATCGAAGACGTGGCCGAGACGTGGCTCATCGGCGGAGCGCCGCGCGAGGTTCGGGTGACGCTCGACCCGCAGGCGCTCGCCGCTCGCGGACTATCCGCCGGCGTGGTGATCCAAGGTCTTCGCGCGGCGAACGCCGAGCTGCCGGCCGGCACGCTGCTCGAGGCCAACCGATCGATCCCGGTACGCGTGGGACATCTCCTGAAGGACGTCGAGCAGGTCAGAAATCTCGTGGTCGGCATCGCGAACGATCGCGCCGTGCTCCTTCGGGACGTGGCGTCGATCAGCGACGGGCCCGCGGAGCCCGACCAGTACGTCTCGTTCCTGCCGGGGGGCGGCGACGGTCTCGCCTTCGAGCCCGCGGTCACCCTGGCGATCGCCAAGCGGGAAGGCACGAACGCGGCCACGATCGCGCACGCCGTGATGGAGCGCGTCGAAGAGCTGCGCGGCCGCGTCGTCGCGGACGACGTCCGCGTGACGGTCACCCGCGACTACGGCGAGACCGCGACCGAGAAGTCGAGCGAGCTGCTCCTGCACATCTTGATCGCGACGGCCGGCGTCGTGCTGCTCGTGTGGCTCACGCTCGGCTGGCGGGAAGCGGTCGTCGTGCTCGTCGCCGTTCCGGTCACGCTCGCCCTCACGCTGCTCGAGGC
>Ga0105107_10002704_pt1 | contig 11718 bp, 11 predicted proteins | sample PPLLaktember2015_6_FD_79335 | JGI IMG/M metagenome (GOLD analysis project Ga0105107, IMG submission 79335) | Freshwater sediment microbial communities from Prairie Pothole Lake near Jamestown, North Dakota, USA - PPLs Lake P8 Core (1) Depth... | ecosystem: Environmental > Aquatic > Freshwater >... | reverse complement strand
GCAGCCGGCGTCGTGATCTCCGCGCAGGCTCCGACGAGCATGCAGGACGTGCACCGGTTGCACACAGACCCGGCGGCGTACATCAAGGCGCTCGAAGATCCCGCACGCGACGCGTACCAGAAACCTCACGAAGTACTCACGGCGCTGGGCTTGAAGCCCGGCGAGGTCATCGCGGACATCGGCGCCGGTTCAGGCTATTTCTCCCTCCGGCTCGCGCACCACGTGGGGCCGCAGGGGCACGTGTATGCAGTAGACATCAGCCCCGACATGCTGCGGCACCTCAATCAGCGGATCCGCGACGCCGGCCTGCTGAACATCTCATCGATCCTCGCGCTGCCGAACGACCCGCTGCTGCCGCAAGCCGTCGATCGCTTCCTGATTGTCGATGTGTGGCACCACATCGAAGATCAGACCGGCTACCTCGCGCTGATGAAGAAGCAGCTGAAGCCGGGTGGGCAGGTCGTGATGATCGACTTCCACAAGAAGGACCTGCCGGTCGGCCCGCCCGCAGCGATGAAGATCGCCCGGGAGGATCTGATCGCCCAGATGCAGGGCCACGGTTTCACGCTGGCGAAGGAACACACGTTCCTGCCGTATCAGTACTTCCTGGTTTTCACGCCCGCGCCTTGAAGCGCCGGCATCAGCGCGGCCCTGCGAGATGAGCCTCCCGCCCGACTTCGGCCTCTTCGTCGGGATTGGGACGATCTTCGGACTGCTGGCGTCCGCCTCGGCATATCTCATCGCGTATCACGAGTACCGGCAGCGCATGCTGCGGCTCGACCAGGACCCGAAGCGGATGGCGCTGGGGACCGCGACGGTGACGCTGGTCTTCTTCGTCGTCGCCTCGGTCGTGCTGTCGTTCGCCCTGGCGCCGGCGGGGAAGTGACGGCGGGCAGGGCGCGTGTGACCGGTACAGGCAGATGCGATCGCGGCGGCGACTGCTACTTTGCGCGCTTCCGAGTCGTGGGCCGCTTACCTCGCTCGTCCGCCTGCTGCAAGTTCACACGCACTTTCTTCGTTGCCTGCCTCGCCTTCGTTCCCGGCGCCGCCGCGCTTGTGGGCCGCCGACCCGTGACGCGTGCGGCCTTGATCTGAGGAGTTCTTGCATGGGGCGCGTTTGCCTTGCGCGTCGCCTTCTTCGCGGCCGCCATCGGCGTGGCGGCTGGTGTTGCGGGGCCTCGCGCGGGCGCCTGTTGATGAAGACCCGCCTCGAACTCGGTTCGGCGGCGAACCAGACTCTCCGCATGCTTCTGCTTGTTTCGCGCCTGCAGGATGTCCTCGCCTTGCCGCTCGCGTCCGGCCACCTTGTAGTGAGCCGGGTTGACGTTGCTCTTGCTCATGTCGGTCTCGCCTCATGTTCTTCCGCGGTCAATGGCCCGAATTCTCAAGGTCGTAGCCGGAGTGTCAAACGGTGCGGCGGCCGCTGATCAACCCGACCAGGAACAGCACGATTGCAATGACCAGCAGGACGTGCACGAACGAACCAATCGTGTAGCCGCTCACGAGACCGAGCACCCACAGGACCAGCAGAATAACGGCGATGGTGAACAACATGGTCTTCCTCCTCTGTTCCAAATGCACTGCAATCTGCAGGCCATCCCCATGTGCATCCCTCGGTCGCAGGCGACTCATGCCGGATCAACCAGGCACCGGGCGGCCTCGTCAGGAAAATGGTACGTGTCGTTCCGGCGGTCGCGCGAAGGGGCTCCCAGGGGGATTTTTTCGGCCGAAGGGGGGAAAATCCTACGCACAGATGCTGCCCCCACATGTCATGCGCTTGAACCGCGCGATTGGGCAGGCATCATCGAAGTGGCACGGAACGTGCCGTCCCCTCACCTGTGAATGCTTAAGGGAGAGGTTCCGTCATGTCGATCCTACTGATTGTGATCCTTGTGCTCCTGCTGGGCGGAGGCGGTGGCTACTACTACGGTCGTGGTGCAGGGTGGGGCACGCCACACTATGGCGGCGGACTACTTGGCCTGATCCTCATCCTCGTGTTGATCCTCTGGCTGACTGGCAACCTTGGCGGCGGCTCGATGATGCGTTGATCCAGTCCTGGAGTGTCCTCACAACAAGGAGGCGAAATGAACCCAATCAGGGTCGCGGCCGTCGTGCTCATCGTGGCCGGCGTGCTGGGTCTGGCGTACGGCAGTTTCAGTTACACCAAGGAGACCCACGAAGCCAAAGTGGGACCGATCGAACTGTCCGTGAAGGATAAGGAGACGGTGAACATCCCTGTGTGGGCGGGCGTGGCGGCCATCGCGACTGGCGGCGCGCTCCTGCTGCTGGGAGGCAAGAAGCGCTAGACCAGGTTCCTGCTCCTCTCCTCGGCCGGGGTTGCAGCAAACCTTGCCGCTGCGTTGATTCGGATCAACGCTGGCGTGGTGTTGGGGCGCGTCGCTGGCGCGGGTTCCTGGCCCCGGTCTTCATCGGGGTGCTCGACATCAGCACCGGATTGCCGGTCAGCAAGCCCTCGTAGCTGCCGAGCGTCTCGCCCATCACAATCCCCTCATTCGTGATCTCGAACGCCCGCAGGTCCTTGCTGTGCGCGCTCCCACGCACTTTCACGATGCCCATGAGGCGCCGCAGCTGCCCCTGGAGCACGATGTATCGCTGCATGATGATCGCGTCGGTGAGAAAGGCCGTGCCGTGCGGGCTGAAGCGCAGATCCGTGTAGCTGTCCTCGACCTCCGCCGTCATCATCATGGTGATGCCCATCCCGGTCAGCACGGTGACCATCCGATAGAGCGACTCCCGGAAATCCTCGCGAAACGTCGGCGCCAGAGCCAGCTCGAACCCGGATAGCGAGTCGATGACCAGGCGGCGCGCTTTGAGGCGATGGATGGCGTCAACGACTTCGTTGAGCATTTCATCGATGGACAAATCCAGCGGGCGCGTCTGAAGGACGCCGACGCTGCCCTCGCGGACGAGCCGGTCGAAGCGCCGTCCACTCGGACCGTGCTGCGCGTACTGGTTGGGGCGCTTCTCGAACACGGCGATGACGCCCGGCTCATCCTGCCGCGCCCCCTCGCTGATGAACTCGCTGGCGAGCACACTCTTGCCGGAGCCGGACGGCCCGGCCACGAGCACCGAGTGGCCGGCCGGTATGCCGCCGCCGAGCATCGCGTCCAGCTCTTTGATGCCGACCGAGAGCCGTTCCCGCGGCTTGCGGGCCGCACCTCCTTCGGCTGGCCGCGCCTTCTCCTCTGTTCCGACGATGACCCGCGGAAAGACCTGAATGCCGTCGTCCGTGATGCGGAAGGTGTGCAGCCCGGGGATGGGCGCCTGCCCGCGCATCTTCATGACCTGCATCTTGCGGACCATGGAATTCCGATCGAGGCTTTGCGTGAGCCACAGCAGTCCGTCCGCGACGGTGAAGACCGGATTCTCGTCAGCCTCCGCGGTGTGATACTCGCCGACGAGGAACGTCGTCGCTTCCCAGCCCGTGAGCCGGATGGCCAGTTGCTGTATGAAGTCCTGCAGCTCGCGCGCGCCGTGTGCCGCCCGCTCGGCAGCCCGGGCGACCGTCCGGAAGGAGTCGACGATCACGACGCCGGGGCTCGTCGCCTCGACCTCCCGAACGATGCGCGCCAGGAGCTTCTCCAACGTCCCGTCGACCACCTCCTGGCTCAGGTTGACGTAGCGGATGGACTCGTTCACGCGCGCGAGATCGAAGAACGTGAACTGCTGCTGATACCGGAGCATCTTGAGGGGCGGCTCGCCGACGACCGTGAAGTACAGCGCGGGACGCTTGGCATGGGCGAGGGAGAACATGATCTGCTGCGCGAGCGTCGTCTTGCCGGCGCCCGGGGCACCGGCAATCAGATTGAAGGAGAACTCCGGCAGGCCGCCGCCCAGGATCTCGTCGAGTCCTGGAACGCCCGTGCGAAGTCGGCGAATCGCCACCCGGTCGGTCATGCCTTATGTCTCCTCGGTCCTTGCGTCGGTGAAGGCATCGGGCCACGCCTCTCGCAGCACACGCGTGGTGATGGGTTGCCCGATGAAATTGACGAGCAACCCCGTGAGTGTGGCGAACACCGCTCCGGCGGCTTCGGCGGCGACGGCGGGATCCTGTTGCTCCAGACAGAAAGCGATCTGATTGAAGGGCCCGGTCCATCGGTCCGGCTCACGCGTATGGAGCAGCCACGGGTACTGCTGCTGCACAAGATACAGCGTGCGGCCCGTCAGGGTATCGACGCCAACCTGGCCAATCAGCGGAGCCGACACGCGGGCGAGGTCATCGTAGGCGCGCTGCGCCGCGGCCGCGAAGGCCCCGGCGCCCTGGGTTGCCCCGGCGCGGTGCGCCAGTGCCTTCAGCGCGAGCTGCCGCCACGTCGGGTTTCCAATGTCCGTCACGGCGCGGCTGGGCTCCATGCTCCCGTGGAGGAGTCTCGAGCAGGCACGTCCATCCAGGACAACACTATGCTCGAAGCGGACGAGGATTGCGAGCGTTCACGGCGCGGGGATGACTCAATCGTGCAGGACGACCGTGAGCAGCGAGTCATGGATCCTGAGCCCGTCTTTGTGGTCGATGAAGCCCAATCGCTCGAACTTCTTCATGAAGAAATTCACGCGCGATCGGGTGGTGCCGACCATTTCCGCCAGCGTCTCCTGGGAGATCGCAGACACGGCCCGCACCGGTTTGTCGCGCGCGCCGTACCGCGCGAGCAGCAACAGCTTTCGGGCCAGCCGTTTCTCGCTGGTGCTGAAGAGCTGGTCGACGAGGTCCTCCTCGATCCGGATGGTGCGCGCCAGCAGGTGAGCGATGAGCCGGTCGGACATCGCGGTCTCGTGGTGCAGCAGTCGCAGCATCTCCTGCTGGTTCACGAAGAGGATGGTGGCGCCTGTGCTCGCGGTCGCGGTCCCCATGCGCACGGGTTGCCCCGCCAGGCCTCCTTCGCCGAAGAACTCGCCGGGGCCCAGGATCGCCACGACGGCCTGTCTCCCAGTCTTCGAGAGCACCGAGATCTTCACGCCGCCTTTCTGGATGTACAAAACGCTCTCGCAGGGATCGCCCTGGTTGAAGATGACGTCCCCTCGGCGAAACTCCACGATCTTCTTCCCGATGCCCTCCGAATCGAGGAACGCCTGGACATCGAACGTCCCGTGCTGCTTTGATAGCTGGTCGGACGCCTGTGGCGAATCGCCAGCGTAGGCGGACAGAGGACGCGGGCGGCGATTCCGCATCGGGCGGCTCTTCGTCACCATACGTCACTACGATACCCGATTGGGCATCCTCCAGTGCCGTTCGGGATTACCCTCGCGCGATCGCGTCGCCCAGCCCCTCGACGAGCGCGTCCACGGTGGCGGGCCGTCGCACGGCGTCCACGGCCAGTGCGTCCGCAAAGAAGCCCTGCCACGCGGGCGGCGTGTCGCACAGGTGGTCGTGAATGCAGGCCTCATACGTGCCGATGTCGCCGGCCGCTGCGCGAGCGAGTGGATGGCCGCCCGTCAGCATCTCGCAGGCCATGATGGCGAGCGCCCACAGATCCCAGCTCGTGGACGGATCGCCGCGCCGGAGCTGTTCAGGCGCCATGTACAGCGGCGTGCCGACCACGCGCCCGGGCGCCGTGTCGTAGCTTGTCGTGGCCTCCGACACGTTCTCCGAGATGAACTTCGCGATGCCGAAGTCGAGTACCTTGGCGAGCTCGCCGCCGCCATCTCGCACGAGAACGAGGTTCTCCGGCTTCAGATCGCGGTGGATGAGGCGCTGCTGGTGAGCGGCATCGATGGCCGATCCGACCTGCCGCACGATCGCGAGCGTGCGCGACGGGAGGAGCGCCGCGCCATGTGACGCGTCACGCAGCGAGACGCCGTCGAGCAGCTCCATCACGATGAAGCCGACGCGCTCGGCCGTGAGACCGAAGTCGTGCACGGTGACGACATGCGGATGCGAAAAGCGCGCAGCCGCGCGCGCCTCGCCGCGGAATCGCTCCGCCGCTTCAGGGCTGCCGACGAGGTCCTCGCGCATCACCTTGACGGCGACCTGCCGATCGAGCGCGAGGTCGCGCGCCGCATACACGGTGCCCATGCCGCCGCGTCCGATTCGACGATCCAGGCGGTATCGCGATGCCAGCTCGCGATGCAGCCGGACCGGCGTGAGCCGAGCCCCTTCCGAGGGGCAGCGGTCCGCCACGGCGCCCGCGTCGTAGCACGTGCCGCACGCCGGGCACTCCTCGAACGTGGTGCGTCCGGGCGGCTCCGCGTCGCGGCGCTCGAGACGCAGCGCCATCGTGCCGGCGACGGCCGTCAGCAGGCCGAGGTCTTCCTTCGTGTACGGCTCCTCGGACTTCTTGGTGCCGAGAAGGAGCAGCGCATCGTCATCGTCGTCCGGGCGTGTGGCGACGGGCACGACCACTTCGATGCCGGCCTGTCGGAGCATCGTGCGATCCGACTCGGGCAGCTGATCGCGCAGCCAGGTACTGCCGGCAGCGCCGAGGTCGAGTGGCTGCTCGAGCACGCGGACGAAGCGCATGAACGTGGACCCGGCCGGCAACCGGGGCAACACGAGACCAGAGGGCACGGACGCGGCGGTTGCGTATTCCGCGGCGCCGCGCCGGCGCAGCAGCACGGCGACGAACTCCGGGTGCAGGGCCTCGTCGAGCCGCGCGGCTGCGCGCGGGGCCACATAGCCGAAGTCCGGCGCCCGCCGCAGGTCGGTCGCGATCTGGGCGAGTACCGCCTGGGCGTCGTAGCGCTCGCGGAAGAAGCGGCGATCCAGCGCTTCCAGCCACTGGCGGCGGCGCATCGTGAACACGATGCCGAGGCCCGCGAGCAGCGCATAGGGCAACGCGCGCGTGCGCAGGATCTCGACAAGCGGCTGGTCGCCGTGCAGGAGCAGATCCAGAAGCACGACGAGGCCCAGTACGGGCACGAACGAGCGATATGCGATTCGGGCGACGGCGTACCGCGCGCCGCGCCGGATCATCACGCGCACGTCGAACAGCCGGTGGCGCAGGATGGCGTAGGCGAACGAGGCCGGGACCGCCACGAAGAGCAGCGCGCCGATTGCGGCCGGCGTCGACGCGAAGAGCGGCTCGGTCGGATCCACCCGTGCAAACCAGTACCCCATGGTCATCGCCACGCCACCAATCCAGCCAACGAACGAGCCCGCGGCCACGATGCGCACGCGGCGACGCTCGTTCGTGCCCTTCAGGTGCTGGTACGTCCACGCGAGCGATGCGTGGGCCGCGACGATGTAGGCGAGGTTGGTGGCGACGAGCAGGTTCATGCGCCAGCCGGAGGGAGAGAGCGCGCTCGAGGGCGAGTACACGAGCGCGAGCTGCGACGGGGCGAACGCCACGAGCGAGACCGCCATCGGCAGGAGCGCCGGAATCCAGAAGCTCCAGGCCTGCCGGCGTCGGCTGGACAGCAGTGTGAAGAACACGAACAGCAACGCGCCCACCGACCACGAGCTGAAGAAGGGGAGCCACAGGAGCCAGTCGAGGGGCGATGGCACCTCGCGCCAGATCGCGGCAATGCGAAACGGCCACACGACCGAGAACACGCCGAGGCTGGCGAGCAGCCAGCCGCCTGTGAGCGCAACTGGATCCTGCGGCCGCCGGAACACGACGAACAGGCCGAGACCCAGGGCGATGGCGAGGACGACGCGGATCGCGATGAGGGTACGGCCGGCGCGTGTCCCCAAATGGCGCCATCCTTCCCACCCGAGCCAGATCGTGAAGCTCAGCGGCCGGCCGCCACGTTCGATGTCGATCGTCCACTGGCGTCCGAACTGCAGGTTGGCGGCCACGGCCACCCAGTCCCACGCGTCGACGATGGCGCGACCGTCCATCGCCGCGAGGACGTCACCGGCCTCGAGGCCCGCGCGTTCGGCCGGTGACCCCGGCGCGACGCTGTCGATCACGATGCGGCCGTCGCGCGGAACCAGGTCGAGACCGCCGGTCTCGGGACGAACGAGATCGCAATAGAAGACGAGCGCGAAGTAGGAGACGAAAGCTGCCGCCAGGGGGAGCCACCACCAGAGGGCGCGCGGGCGGGTCATGTCCAGCAGTTCGTGGGGAGTATAGCCGGGAGCGGAAGACCAGGCACTGGGCATCAGGCGCTGGGCCACAAGGGTGCCGCTTCACTGGATGAAGCGGCCGTTCGGCGTCACTTCTCGCGCTGCGTGAGTGCCCCGCGCAGTTTGTCGGCGAGCGATCCGAGGCTCTGCGCCTGCGCCCCATCCTCGCGTGCGGTGTACTCGCGCACTTCCGCGGCCTCCTGGGCGTCCGCCACGGCCTTGCAGCTGAGACGAATGCGCCGGCCCGACGAGTCGACTTCGAGGACGATGACGTCGACGTCGGCGCCGAGGGGAAGCGCTTTGCGAATGTCGGTTTCCCTGGCCACGCCGGTCTCGCTCATCGGGACCAGGCCCGTGATCCCGGGCGCGAGGAACACGAACACGCCGAACTTCTCGTGACGCTCGACCCTGCCCGAGAGGCGTGCGCCAGGCACGATCGCCGATCGTGACGGCGTCGCCGCGTCCGCCCTCGATGAGCCCTCTTCAACGAGTGCCACGCCGATCCGCTTCTTGTCCAGATCGATGCTCAGGATCTCGAATGCTCCGGTCGTGCCCGGAGTGACCGAGCGGGTCCAGCCGCCCGATCGGCCCGTCGGCGGAAATGTCGAGGCATGCGCCAGCGCTTCGACGCCCGGCTCGAGTTCGACGAACGCGCCGAAGTCGGCGACGCGTGTGACCTTGCCCTGGTGCACTTGTCCGACTTCGTACGTGGCCTGCACGGTCGACCACGGATCGTCAGTGAGCTGCTTCAACCCCAGCGCGATCTGCTGCGACTGATCGTCGACTCGCAGCACTTTGACGGTGATCTCCTGTCCCGGCGTCACGACCTGGGATGTGTCCGCCACGCGAGACCATCCCATCTCTGACACGTGGAGCAGGCCCTGCACGCCGCCGCCCAGATCGACGAATGCGCCGAAGTCGCGCACGGAGACCACACGGCCCGTTATCACCGCGCCCGGCGCGATCGATCGCCGCACCTCGGCGGCGCGGATCTTCTGTTCCTCTTCGAGCAGGGCCCGGCGTGAGACGACGAACTTCTGGCCGCCGTCGCGGTACTCGATGATCTTGAACGTGTAGACACGGCCATCGTGGACCGCGGGATCGGCGTGCCGGATGGTGTCGATCTGGGACAGCGGGCAGAAGGCGCGCTGGCGGGCGATGCGCACTTCGTAGCCGCCCTTCACCGCACGTTCGACCTTGCCCTCGACCGGGAGACCCGCGCGGAAGGCATCCTCGAGCTGCGCCGCCGTCGCAGCTCCGCGCTGCAGCTTCCGCGACAGCCTCAGCTCGCCGGCGGTCGAGACCACCGTCGCCTGGATGCGATCGCCCGCCGCGACCTCGAGCGCGCCGTCCTCGTCCCGCAGTTCGTCGAGCGAAATCGTGGCCTCGCCCTTGGAGCCGACGTCCACGAAGGCCACCTCCGGCCCGATCGCGACGATCGTGCCTTCGACGGTCTGGCCGTTCTCGAACCGCTTCGCCTTGAATGACGACTCGAACAGCGCGGCAAAATCTTCCTCGGGCTCGGTCACGGAGTGCTCCTCGTTTCAGCATTCATTGTGACGCATTTGACAATGGGGCAATGAGGCGATGGGGCAGTGAGGCAATGGGTGGCAATGAGCCAGTGGGCAATCGGCGGCAATGGGGCCATGAATTGCCGATCGGCCAGACGATTCGGATCAGCGGAGCCAGCGCAACGGAGACTGGCGTGACGCCGCCTGGCTGCTACAGCTTCCGCGCGCCCGGCGGACTCGGCGTGTCGGTGGCGATGACGTTTCTCAACCGCTCCGCTGGAATGGCGCCGCGGCGGCCTGACAAGCGGAGGGGTTCCTCCTCCGAGTTGGATCGGAGAAGGAACCCCGGTCGGACACTCAGGCGCGGCGCCGCGCCCATCCGATCCCGATGAGCCCGAGCGCCAGGAGGCCCAGGGAAGCGGGCTCGGGTACAGGGACCTGCGTTGGGTCCAGAAACGGCGTGACGTCGGCGAACGTGTCGCCCCAGCGGACTTCGTCGAACGCACCGGGAATATGTCCCCCGCCGCTGAAGGTGAAGTTGGAAATGGCGCCGTGGTGCGTGATGAACAAATTCGAGTTGGGGGCGGTGACCACGGCGGCTGGCGTGTAGTTCGCCTCGATCGAATCCGTGGGATCGAGATACAGGCTGACGACGTCGGGATTCGTGGGGTCGAAGTCAAACCGCAGGACAACCAGATGCACGCCGAGCAGAGCGGGAAGAGTCAGCCCTCCGCCGCTGACAAGCTGCGACTGAGTCCCGCTCGGCGTCGTCACCGCAAGCGTCAACTCGTTCACGCCTGAGAAATGGTTCACGAACAAATCGACAGCCAGGAACGCGTCGCCGACACCGCCATTCCACATTTCATAGGCGCGCTTCCCGAACTGTGTTGGATCGTCCGTGCCCTGCGATCCGAAATCGATGAGGAAGCTCTGGAAGATGGTCCTCGGCACGAGTCCGCTTCCCAGACCACCGGCGATCTCGCGCCCGTCGCGGCCGAAGGAGCAGCAGCTGAACTGAACCGAGTCTGTGACGCGCCCGCCCGCCGAGGGGAACATCGGATAGGCAAGGCTGCCGATGTCCATGACCGCCTGCGCGTCGCCGCCGGACTGAATCCACGGCCCGGTATAGAAGGGCGTCGGACCGATGGCTGGATTCTGCCCGCCAAGCACGTTAGTGCCGGTACTGTCGTTTCCGGCCAGGTATCCGCCGGGCCCAATCATGAACGAGTCGTAGCTGATCAGCGCAGCTTGCGCTGGACGTGGTTGGAAAGTGGCAAGCGCCGCCGCTGCGGCGACGAACAGAGATCGACGGAGAGATGAATGTGGTGACATGGGAATGAGTTCTCCTGAAGTCGCCCGCGACGTGACGGAGCGATGACGGTGCGCGAACGCGCGGGCCGATCTAAGCACAGATCCGCGATGGCTTTCCAGCCGGCGCGACGCGTCGCCACTTACGTTTCTGTGCGGCGGTCGACTCGCGCTGTGCACCGCGAGGCGAATCGCGCGAATAACGCGGACGCCGCCAGACCGCCGTTCGGGAAGGTCATGAAATCGGTCGAGAGGTTGACTTTGGTTTCCGCGGGAACTGTCTATGTGCCTGCGCACTCGTGGCGGTCGATGAGGCGACCGATTGCCTATCGGTTGACCGGGTATTTCCTGAGCTTCCGTTGAAGCGTACGCCTGTGCAGTCCGAGCGCCCGTGCGGCCTCTGAGACGTTGCCCGAACACTCGGCGAGCACGCGGTTGATGTGTTCCCACTCGACGCGGTCGAGCGACATCGGCTGAATGGCCGTCGGCGCTGGCGCAGGGGACGCCCGATCGCCTTCGAACGACGCCAATATCTCGTCGACGTCCGCCGGCTTGGTCAGATAGTTCAGGGCTCCCAGCCGGACGGCTTGTACCGCGGTGGCCACGCTGCCGTAGCCCGTCAGCACCACAATACGCACGTCCTCGTCGATCTCACGGAGCGAGGTAATCAGCTCCAGTCCGCTGTCGGCGCCGATTCGAAGGTCGACCAGCGCCGCCGAGGGCGGAGCGCTCCTGGCCAGGTCCAGGGCTTCGGCGGCGCTCGACGCGGCCCGCACGTCGAGGCCGCGCGCCGCGAACGCCCGCGCCAGCCGTTCGCGCAGGACATCGTCATCCTCCACGATCAGGAGCGACCGCCAGTCACCCATGTGCCGCCCG
>Ga0105107_10002703_pt1 | contig 11723 bp, 5 predicted proteins | sample PPLLaktember2015_6_FD_79335 | JGI IMG/M metagenome (GOLD analysis project Ga0105107, IMG submission 79335) | Freshwater sediment microbial communities from Prairie Pothole Lake near Jamestown, North Dakota, USA - PPLs Lake P8 Core (1) Depth... | ecosystem: Environmental > Aquatic > Freshwater >... | reverse complement strand
TCAGGCCATATATCCTGGGATCTTCAATTTGAAAAGCAGCATCAAGAGCCAGCCCTTCCAGAGGCATTAGAATTCCATAATAGGAATATAATGCAGCCCGGCCCTGCGACCAGGGTTTATTTTTCCCCAGTGAATATCCGAGCCGTCCCATTCCTATACTTGAAGCTGTGGCAATGGCAAGCAGTAATTTCCCATCATCCACATTATCCCCGGTTATCAGAGCCCCGAGAGCAAGTCCCTGCAATCCACCGGCAATCTTGCCATGAGTCGAAAGAGATAATGAATTATATGTAACAATTTTATCCTTAATTGTCAATATGGGAATCAATACTGATGCTCCGGCTGTTAACAGGGGAATGCCGACCGCAGCTCCCCCGTCACCATCTTCAGCCAGACCAAGCACCCCAACAACAGCTCCTCCGTATAAAGCCCCAAAAAAACCGGAGGTGACCAGATACTGTGTGTAAATGCTCCTTTCTCCTGCATAGACATCTGCTTCCTGCTTCACAGCAACCCTTTCAGAGGTTACGGGCGGCTGACTGTTCCATTGTGCCCTGTATTTATAATACAACGATTTCTCGGTGTCAGGCAGTTTTTCAAAATATCCGCTCAGAAGGATTTTATAATCAGCAACATATTTTTGTTCATCAGACGAAAGAGTGTCTCCTGCGTTCTGACGCTGTTCCAGCCTGGAATAGGTGCTATCATGTTCCATCCTCCAGTATTCGGCTGCCGTATATTGCTGTGCCACCAGCTGCGAGAATGAAAAAAGCACTGAACAGATTAGAGTGAATGCAGTTCTTTTCATAAACGTTTTTATTAATTCTTATGTTAATCAAATTTATAACTCTGCCAACGGAATATCAAGTTAAAAATCACTAATTAATGATTTTAGACCGCCTTTTATTAACTTTGCAGAAAAATTTTAATGAGCAAAAAGAATAACAGGAATAAAAGATCAGGCATTTCAAGGGAAGCAGTTACAGAACAGGTAAAAACAGTACTGTCAGACAGCCCTCAGCAGACATTCAACTACAAACAGATATCAAAAAGGCTAAATATTGGTGATCCGTCTGAAAAACAGATGGTCTCGGAAATATTAAAAGAGCTGACAAAGAAGGAAGCAATTCTTGAAGTTTTCCAGGGGAAATATAAATCGAAAGCAGAAGTACGGGGCTATATCACTGGAACCGTTGACATGACAAGGATGGGATATGGTTTCGTCTCCTCTGATGATATTGAAGATGATGTATTTGTGGCGGCCAAAAATCTAAAAACGGCACTTCATGGCGATAAAGTAAAAGTAAGGCTGTATGCCAAACGAAAGGGGGCAAGGCCGGAAGGGGAGGTTATTGAGATCATTGAACGCTGGCGGACCTCTTTCGTCGGCACTGTCGAGATAATGCCAAATTTTGCCTTTCTTATGCCCGACAATAAAAATATGCCTTTTGATCTTTATATCCCGACCTCCAAACTTAACGGGGCCAGACAGGGACAAAAAGCTGTTGCCAGGGTTACTGACTGGAATCCGAAATCAAAAAATCCGGTGGCGGAAATTGTTAATGTCCTCGGCGATCCCGGATTGCACGAAACAGAAATGCATGCGATTCTTGCTGAATTTGAATTGCCATACCATTTTACAGAAGAGGTTGAAAGCGATGCAGAGAGAATTTCAGCATCAATTACTGAGGCGGATATAAAAGAACGAAGAGATTTCCGCAGTGTGTACACTTTCACGATCGATCCTGCTGATGCGCGGGATTTCGATGATGCTCTGTCGTTGAAAAAGCTTGAGAACGGCAACTGGGAAGTAGGTGTTCATATTGCGGATGTAACGCATTATGTAAAGCAGGGTTCACTTGTAGAGGAGGAGGCAAAGCAGCGGGCAACATCAGTTTACCTTGTCGACCGTGTAGTACCAATGCTACCCGAAAGGCTTTCAAACCATATATGTTCACTGAATCCATCGGAGGATAAGCTTACATATTCTGGTGTCTTTGAGCTCAATGACAAATCTGAGGTTTTGAATGAATGGTTCGGAAGAACGGTAATCAACTCCGACAAAAGATTTTCGTACAGTGAAGCCCAGGAAATTATTGACACGGGAGAAGGTGATCTTAATGGGCAGATATTGCTGCTTCACAGGCTGGCCCAGCAGTTAAGGGCAAAAAGGTTTGCAGTGGGAGCTTTTTCTTTTGAGAGGGTTGAAGTTCAGTTTGATCTTGATGACGAAGGAAAGCCTCTTGGTATAAGATTTCGCGAAATGGGTACTTCAAACCAGCTGGTTGAGGAGTTTATGCTCCTTGCAAATAAAAGAGTTGCAGAATATGTGGGGAAAAAGCTACGAGGTAAAGTATTCGTTTACAGGATCCACGACAAGCCTGATCCGGAGAAGATCAGCAATTTCAGCCATTTCATTACAAAGTTCGGATATAAACTGCCTGAGGACGAAAGTAATCTTCCAAAGGCAATGAACAGACTCTTGAAAGAGGTTGCCGGTAAAAACGAGCAGAATATTATTGAAACAATTGCCCTAAGGGCAATGGCAAAAGCAGTCTATTCGACTAATAATATAGGGCATTACGGACTTGCATTTAAGTACTACACCCATTTCACTTCCCCGATACGCCGTTATCCCGACATTATGGTCCACAGACTTCTCACAGCCTACCTTGATAAGGAAAATCCGGGCAGCCAGGATAAATATGAAAAGCTTTGTGATCATTCCTCAAAAATGGAAAGGCTTGCAACAGAAGCTGAAAGAGCCTCAGTCAAATACAAACAGGTGGAATTTATGAGCAACAAGATCGGACAGGTCTTTGATGGTGTTATCTCGGGTGTTACTGAATGGGGCGTATATGTCGAGATCATTGATAATCAGTGCGAAGGAATGGTAAGCGTCAGGGATCTGGATGATGATTACTATGAATACGATGAGGAAAACTACTGCCTCAGAGGGCGATCGTCAGGGAAAGTCTATACTTTGGGCGACAGGATAAAAGTGGAGGTTGTAAAAGCCGATATGCAGAAGAAGCAGCTGGATTATAAGTTTGCTTAAGACTTAACCACGGAGTGTCACGGAGTTTAACACTGAGTCACACGGTTTTATTAACAGTTTACTCCGTGTTTTACTCTGTTCAACCCTGTGCAACTCCGTGGTTAAAAATGAGGATATCCCTGTTTTTGATCTCCTTCAATGATTTTAAGGAGCTCTTCAGCAGCCGATTCCTGCGGAATGTTTTTTAGTACCAGCGCTGTCCCCCTGTAAATATGTACCTTCCCTTCTGATGCCCCCACATATCCGTAATCGGCATCGGCCATCTCGCCCGGACCATTAACGATACAACCCATAACAGCAATTTTGAGTCCCTTGAGATGACCAGTGACGGCTTTTACCTTCTTCACTGCTTCCTGCAAATCAAATTTTGTACGTCCGCAGGTGGGGCAGGATAGATAAACTACCCTTGTTATTCTTGCTCCTGTTGCCTGAAGGATTGAAAAACAGAGCTCTTTCAGCTTTTCACCTTTTACTGTGCCGCTATTTGAAATGCATATGCCGTCGGCCTGTTTTGTAATAAAATATTTTCCAAGCAATGAAGCTGAATCAATGGCAAGCTTTTCAGGATCGTCTTCGTTAAATATTGCATTCAGCATGATTTTCTCATTAATAAGATCCTTTATGGCGGGCAAAATGCCGGGAGTTAATGTAATTACATTGTAATTACATTCATTACCACCTTCTGAACTTATATTTCCATTTTCATGGGTGAAGACTTCAGGCTTGTATGGCAAATTACGTGTCCTGAATCCGAGAACTTCAGCAGGTTCAGCAATACGTCCTTCTGATCCGGTCAGAACACGGATTATCTCTTTAGCGACAGGTATTTCATTTTCGGGAGCCTCAGACAAAGAGACCCTTATCGTATCGCCTATTCCTTCAGAGAGAAGAGCTCCGATACCTGCTGCCGACCTTATCCTTCCGTCTTCACCCTCGCCTGCCTCCGTGACACCAATGTGGAGCGGGTATGCAAATCCTTCATCAATCATCAGTTCAACCAGCCTTCTTGTTGACTTAATCATTACTGCCGTGTCGGATGATTTCATTGATAGTACAAGCCTGTGGAAATTTTCGGCTCTGAAGATCCTTATAAATTCCATTGCCGATACGGCCATTCCTTCAGGGGTATTGCCATACCGTGTCATTACCCTGTCGGATAATGAGCCATGATTGACGCCAACACGGACTGCAGTATTGTTTTCATGGCAGATGTTTATAAGAGGGAGAAGTCTTGAATGTATCCTATCAAGTTCCTCATTGTACTCTTTTTCGGTAAACTCAATTTTCCTGAATGAAGCTCTTTTGTCAGCATAGTTACCCGGATTGATCCTCACCTTTTCAACCAGCCGGGCAGCAGTTTCGGCTGCAGCAGGATTAAAATGGATGTCGGCTATCAGAGGAGTATCAAATCCGGCCTTGTGCAAAGCTGATTTTATGTTGGCCAGGTTGTCAGCTTCCCTGATACCCTGTGCAGTCAGACGTACAAAATCGGCTCCCGCTTCAATGATCCTGATGCACTGGGCCACGGAAGCTTTCGTATCCATCGTATTGGTGTTGGTCATCGATTGGATGCGGATGGGGTTGTTACCTCCGAGAGGAACAGTACCAATATTGATGACTGCAGAATTGTAAGGGTTTTCTCTCCTTCGGACAGTTTTACTCCATTTCCCAATCCGCGCCATCTTTCCTGTCTTTAAGAATCACTCCCGCATTCTTCAGCTCTCCCCTGATCTTGTCAGATGTACCGAAATCCTTCTTGTTTTTTGCATCCTGCCGTAAACCGATTATGATCTTCATCAGATCGCCGGTCAGCTTTTCTTCGTCCATGCCTTCTGTTTCATCTTTCAGCCCGAGGATATCAGAAACAAAAGCTTTGAAGAGTTGTTTTAATGATTCCAGATCAGGGCTGTTTATCTTTTCTGTACCGTCATTAATGGAATTGATATTTTTCACTCCGTCAAAAAGATGGGATAGAAGGACAGGACTGTTGAGATCATTATCAAGGGCTTCATAGCATCTTTTCCTGAGATCGCTGACATCAAATGTTGAATTTTCAGAGGCTTTAATCTTATTCAGGGTTTCAATACCCTTAAAGAGCCTCTGTAATCCTTTCTCTGCCGCCTGAAGAGCCTCATTCGAAAAATCAACTGTGCTGCGATAATGAGCCTGGAGGATAAAGAACCTGACAGTCATAGGACTGTAGGACCGCTCAAGCATGGAGTGATCGCCGCTGAAAAACTGGTCGAGGGTTATAAAGTTGCCCAGCGAGCGGGCCATCTTCTTCCCGTTGATAGTGATCATGTTGTTGTGCATCCAGTACCTTACTGATTCCTTGCCCAGCGCTGCAGTCGACTGCGCAATTTCACATTCATGGTGGGGGAACTGGAGATCCATTCCTCCACCGTGAATATCAAAAACTTCTCCGAGATACTTTACACTCATTGTGGAACATTCAAGATGCCATCCCGGATAACCATCACTCCATGGGGAATACCATTTCATGAGATGTTCAGGAGTGGCTTTCTTCCATAGTGCAAAATCAAAAGGATTATGCTTTTCATCCTGCCCTTCAAGCGCCCGGGTATTGGACTGGAGCTCTTCAAGCACACGACCTGAGAGCTTTCCGTAGTTGTATTTCCGGCTGTATTTTAAAACATCAAAATATACTGAGCCATTTACCTCATATGCAAATCCGTTTTCAAGCAAAAGCTTAATGAATTCCTGCTGTTCGATGACATGTCCTGAGGCTCTTGGTTCGATTGATGGTTTAAGAGTATTAAGCTGATCCATATTCCTGTGGAAGGAGTTCATGTAATTCTGAACCACCTCCATCGGTTCAAGATGTTCGATCCGTGCAGTCTTTTCAATCTTATCCTCTCCTTCATCAGCATCATTTTCAAGATGGCCGACATCAGTTATATTACGGACATACCTGACTTTATATCCCAGGTGTGTCAGATAGCGGAATAACAGGTCAAAAGTTATTGCCGGTCTTGCATGACCAAGATGTGCATTGCTGTAAACAGTCGGACCGCATACATAAAGTCCCACAAATGGCGGATGAAGTGGTTTAAATAATTCCTTTTGCCTTGAGAGGCTGTTATAGATGACAAAGTTGTTCTGCATCAGAAATGATTTTGTAAGACAAAAGTAAAGGAAAAATTAGAAACACACCACGCCGGTTTTTTTTCTTCAGGGATAAGGCTTCTTGAATTGTTAGTCAACTGCTTTTTTAACACGGAGTTGCACAGAGTTTTGCACAGAGTTTCACGGTTTACCTCATGCCAAAATAACAGTGCGACTCCGTGTCAACTCCGTGTGACTCCGTGGTTTAACACATTATACCACAAAATTCAGGAAGCTTTGCAATATTATTTTGAGATGCAACTATTTGCATTTTCCAAAATCATTTATACATTTGCAGTCACAAATCAAATATTCCTTCCTTTTAAGGTTGTTTGATTTTTATTAAGAAGGGCGGAGAGATTAGGCTCTGTGAAACCCTGGCAACCAATCCTGGAATATTAGGAAAACGGTGCCAAAACCTAATCCCGGGAAAAACGGGAGATGATAAAAATAAACACAGAAACAATGAAAGTATTTCATTCGATTCAAAAAAACTCAATTCTGCTGCTCCTGCCTATGGGCATGGGAAGATAGGGATTCGGATCTGGAAACAATCGACATTTTAATATAAGTTGCTGGTTCCTGGTTTCTGGTTCCTGGTTATTTGCTGACTATTAAGATAATGTGCATTTTAGGTGCTAATTTGACCTTATAATAGAAAACCATAATGCTACACAGAACAACTAGCAACAAGCAACCAGCACCCAGCAACAGAAGATTTAAAAAATTAACAGTTAAAACTCAACACAGTGAATATACAAAAATCAAAATTTGAAACACTTCAGGTACACGCAGGGCACCAGCCGGATAATGAGACTCTGTCGAGAGCTGTGCCATTGTACCAGACATCTTCATACGTTTTTAAGAATGCTAAACATGCAGCTGATCTTTTTGAGCTGACAGAACCGGGATATATTTATACCAGGATGAATAATCCTACAACTGATGTACTCGAAAAAAGAGCAGCCGCCCTTGAAGGCGGTGTTGCTGCCCTTGCTGTTTCATCGGGGCATGCGGCACAGTTCATTGCTCTTACAACGCTCATGAGAAATGGAGATAATTTTGTCAGTTCCCCTTATCTCTACGGGGGTTCTTATAACCAGTTTAAAGTCACTTTTGCAGGCTTCGGGATTGAAGCAAGATTTGCAAAGGACCTCAATCCGGAATCGTTTGAAAAGATCATTGATGAAAAAACCAAAGCTGTTTATGTTGAGACAATTGGTAATCCGGAATTTAACATACCCGATTTTGAAGCTTTTGCTAAACTGGCTGAAAAACACGGACTTCCCCTTGTAGTGGATAATACTTTCGGAGCATGCGGTTATCTGTGCCGCCCCATAGAACTGGGAGCAAATATTGTAACGGAATCGGCAACAAAATGGATCGGAGGCCACGGAACAAGCATAGGAGGACTGATCATCGACGGTGGTAATTTTAACTGGAACAATGGCAGGTTTCCGGTATTAGCCGCACCATCAAAAGGCTATCACGGATTTGTCTTTGGTGAAAAATTCTCGGCTTCATCCCCTGCAGGGAATATTGCTTTCATCATAAAAGCAAGGGTTGAGGGTTTAAGGGACCTCGGTCCTGCTATCAGCCCCTTCAACTCATTTATGCTCCTTCAGGGACTTGAAACTCTTTCGTTAAGGATGGAAAGGCATATTCAGAATACTATTGCCCTGGCAAAATGGCTTCAGGTTCATCCGGGGGTTGAAAGTGTAAATTATCCCGGACTTCAGGGAAATGCTTATCATGAGCTTGCTCTGAAATATCTTCCAAAAGGGGCAGGCGGTGTTCTGAGTTTCATTCTGAAAGCTGACAGGGACAAAGCTTCAAAGCTTGTTGAACATCTTGAACTGGTGAGCCATCTGGCAAATGTCGGGGATGCAAAGACTTTAATTATTCAGCCCGCAACAACAACACATTCACAGCTTTCCGCTGCCGAACAACTGGCTGCAGGTATCGATCCCGGAATGTTCAGGGTATCAGTGGGAATAGAGCATATTGATGATATTATTAATGATTTTGAACAGGCAATTAATAAGATTTTATGACAAGAGGGAAATTAAAAATAGGGATGTTCGGATACGGATGCGTCGGGCAGGGACTGCATGATGTACTGAACAGCAGCAGCGGATTCAAGGCAGACATTGTACGGATTTGTGTTAAGGACCGAACCAAAAAGAGAAGGATACCGATGTCGAATTTTACCTTTGACAAGGATGACATCCTTAATGATCCTTCAATTAATTTGGTTGTCGAACTTATTGACGATGCCGATGAGGCATTCAGGATCGTTACCACTGCATTGAAAAGCGGGAAGAATGTAGTAAGCGCCAATAAGGTAATGGTGGCAAAACATTTCAAAGAGCTGGTCGACCTGCAGAACAAGCATCATGTATCGCTGCTATATGAAGCCTCGGCAGGTGCAAGCATTACCATTATCAGGAACCTCGAGGAGTACTATGACAATGAGCTTCTGCACTCGCTGCGGGGAATCCTGAACGGGACCACCAATTACGTTCTTACAAAGATGCATAATGAGGGTATTGAATATGATGTTGCATTGAAGGAGGCACAGGCAAAGGGATTTGCGGAATCTGATCCCACGCTTGATGTCGAAGGATGGGATGCAAAGTATAAATTATGCATAATTACAGGTCATGCTTACGGGCTTTTCCTTGATCCTGATGAGGTTTTCCATTATGGGATAAACAGGATCTCTGCATTCGATATAAGGTATGCCAAAGAGAAGGGATTAAAGATAAAACTGGTACCTTATGTAGGAAAGACCTGTGAAAATACGATAACAAGTTTTGTTCTTCCCCGTTTTATTTCGTCCGATAAATACCTGTACAATGTCGATAATGAATATAACGGTGTGATAACGGAAGCCGCATTTGCCGACAAACAGTTTTTCAGCGGCAAGGGAGCGGGAGGCCATGCCACGGGAAGCGCTGTTCTTTCAGATATTTCAGCAAACTCTTACGGTTATAAATATGAGTATAAGAAACACCAGCAGGGAACAGTCTCAAACTATACAAGAAACTTTAAACTTGAGATTTACCTGCGGTACAGCAATGAAAAGGACAGGAAATTGTTTGGATTAAAGGATGTATCGGAATACTTTAGCAGTAAATTATATAAATATGTTATCGGAGTTGTAAACCTTGAGACCCTTTATTCATTGAGGGAACAATTGCGTAACATGGATGTTTTTATAGTGAATACGGGGAGAAAGATAAACAAATGATTTTTCCCGTGTCGTTTTCACCCCCTTCCCAACCTTCCCCCAAGGGGGAAGGAGCACTTAATCAAGCTTTTCCCCCTTGGGGGAAACGGGAAAGGGGGTCTGAATTAAAAAAGAAAGCAGTAAAATTATTCGGATGAACTATATTTTAGAAGACATAATTCAGCAACGCATTCTCGTTCTCGACGGAGCAATGGGAACGATGATCCAGAAGCATAAGCTTCAGGAGGCAGATTTCCGTGGGGAAAAATTCAGGGACCATCCAAAGCCACTGAAAGGGAATAACGATATTCTATCCATCACAAGGCCGGAGATAATCCGGAATATCCATAAAGAATATCTTGAAGCAGGTGCAGACCTGATCACCACAAATACTTTCAATTCAAACAGGATCTCCATGGCCGATTATGGCATGGAAAGACAGGTTTATGAAATGAATTTTCAGTCGGCCAGGCTGGCCGCAGGGGCAATAACTGATTTTGAGAAATCAGAAAAACCCGAAACACATTTTGTCGCTGGCAGCCTCGGGCCCACAAACCGTACAGCTTCCATGTCTTCCGATGTAAATGACCCCGGGGCCAGGGCTGTAACATTCGATCAGCTGACCGAAGCTTATTCGGAACAGGTAAGGGGGCTTATTGATGGCGGGGTTCATATAATTCTTGTTGAAACAATTTTTGATGTACTGAACTGCAAGGCTGCGCTTTTTGCCATAGACACTGTTTTTGAAGAGAAAGGGATCCGCCTGCCCGTTATGGTTTCGGGAACTATAACCGACGCGAGCGGCAGAACATTAACCGGACAAACCCTCGAAGCATTCCTGATCTCTGTTTCCCATTTTCCGCTGTTCAGCATAGGGCTTAACTGCGCTCTTGGAGCAGAACAGTTGAGACCTTATATTCAGGAATTATCCGGAAAAACCGGATTTTATGTTTCTGTCCATCCCAATGCAGGACTGCCTAACCAGTTCGGTGAATATGACCAGTCTGCAGAATTCATGGCTTCAATTGCCGAAGATTTCATGAAGGAGGGCTGGGTGAATATCATAGGTGGCTGCTGTGGCACCACGCCTCATCATATCAGTAAAATAGCGGAGAAGGCAAAATGGTATAGTCCCAGGATAAAACCTGAAATTACCAGGTTTACAAGGCTCAGCGGACTTGAACCGTTAACAATTACACCTCAGACCAACTTTGTCAATATCGGGGAACGTACCAATGTATCGGGCTCGATTAAATTTGCCCGCCTTATCAAGGAAGAAAAATATGATGAGGCACTTGCAGTTGCACGAAACCAGGTTGAGGGAGGAGCTCAGGTTATTGACATCTGTATGGATGAGGCAATGCTCGATTCAGAAAAGGCAATGGTGAAATTCGTGAACCTTGTAATGTCAGAACCTGATATAGCAAAATTGCCGCTTATGATAGATTCCTCCAGATGGAGTGTTATTGAATCTGCCCTGAAATGCATCCAGGGAAAATCGATTGTTAACTCAATCAGCCTGAAAGAAGGAGAAGAGGTCTTTCTGGACCATGCGCTCAAAATAAGAAAATACGGAGCTGCCGCTGTGGTAATGCTGTTCGATGAAAAAGGACAGGCGGATACTTTTGAAAAAAGAATTGCTGTAGCTGAAAGATCATACCGGCTTCTTTGTGAGAAAGCCGGATTCCCTCCTGAAGATATAATTTTTGATCCCAATGTACTGGCTATTGCAACAGGCATTGAAGAACACAATAGCTATGCTGTCAATTTCATTAAAGCTACAGAATGGATTAAGCAGAACCTTCCGTATTCCAGAGTCAGCGGTGGGATCAGCAACCTTTCATTTTCGTTCCGTGGATTTGACAGGGTCCGTGAAGCCATGCATTCGGTATTCCTTTACCATGCAATAAGGGCCGGGCTTGATATGGGGATAGTAAACCCTGGTATGCTGCAGGTTTACACTGAAATTCAGCCCGATCTCCTGCATCTGACAGAGGATGTTGTATTGAATCGTCGGAAGGATGGCACCGAAAGGCTCGTAAAATTTGCCGAAGGATTAAAAAATGAAGGTAAGAAAGAAGAAATAGCCGATGAATGGAGGTCTTTACCGGTACTTGACCGGATAAGGCACTCTCTCAAAAGAGGCCTGGATGAATTTATTGTTGAGGATGTTGAGGAGGCCCGTCCTCTTTTTCCGCGTTCAATTGAATTGATTGAAGGACCTCTGATGGGCGGTATGAATGAGGTCGGCGACCTGTTCGGATCAGGAAAGATGTTCCTTCCTCAGGTTGTTAAGAGCGCAAGGGT
>Ga0105107_10002702_pt1 | contig 11731 bp, 14 predicted proteins | sample PPLLaktember2015_6_FD_79335 | JGI IMG/M metagenome (GOLD analysis project Ga0105107, IMG submission 79335) | Freshwater sediment microbial communities from Prairie Pothole Lake near Jamestown, North Dakota, USA - PPLs Lake P8 Core (1) Depth... | ecosystem: Environmental > Aquatic > Freshwater >... | reverse complement strand
TGGCGTTGCTGCGCATCGCCGCGCTGTCGATCACGAGCCGCAAGGTCGCGGCCCAGGAGAAGAGCGAGCGCTTCGATACGGGCAACCCGCTCGGGCGCGTGCTCGCCGTCTCCCAGGAGCACCGCGACGCCGATCCGGAAACCCTCGAGCTCAAGCTCGACGAAGTGGTGATGCGCGAGTCCGGCAAGCTCGAGCGCTTCATGTGGCTGATCAAGGTGGTCTCCGTGGTGGCGCCGCTGCTCGGTCTGCTCGGCACCGTCACCGGCATGATCAAGACCTTCCAGTCGATCACGCTCTTCGGCGCCGGCGATCCGCGCATGATGGCCTCGGGCATCGCCGAGGCGCTCGTCACCACCATGCTCGGTCTGTTCACGGCGATTCCGCTGGTGCTGCTCTACTCGGCGCTCGCGAACCTGGTCAAGAAGATCACGGATGTGCTCGACGAGCGCAGCGCGGGCCTGATCGCGGAGCGCGCGGAGCGTGCGAATGTTTGAGCTGGATCCGGTCGTTCAGGTCCGCGCCTTCCTGGAGACGGGCGGGCAGATCCTGACGCTGATCGGGCTCGTGACGCTCGCGATGTGGACGCTGATGCTCGAGCGGATCTGGTACTTCCGGCGTCAGCACCCCCAGCGCAGGCAGGCGGTGCTCGAGCGCTGGTCGCGGCGCTCGGACCGCTCCTCCTGGGAGGCGCACCAGATCCGCCGGCTGTACATCTCGTACGTCGGCACGGACCTCCAGCGCGGCGTCACGATGATCCAGACGCTGGTGGCGCTGTGCCCGCTGCTCGGTCTGCTCGGCACCGTGACGGGCATGATCGAGGTCTTCGACGTGATCTCGCTCGGCGGCAGCGGCAACGCCCGGGCGCTCGCGTCCGGCGTCTCCCGGGCGACGATCCCGACGATGGCCGGCATGGTGGCCGCGCTCTCGGGGCTGATCCTTTCCAAGCAGATCGAGCGCTACTCGCGCTCGGAGGTCGAGCGCGTCGCCGACCAGATGACCATCGAGCACGCCTGAGGAGGAGATCATGCGCAAGCGCAGAGCGAGCCCGGAGTCGGCGGAGATCGATCTCACGCCGATGCTCGACGTCACCTTCATCATGCTGATCTTCTTCATCGTCACGGCGTCGTTCGTGAAGGAATCCGGCATCGAGGTGAACCGTCCGGATGCTGCGACCGCCGAGAAGAAGGAGCGCGCCAACATCCTGGTGGCGATCAGCGAGAGCGGTCAGATCTGGATCGACAAGCGTCAGGTCGATCCGCGGGCGTTGCGCGCGAACATCGAGCGCCTCGCGGCCGAGAATCCCCAGGGTGCGGTCGTGATCCAGGCGGACGAGGAATCGAAGAACCGCCTGCTCGTGCAGGTGATGGACGCCGCAAAGCTCGCCGGCGTCGAGAACATCTCGCTGGCCGCCGAGGTCGTGGACTGATCCGTGCAGGGCAGCCGCTATCTCGCGACCTTCGCGCTCGCAGCGCTGGTCACCTTCGGACTGTTCTGGGTGATGCAGGCGCTGATCGGCGTGGAGGGACGTCTCGACGAATCCAAGGCCACGAAGGCGATCGACTTCGTGCGTCTCAAGCGCGAGACCGAGACGGAGACGAAGAAGCGCGAGCTGCCCGACCGCAAGCCGCCGGAGAAGGAGCCGCCGCCGCCGGAGCTGAACCTCGCGCAGAACCTCCAGCCGGACGCGACGGGCGAGGGCCTCGGCATCGTGCCCACCTTCGACGGTGCCGGCGACCTGACCGGACCGAACCTCGGCGGGATCGGCGGGGCGGACACCGACGTGGTGCCGCTCGTGCGCGTCAATCCGGAGTATCCGATGCGTGCAGCCCAGGCGGGCATCGAGGGCTGGGTCGCGGTCGAGTTCACGATCTCGAAGACGGGGGCCGTCAAGGATCCCCGCGTGATCGCCTACGAGCCGAGCACGGTGTTCAACACGGCCGCCATCAACGCGATCCGGCGCTGGAAGTACAATCCGAAGATCGAGAACGGCAAGGCCGTCGAGCGACCGGGCGTCGCGGTGCGGCTGCAGTTCCGTCTGGATGGCAAGTGATGGAGCGCCAACCCGGGAGAGCTGGACGCGTCGTCGCGCGGAGCGCGCTGGCAGTGCTGGGCCTCGTCCTGCTGCTCGCTGCGTCCGCCGCGTTCGCGGCCGCGACCGTCGACGCGAAGACGGGAAAGATTCTCAACACCGTTCACGAGCTGCTCCAGGAGAACAAGCTCGCCGAAGCCAAAGCGGTGCTCGACGGCATCAACGTCGAGAAGCTCAAGCCCTACCCGCGCGCGATCGTGTATCAGACTCTCGGGTTCCTCTCGGCCAACGAGGGCCGCTACGAGGAGGCCGCGGACCAGCTCCAGAAGGCGATCGACATCGGCGAGCTGCTGCCGCAGCAGCAGCTCAACGCGCGCTTCAGCCTCGCCCAGATCTACATGGTGCTCGATCGCTGGAAGGATGCGGTGACCGAGCTGGAGGCGTGGTTCGCCGCGACGGAGAAGCCGAACGCGGTCTCGTACTACACGCTGGGCATGGCCTACTACCAGTCGGATCAGAGGGAGAAGGCGCTCGACCCGGCGCGCACCGCGGTCGAGATGACGGACGATCCGAAGGAGAACTGGCTCCAGCTGCTGCTGGCCCTCCTGATGGAAGACAAGCAGTACGACAAGTCGGTTCCGCTGCTGTTGCAGCTCGTCGAGAAGTTCCCGAAGAAGGCCTACTGGACGCAGCTCGCCGCGGTGTACATGGAGCTCGACAAGAGCGAAGAGAGCCTGGCGGTCCAGCAGCTCGCCTACGCCCAGGGACTGCTCACCACCGATCGCGAGCTGACGCGCCTCGCGCAGCTCTACATGTTCCACGGCCAGCCGTGGCGCGCCGCGCAGGTGGTCCGCCAGGGGCTCGATTCGGGCGTCATGCCCGCCGACGGCGACGGCTGGCGGTTGCTCGGCAACAGCCTGCTCGCCGCCCGCGAGTACGACGCCGCGATCGATCCGCTGCGGAAGGCCGCGGCGCTCGCCGACGACGGCGAGACATGGCTGCGCGTGGCGCAGGTGTTCCTCCAGCGCGAGGATTGGGAGAGCGCCCGGGGCGCGCTCGACGAGGCGTTCCGCAAGGGCGGCCTGCGCGACGAGGGCCACGCGCTGCTGCTCTCCGGCATCACCGCCTACCAGCAGAAGCGCCTGCGCGAGGCCCGCACCGCCTTCGTGCGCGCGTCGAACCACGACCGCACCAAGGAGATGGCCGAGCGCTGGCTCACGTTCGTCGAGAAGGAAGAGCAGCGCGTGCAGGCCGAGGCGGAGGCGGAGGCCGCCGCCGCGGCGCAGACCGGCTGAGAGACACCGCGCGCCCCGGCGGAGGACCCGATGAGCGAAGCGGCCCAGGCCTTCCAGATGACGATCGACGGCAAGGCCGTCGCCAGCGACCAGGGCTTCGGGGTGATCGATCCCTCCACGGGGCGGGTCTTCGCGCAGGCGCCGGAGTGCAGCCGCGCACAGCTCGACGCGGCGATGGAGTCGTCGGCGGCGGCGTTCCCGCTCTGGCGCCGCGACGAGGCGAAGCGCCGCCAGGTGCTGCGCGATTGCGCGGCCGCGCTGCGCGCGCGGGCCACCGAGCTCGGGCGCATCCTCACGCAGGAGCAGGGCAAGCCGCTGGCCAAGGCGGTGGGCGAGTTCTACGGCGCCGCGGTCTGGTTCGACCTCACCGCCGGCCTCGAGATCCCCGTCGAGGTCGTGCAGGACGACGCGGCCAAACGCGTCGAGGTGCGCCGCCGCCCGTTCGGTGTCGTCGGCGCGATCACACCGTGGAACTTCCCGATCATCCTCGCGGTCTGGAAGATCGCCCCGGCGCTGCTCGCCGGGAACACGGTCGTGATCAAGCCGTCGCCGTTCACGCCGCTCTCGACGCTGGCGCTCGGCGAGGCGCTGCGCGACGTGCTGCCGCCCGGTGTGCTGAACGTCGTCTCCGGCGGGGATGCGCTCGGCGCGTGGATCACCGGGCATCCGGCGGTGCGCAAGATCTCGTTCACCGGCTCCGTCGAGACCGGCAAGAAGGTGGCGGCCGCGGCCGCGCCGGATCTGAAGCGCATCACGCTCGAGCTCGGCGGCAACGATCCGGCCATCGTGCTGCCGGACGTGGAGCCTGCCCGGATCGCCGAGCGCCTCTTCTGGGGAGCCTTCGAGAACTCGGGCCAGGTTTGCAGCGCGATCAAGCGCGTCTACGTGCACGAGGACCGCTACGAGGCGCTGCTCTCGGAGCTCGCGCAGCGCGCGCGCGCGGTGAAGATGGGGGGCGGCCTCGAGGCGGGCGTCCAGCTCGGGCCGATCAACAACCGCCCGCAGTTCGAGCGCGTGTGCGGCCTCGTCGAGGATGCCGTGAAGGCGGGCGCCCGCGTCGCCGCGGGCGGCGCGCCCGCCGGGCGCGAGGGCTACTTCTTCCAGCCGACCATCCTCGGCGACGTCGCCGAAGGCGTGCGCATCGTGGACGAGGAGCAGTTCGGTCCGGCGCTGCCGGTTCTCACCTACCGCGACGTCGAGGACGCCGTCGAGCGCGCCAATGCGACGATGTTCGGCCTCTCCGGCTCCGTGTGGTCCGGCGATACCGGACGCGCGACGGAGATCGCCGCGCGGCTCGAGTGCGGCACCGCGTGGGTGAACCAGCACCTCGACATCCTGCCGACGGCTCCGTTCGGCGGCGCCAAGTGGTCCGGCATCGGCGTCGAGAACGGGCGCTGGGGCCTGCTGGGCTTCACCGAAACCCAGACGATCGACATCGCCAAGGGCTGAAGCTCCGATCCGATCTGCGCGCCGAGTCGAGGTGGCGAGGGGTGGGCTCCGGCTCATGGCTCGCCCAATTCAGGGCCGCGGAAGGAGCGCGCTCGCTCGAGCGGTGATGGAGTTGGGAGATTGCGCGATGCCCAACTGCGCTTGACTTCGCCTGCGCCCACCCCTCGCCACCACGATGCTCAGCGCACGCCGGACCGGGCCTAGGTCTTCCGCGCGGCGCGCAGCTCTGCGCTCGAGACGTAGCGGCCGTCGCGTTTGAGCTCTCCCATCGCATGGACGGGCGCGAGCACCTCCGCCAGGTAGCCCGGGCCCTTCGCCGTGCCGACGAACCAGCCCGTCGGGCACATCGTCAGGATCTCGACGAACGAGAAGCCGTGTCCATCGAGCTGCGTCTCGAACGCGCGGCGCAGCAGCCGCTTCGTGCGCGCGACGCCCGCCGCGTCGTGCACCGAGCCGCGGGCCGCGTACGCGGTGCCCGCCTGCTGGGCCAGCAGGTCGCCGATCAGGATCGGGTGGCCGTGATAGGCCGCGTCACGGCCCTCGATCGAGTTCTTGGTGCGCTGCCCGATCACGGTGGTCGCGGTCATGTGCCCGCCCGTCTCGCCGAAGACGCCGTTGTTCAGCAGCACGCAGGTGATCCGCTCTCCGCGCGCCGCGGTGTGGAGCACTTCCTGGAGGCCCTCGTTCACCATGTCGCCGTCGCCCTGGAGCGTGAAGAGCAGCGCGTCCGGGCGCATGCGCTTCGCGCCGGTCGCCAGCGACGGCGCGCGGCCGTGGAGCGCCTGGATCACGTCCACGTCCATCAGCGGCGACAGCGCGGTGTAGCAGCCGATGCCGACGACGCCGATCGCGCGCTGCGCGCAGCCGAGCTCCTCGATCGCCTCGAGCAGCATGCGCAGTGCCAGCGGCTCGCCGCAGCCGGGGCAGAGATCGTGGTCCACACCGAGCTGGAGTGCGGGCTTCACCGGGAGCGTCTCGCGCACGCTTTTCAACGGGACACCTCGTGCGGCGCGAGCGCGCCTTCGATGCGTGTGCGCACCTCGTCCGGATCCAGCAGCGGCCCGATGCCGAAGCCGGCGGAGTCGGAGGAGATGCCGCCGATCGGGATCACGGGGACGCGGCCCTCGAGTGCGAGCCGCACGTCGTCGATCATCTGCCCGGCGTTCTGCTCGAGCACCGCGACGCGGCGCGCCCCGGCGCAGGCGTCGCGCAGCGCCCGGGACGGGAACGGCCACAGCGTGATCGGGCGGAACAACCCCACCCGCGCACCCTCGCGGCGCAGCTCGCGCACGACGTGGCGGGCGAAGCGCGCCAGCGTGCCGAAGGCCACCACGACGAGCTCCGCGTCGGGCGTCGCGTCGCTCTCCCAGCGCGGCTCGCGCTCCGCCATCGCGTCGTGCTTGGCCTGGAGCCGTCGCCAGAACGGCTCCGGCTCGATGCCCTTGCGACCCTTCTGCATGCCGAGCGGATTCAGGTTGCGCGAGCGGCCGCTGCCGCCGAGCGAGCCGTCCACCGCCCACTCCTTCGGCGGCAGCGGCGGGAAGCTCTCGGCCGCGATCTCGACGGCCTCGGCGGTGTGCGCGAGCAGGTAGTCGCCGTAGACGAGCACCGGATTGCGCCAGCGGTCGGCGAGATCGAACGCGAGCTGCGTCAGCGCGACGGCCTCCCGCGCATCGCAGGGCGCCAGCACGAGATGTCGATAGTCGCCGTGGCCGCCGCCACGGGTGGCCTGGAAGTAGTCGCCTTGTCCGCGCGCCATGTTGAACACGACGAGCGGGAGCTCGGCGCGGGTGATCTCGGAGAACGACTCCTGCATCAGCGCGAGGCCCTGACCCGTGCCGCCGGTGGCCGCACGGGCGCCGGTGGCGAGCGCGCCCCAGGTCATGCCGACGGCCTCGATCTCGCTCTCGGCGTTGATGCACACGCCGCCGGCGGCGGGCAGCTTCCTGGCCATCTGCTCCAGCAGCTCCGTGAAGGGCGTCATCGGATAGCCGGCGAAGAAGCGACAGCCCGCCGCGATGGCCGCGCAGGCGATCGCCTCCGAGCCTTCCATCAACGTGCGCGTCACGCTCGGATCTCCCCGGGCGGAGTCGCCTCGAACCCGGGCGGAGTAACCTCGAAGCGCTGCACCTCGAAGCAGAAGTCCGGACACACCAGCAGGCACGCCCCGCAGCCGGTGCAGCCCGGCAGCAGCTCGGGGTAGGGCACGCCGAGGTCGTTGCGTTGCTGCGACATCCGCAGGACCCGCGGCGGGCACGCGGGAATGCAGAGCTCGCAGCCCTTGCAGCGCTGCGTGGCGATCTCGACCGTGCCGCGGGCCGAGCCGTCGTGCAGCATCACGCGGCCTCCTCGACCCGCCAGGCCGGCGCGACGCCCTGCGGCGCCGACGCGAATCCCGAGCGCAGCGCCCGCTCGTTCATCTCGACGTGCTGCCGGCGATACGATGGAACGCACTCCCGCATCGCGACGAGCAGCGAATCGAGCGAGACGATCCCGGTGATGCGCGCGAAGGCGCCGATCAGCAGCATCGCCCCGACGACGGGGCTGCCGAGCTCCGTCGCCCGCGCGGTGGCGTCGACGTCGAAGACGCGCTGTGCGCCGGCGTCGAAGACGCGCTGTGCGCCGGCGTCGAAGACGCGCTGTGCGCCGGCGTCGAGCGGTTCGCGGAACAGCGACGCGTTGCGCACGACGAGCGCGTCCGGCCGCAGCTTCGCGCGCAGCGGCGCGAAGAACTGAGGGTGCATCGCCAGCGCGGCCCAGGCGCGCGACACGATCGGCGGCGTCGAGATCGGCGCGTCGGCGACGACGAGGGTCGCGTCGGTGCTGCCGCCGCGCATCGTGCCGCCGTAGGTCCCGAGCAGCATCACCTGCCGGTCCTCGAGCACGGCGGCCCGCGCCAGAACCTGGGAGGCGAGCTGCACGCCCTGACCCCCGATGCCGGTGAACAACACCTCGCGCTCCATCGGCGCGCGCTAGCTCCGGACCGCACGCGGCGCGCCGCGCCGCAGGCCGTGGATCGCGAAATCGACGAGGCGCTCGGCTTCGGCCCGGTCCGGGGGCTGCGGCTCGGCGAGCCGGCTCTGGAGCCAGCCCATCGCCTGGTGGTAGAGCGTCTCGGCATCGCGCTCCGGGTCGGCGTCGGGCAGCTCGCCCGCCGCCCGGCCGGCGCGGATCGCCTCCCGCACGAGCGCGGTGAGCTGCGCCTCCGACGCGGCGACCTCGGCGGGGTAGGACTCCGCCAGCCGTCCGCGCGCCAGCGCAAACGGACGCGTCGCCGCGGCGCCCTCGGTCGACAGCGCCTGCTCGAGCATCCCGCGCATCCACTCGCGCACCTGCTCCGTCGGGGTCGGTGCCCCGGACATGCGGTGTGCGAGGTAGCTCGCGAGCATCCGGATGCCCTCGTCGAGGACCGCCACCAGCAGCGCGCGCTTGCTCGGAAAGTGTCGATAGAACGCCTGGTTGGAGAGCCCGGCCCGGCGCACGATGTCGCCCACGCGCGGCTCGAGCTCGCCCGTGCGCTCGATCAGCACGAAGGCGGCCTCGATCAGCCGCCGCACCTCGTCCTGGTAGAGGGAGCGCCGCTCCGAGAGCGCCCGCTCGACGGCCCGCTCGGCGAGAGAAGGATCCGGAGTGAAATTCTCTTGATCAGGAACTTCATTCTTCACATAGAGAATGATATTCTGGACCCCCGCATGAGCGCAAGGGTCGAGCTCCTGGTCGGCGAGATCGTGCGGCGCAACGCCCTGGCGGTGCCGGAGCGTCCGGCCGCGTCGCTCGGCCTGCGGGTGCTGACGCACGGCGAGCTCGATGCGCAGGCCAACCGGGTCGGGCGCGCATTGCGCGAGCGGGGCGTCGCGCGCGGCGATCGCGTGCTCGCGTTCGCCGACACGTCGCTCGAGGTGCTCGTGCTCTTCGCAGCGCTCGCGCGGCTCGGCGCGGTGTTCGCGCCGCTGGATGCGCGTCTCGGCGGCGAAGAGGCGCGGGGGCTCGCGGAGGTCGCGCGCCCGCACTGGATCGTCGCCGACGCGGGACGCGCCGATGCCGCGCGTCGGGTGGCGAGCGCGCTCGGTGCGCGCCACGCGTCGCTCGGCCGCCTCGACGCAGAGTCCGATCCCGCCGCGCTGCTCGCGCAGCGCACGAGCGACGCGCCGCTCGCCGAGGAGGCGCTGCGCGAGACGGATCCCCACGTGATGTTCTTCACCAGCGGCAGCACCGGCCGCTCGAAGGCGGTCGTGCTCTCGCACCGGGCCAGCGCGCTTCGCACGTTCCAGGGCGTGTTCCGCGACGAGCCGGAGCGCACGGTCTGCATGTTTCCGCTCTTCCACATGGCGGGCTTCACGCTGGCGCTCGCGGCGTGGCAGACGCGCGGGGAGATCGCCCTCGTCCCGGCGGCCAGCGCCGAGGCGCTGCTCGAGGCCGTGGAGCGCCGTCGCGCGAATCGCCTCTACTGCATTCCGTCGGTGTGGCACCGCATCCTCGCCGCCGACACCGATCGCTACGACACCTCGAGCCTGCGCGAGCTCGACACCGGCACCTCGGCGACGCCGATCGAGCTGATCCGCGCGCTGAAGCAGCGCTTCCCGGGCAGCGTCACGCGGATCTACTATGGCTCGACGGAGGCCGGCTCCGCGGCCGCACTGCCGGACGCGGACGTGCTGCGCAAGCCCGGCAGCGTCGGCCTGCCGTCGCCGGGCGTGGAGCTGCGTCTCGAAGCGGGAGAGATCTGCGTGCGCAGCGCGTACCTGTTCGACGGCTACTTCGACGATCCCGCCGCCACGCAGGCCGCGTTGCGCGACGGCTGGCTCCACACCGGCGATCTCGGAGAGCTCGACGCGGAGGGCTACCTGACGGTCACCGGACGACGCAAGGACGTGATCCGCACCGGCGGCGAGGGCGTCGCGCCGGTCGAGGTGGAGGCCGTGCTCGCGGGCCATCCCGGCGTCGCCGAGGTGGCGGTGGTCGGCGTGCCCGACGCGCAGTGGGGCGAGATCGTGTGCGCCGTCGTGGTGCCCGTTCCGGACGCGCTGCCCACGCTGGCCGACCTCCAGACGCATTGCGAGGGCCGTCTCGCCGGCTTCAAGAAGCCGCGTCGCCTGGAACTCGTCCCGGAGCTGCCGCGCACGCTCGCGACGGGGCAGGTGCAGCGCGCGCTGCTGGTGCAGCGCCTGCTCGCGCCGCCGGAGTCTGCGTGAGCCGTCCGCTGCGCGTGCTCTCGCACCTCCCGTTGCACCTGCTCGAGCCGGTGCGCCGCGAGTTCCCCGGAGTCGATCTGGTCTGCGTGCCGATGCAGGGCGAGCTGCCTCCGGACCTGCGCGGCGACGTGCTGCTCACCCACGCGAAGGGCAGCGCGAACCTCGCCGAGGTCGTCGCGCGCGGCGTGCGCTGGGTGCACACCTACGGCACCGGCGTCGACGACTTCCCGTTCGACGCGCTCGGCGGCCGCCTCTTCACCTGCTCGCGCGGCGCCAGCGCGATCCCGATCGCCGAGTGGGTGCTCGGCGTGATGCTCGCCGCCGAGAAGCGGTTTCCGGAGATCTTCGTGCACGAGCCTCCCGCCCACTGGAGCCTCGCCTCGCTCGGCGGGCTGCACGGCCGGAGCCTCGGCCTGGTGGGACTCGGCGGCATCGGCTCGGCGATCGCGCGGCTCGCGCTGGCCTTCGGCATGCGCGTGCGCGCGATGCGCCGCAGCCTGACGCCGAGCCCCGTCGAGGGGGTCGAGATCGTGCGCGGGCTCGGCGCGCTGATCGCGGGCGCGGATCACCTCGTGCTCGCGGCGCCGGCCACCGCGGCGACGGCGCAGCTGATCGGCGCCGAGGCGCTCGGCCACGCCCGGCCGGGCCTGCACCTCGTCAACGTGGCCCGCGGCGAGCTCGTCGATCTCGACGCGCTGCGCGCGGCCCTCGACGCGGGCCGGGTCGGGCTCGCGTCCCTCGACTGCGTCACCCCCGAGCCGCTTCCGGCGGGCCACTGGCTATATACACATCCTCGCGTACGACTCTCGCCGCACGTCTCCTGGGCCGGCCCGGGCGCGCTCGAGGGGCTGCTCGAGCCGTTCGTCCTGAACCTGCGTCGCTACCTGGCCGGCGAGCCCCTCGCCGGCCAGGTGGATCTCGACCTGGGCTACTGAGGGAGGCCTTGCCGATGACCACACCGGAACGCAGGCTGGGCCCGATCGCGAATCGGGTCGTCTTCGAGAACGAGCGCGTGCGCATCTGGGAGATGCGCATGTCTCCCGGCGAGGACGGTCCGGTGCACCGTCACGAGCTCGACCACATCCTCGTGCAGATCGACGGCGACCGCATGGCCGTGGTCCCGGAGCCGGATACGCAGGGCCCCTACCGGGAGTATCTGGAAGCCGACGTCGTGCCGGGGCAGATCTTCTACGTGACCCGCGGCGGCGTCGAGACCGCCCGCAACGTCGGCCGGCGCGCCTATCACGAGATCCTGATCGAGCTGAAGGACTGACGTCTCACGCGGGCCGGCGAGAAGGTCCGCACACGCGGGATCCGAGGCGACTAGAGACGCTCCGGGTACAGGTACTCGCAGTCCGCGCGGTTCGGGTCGCCGCGGCGCTGCCGGCAGTGGCAGAGCGTCTTGCCCTCTCGCCGCGCATCGCCCTCCTGACGCAGCAACGCGTCGGCGGCATCCGTGCCGGCGAGCGCCGCGTGGGCACCGGCTCCGAGGTTGCCGCGCAGCAGCTTCTGCGCGGCGCGACGCGCTTCCCGCGCGCGCCTCGCCGCCTGCTGCTCGGCGCGCTCGAGCGCGGGCACTGCGGCCAGGTTTGGGCTGGCCGCCAGCGCCTCGCGGCACAGCGGAGGATCCTCCGGGAGCGGCTCTTCGGCGCGCAGCAGCGCGGCCGCTGCGGCGATCCCGAGCGCGGCGGCCAGCGCGAGCTGCGCCGTCGAGGCCCTCGGAGCGCGGATCCTCACGCGGGCTCCACGCGCAGCGTGAGCCGGTG
>Ga0105107_10002701_pt1 | contig 11734 bp, 10 predicted proteins | sample PPLLaktember2015_6_FD_79335 | JGI IMG/M metagenome (GOLD analysis project Ga0105107, IMG submission 79335) | Freshwater sediment microbial communities from Prairie Pothole Lake near Jamestown, North Dakota, USA - PPLs Lake P8 Core (1) Depth... | ecosystem: Environmental > Aquatic > Freshwater >... | reverse complement strand
TGTCTATGAGATTTCGAAGGACTTCCGCAACGAGGGGATGGACAAGTCCCACAACCCCGAATTCACCATGCTCGAGGTGTACGTCGCTTACCGCGACTACATCTGGATGATGGGGATGGTGGAGGAGATGATCTCGGGCGTTGCCCGGGCGCTGAACGGTTCTCCGCAGGTGGAAATCGGCGGGCAGCAGGTCGATTTCACGCCCCCGTGGCGCCGGATTTCCATGTTCGATGCCATCACAGAGACGACCGGCTATTCTCTGCGGGGGATGGATGTCGGCGGGCTCCGTGATGTGGCGGGGCGGCTGCATGTGGAGACTGCACCGGCCGACGGGGCGGGGAAAATCATCGATGAAATCTTCAGCGAAAAGGTGGAGCACCACCTGATGCAGCCCACATTCATTACCGACTATCCCGTCGAGATGTCTCCGCTCGCCAAGCGCCACCGGACAGAGCCGGGCCTCGTGGAACGCTTTGAGGCAATCTGCAACGGCCAGGAGCTCTGCAACGCCTTCAGCGAGCTCAACGACCCCCTGGATCAACGCGCACGGTTCGAGGAACAGATGCAGGCCCGCACTCGTGGCGAGGTGGAGATCCAACCCCTGGACGAAGATTTCCTCCGCGCGCTGGAGTACGGCATGCCCCCCACGGCCGGCCTCGGCATCGGGATCGACCGACTCACCATGCTCCTCACCGGCCAGGAATCCATTCGTGACGTGATCTTCTTTCCACAGATGAAACCGGAACGATGAAAGGTCTCGCCGTGGTTCTCCTTGTGGCTGCCGTGGTGGCGACCACATGGGGGGGAACGAACGGAACGGTCGAAGGAACCGTCAAGGTCAAACAGACCGGCGAAACGCTGCCGGGTGCCACCGTCGCCGTGGTCGGGACGCAGCGGGGTGCCACGACCGACGAAGAGGGGCGGTTCATCATTGCGAACATCCGCGCGGGACGCTACGACATCCGTGTTGCGCATGTCGGATACCAGTCGCGTCTGCTGAAAAACGTCCTGGTCAATCCTGACCTCCGCACACGCCTCGCGATCGAGCTCGAACAGAGCGACGTGATGATGGATGAAATCACCGTCACGCTCGAGAAACCGCTCATCCAGCGCGATGTCACGGGGACAACCTATTTCATGAGCGGCGAGGAAGCCGCTCTCCTGCCTATTGAAAACGCCGTCGACGCCGTTCACCTGAAACCCGGTGTGACCCTTGAAGGTAACGTCCGGGGCGGTAAAGCCACTGAAGTGCTGTATCTGATCGATGGACTGCCCGTGCAGGATGTCCTCAGCGGAGGGAACACCGCAACGCTGCCGAACAGCTCTATCACCGATGTGAGCATCTACACAGGCGGCTTCGAGGCAGAATATGGTAATGCGCTTTCTGGCGTTGTGAACATCGTCAGCCGCACGGGCAGCGATGAGTTCCGGTGGTTTCTCCGCGCCGACAAGGATAACCTGTTCGGAAATACGCAGAACAACCGCACAACAGACGTAGAAGCTTCCTCGTCAGGTCCCATCCTTGAAGGCCGCCTTCACTATCTGACATCCTTCAACGGGGTGTTCACCGACACGCGGTGGTGGCAGGACTTCGAACACTTCTTCCAGAGCCCTATCGATGCTTCGTTGAACGGCTACGCGAAGATCGATTACCTCTTTTCTCCGACGCTCCACATCGGTGCGCAAGTTCTGGTTGCGGACCGGAAATGGCGCGACTACGAGTTCGACTGGCGATTCAATCTTGATGGGCTTCCGCCTCAGCGCCGCACGGCATCCCGGGTCGCCGCAACCATGGTGCATGCGCCGTCAGACCGTTTCTCGTACACAGCGAGCCTGAGCCGGTACTTTCTCCGCTCGCGTATCGGCGACGGTCCTAAAGAAAATGTCCCGGCCAACGATCCGTATCGGTACGACTTCAACCTCCGCTACATCATCGACGGACAGCGGTCCTGGTGGAGTAACACGACTCAGGAGAGCTACACGGCGAAGGGAGATGCTTCCCTCAAGATCGGTGCCGACCATCTCCTGAAGTTTGGCGGGGAACTCACATTGTACCATTTGAACTCCGACCTCCTCCGGTATGAACCCCGGCTTACGTATTTCGGCAAGCCACTGGTCAATGAACCACAGCTCGACTTCAGCTCGAGCTACACGTACCACCCGAGGTCAGGCGCTGTCTACGTCCAGACCAAGACCGACGTGCCCGATCAAGGGGTGTTGTTGACGTTCGGGTTGAGATATGAGTTCCTCGACCCCACAGCTGACCGCCCCCGCATTGAGGCAATCGCAAAGGCGGATACCGGCTTCGACTTCCAGGTGAATGGCAGCGTCCCCGCAAGTGTAAAGCAGCAAATCAGTCCGCGCCTTGGCGCCGCATTCCAGATCGCGGAACGCGGCTATCTCTTTGTCAACCTCGGGTGGTACTTTCAACATCCGCTGTTCAATTATCTCTTTGCCGGCCTGGACAGGGTTGCCCTTGCGAAAGGAGTCAGTGCCATCACCGGCAACCCGGACCTTGATCCGGAACGGACGAAACAGTGGGAGGTGAGTTTCCGTTACATCCTGCCGCTGGATGTCGTCGCTTCGACGACCTACTTCAAGAAGGAATCGACAAATCTTGTTGACACAAAGACTTTCATCCCGGGTGACAGCAAACTTGCGGGATCATACGGGTTTGCGGAATATGTTAACAATCCATACGGAAAGTCTGAAGGCGTGGAAATCGTGCTCTCGCGGCCCCGTGGTGCATGGATCACCGGAGAGCTCTCCTATACGTTCATGACCACCGAAGGCGTGAGCGGAAGCGCGAACGAGGGATTCTACATTGCCCAGTATGGTCTGCCTCCCGCGAGGCATGTCTATCCTCTGAGCTGGGATCAGCGGCACAGCGTGAAGTGCATTTCCAGCCTGTCGCTTCCCGGCAACCTGACCATAAACACGGTTCTGGATTGGCATTCCGGCCGGCCCTATACATATTACCCAACCAGCACGGGATTCACGAAAATCAACAGCGGGACTTTCGCGCAGAATAATGCGCGCATGCCTGCCGCGACAACGCTGGACATACGCGTTCAGAAACAGTACCGGTTCTCCGGGGCCGTTCTGACGTTTTATCTGGATTGCCGGAATGTAACCAGGGAAGAAAACGTCTTGTGGATTGACTCCAACGGACGCATCGGCGGGGAACTCAACGATCCATCGGGGTATGCAATCGGCAGGCGAACAAACCTGGGAATGCAGATTGAGTTCTGAGGAATGCAGATTGGGTAACAGGGGATGCTGATTGAGTCTCAGGTGTTTTCATCCATGAACATATTCAGTGTCATTGCCCGCATGCGGCTCCACTTCCTGATGCAGGTTCTTGCCTGTGCCGCAATGATCTTGTATCTGCCGGCATGCGACGAGGCCCTTCCGCCATATATCGCGCCGGCGGCCGTCGTTGCGTATGGCCTGAGCATCTCGGGTAATGACGTCACCGTGAATAAAGGGGTGGTCACAAGCGGGGGGAGATTCATCATGACGGCACAGAATGTCAGTGACGAGGTGATCTCCGACGATGTGCGCCTGGTCGGTTCTCTGACCATACAGCTGAGAGGGAAACCGGAGACATCGCGCTCCCTGGTTTACACGCAGCACGACCTGCTGACGATATCCATGGTGGTGGGATCCACATTGATCATCGAACCCAATCAAATTCTCATATTGAACCAGGCCTGGGATCACTCTTCGGCCACCGACATTCCATACTGGAACCATCTCCAATTCACCAAGAAAACGAACGACAAGGGAGATGTGTATTACGAATCGGAGACCGCCTGGATACAGGTGTCAGGCTCGCTCAAGCTCTTTGACAGGGTGCAAGCAGTCACATTGCCCCAGCAGGAGTTCCCGGTGACATACTTCTTGTGGGGTATGTCAATTCCACCTCCGACTGCCAAGGTTCAATGAACTCACTGACCTTAGTCGGCCTGGATGCGTTTGAGAAGGGTCTCAAAGAGCAGGGAATCTACGAGTCCAACGCAATGTTCGTCAGGGGTGGCTACTGGAGGAACTTCTTCGCAAAGTATCCAGAATCCAACCACATGCACTACGAGATGCTCCGGGTATCGGAAATGGCAGGCAAGGCGTTTGTCCCAGGGAGCACGCCTCCTGAGATCCTGGACAACATCAGGGCGGGACAATGCAACGACCCGTACTGGCACGGTCTCCTCGGCGGCTTGTACCTCCCGAACTTCCGGTTTCTTATATACAGGAGCCTCCTGAAAGCGGAGAAGCCAATAGAACTCACACGTCTGTCCAAAACATTGTCCGTCGAGAGTTGTGATTTTGATTGTGATGGAAACGATGAACTTATTGTCAAATCAGCACTTAACAACGTTTACTTCAAGCCGGATTCCTGCGGCTGCCCGGTAGAGTTGAGCTCCAAACCGAGAGCTGTCAACCTGCTTGACGTACTCTGCCGCCGGGAGGAATCTCCGCATTGCAGACTTTTGGAAGCAATGAGCGGGGTGAAAGCAGGTCAGGGGTGGGATGAACTGCCCGCCAAAGAAAAAGATCTGCACAAGCACATATTCTTCGACTGGAATCGTCACGCCTCATTGCTGGACCACTTCTTCGACGATACTCTACAGGCGACCATTTTCCTGCCATTCTGGGACCTTCGCCTAGAAGCCAATGGACATATGGGCTCACACTTGCGTGTCAACATCAAACAATCGCTCCGGTACTGGGAATCATGAACAGGCCGCGATTCAGTGTTATCATTCCTGCGCTGAACGAAGCCAAGCTGCTTCCCCGGATGCTTGGTCAATTCACTCCCGAACTCATCCGGCGCTTCGGAATTGAGCTTGTAGTAAGTGATGGCGGGAGCACGGATGGGACGTTGGAAATCGCCCGTGCGAATGCTCATATTGTTGTGGGAAACACGCCCTACGTCAAACAGACAATTTCCTCCGGAAGAAATGCAGGGGCGCACAGGGCCAACGGGGGAATATTCGTATTTCTAAATGCGGACACTTTCATAGAACACCATGAGGCGTTTTTTGAACGGATTTCCACGGAAATAGAAAAAACCGGAACAATCGCGGTAACATGCGCCGTCAGAGTGTATCCCGAAGAAGAGCGCTGGAGTGACAGGGCCTTCCATGGATTCTACAATTGGTTCTTCTACATGATGAATCAGGTGGGAATGGGAATGGGGCGAGGAGAATGTCATGTTATGAAACGGGAGGTGTTTGCACGTGTAAACGGATACGCGAATCGGATCGCGGCCGGAGAGGATTATGACATGTTCCGGCGGTTGGGGCCGCACGGGCGGATAAAGTTCCTCAAGGACGTCGTGGTTCTCGAATCCCCACGCCGGTACAGACGTTTCGGGTATGCCTGTGTCACCGCGACGTGGTTTTTGAACTTTCTGTCGGTGTTTTTTCTCCGCCGCTCGATTCTCAGCGAGTGGAAACCGGTGCGATAGGTGCTTTTTACCTGTATCGACAGTGGTGGTTGCCCATATCGTGAGTGGTGATTGCCCGCATCGATAGTGATCTTTGGCCATATATAGAGCAGTTTGACTTTATCAGGGAATTTGGATACAATAAAATCTATACTTAAGAACGGTGATTGAGAGGGAGCATTAAGCATGAGGAAACGATTTTCGCTGTTTACATTGGGCATCTTCGTCGTGCTGGCGTTACTATCGGGTGCCCAGCTGAACCGGATGTTTTCCGGCGACAGCATCTACGAACAGGTGGGGAAATACAACGACGTCCTGAACCTCACGTACAAGTACTATGTTGACGACGTCGACAGCCAAAAGCTGACGGAGTCGGCGATCAACGGTTTGCTTGGGCAGTTGGACCCGCACTCCGTGTATATCCCCGCCAAGGCCATGCAGAAGGTGACCGAGGATTTCCAGGGAAGTTTCGAGGGGATCGGCATAGAATACCAGGTCTTGAACGATACGCTTCTGGTCGTCGCCCCGATTGTGGGCGGACCGAGCGAGGCGCTGGGCATCCAGTCAGGCGACAAGATCGTCAGGATCGACGACTCGTCGGCTGTAGGCATTACCCAGGAGGGTGTGCAGAAGAAGCTGCGGGGCCCCAAGGGATCGCACGTAAAAGTGACCATCGTCCGCAGCGGGATCAAGGACAAGCTTGAGTTTGACATTGTGCGCGACAAGATTCCGATCTACACCGTCGATGCGTCGTTTATGATCGACGGGAAGACCGGCTACCTCAATGTCAACCGTTTCGCCGCAAAGACACACCCGGAGTTCATGGAGGCGATGGGCAAGCTGAAGGATGCCGGGATGCAGAGGCTTGTCCTCGACCTGCGGACAAACGCCGGCGGGTATCTCGAGCAGTCTTATAAGATCATGGATGAACTCCTTTCCAGAGGCAAGAAAATCGTCTACACAAAGGGACGCCGGTCCGAGTTCAATGAGGAATACATCGCATCCGGCGGCGGGCGGTACCAGGATATCGGGCTCGTTGTGCTGGTGAATAACGGTTCCGCTTCCGCATCCGAAATCGTTGCCGGGGCGGTGCAGGATTGGGACCGGGGGCTGGTGGTGGGGGAGACCACGTTTGGGAAGGGCCTGGTGCAGCGGCAATTCGACCTGAAGGACGGGTCCGCCTTCCGCTTGACTACGGCCCGGTACTACACCCCGAGTGGGCGCCTGATCCAGCGGCCGTATGACAAAGACAAGATGAAGTATCAGCGTGAACCGTTTGAGCGCGAGGAGCTGGAAGGGGAAAATATCACGCATGAAGCGGAAAAAGATTCCACCCGTGAGCGGTTCAAAACTATGGGCGGAAGAATCGTGTACGGCGGCGGAGGGATTACACCCGATTACCTCGTGAAGTCCGACAGGTTGAACGAGTACAGCGTGCAGCTGCGCAGCAAGCTGGTATTCCTGCAGGCGGCTGACAAGTACCTCGACGAGCACGGCGCAGAATTGCGTGCGCAGTTTGGCAAGGATGCCGCGGGGTTTGTGGAGGAGTTCGACGTGACTTCGCCGATGATGGACGACATCAAAGAGATCGCGAAGGCCAAAGGCGTGGCCTTCAACCAGGAACAGTACGATAAGGATCTTCTCTACCTGAAAGCGTTTACCAAGGCGTACATTGCGCGGGGCATCTGGGGGAATGAGGGATCGGCCCGGGTCATGCTTGGGGTTGACGTTCAGTTCAAGAAAGCGCTGTCACTGTTCCCCGAGGCAGAGAAAATCGCCAAAGCTATGACGAGCAGGTAATGAAGATTCTGATGTGTACGGCCACCGCCCTCGTTGTTGCAGGCGCCGTTCTTTTTCCATCACCCGCCTGTGCGCAGTCGGCCAGCGATCCGCCGTCCCGGATTTTCGTCGAGGGCGAGGATCTCGTCTACAATGTGCGTTACGCGTTCATCGACCTCGGGCAGGTGCGCATCAAGACGACGGGCAAACACCGTTGGTCCGCTGATGCCGCCTACGATGCGAAGGCGCTGATAGATTCGTATCGCGGTATCCCGTTTGTCGATCTGCACGCTACCTTTGACAGCCGCATGGATTCCACATCGGTGTATTCTCGCGGCTTCGTCGGGAGGGTGAGGCAGGACGATCAGTGGGACTTTGCGCGGTACAACTTCGAGTATGACCGTCAGCGCGTGATCATGGAAATCGGTGAGCGCGACACTGTCGTTGCGAAGAGGGAGACGCTGCAGATCAAAGGTGTTCAGCAGGACGGTCTCTCGCTGTTTTTCTTCGCGCGGGAAATGCTGTTTAGCGGAAAGAAGGTGAACGTACCGTGCGTCGTTACGGAGAAGCAGGTTAACACCTTCATCGACTTCTACAAAGAGCGCACGAGTGTGGAGGTGGATGCCATTGAGTATCCCGTCGATGTGACGAAGTTTGAAGGCAAGTTGGACTTTGAGGGAATCTACGGGTTGACCGGGGAGTTCACCGGCTGGTTCAGTGCCGATGAGGCGCGCGTCCCGGTGCTTGCAAAAATGAAGGTGTTCATCGGCAGCGTGACTATTGAACTGATGAGATGGAACCGCCAGGGATGGGTGCCGCCGCGCGCACGCGGCTAATCCGGGCGTCTCTGTTCGTCCTCATATACCTGCACTACGCGCGAAGCTAGATGCTCCCATGAAAGTCGCCTTCTGGGGTACCCGAGGATCCGTCCCCTCGCCGGGCAAGGATACCGTTCGCTATGGCGGCAACACGTCATGCGTGGAGGTCCGTCTCAGCGACACCAATCTGGTCATCTTCGACGCCGGCACGGGGCTGCGCGGTCTCGGAGACGCATTGATCGTACGCGGGGAGTCGATCAAAGCGGTCATCGCCGTCACCCACCCGCACTGGGATCACATCCAGGGTTTTCCGTTCTTCAAGCCTGCGTTCATCTCCGGCAACGAAATCACGATTGTCGGAGCGCAGACGAAGGAGATCACACTGAGGCATATGCTCGCCTCCCAGATGGACAAGGTGTTTTTCCCCGTCCAGCTGAACGAGCTGAAGGCGCATATCCGGTTTCAATCGATGCGTGAAGATACGATCCCGGTGTTCAACGGCACGCTCTCTTCGATGTTCGTGAACCACCCGTCGTTTGCGCTGGGCTACCGTCTCGCCGTCGGTTCGCGATCGCTCGTCTATATCAGCGACAACGAGCCGTTCGATCGCGAAGTGGCCAAGTCGCTGCGAAACGTCGACAAGTACGTCGTCGCCAAGTACATGAGCCAGAGGGGCGACCCGAACCAGCGGGTCTTTGATTTTGCCCGCGGCGCGGATATTCTGATTCACGACACGACCTACACGCCCGAGGAATACGTCAGTCATGTGGGGTGGGGGCATTCGCATTACTTGTTCACGCTCAAAGTGGCGTCGGAAGCGGCGGTCAGGCGGCTTGTCCTCTTCCACCACGAGCAGTCGCGGAGCGATGACAAGGTCGATGAGATCCTGCAGACGTGCAGGAAGGAGATCAAGAAACGCAACTACAAGTTCGACTGCATTGCCGCTGCGGAGGGGATGGAACTCGATTGGTGAGGATCGCGTCTTGACAATCATCGGATTCGTGGGTATCATCATTCCAACGAGGCTCTCATGCCCCTGACATTCACCGCCGCCGATATTAAAAAGATTGAGAGGGTGCTGGGCACCGACGTGCACCGGATGGGCAACACTCTCCGGTTCGCGATTCGCGGGGCCGAGCCGCCGCATCGCTCCCTTGTTCTCGAAGTGTACATGCATATCCGGATCGGGAAGAAAACCGGCACCATGGTGTCGGTCTTCACAGAGAACGCTCACCTGCAGCTGCATTTCTGCACCGCGTTCGTTGCGAGCGAATCGCTCGGCGAAATCACCTTCGTGGCGGAAGCGGGTGACAAACTCTCGGGCCTGATCATCGAGCGAGGCGCCGCCTGCTCGTTATTCGCAAACGTCGACCGGTCGTTGGTGTCGGGTGATTTCACCACACTTGCTCCGCAGGTCATGATGTCGGGAGTCGCGCTATCGTTGACGGATTCAGTGCTTGAACCACCGGCACGGCAACACAGAACGGCGACACGAAGGGTGCGGAGCCGCGCTAAGGCATGATGACGGTGCGCGTCTCCAACACCCATCGCAGTGCCCGGTGCCCGGTGTCTCTGGTCGCCCGGAGTGTGCGTATGGTCGTAAGCGGAGAAGGGCGCGGCGCGGGAGACATCGGGGTTGTCTGTGTGAGCGATGGCATGTCACGCCGGATGAACCGTCGTTTCCTCGGCCACGCATACGCCACGGATGTCATCAGTTTTCCTCTGGGCGAAGGGGACGCCATCGAGGGGGAACTCTACGTGAATCTCGATCGCGCACGGGTGCAGGCACGGCAGTACGGCGTCACCCGAACCCATGAACTTGTCCGTCTCGTGGTGCACGGAACGCTTCACCTGACGGGGTACGATGACCGCCTGTCGAAAGACCGGATGCGCATGCGGCAGCGGGAAGATTTCTATCTGGCACGCCTGTTTCCGGCGGCTGGTCGCAAGGGAATTGCATGAAAGATCGCGTTGTAGAAATCCTGGTCTTCCTGATGTCGGAGCTTCAGGAAAACAAGCCACTGCACGAAGTGGACCTGTCGCAATTGCGCGACCGCGGGTACACCACGTCCGAGATCAGCGCCGCCTTCAGCTGGTTGTACGAAAACAGCCGCGCCGGCCGCATCGAATCGATCAGGTCGGGCGCCGCCGCCGCCGGATCCCGCCGCATTTTTCACGAAGCGGAGAAAGCGGTGCTCTCCACCGCTGCCCAGGGCTATATGATCCAGCTGATTGAACTGGGACTGGTGAATGACCGGGAGGTCGAGATTGTTCTTGAACGCGCCATGTCGTCCGGATATTCCGGACTGACTGTCCAGGAAGTGCGGGACATTGTGGCGACGGTGCTCTTCTCCGGGGAACGGCCCTCCGGCGGCGGGGGCCACTCCATGTTAAATAATGAGGATACGATACACTGATGACGGTGAAGAAGCTGAAGAAGAAGGACATCGAGGAATCACCCGCAACCATACCTGCAACACAAGCACGGAAGAAACGTACGAAAGCTGTGCCGGCGCACAGCAGCGAACCCCAGGGTAAAGCCCTGATTATCGTCGAGTCCCCCTCCAAAGCAAAGACCATCAACAAATACCTGGGGCACGAATATCACGTCGAGCCCTCGGTCGGGCACATCAAGAACCTCCCCAAAAGCAAGCTCGGCATTGACGTCGAATCCGGCTTCGCACCGGAGTACGAGACGATCAAAGGGAAAGACGAAGTCATCGCGCGGCTGAAGCAGCACGCCGCCGGCGCCAGTGCGGTGTTCATCGCCACGGACCCTGACCGCGAAGGGGAAGCCATTGCCTGGCATATCGCACAGGAAGTCGAACAGACGAACAAGAACATTTTCCGCGTGCTCTTCCACGAAATCACCGAACGCGGCATTGCGGAAGCCATGCAACATCCCGCCCACATCGATCAGCACCTGGTCGATTCGCAACAAGCGCGGCGGGCGATGGATAGACTGGTGGGATACAAGATCTCCCCGTTCGTATGGAAAACAGTGTTCTACGGGCTTTCGGCCGGCCGCGTTCAATCGGTCGCCGTACGCCTGATCTGCGAACGTGAAGCGGAAATCAACGCGTTCGTTCCCGTTGAGTACTGGTCTATCATCGGGGAGTTCCGCGCCGCGGGAGGCGACCCCTTCCTCGCCAAGCTGTTCAAGGTGTCAGGTGTGGATCCTGTGATCGGGGATGCCGCGGCGGCGGAGACGTTGCTGACGGATCTACGTGCACAGGAATACGTCGTTGCCGACATCCAGAAGAAGCCTGTCAAGCGCAACCCGCCTCCGCCGTTCATCACCAGCACGTTGCAGCAGGAGGCTGCGCGGCGGCTGAGGTTTCCGGCGAAACGCACGATGATGCTTGCCCAGAGGCTCTACGAGGGTATAGAACTCGGGGACGAAGGGCGTGTCGGTCTCATCACGTACATGCGAACGGACTCCACCCGGCTCAGCGTCGACGCTGTGACTGAAGTGCGGCAGTACATTTTCGAGAACTACGGGAAGGAGTACCTGCCGCACGAGCCCCGGCTCTTCAAGAAAGGGAAGGGGTCACAGGATGCCCACGAAGCCATCCGGCCGACGGCCTCGAAACATGCGCCGCGGGCGGTGAAGAAATACCTCGACCCGGAAATGTTCGATCTGTACGAGTTGATATGGAACCGCTTCGTGGCGTGTCAGATGAGCCCG
>Ga0105107_10002700_pt1 | contig 11736 bp, 10 predicted proteins | sample PPLLaktember2015_6_FD_79335 | JGI IMG/M metagenome (GOLD analysis project Ga0105107, IMG submission 79335) | Freshwater sediment microbial communities from Prairie Pothole Lake near Jamestown, North Dakota, USA - PPLs Lake P8 Core (1) Depth... | ecosystem: Environmental > Aquatic > Freshwater >... | reverse complement strand
TCGCGCCGCCTGTACCCCGAGCACGCGCGCCACAGCCTGGATAGCCTCATCGCGCGCCACGGCCTCGCGTGCCGCGCGCGCCACCGCGCGCTCGGCGACGCGGAAGCCGTGTGGCAGTTCCTGCGCGTCGCGGCCGGGGAACGCGGCGAGGAGATGCTGGCGGTGGCCGCGCGCCAGGTGGCGAAGCAGCCCTCGCTGCCTGCCTACCTCGATCGGGCGATGGTGGACACGATCCCGGAGGCGCCGGGCGTGTACCTCTTGTACGGCGAGACCGGCAATCCGCTCTACGTCGGCAAGAGTAAATCCATGCGTTCGCGGGTGCTGGCGCACTTCGCGGATGATCTTCGCTCCTCGCGCGAGATGCAGCTCGCGCGCGAAGTGCGCCACGTAGAGTTCGAGCGCACCGCGGGCGAGCTGGGCGCGCTGCTGCGCGAGGCCGAGCTCGTGAAGCGGCTCCTGCCGGTGTACAACCGCCGGCGGCGGCGCGCCGCACCCGCCGACCTGAAGACCGCCGCCTGGCCCTGGCGCGGGCCCGTCGGCGTGGTGGAGGAAGACGCGGAGCGCGAGTCGACCGAGGTCCACGTGGTGCACCAGTGGTGCTACCTGGGCACCGCGAAGACCGAGGACGAGGTGCCCGCGCTCCTCGACGCCCGCCCCCGGTTCGACCTCGACCAGTACAAGATCCTCGTGCGGCACCTCGGCAGCCGGCGCGCGCGCGTGGTGGAGCTCGCGTGCACGCCGAGCTGATGCTCGCCGGGCCGCTGGCGAGCGAGGCGCGGCTCCCGGCGCTGGAACTGCTGCTGGCGCGCGGCCGCCGCACCGACGCCGATCCGCAAGGCGCCCTGGACTGGCTGGGCCGCGCGTTCGGCCTGCAGGCCCTGCCCGCCGGCGCGCTCACCGCCGGCGAGGAAGGCTTCTGGCTGCGCGCCGATCCGGTGCACTACCGGGTGATGCGCGATCGCGTGGTGATCGTGCCGGCGCCGGACCTGGACGAGCCCTACGCGGCCGCGTTGGTCGACACGCTCAACCGCCACTTCGCGGGCCGGCACACGTTTCGCGCAGCGCGCCCGGACGCGTGGGTCATGTCGAGCGCGCCTGCCGCGCTCGATAGCGCGCCCACGGCGCCGGCCGCCGGAGCGTTCGAGCCGCCCGGCGCGCCGTGGACCGCACTGTTCAACGAGATCCAGATGGCGCTGCACGAGCACCCGGCGAACGAAGGGCGCGAAACCGAAGTCAATGGCGTGTGGCTGTGGGGCGCGGGTGAATTGCCGCGCGGCCTGTCCGCGCCGTGGGGCTCCGTCACGTCGCAGGATCCCCTCGTGCTCGGCCTCGCGCGCGCCGCAGGGCTCGAGCATCGCGCGCCGCCGCCCACGGCCGCGGCGTGGCTGGCGCAAACGCCCGGGGACGGCCGCCACCTCGTCGCGCCCGGGGCGCTGCGCGAGTCGCTGGACGCAGCTTGGTTCGCGCCGCTGCTCGCCGCGCTGCGATCGGGGCGCATCGGCATGCTGACGCTGCACGCCCCGGAGGCGGGATTTTCCGTCGAGGCCGCGCGCAGGGACCTGCATCGTTTCTGGCGCCGTCCGCGCCCGCTCGCCGCGCATGCGCATCGTTGAGCGTCCATACGACGAACGGGACCGGCGCACGCTGATCCACGCCGGCCTGCATCCGGTGCTGGCGCGCGTGTACGCGGCGCGCCGCATCCGCTCGGCGGCCGAACTGGACAACGACGTGCAGCGCCTGCTGCCGCCCGCCTCGCTCGCGCGCTGCGAGGAAGCGGCGGTGCTGCTCGCCGACGCCATCGCCGCGAAGGCGAAGCTCCTCATCGTCGCCGACTACGACGCCGACGGCGCGACGGCTTGCGCCGTGGGCGTGCGCGCGCTTCGCGCCATGGGCGCGAACGTGGACTACCTGGTGCCCAACCGCTTCGAGCTGGGCTACGGCCTCACGCCCGAGCTGGTGGACATCGCCGTGCCGCGCGAGCCGCACCTGCTCATCACGGTGGACAACGGCATCGCCAGCGTCGAGGGCGTGGAGCGCGCGCGGCGCCTGGGCATCGCTACGCTGATCACCGACCACCACCTGCCGGGCGCGGAATTGCCGCGCGCCGAGTGCATCGTCAACCCGAACCAGCCCGGCTGCGGCTTCGCCTCCAAGTCGCTCGCCGGCGTGGGCGTGATGTTCTACGTGATGCTGGCGCTGCGCGCCGAGCTGAGGAAGCGCGGCGCGTTCGCGGCGCGAGGCGAGCCGAACCTCGCCGCGCTCACCGACCTCGTCGCGCTGGGCACGGTGGCCGACGTGGTGCCGCTGGATGCCAACAACCGCATCCTCGTCGCGCAAGGGGTCAAGCGCATCCGCGCCGGGCGCGCGCAAGCCGGGCTCGACGCGCTGCTGCGCGCCGCCGGGCGCGCGCCGATCGAGGCGGGCGGCTTCGACCTGGGGTTCGTCCTCGGCCCGCGCCTCAACGCCGCCGGGCGGCTCGCCGACATGAGCCTCGGGATCGAATGCCTGGTCACGGACGATCCGGCGCGCGCGGCGAACTGCGCGCTCGAGCTCGACGGCCTGAACCGCGAGCGGCGCCGCATCGAGGCCGAGATGCTGGAGCAGGCGCGCGCGGCGGCCGACGCCGTGGCCGACGACCCGGGGCCGGCGGCCGCGTTCTTCGATCCGTCCTGGCACCAGGGCGTGGTCGGCATCCTCGCCTCGCGCCTGCGCGAGCGCCTGCACCGGCCGGTGTTCTGCTTCGCGCGCGCCACCGGGGGAGAACTGCGCGGATCCGGCCGCTCGATCCCCGGATTCCACCTGCGCGACTGCCTCGACCTGGTCGCCAAACGCGCGCCGGGCCTCATCCTGCGCTTTGGCGGCCACGCGCAGGCCGCGGGGCTGACGCTGCGGGAAGCCGACTTCGAGCGCTTGCGCGAGGCCCTGGTGCAGGTCGCCGCCGAAACGCTGCCGCCCGAAGCGCTGACGCGCACCGTGCAGACCGATGGCGGGCTCTCGCCCTCGGAGATGTCGCTCGACCTGGCGCAGTCGCTGCGCGGGCGCCTCTGGGGGCAAGGCTTTCCCGAGCCGCTCTTCTGCGATACATTCGCGCTCGAAAGCCAGCGCGTCGTCGGCGGCAAGCACTCGAAGCTCAAGCTCGCCATCGACGGCCGGCGGCTGGAAGCGATTCGCTTCAATGCCCTGGACCCCCTGCCCCCGCGGTTTCGCGCCGCCTACCGACTGAGCGTGAACGACTACAACGCCATGCCGTCGGTGCAACTCACCGTGGAGCACGTGGAAACGCCGTGAGGCTCCTCGCGCTCCTCTTGCTCGCGCCGTGGCTCGCCTTCGCCGACAAGCCGGTCGATGCCGGGCCCTACGTGCCTTCGCCGCAGAGCGTGGTGTCCGACATGCTCAAGCTCGCCGACGTCGGCCCGACGGACTTCGTGGTGGACCTGGGTTCGGGCGACGGGCGCATCGTGCGCACCGCGGCGCTCGTGTTCGGCGCGCGCGGCTTCGGCGTGGAGATCAAGGACGAGCTGGTGCGCCAGGCCAATGCCGACGCGGCGCGCGAGGGCATCGCCGAGCGCGTGAAGTTCATCAACGCGGATCTGTTCAAGACCGACATCTCGCAGGCCACGGTGCTCACCCTGTACCTGCTGCCGCACACGGTGAACCTGCTGAAGGACAAACTCCTCGCGGAGTTGAAGCCCGGTACGCGCGTGCTGTCGCACGACTATCCGCTCACCGGCTGGATTCCCGAGAAGTACGTGCAGATGGACCTCGAGGACAAGGTCAAGATCAGCGGCGTCACCACCACGCTGATCTACCTCTACGTGGTGCCGGCGAAGGTCGAGGGGCGCTGGCGCGTGAGCGCACCCGGCGGGCCGCAGGCGCTTGAACTCAAGCAGCAGGTCACCCGCGTGAGCGGGACCGCGCGCCACCAGGGCCGGGAGGTCGCGCTCGAGAATGTGAAGCTGCGCGGCGAGCAGCTGTCTTTCCGACTTGCCGGCCGCGAGTTCGCCGGGACCGTCGGCGGCGCTTCCATCCAGGGACAGGGCGGCGCCTGGAGCGCGCAGCGCGTGCGCTGATGGAACGCAAGCGCGTCAACTCCTCCAAGGTGCGCTCGGTCGGCTACGACGAGGGCTCGCAAACGCTGGAAGTCGAGCTCGCCAACGGCCAGGTGTTCCAGTATTCCAGGGTCTACCCGGAGGTGTACCGGCGCTTCATGGCCGCGCCCAATGCGTCCGCCTTCTTCGAAGACAAGATTGCCGAGGACTACACAGGCCGCCGTGTTTAGCCGGGGCCGGCTGGCGCGATGAGCGCCGCGCCGCAGCTCGTTACCGTGCTCGCACTCGCCGCGGCGTGGATCGCGCTGGGCATCGCGGGGCTCGCCGCGCTCCATCGCTTCGGCGTGGTGTCGCGGCTGCTGTTTCCCGCCGGCGGCGCGGTGGCGCTCGCGCTGCTCGGCGTCGCGCTGCCCGCGGTGTGGGGCGCGCCGCAATCGATCGTCCTGCCGGTCGGGCTGCCCGGCCTGCCGTTCCACTTCCGGCTCGATTCCCTCTCGGCGCTGTTCCTGATGGTGATCGGCGGCGCCGCGGCGGGCGTGTCGCTTTTTTCCGCGGGCTACTTCCGCCGCGCCGAGGGCACCCCGCCCGGGCTGATGTGCTTCCAGTACCACGTGTTCCTCGCCGCGATGGCGCTGGTGGTGCTGGCCGACGACGCCTACGCCTTCATGGTGATGTGGGAGACGATGGCGCTGGCGTCGTTTTTCCTGGTCACCGCCAACCACCGCAGCGCCGAGATCCGGCGCGCGGGGTACCTGTATCTGCTCATCGCGCACCTGGGCGCGCTCGCCATCCTGCTTTGCTTCGGCGTGCTGCAGGCGAACACGGGCGACTACAGCTTCGACAACATGCGCGTGCAGACCCTGTCGCCGTTCTGGGCCTCGGCCGCGTTCCTGCTGGCGCTGGTGGGCTTCGGCGCCAAGGCGGGCCTGGTGCCGTTGCACGTGTGGCTGCCCGAGGCGCATCCCGCGGCGCCCTCGCCGGTCTCGGCGCTGATGAGCGGCGTGATGCTGAAGACCGCGGTGTACGGGTTCCTGCGCGTCGCCTACGACCTGCTGCCCGACCTGCTGTGGTGGTGGGGAGTGACCGCCCTCGCGGTGGGGCTCGTCACGGCGCTCCTCGGCGTGGCGTTCGCCGCCGTGCAGTCCGACATGAAGCGGCTGCTCGCCTGGTCCTCGGTGGAGAACATCGGCCTGATCTTCGCCGGCATCGGCCTGTCGCTGCTGTTCGCGGCCTACGGCATGCCGGCGGTGGCGGCGCTGGCGCTCACCGCCGCGCTGTACCACGTGGCGAGCCACGCGCTGTTCAAGTCGCTGCTGTTCGTGGCCACCGGCTCGGTGCTGCATGCCACCAGCGAACGCAGCCTCGGTCGCCTCGGGGGCTTGCTGCGCGTCATGCCCTGGGTGGGCTGGGCCTCGCTCCTCGGGGTGCTCGCCAGCGCCGGGCTGCCGCCGTTCGGCGGCTTCGTCTCGGAATGGCTGCTGCTGCAGAGTTTCCTGTTCACGCCGCAATTGCCCAATTCCTTCCTCAACATGCTGATTCCCGCGGTGGCGGCGCTGATCGCGCTGGTCGCCGCGCTCGCCGGCTACGTGATGGTCAAGTTCTACGGCGTGGTGTTCCTCGGCCAGCACCGCGAGGAAAAGCTCGCGCGCGCGCACGACGCGGGGCTGTGGGAGCGCCTCGGCATGGCGTGGCTGGCGGCGGGCTGCGTGCTGCTCGGCGTGCTGCCGGCGCAGGGCCTGCACGTCCTCGCGCCGGTGGTCGAGCGCCTCACCGGCGCGAGCCTCGCGGGCGGCGGCTGGCTGCTGGTGCCCGTGGCGGTGGAGCGCGCGAGCTACGGGCCGGTGTTGTTCCTCGCCGGCGTGGGCGCGAGCGTGGTGCTCGCGTTCCTGCTGGTGCGGGGCCTGTACCACGGGCGCGTGCGCCGCGCGCCGCCCTGGGACTGCGGCTTTCCGTGGCTCACGCACCGCATGCAGGACACCGCGGAAGGCTTCGGCCAGCCGGTGCGCCAGATCTTCGAGCCCCTGTACCGCCTGCGCCGCCACCTGCCCACCGCGTTCGATGCGCGCCCGCGCTACGCAGTGGAGGTGGGCGACCATGTCTGGCACTGGCTGTACCTGCCGGCGGCGCGCGCGGTGGAAGGCGCTGCGCGCCTCATCGGGCGCCTGCAGCAGGGGCGCATCTCCATTTATCTCCTGTATAGCTTCGCCGCCCTGATCGCGGTGCTGCTGTGGGTGACGCGATGAGCGCGCTCGGCTTCGCCTCCCAGCTGCTGGAGATCCTGGTGGCGCTCGCGCTCGCGCCGCTGCTGGTGGGCTGGGTGAACCAGTGCCGCGCCTGGCTGCAGAGCCGCGACGGCCCCGGACTGCTGCAGCCGTACCGCCTGCTGCATAAGCTGTTTCACAAGGATTCGGTGGTCGCCGCGAACGCCTCGCCCCTGTTTCGCGCCGCGCCCTACATCGTTTTCGGCTGCATGCTGCTCGCCTGCGGCATCGTGCCGACGCTCTCCATCGACCTGCCGCTGTCGCCCGCGGCGGACGCCATCGCGCTGGTGGGCCTGTTCGCCCTCGCGCGCGTGTTCATCTCGCTCGCCGCCATGGACATCGGCACCGCGTTCGGCACGCTCGGCGCGCGGCGCGAGATGCTGGTCGGCTTTCTCGCCGAGCCCGCGCTGCTGATGGTGTTCTTCACCGCGGCGCTGATTTCCGATTCCACCTCGCTCACCACCCTGGTGCGCACGCTCTCGGCGCAGGAGCTGGGCATCCAGCCCAGCCTCGCGCTCGCCGCGGTGGCGCTGGTGATGGTGGCGCTCGCCGAGAACGCGCGCGTGCCGGTGGACAACCCGGCCACGCACCTCGAGCTCACCATGATCCACGAGGCCCTCGTGCTGGAGTACTCCGGGCGCCACCTCGCGCTCCTCGAGTGGGCCGCGGCGTTGAAGCTGTTCGCCTACGCCGGCATCGGGATTGCGCTGTTTGCGCCCTGGGGCATCGCCGAGGCGCATGCGCCCCTCGCGCTCGCGGTCGCGCTGCCGGTGCTGGTGGCGAAGCTCGCCGTCGCGGGCTTCGCGCTCGCGCTGCTGGAGACGCTCAGCGCCAAGATGCGCATCTTCCGCGTGCCGGAGTTCCTCGGCATGGCGTTCATGCTGGCGGTGATCGCCATGCTGGTGAACCTGCTGCTCGGCAACACCGGCACATGAGCGGCCTCGCGCTGCAGCTGATCAACCTGTTCGCGGCGCTGCTGCTGCTGCTCGCCTTCGCCATGCTGGCGCAGCGACGCATCCTGTCGCTCATCCATCTGTACACGATGCAGGGCGTGGTGCTGGTCGCCTCCACCGCCGCCATGGGCTACGCCACGGGCCAGACGCACCTCTACGTCTCGGCGGGCCTGACCCTGGTCCTCAAGGTGGTCCTCATTCCCTGGATCCTGCACCGCGTGATCGACCGCCTGAACGTGCGCTGGGATGTGGAAATGCTGATCAATGTGCCCACCACGTTGCTGGCGGGCATCGTGCTGGTCATCTTCGCGTTCCACCTCGCCGCGCCGATCTCCGAGCTCTCGGCCACCGTCGCGCGCGGCACGCTCGGCATCGCGCTCGCCTGCGTGCTGCTGTCCTTCATGATGATGATCACGCGCTCCAAGGCCGTGCCGCAGGTGATCGGCTTCCTGTCGATCGAGAATGCGCTCTTTTTCGCCGCCACGGCCGCCACCTACGGCATGCCGATGGTGGTCGAGCTCGGCATCGCGCTCGACGTGCTGGTGGCCGTGTTCATCCTCGGGGTGTTCCTGTTCCAGATCCGCGAGCAGTTCGACAGCCTGGACATCCGCCACCTGGAGAAGCTGAAGGATGAGTAGCCTCGAGCCGCTCGCGTTCCTGCTCGGCTTGCCGCTCACCGGCGCGCTGGTCCTCGGCCTCACCGGGCACCGGCGGTTCGCGCCCGAGCTGAACGTCGCCTTCAGCAGCGGCACCTTCGCCGCGGCCGTGGCGCTCACCGCGCAGGTGATCGACGCCGGCCCGCGCTTCGCGCTCGGGCGCGAGTTCTACGTCGACGCCCTCAACGTCTTCCTGGTGGCGCTGACCGCGTTCGTCGCGCTCACCACGGCTCTCTTTTCGCGGCCCTACATGCGCGTGGAGCAGGCGCACGGCAAGATGACACCCAAGCGCCTGCGCCTGTACCACAGCATGTACCAGCTCTTCAGCTTCACCATGCTGCTCGCGCTCACTACCAACAACCTGGGATTCCTGTGGGTGGCGACCGAGGCCGCCACGCTCGCCACGGTGCTGCTGGTGAGCGTGTACCGCACGGCGGCGAGCCTGGAGGCGGCGTGGAAGTACTTCATCCTGTGCGGGGTGGGCATCGCGCAGGCGCTCTTTGGCACGGTGCTGCTCTACATGGCAGCCGAGCGCGCCGGGGTGGGCCCGGAGACCGCGCTGCTGTGGACCGAGCTCGAGACGATCAAGGAAAGCCTCGATCCGCGCATCATGGGCCTCGCCTTCGCGTTCCTGTTCGTCGGCTACGGCACCAAGGTGGGCCTCGTGCCGATGCACAACTGGCTGCCCGACGCGCACGCGGAAGGGCCGACGCCGGTCTCGGCGGTGCTCTCGGGCCTGCTGCTCAATGTCGCCCTGTACGCCGTGCTGCGCTGTAAGGTGCTCACCGACGGCGCGCTGGGCTCGGCGCTCGCCGGCCAGCTGATGATGGGCTTTGGCCTGCTGTCGGTGCTGGTGGCGGCGTTCTTCCTGTCGCGGCAGAAGGACGTGAAGCGCATGTTCGCCTATTCGTCGATCGAGCACATGGGCCTCATCACCTTCGCCTTCGGCGTGGGCGGCGCGGTGGCCACCTTCGCCGCCCTGCTGCACATGACGGTGCACTCGCTGGTCAAGTCGGCCATCTTCTTCGCCGCCGGCCACGCCGCGCAGCAGGCCGGCACCCAGGTGATGAGCGAGATCCGGGGGCTGATTCGCTCCAGTCCCACCGTGGGCTGGGGGCTGATGATCGGGTCGCTCGCCATCCTCGGCATGCCGCCCTTCGGCGTGTTCGCGAGCGAGTTCCTGATCCTCACCACCGCGATGAAGGAGCAACCGTGGGCCACGCCGTTCCTGCTCCTGGGATTGGGCGTGGCGTTCGCCTCCGTGTTCCAGCGCGTGCAGCCGATGGTGTTCGGCGAGTCTTCGTTCCAGCCGCTGCCGCACCCGCCGGCGCTGATTCCGGTGTTCGTGCACCTGGGCCTCGCGCTGATGCTCGGACTTTACGTTCCGCCGTACCTCGAGGGGTGGTATCGCGAGGCGGCGCGCATGGTGGCCGGATGAGGCGCCAGGGCGTGCTGGCGGATGCGTGGGTGTCCACGGCGAATGCGGTGGTGGAAGCCGGCGGGCGGCTGGTCGCGCTGTGGGCGTCGGAGCGCGCGAACCACGTCGTGGTCTGCGCCGCGTATGCGACTGCCGAAGGATTGCGCTGGGTGGAGCTGCCGCTGCCTGCGGGGGCGACGAAGGTTCCGGACCTTTCCCAGACGTTCCATTTCGCCGGGCGCATGCAACGGGCGATGGCCGATCTCGTCGGGGTACAGGCCGAGGGCGGCGATGACCGGCTGTGGCTCAACCACGGCGCGTGGCCCAATGACTATCACCCCTTGAGCCCGCGCGTGAGCGGCCAGGAGATGTTCCTCGAGCGCGCGGTCACCGACTATCCGTTCGTGCGCGTGGAAGGCGAGGGCGTGCACGAGATTGCGGTGGGGCCGGTGCACGCCGGCATCATCGAGCCGGGGCACTTTCGCTTCTCTGTGGTTGGCGAAAAGGTGCTGCGGCTGGAGGAGCGCCTGGGTTACGTGCACAAGGGCATCGAGAAGCGCTTCACGCAGCTCGCGCCGCTCGAGGCGCATCGCCTCGCCGGCCGCGTGTCGGGCGATTCGACCGTCGCCCATGCCTGGGGCTACTGCATGGCGCTGGAGGAGGCCTGCGGCGCGGTCGTTCCGCCGCGCGCTTCCTGGCTGCGCGGCCTGATGCTGGAGCGCGAGCGCGTCGCCAACCACCTGGGGGATTTGGGCGCGCTGGCCAACGACGCCGGCCTCGCCTTCGGCCTCACCCATTTCTCGCGCCTGCGCGAGCACTGGCAGCGCACGTCGCACGACAGCTTCGGCCACCGCTTCATGATGGACGGCGTGGTGCCCGGTGGAGTGGCGCGCGACGCCAACGCGCCGCTGCTGGAGCGCATGCGGCGCGACTGCGCGCAGGTGCGCGATGAGGTCCTGGGCCTGCGCGCCATCATCGACGAGCACCCCGGGCTGCAGGACCGGTTCATCAACGCGGGGCGGCTGCGTCCGGAGCTCGCTGCGCGGCTGGGGGTTACCGGCTTGGTGGCGCGCGCGAGCGGCCACGCCATCGACCTGCGCTGCGACCAGGCCTGGGCGCCGTACGAGTCGCTGGAGGTGAAGATGGCGACCCATCACAACGGCGACGTCGCCGCGCGGGTTTCCGTGCGGTTCGACGAGCTGTTCGAGTCCCTGCGGCTCATCGAGGAGATCTGCGAGCGGCTGCCGCTCGGGGAGTGCCGCACTGCAGTGAAGATTCCTGGTGGAGAAGCCTTCGGCGCCGGCTGGGTGGAAAGCTGGCGCGGCGAAGTGTTCTGCGCGCTGGAGCTGGAACACGGTGCCATCCGGCGCTGCCACGTGCACGACCCGTCGTGGCAGAACTGGCCGGCTTTGGAACATGCCGTGATGGACAACATCGTTCCGGACTTTCCGTTGATCAACAAGTCCTTCAACCTGTCCTACTCCGGGCACGACCTCTGATGCGGCGCATCCTCTTCAAGATCCTGCGCACCGGCATCGTCACCGAGCAGGTGCACGCGCTGCAAGAGTCCCCCGAAGTCGAGCGCATCCAGAAGGAATTGCTGGAGATCCTCGGGCGGGCGCTGTGCATCCGGCAGGTGGATGCCGGCTCGTGCAACGGCTGCGAGCTCGAGATCCATGCGTTGAACAATCCGATCTACAACTTGGAGGGCTACGGAATCAAATTCGTCGCCAGCCCTCGGCATGCTGATTTGTTGATGGTGACTGGGCCGGTGTCGCGGAACATGGAGCAGGCTTTGAAGCGGACTTATGACGCTGTTCCTGAACCCAAGTTGGTGTTGGCCGTTGGCGATTGCGGCTGCGACGGGGGGATCTTCGGGGAGAGCTACGCGAGCTGCGGGCGGGTGTCGAACGTGATTCCGGTGGATGCGGTGGTTGCGGGGTGTCCGCCGAGGCCGGTGGAGATTTTGAAGGCGGTGTTGGGGTTGGCAAGGAGGGTGAGGTAGGGGTTGGGGGGTGGGTGGTATCTGGGGGTTAGATATCTGGCGGTAGACATATGCGGGCATATGGGCATATCTATTGGTAGATGATTCAATATGCCCATGGATAGTTTGGAGCCGCTGGCAATGCGGCCTAGTCCCTAGTTGGGCGTTGCTGAACTCCTAGACAATCGAGAGGGTCGCGTGGACGATGAAATCCTGATTGCAGTTACGGGAGCCGCCGCTGGGCTGATCGGAACGGTCGTCGGCGCTGTTGTCAGTTGGTACAGTTCTGAACGTCGATCAAAGATTCAGAACACCGTCGATTTGCATCGCGAGTGGCAAAGCGACGACATGACTGCCATTCGCCTAAAAGCAGATCGACTCATACGGGAAAACACGGGAATTCATCTACTGCAACT
>Ga0105107_10002696_pt1 | contig 11740 bp, 8 predicted proteins | sample PPLLaktember2015_6_FD_79335 | JGI IMG/M metagenome (GOLD analysis project Ga0105107, IMG submission 79335) | Freshwater sediment microbial communities from Prairie Pothole Lake near Jamestown, North Dakota, USA - PPLs Lake P8 Core (1) Depth... | ecosystem: Environmental > Aquatic > Freshwater >... | reverse complement strand
TAGACGACGACCGAACCGTCGACACGCCTCTGCTTGGACTCGCGCAGGTACATGTGCCCAATGCTAGCGACGCACAACCGCGCTGGTCAATGCATCCCGTGCAATCCGTGTATCTAGGTGTTTGGCGAATGCCGCAAATCAACCCCTCGCACAATCAGCGAGTTAGCACGTCCGTGTTCGAAAACAAGCCTCGAAAGTGTCAAAGTCGGGTCAGAGCTACACGGTGACGGAGGTGGCGACGCTGCTCGCCCGTGTCGGCAGCGCTGCGCTCTATGCCCAGGCGGGCTTTGGCGCCGACGCGGCGAGCGCAGACATCTTCGCTCGGGCCGCGGCACTGCCGAGCCTGCGGCGTATCGTGCGGTTGCCCCCGGTCGCGGCGGCGGGGACGGATCTGAAGGGGGCGCTCGAGCTGCACACTTTTCCTGAGCTTCCCGCTGCGCACCCCGATCCGGACAAGATCGTGCTGCTCGCCTTCACCTCGGGGACGACCGGCGATCCCAAGGGCGTGCTGCACTCGGACAACACGCTGCTCGCCAATGCGCGCGCCATGGCGGGGGCCTGGCGTCACGACGAGCGCATCGTGCTCTACAGCATGAGCCCGCTCACGCATGCGATCGGCACCATCGCCATGGCACAGGCGCTGGTGAGCGGGTTCGAGCTGGTGGTGAACGATCTGCCCGCGGGCCGCAGCGCCCTCGACTGGATCATCGAGACCGGCGCGACCTACGTGATGGGCGTACCCACCCACGCGATCGACATCCTGGACGAGGCGCGACGGCGCGGGCACGCGCGCCTGGGCGCGGTGCGCGTGTTCTACATGGGCGGGGCCGCGATCCCGCGCGAGACCGTGCGCGAGCTGCTCGGCATGGGCGTCATGCCGCAGAACGTCTACGGCATGACGGAAAACGGGGCGCATCAGTACACACTGCCCGATGACGACGTCGACACGATCATCGACAGCTGCGGCACGGCGTGCGCCGGTTACGAGGTGCGCATCTTCAGCCAGGAGAATGCGGATGTGGCGGTGGCAGCGGGCGAGATCGGCGAGATCGGCGGCCGCGGTGCCTGCCTGATGCTGGGCTACTTCGACGACCAGACGGCAACCGAACAGGCCTTCAACCGCGCGGGCTGGTTCATGAGCGGCGATCTCGGTACGCTCGACGCCCTGGGTCGCCTGCGGGTGGTGGGGCGCAAGAAGGACATCATCATCCGCGGTGGACGCAACATCCACCCGGCGAGGATCGAGGACCTCGCACGCGCGCATCCCGCAGTCGCGAAGGCCGCAGCGTTTCCGGTGGCGGACGCCCGTCTCGGCGAGAAGGTGTGCATCGCGGTGGTGCTGCGGTCCGGGTTCGCGCTCGCGGCCGACGAGCTCCTGCGCCATCTCGCCGCAGTCGGCCTGTCGAAGTACGACATGCCCGAGTGCTATCTCGTACTCGAAGCCTTGCCGCTCACGCCGAGCGGCAAGATCCTCAAGCGTGCGCTGGTGGAGCAGGTGCGAGGCGGCGAGCTCGAGCCGCTGCCCGTGCGCTGGCGCGCCCATCCATCCGACCAACCCTCAGGGAGCCAGAAGTGAGCGAGTCTGCCGATGCCCATGCCAATCGGGGCGAAGCAGCTGCGAGCGAAATTCGCTTGGCCGGTGCAGTACGCGCGGGCGGACATCTTCTAAGCGCGGCTACGCGCCTTCACGCCCTGCCTAGGAGCCTGTCGGCGATGTGCTCGGCCGCGCGCAACCCGGTCACACCGCATTTGACCAAGCCGCCGACATAGCCGATCGCCGGGCCGCCTTCCAGCCCGCCGGCGGCTGCGCCGGCGACGTACAGTCCGGGCAGCGGCCGGCGTTCGGCATCGAGCGCTCGCGCGTGCTCGTCGATCATCACGCCGCCCATGGTGTAGGTGATGCCGGCGCAGACCGGCGCGGCGTAGTACGGTGGGGTCGCGATCGGTTGCGGCTTGCCTTTCTTCGCGCTGCGCGGAGGTGCGAGCGTCGTCGATCGTCCCTGCGCGAGGGCGGCGTTGTAGCGTGTCACGGTCTGCGCGAGCGCGCTTGCGGTGATGCCTGCGGTGCGCGCGAGTGTCTCGAGGTCGGTGGCGGTGTGCAGCGTGCCGCCCACCCGCGGCAGGTGCGGATTGGCCGGGATGAGCCCGTGCTTTCCGGCGGTTTCCCAGCTCGCCTGATCGAACACGACCCAGGCATCGAGCGGATCGGCCAGGTGCGCGATCATGTTGGCGATCGACACCCCGCCCGCGCCTTCATCGGCGAAGCGCTCCCCCGCGCTGGCCACCACGATGGCCGCGGCGACCAGGCTGTCGAGGTACGGATACGGCCAGAGCTGCGCGTTGTGCAGGGCGTCGCGCGAGAGCACGTGACCATAGAAGCGGTCGGTGCCGATGAGTGCGGCACCGATGGCCTGCGCCATGCGCAATCCGTCGCCGCGGCCAGTGCCCGCATTGCGCTGCATCAGTCGCTGCGGATGCGGGGTGATGTAACGGCCGACCAGTTCCGGGTCCGCCTGAAATCCACCATCGGCGATCACGACGGCCCTCGCGTCGATGCGCATCGCGCCATCCGCCGTGATGGCGTCGAGGCCGGTGCAGGCGCCCTCGGCCGAGACCAACGCGCGGGCACGCACGCCGCGCATGAGGGCGCCGCCGCGCTTGACCAGGTTGGCCTCCAGCATGCGCAGCAGCACGTCGCCCGAGCGGCCCTCCCAGTCGAGCCCTGGACGAACCCGCCCCGGCGGCGCCAGCACCCAGCGGTGATACGGCGCGGGGCTCGCCTTGAGGAAGCGCGAGCCCTCGTCCTGCAGCCAGCGCACCACGCGCCGGCCCTCGTCGGCGAACATGCGCGCGAGCTCGGGGCGCACGTGCCCCTGGGTGGATTCGGTGATGGTGCGCATGAGCTCGTCCGCATCCGCCATGATGTCGCAGTAGGCGATGTGCAAGGTGCCGCCGGTGTAGCGCGAATTGCACAGGTACTTCTCGGCCGCGCTCTGCTCGAGCACGAGCGCCTTGAGCCCGAGCTGCGCGGCGCGATTGGCAGCGACCAATCCGGCCATGCCGGCGCCGATCACGGCGACATCGCTTTGCAGGTGTACGGTCATGACGGTGGGTTTCCTTCGGTTTTCGGCTCTGCGCCGAGCAGCGGAACGCAGGCGTTGCAGGCTACGCGCTCAGTCGAGGGCCGTGCGGGGCGTACACGGTCAGTCCGGCTTGCGCGGTGACGGCGCGCGCTGTCTGCGCGGACACCACGGCGAGCCCGCGCCAGGGGGTCGTTCGATGCAGGGCGATCGCCTGGCCCCAGGCAAGCGTGATCCCGGCAAGCGTGCGCGGCCCATCGGGCGCGTCCAGCGCGAGCAGGCGCTGCGCAGGCTGCACCTCGGGGGCTGTCTCGATCCCGGCGAAGAGATTGCGTACCCACACCCGATATGCGGGGCGAAAACGCATGCTGTTCGCGCCGCCGCCGCCGGCATTGCGATAGGCGTCGCTTTCGAAGACCTCCGGTCCGGCGACGGTGTACATCGCCATGTAGCGCGGCGGTGAGGTCTCCGCAACGCGGAAGCGCTGCGCGCTGCCGATGCCCGGCACCGACAGCAGCACCTGCAGGTTGCCGCCGTACCACGCGTTCCATTCGGCTTCGAGCTCGGGCAGCGCGAAGGTGTGCTCCACCATGTAGATCACGGATCGATTGCCTGTCGCATTGAATAGCGATTAAATTCTGCCATACGCGTCCTTGCCGCGGCAAGGCGGATGGCGCCCACGTACGGCGCGATGGCGGAGGAGAAGGGCATGATGTGCACGAAACTGGGTGTGATGCTGGGGTGTGTCGCAGCGCTCGGGCCGGCGTCGCCGGCAGCGCTTGCTCAGCAGTCGTATCCCGTCAAGTCGGTACGCTTCCTGGTGGGCTTTGCGCCGGGTGGCGGCACGGACATCCTGGCACGCCTCAGCTCCCGGCGCCTGCAGGAGGTCCTGGGGCAGACGTTCGTGGTGGAAAATCGCCCCGGCGCTGACGGCTCGATCGCGACCGAGCTCGCCGCGCGCGCGTCGCCCGACGGGTACACCATCGTGATGGTCTCGAACGCCCACACCATCACGCCGTTCCAGCGCAAGCTCGGCTACGACCCGGTGAAGGATTTTGCGCCGGTCACGCTGGTCGCCGCCAACCCGAATTTGATGCTGGTGCACCCGTCGCTGCCGGTGCGCAACGTGCAGGAGCTGATCGCGCTGGCGAAGAGGCGTCCGGGGGAGCTCAGCTTCGCGTCCGCCGGGACCGGCACCTCGCCCTATCTCTCGATGGAGCTCTTCAAGCAGATGGCCGGAATCGACATGGTGCACGTGCCGTACAAGGGTTCGGCACCTGCGGTGCAGGATCTCGTCGGCGGTCACGTGCAGCTCATGTTCGGCGCGACCGCCACGGTGATGAGCTACGTGAAGGCGAATCGGTTGCGCACGATCGCGGTCACCAGCCCCAAGCGGATCGCCGCCATGCCGGAGATCCCGACCGTCGCCGAATCGGGATTGCCGGGATTCGAGGCGCGCACCTGGTACGGGGTATTGGCGCCGGCACGCACCCCCGCCGACATCGTGCAGAAGCTGCAGGTCGAGATCGCCTCCGCGCTGCGACAACCGGACGCGGCCAACTACATGGCGGGTGCCGGACTCGACGCGATTGCCAATCGGCCGGAGGAATTTGCCGAAATCATCCGCACCGACATGCAGAAGTGGGGCAAGGTGATCGCCGCAATCAAGGCCGCCCGGCCGAGCTAGTGTAGGGCGTCGGAAATAACGGCGCAAAAGACGCCGAAATCGCCGCCATACTTTGTCGCGAATCCTCGCCAGGTGTCCAACCTGGCTGCGGTTCGCTTCGCGTCTGGCAACGATTTCAACACTTTTGCCACTCAAAATTCCAAGGCGAGGATCGAGAGAAAGTGCCGTGATCTCCGACGCCCTACACTAGGCGCGCGTCCGATCCGTCGCAGGGAACGTGCCCTCGGCTAGCGGCTGCGATCGAGAAAGGCGGCGATCGCCGCGCGCGTCTCCTCGGTCGCGTGCAGCCGGGCGGTCTCGGCGATCTCCGCCGCGTAGCCGGTTGCGCTCGGTGCCAGGGCGATGCAGCGCTTGGCCGCGCTCAGCGCTTCGCGCGGCAGAGCGGCGAGCGCGCGGGCGGCGGCGAGTGCATGCGCCTGCAGATCAGCAGCCGCGACGGTCTCATGCACGACGCCCAGTGCCGCGGCGACGCGCCCCTCGATGATCTCACCGCCGAGGATCATGCGCGAGGCGACCGCGCGACCGGCGATCCTCGTCAGACGCTGCGTACCGCCCGCGCCGGGGATGAGGCCGATGCGGACTTCGGTGAGGCCGAGCCGAGCCTCCGCGGCCGCGAAGCGCAAGTCGCAGGCGAGCGCGAGCTCCAGTCCGCCGCCGGTTGCGATGCCGTTGATGGCGGCGATCGTCGGGTGCGGGAAACGCTCGATCGCATCGAAGGCGGCCTGCATGGTCCGCGCGAGCTCGACCAGCCGCCCGGTCGTGGCGCCGCGCATGAGCTTGATGTCGGCGCCGGCGCTGAAGAAGCGCCCGCTGCCGGTGAACAGCAGCACCGCGCAATCTCTCAATGTGCGTGCCTGTTCCAGCATGGCGGCAAGCTCGGCGATCTCCTCGTCGCCCATCGCGTTCGCGGGCGGGCGCTCGAGGGTGATCTGAAAGACTCCGGGGGCAGCTGATTGAGCGAGCGTGAACATCGTCGGCCTCGGGCGCGGCAGCGTGGCGGCCATCAATACACACCGATCGGCGTCGTGTCAAACCGCGCGCTCGGCGCGTTGACACCCGGGCAGGGTTGCGCTCCAATCGAACGCCTCCGTCCTGCGTCGGGCGTCATCGTCGAGAGACCGTCGTGCAAGCACTGGATTCGAGTTTTCTCGCCTGGCCGTTCTTCGACGAGGCGCATCGCCGCCTGGCGAGCGAATTGGCGGGCTGGGCCGAGCGGCATCTGCGCGTGCAGGAGGAGGCCGGCGATGCGGAGCAGACGGTGCGCATGCTGGCGCGGCGTCTCGGCGAGGACGGCTGGTTGCGTCACGTGCTGCCGCGTGCGCTGGGCGGCGTTTCCGAGCGCCCCGATGTGCGCAGCCTGTGTCTCATCCGCGAGACGCTCGCGCGCTACTCGGGGCTCGCCGATTTCACCTTCGCCATGCAGGGCCTGGGTAGCGGTCCGATCAGCTTGTTCGGCACACCGGAACAGCAGGCACGCTATCTGCCCGCGATCGCAGCCGGGACCCGCGTGGCCGCGTTTGCCCTCTCCGAGCCGGATGCGGGCTCGGACGTCGCTGCGCTCGCGACGAACGCGCGCAGCGACGGCACGCACTACGTGTTGGACGGGAGCAAGACCTGGATCTCGAACGCCGGGATCGCGTCGCAGTACGTGTTGTTCGCGCGCACGGGGGAAGGGCCCGGAGCGAAGGGTCTTTCAGCGTTTATCGTCGACGCCGATACCCCCGGCCTGACGGTATCCGAGCGCATCACCGTGACCGCACCGCACGTGCTCGGCAGCCTCAAGCTCACGCACTGCCGGATTCCCGAGTCGCAGCGGATCGGACGAGCGGGCGAAGGTTTTCGTATCGCCATGGCGACGCTCGACGTTTTCCGCTCGACCGTCGGTGCGGCCGCGCTCGGCTTCGCGCGGCGTGCGCTGCTCGAGGCTGCGCGGCACGCGCGCGAGCGCGTGCTGTTCGGCGCCCGGCTGTCCGACCTGCAAGCGACCCGCATGCGCATCGCCGACATGGCCGTGGAGATCGATGCTGCCGCCCTGCTCGTCTACCGGGCCGCGTGGGCCAAGGACAACGGCGCCGAGCGCGTGACGCGTGAAGCCTCGATGGCGAAGCTCTACGCCACCGAGGCCGCCCAGCGCGTGGTGGACTCGGCGGTGCAATTGCTCGGCGGCCTGGGGGTGACCCGCGGCGGCAGCGTCGAGCGGCTGTACCGCGAGGTCCGGCCGCTGCGCATCTACGAAGGCGCCAGCGAGATCCAGAAGCTGGTGATCGCCGGGCAGGTGCTGGACGGATGAATCCGCGCGGGATGAATCCGAGCCGGGCTTGAGCCCGGCTCGGATTTGCGATCTCTCCTTTGATGATGAGTCCGGCACAACCGGCGTCGAGGAAATAGCCACCGTAGCGTCTGCGTATCATCATCTGATGACCTGCGCCGTCCTCGCCCATCGTCCACTTGAAGCCGCGCGCGATCTGCTCAGCGCCTGCCGCAGGCGTGAGATCCCAGGTGAAGGCCAACACATCGCGATAATGGCTCTCGGTAGCGAACGGGTGCGCAATCGCGGCGGGACTTCCCGCGCGTAGCGCGGCATTGAACCTGTCGAGCCAGCGTCCGGCCAATGCCGCCTCCGATTCGAGAGCTGGCTCCAATACCTGATCGACTGCGATGCTCATCTCGGTTCCGTCCAAAGAGAACCGTTGGCCCGGCCGACCCGGCACGGGCACTCTGCCTGATGCTGTAAATACGGCGTCCCCGGCACTCGCCCTTGCCGCGGCACCACCACATCTCTTAGCAGCAAGCACGGTCACATGCGCTGACAATTCGTCAATGGTCGCTGTCGCGACCGCACTGAGGTCTCGGCGGAAAGCCGGATGACCATGCTCGTGCGATGCGCCCCACCGGCCCTCATCATCACCACGGTTTGCGAAATACCGGTTCGAGTGCTGGTCGATCGTCAGCGAAGCATGCGTCCCCATATGACGCAAGGCTCGTTCGGGCCGGCGGCCGCAGCCGCCGGACCCCGCCCGCTTTGCTATATTTCGGACTGACCGCGCGCAGAGGCGGGCCCGCCAGACCTTTCGCGGAGGACCGCGGGTCGGGCCGGGCTGGCCGATGGATCGCGGTAGCCTTTCCTACTCACACCCTGTGCGAAAGAGAACCATGCACGATTCGACGACAATACCGCGCCGCCGCGCCATCCTGGTCGCGGCCTTCATGTTGGCTGCCGTCCTGCCTGCGAGCGTCCGGGCAGCTGAGACCTATCCCGTCAGGCCGATCCGGGTGATCATCCCCTTCGGAGCGGGCGGCGGGGCGGACCTGGTGGGGCGCCTGATCGCGAGCCACCTCTCCGATCGTCTCGGCAAGCAGCTGGTCCCGGACAATCGCACGGGGGCAGGCGGGGTGATCGGCACCGACATCGCATCCAAGGCGACGCCTGACGGTCATACGCTGCTGTTCGTTCCGGCGTCGTTCACCATGCAGCCCTCGCTGCAGAAACTGCCGTACGATCCGGTCAAGGCGTTCACGCCGATCGCACGGGTAGGCAAGGGATCGTTCGTGCTGGTCGTCACTCCGAGCTTGCCGGCACAGACGATGAAGGAGTTCATCGCGCATGTGAAGCAGAACCCCGGCAAGCTGTTCTTCGGGACCGCGGGCGCGGGCTCGAGCGCGCATCTGTTCATCGAGCTCTTCAAGCTGATGGCCGACGTCGACTTCAACGTCGTGCACTTCAAGGGCGGCGGGCAACAAGTGGCAGACCTGCTCGGCGCGCACAGCCACGGCACCATGATCTCGCTGCCTGCGGTACGCGCGCACATCGCATCCGGCAAGCTCAAAGCGCTTGCGACCACCGCATCGGAGCGCACCGTTTTCCTACCCGACGTTCCGACACTGGCGGAAGCGGGTGTACCGGGCTACAACGCAATCGTCTGGTGGGGCATGCTCACGCCGACCGGAACGCCAGACGCCGTGATCAGGCGGCTCGACAGCGAGATCAAGAACGTTCTCGCTTTGGACACCGTGAAGAAGCTGTTGGGCAACCAGGGCGTCGAGGCGCACTACCAGGGTTCGGCAGATTTCAAGGTCTATATCGCCAGCGAGATGCGCAGCTGGGCGCGGGTGGTCGAAAAGGGCAACATCAAGCTGCGCTAGCGGCACGCCGGAGAACCGTCCCATGTCGCAGAGCACCCCCCGCCGAGGCCTTCGAAGGCCGTAAGCGTTCGACATCGGCTAGCTGCAGGAGAAATTGGGAGCGCTGCTCCAGTAGACCGACGTGGCGCCCATCCGCAGCACCGCTGCGGCGGGTCGCCCCAGTGTTCGCCAGCGCACAGATGCGCTGGCAGGGCTGACTCAAACTAAATGCATGTGTGGGAAGTTGTAGTGCCAAAACCAGACCCGCTTCAACCGTTTCAATCCACGGAAGGCATGCAATCATGAACAGAATCATCTGGCTCGTCGGCGCCGTCGTGATCATATTGTTCGTGTTGGGGTATTTCGGCTTGCGCTGAGCGCGCGCGGAGCAGGCCGAGGCATTCACTCCAGTGCGGCTTAGATGCGGGACCACAACATCGGGCCCTGCGCCGTCCTGGCCTGCCTTCCGTCGATCCCGTGGATTGATCAGCCAGGGTGGTGGAGAATGTCCAGGTGACGAACGAAGAAGCGCCTGCTTTCCAGCCTTTGACGGGCGTCTATGAGCCGTCGGCGATCCGGCAACTGCCCGATGGGCGCTTTCTCGTGGTGGAGGACGAGAACAACCATCCCTTGAGCTTGGTCACCATCGGCGCCGACGGAAGTGTCGACACTGCTGCGTTGACGGCTGGACTGTTTCAGATGTTCAGCGACTTCTGGAAACTCGATGACCTTGAAGCGCTCGCGCTCGACCATGCGGGTTTTGTCTACGCCATCACATCGCATTCGCGCGATGACGATGGCGACGAGAAGAAGTCCCGTGAGAAGCTGGTTCGGTTCCGGATCGACGGCGACCGGGTGGTGAACCCCAAGGTCGTCGATGGATTGAAGCGCGCCCTGACGGCGAGACATCCTGTGCTGGCTGCAGCAGCCCGGATACGGGATGTCAAAGCCAGTGGCGGGCTCAATATCGAAGCGCTGGAGATCAGCCCGGACCAGACGAGACTGCTGATCGGCTTTCGCAGCCCACTGCACGACGGTCGGGCGCTGGTCGCCAGTATCGAGAACCCGTCAGGAATTTTCGAAAGGGACGAGGCACCCCGGATTGCGGCCGTGCTCGAAGAACTGGACCTTGGTGGCCACGGGATTCGTGGTTTGTCCTACGTTCCCGCCTTGGGCGGCTATCTGGTGATTGGTGGCCCGGCTTCACGTGAGCGTGCAAGATTTGACCTCTGGCTTTGGAGCGGTCAGCGCGGGGCGCCAACGCGCCGTGTCACGGTTCCAGGTTTGCGGGGTTTTGAGCGGGCTGAAGGCGTGAGCCCGGCCCTCATCGGTGGCGTGGAGCAAGTCATCATCGTCAGCGACGACGGGAACCGGAAGGCCGGACGCTTTGCCGGCTATCTTCTGCTGGACTCGGGCGAGTTGCAGACTGCGCCGTGATCGACCCACAGCACGCGCAGTCGCACCGGCAGATTGGACAGCAATTCACTGCCAGCCACGACTGACTACTCGGCTTGTGGTAGGCACAGTCACGAGGAACCGAGCGATTGTCGCATGCACAGCAATGGAGCGGGACGCTGCGGCGGCGGCGGCCTATTTCAGAACTACGGCGAGCCGCCTTCGCGGCTTTCGTGCTCGGTCAGCGAAACGGTGTCCTTGTCGAAAGTCTCGCAGCAACTGACGTACTTGTCGGCCACTTCGAGAACGCCATTGCTGACGGTCGCAGGAATAAGGGGCCAGGTTCGATTTTCCCGGGAGAAATCGCGACAAGAATCGAACCTGGCCCCTTATTGCTCATCGCAGGCTCATGCCGAGCTGCCGCGGCGACCGCGAACAGGAGCGCCGCGCGCCGCATCACATCGGATCTAGCGGGTAGATTGGCCGACGCACCTTGCGGAAGTCGAGCACCGAATAGTCCGAGGTGCAGACGCCAACGCCGGCACACTCGACAATCGCCTGCGCCAATTCGCCGAATCCGGCACGCCAGTGCACGCGGCTCTTGAGCATCAGATAGTTCTTCTGCGTCGGGTCGATGCCTTGCGAATAGAAGCACTCGAGGTCGTTGGGCTCCTGCTGGCGCGAGATGACGATGACCTGGACCTTGCCGGTATCGAGCACCGCGGTTGGCCCCATGTCCATCAGCACGCCCTTGGACATCGGGCCGCGGTTGCGGAACTGGCCGTCGGTGAGGTTCTTGACCGATCCGCTGACCTCGAGCGGCATACCTCTCAGTCCGATGCTGGGCATATCGAACCGCCCGCCGAGCGGCAGTGTGACCTTCGCGCCGAGACCCGCCTGCCGCATCTTCTCGACCGCGGGAGGATCGTAGACCGCGAAGGCGGCCACCTCCTCCAGGCCAGCCTCGATGATGCCGGCGAGCACGGCCATGGTGTCCATCGTGCCGCCCGAGGCCGCGTTGTCGTAATGATCCAGCAACACGACCGGACGAGCCGCGATCTGCTTGGCGCGCGCAAGGGATACGGCCAAAGGTTCGACCTTATAGATCCACTTTTCGCGGCTGCTCCAGGCCATGTCGAGCAGCTCGTCGCACCATGTGCGCGCCAACGCCGGATCGTCATCGGTGACCACCACCGCGGAGAGGCCCGCATTGCGTATATCGGCGTGCGGGAAACCGACGAACAGACTGGCGCAAAGCGCGCCCTGCTTCTCCATCTCGGAACAACGCGCCTGGATCTCCCGATTGGGCGAATCGAGGCTGGACTGGCGCATGACGTGCGGCAACATCGGCCGGTTGCCCCACACCATGGCCGGCCTTGCCCGGCCCTCCAGCATGGCAAACAACGCCTTGGCCGCCCGTAGGCTGGTGCCGTACATATCGATATGCGGATAGGTC
>Ga0105107_10002692_pt1 | contig 11744 bp, 11 predicted proteins | sample PPLLaktember2015_6_FD_79335 | JGI IMG/M metagenome (GOLD analysis project Ga0105107, IMG submission 79335) | Freshwater sediment microbial communities from Prairie Pothole Lake near Jamestown, North Dakota, USA - PPLs Lake P8 Core (1) Depth... | ecosystem: Environmental > Aquatic > Freshwater >... | reverse complement strand
TAGCGCCGCGCACAGGCGAGCCCGAACGCATCGGGGGCGAGACCGGGCGCGCGATCGTGCACATCGTTCAACCCCAGCCGCCAGGCGGCGATGCGCTTGCCGTAGCAGACCAGCGTGTCGAGGGACTGCATGACGAACACCATCACCGGCAGCACTTCGCGGTAGATGCGCTCGGCGGCGTCTTCGTCGCCGGCCCGCATGCGCTCGAATATCCGGACTTGGAAGTCGAAGGTATCGGTGGCCGGAATCATCCCCGCGCAACCCGCGCGCAGATTGTCTGGGAGCTCGAGTCCGCCGCGCCCGTTGAACACCCCCAGCGCACCGGCCAGTGCCTCGATGCTGCGGCGAATCGTGAGCGCCGGGCCCTCGCCCTTGAGCAGCACGAAGTTCGGGCGGGCACGCGCCAGCCGCAGCAGGGAGTCGTCCGACAGCCCGACGCCGATGTACTCCGGAGCGTTCTGGATCGCGACCGGCAGTTGCACCCGCTCCATCACACGCGCGAAGAACTCTGCGTAGTGGGATTCGGGCAGCCCGCGCTCGGGTGGGGGTTGCAGGATGACCCAGCCCGCACCGGATGCACGGGCGTGCTCGGCAAGCACCACCTGCTCGTCGATGCTGGCACCGGCAACCGTGACGGCAACCGGAACCCGCTTCGCCACATCCTCGGTCACCCAATCGACCAGGGTGCGGCGCTCGCTGCCGGAGAGCTTGTTGACCTCGGTACCCAGGCCGAGCACGGCTATCCCATGTGCGCCGCCGCCGATGCAGCCCTCGACCTGGCGCCGCATGGCGGCGCGATCTAGGCTACCGTCGCGCGCGAAGAACGCATACTGCATGGGGTAGATGCCGGAAAAAGCCCGCCACTGTGCGCTCATCGGCCCTCCCTGCTCGGACAGCTCCGGCGGCTGTCACTTCGGGTAACATCGGGGGGCGCCGGAGGGCAATCGACAAGACGATCGAGGACATCGGAATGCATGTGGCTAGCTTCCTTAAACTGATGCGGGTCGCGGCCGGCCTCGCTTGCCTCATGGCAGGCGGCGTCGCGCTGGGCGCGGACGCTGCCCTGACGCCGGAGGAGATCATCGCGGCGCTGCGCAAACCCAGCTCCAGCACCGGCAACATCGCCGACGCGGTCGAGGAAGCGACCGGCGCACGCGGCTTCATGTATCACGACATGAAGCCCATTTTCAAGGCCAAGATCGTCGGACGCGCCGCCACGGCGCTGCTGCGCCCGGTGCTCAAGCACGACCAGCGCAAGTATCCCAACTACGCCCTGCAGATCCTGGACGAGGCCGAGCCCGGCAGTGTGCTGGTGTACGTTCTCGAGAACGGGCTGGAGATCGCCGGCATGGGCAACCTCATGGCGACGACGGCCAAGGTGCGCGGGCTGGAGGGGGCGGTGATCGACGGCGCGGCCCGGGACGTGGAGGAGGTCACCCGCATCGGGTTTCCGATCTACAGCCGGGCAATTAGCCCGGCCACCTCGGTCGGGCGGTATGTCAGCGTGGCCAAGCAGGTCCCGGTCGTGTGCGCCGGGGTCCCGGTCAAGCCCGGGGACTACATCGTCGGCGACTCGGACGGCGTGGTGGTGGTGCCCCAGGAAGCGGCTGCGCAGGTCGTGGAACTCATCAGCCGGTACGACGACAAAGAGAGCAAGATGATCCCGATCATCGAGCGCGAGAAGTCGATGCTGAGGGCGCTCGAGCTCTACAACCGCTACTAGCTCAACCTCCTCCACCTCTAGAGCGGGGGGTAAGCTTCACTAAGGAGGCAGCATGGCAGAGCGACGCCACCTTCTCCGCGCGCTGGGCGCGACGGCCGCCCTGGCGTTGACCAGCCCCCTGGCCCGCGCCGCCCAGCTCCTGGCCACCCCGTATCAGGGCAAGGGCCCGTTCTATCCCCTCGAGCTGCCGCTGGACCAGGACAACGACCTGACCCGGGTGGCGGGCCGCAGCGGCCGGGCAAAGGGCAGCATCGTCGACGTCAGCGGGCGCTTGCTCGACGAGACTGGCCGGCCGCTCGCCGGCGTCCAGATCGAGATCTGGCAGGTCAACGCCTACGGCCGCTACCATCACCAGTACGACGATCAGGACAAGCCCTGGGACCCTGACTTCCAGGGCTTTGGGCGCACCACCACCGATGCCGCAGGCGCCTACCGCTTCCGCACCGTCCGGCCGGTCGCCTATCCGGGCCGGGCGCCGCACATCCACTTCGCACTCAGCGACAGACGCTTTTCAACGTTCTATACTCAGATGTACTTGGCCGGCGCCCCGGAGAACGAGGGGGACTTCCTGCTCAGCCGTGTGCGGGACGCCAGGGCACGCAACAGCCTCATCGTGAACCTGGAGCGCTCCGCGGTGGAAGGCTCCGAGCTGGTGGGCCGCTTCGACATCGTGCTGGGCGAGACTGTCCTCTCGCGCACACCCTGACGCAGCGGATGCTTCGACTCAACCTGAAAGGAGGAGCAAGCGATGGAGGACGCAGTGATGGAACTCACGGAGGAGGAAATCGAAGCGGTCAAGGAGCGCATCGCCCAGCTCAAAGTGGAGCACCGTGACCTGGACGATGTGATATGCCGCCTCCTCGACGACCCGCGGCACGACGAGCTGCAGATGCGACGCCTCAAGCGCCGCAAGCTCCTGCTCAAAGACCAGATCGCGCTGCTCGAGCGTCAGCTGAACCCGGACATCCCCGCTTGAATTCCCTGGCTGCCGGCTCTCACTGCTGAGTGGGGACCGGCAGCTTGTAGTAGGTCTTCGCCACGAAGGCCGTGACGTTATCGATATCCTCCTCGCTCCACCGCAGCCCCGTGTTGGTCTGCCAGCGCGTCACCTGCGCCTTGATCTGGGCGTAGTCGTTGGCGATCCTCTCGCCGCGCTTGTAGGCGATCGAGTCGTGGCACATGTGGCAGTGGTTTTCGTGCAGCATGCGGCCGCGCTCGAGGTCGGCGGCGGTGGCGGCCGGCGCCGCGGTGCAGGCAGCGAGCGCCAGTAGTGGGTACAGCAAACGCATTTCGGTCCTCCTGGTTGATCTAGCTGGAATCGAGGCTAGCCGCGCATCCTGCCGCGTCGGTTGATCCACGTCAAAGGGGGCAGACCACTGCCCTGGCAACAATCCGGCTATCGTGAACCTCGGCCGGCGTGCCTGGTCTGATCCGGTGCCAGAAAGGCCAGGCGGCCGGCGAGCCCGCGCGGCCGTCAGGGCAGCTGAACCGATCATCTCCCGTACCGAGGAGCAGACTCGAAATGAAGCACATCAACACCCTTCCCTTCACCCGCCTCGGCCACGCCATCCCGAAAGCTGCGATGCTCGCTGCAGTGGTTGGCCTGCAGGCCGCTTGTGCCGGGGTCGGCCCGCAGCCGCCGCTGCCGATCTCCGAGGTGGTTTCGCTGAGCAAGGCCGGCAGCCCGACAGATCAGGTAATCTCCCAGCTGCGCTCCACCAGGACTGTGTATGCCCCGCGCGGCTCCGACTTCGGCAGACTGGCCGACCTGGGCGTGAAGCCCGAGGTGCTTGACTCCATCCAGTCCCGCTTCGTCGGTGATGTGGAGCTGCTCACCCGTTACTACGCTCTGGGGGAATCTCTCGGCGGCTGCAGCTACTGCTTCCCCCAGCCGTTGGAGCTGTCGAACCTCGCCTCGGGCGGCAACGGCATGGCGCCCAACCTGCCGACCGGAAGCTACACCGGCGGCGGGCGCCCGCCCGGGGTGCCGGACTGGGTCCCGGCTTCGCCCGGCACGGCCTACGAGGCAAGCGGCATCACCGTCGACGAGGTCGCCCAGCGCGCCAAGGAGGGCGTGCCAGCCGAAGACCTGGTCCGCCAGATAGAAACCGCGCGCCTCGATGGCGTAATCGCCCAGGGTGGTTTCACCTTCGGCACCAAGTCCTCAGTGGGCCTGTCGGGCTCCCAGCTGGCCGCGCTGCACCAGGAGGGCGTCCCTGATCCGGCGCTGGACGCGCTGCAGGCGAAGTACCTGGCCCAGTTCGTGGAGTATCAACGACTGCGCTATCAGAACTGGGGTAAGGGCCCTTCCTTCAACTGACCCCCCACTGCCTCTGCGGTTCAGCGGTAGTCGGGATAGCGCGCTAGTCGAAGCGGTCAGTGACCGCCCCCTTGCTGGCGGTCGACACGATCTTCGTATACTTGCCCAGCAGCCCGCGCTTATAGCGCGGCGCCGGCTGCTTCCATCCCGCCCGCCGCTTTGCCAGCTCCTCCTCCGAGACGTTAAGCTGGATCAGGCGCTTGTGCGCGTCGATGGTGATGGAATCGCCCTCCTGCACCAGCGCGATCGGCCCGCCGGAAAACGCTTCCGGGGCCACGTGCCCGACCACCATGCCCCAGGTGCCGCCGGAGAACCGCCCGTCCGTGATGAGCCCCACCGACTCGCCGAGGCCCTGGCCGATCAGCGCGGAGGTGGGGGCGAGCATCTCCTGCATGCCGGGGCCGCCTTTGGGCCCTTCATAGCGGATCACCACCACGTCGCCCGCCTTGATCTTGCCGGCCATGATCGCTTCCATGGTGTCGCCCTCGGAGTCGAACACGCGCGCCGGACCGGTGATCGATGGGTTCTTCAGCCCGGTGATCTTCGCCACGCAGCCTTCCGGGGAGAGGTTGCCCCGGAGGATGGCCAGGTGCCCCTGCTGGTACATGGGGTTGTCCCACTGCCGGATGACATCCTGGTCCTTGCGCGGCGCGTCGGGCACGTCCTTGAGCTCCTCGGCCATGGTCCGGCCGGTGATTGTCATGCAATCGCCGTGCAGCAACCCATGGTTGAGCAGCATCTTGAGCACCTGCGGCACGCCGCCGGCGCGGTGGAAGTCCACTGCGACATACTTGCCCGACGGCTTCAGGTCGCACAGCACGGGGACCTTCTGGCGGAGGCGCTCGAAGTCGTCGATGGTCCACTCCACCTCGGCTGCAGAGGCAATGGCCAGATAGTGCAGCACCGCGTTAGTGGAACCGCCGGTGGCCATGACCAGCGAGATCGCGTTCTCGATCGACTTCCGCGTGATGATGTCGCGCGGGCGGATGCCCTTCTTGATCGCGTTCACCAGCGTCCGCGCGGACTCAGAGGCGGAGTCGGCCTTCTCAGGGTCGGGCGAGGCCATCTGAGAGGACCCCAGCAGGCTCATGCCCAGCGCCTCGAAGGACGAGGACATCGTATTGGCCGTGTACATGCCCCCGCATGCGCCTACGCTGGGACAGGCGTTCTTCTCGATGCCGTCGAAGTCCTCCTTGGACATTTTGCCGGCGCTGAACGCACCCACCGCCTCGAACGGGCTGACGATGGTCAGCGCCTGCCCCTTCCAGTAACCGGGCTTGATGGTGCCGGCGTAGACGTAAATCCCCGGCACGTTCATGCGCGCCATGGCCATCATGCCGCCCGGCATGTTCTTGTCGCAGCCGCCCACTACCAGCGCGCCGTCCATCATCTGGCCGTTGACCGAGGTCTCGATAGCATCCGCGATCACCTCGCGCGACACCAGCGAGTACTTCATTCCCTCGGTGCCCATGCCGATACCGTCGGTGACGGTGGGCACGCCGAACATCTGCGGCATGGCGCCGGCGTCCTTCAGAGCCGCGATGGCGCGATCCACCAGCGGCTGGATGCCGGCGTTGCACGGGTTGAGCGTGGAGTGACCGTTGGCCACACCGACTATGGGCTTGTCGAAGTCGCGGTCGGTGAAGCCCACCGCGCGCAGCATGGCACGGTTCGGGGAGCGCGCAACGCCGTGCGTGATGAGTCTGGAGCGCCAGTTGTCGGCCATGATTTTCTCCTCGCAGGTGTGGTCTGGGGCCGGGGCCGGGGCCGCAGCCTCCGGGATCGAAAAACGGGTTGCCGAGTTTGAGCAAGTTTGCAGCAGTCGTCTAGTATATTGTTTCTGCCGGATTGATACGGCAAACGAATCGATCGCCATGGAACTGCGGCATCTGCGCTACTTCGTCACGGTGGCCGAGGAGCTGCACTTCGGCCGGGCGGCACAGCGCCTGCACCTGTCCCAGCCGCCCCTGTCCATGCAGATCAAGGCGCTGGAGCAGGAGTTGGGCGCGCAGCTGCTCGAGCGCAGCCCGCGGCGCGTGGAGCTCACCCCGGCAGGTCAGGTATTCCTGAAGGAAGCGCGCGAGATCCTCGCGCGGGTCGAGCAGGCGGGGGATGCCGCCCGGCGCGCGGCACGCGGCGAAGTCGGCGAGCTGATCGTGGGCTTCGTGACCATCGCCGACTACAACCTGCTGCCGCAGACGCTGTCGGCGTTTCGCGCACGCAATCCGGGGATCCGCCTGGTGCTGCGCGAAGCCACCAGCGTCTTCCGGCCTTGGCGTGGCCCTCATTCCCGCATCGCTGCGCCACCTGGGGCGAACCGGCGTGGTGTATCGCAGTCTCTCCGAGACCAGTCCATCGACCGAGATCGCACTGGCCTGGCGCGCGCGACACCCGTGCGGCCTTGCAGCGATTCCTGGAGACGGTGCGTCTGGTCGTAAGGCCGCTGCCGGAGCCGCAGCGCACCTGACATGACGGTTGCATTCCAGCGGAACGCCTCCGGGGAGCTGTCCGCCCACCTCGAAAACGAGCTTGCCACTCTCGAGCTGGGGGCGCGGCTGGCCGCAGTCTTGCAAGGCGGCTTGAAGATCTACCTGAGCGGCGATCTGGGTGCCGGCAAGACCACGCTGGTGCGCGGACTGTTGCGGGCGCTGGGCTATCGGGGCCGAGTCAAGAGCCCGACCTTCACCTTGGTTGAACTTTACAGGCTTTCTAGCTTAAACTTATATCACTTTGATTTCTATCGGTTCGGGGATCCACAGGAATGGATCGATGCGGGCTTCCGCGAGGAGTTCGGCGGACCCGGCGTGTGCCTGGTGGAATGGCCGGAAAAGGCCGCCGGCCAGCTACCCCCGCCGGACGTGCGCATCCGCCTCGATCACGCCAATGCGGGCCGCGACGTGTGGCTCGCGGCAGATACCGACGAGGGCAGGCAGTGCTTAGAACAATTGATCAGGTGAACCGTACCCCGCGCCCTGCGCGCGGCGCGGCCCTGTCATTCTTCGCCCTGTGGGTCCTGCTCCTGCTGTGCATGGTGCCGGTGATCGCGCTGGCCGACACCCCGGTCGCAGGCGTGCGGGTCTGGCCCGGCCCGGAGTACACGCGCGTCACCATCGAATCGCCCAGGGCCATCGAGTACACGCTGTTCACCGTCACCAACCCTGATCGCGTGGTGCTCGACCTGGAAGACGTCGATCCGGCCGGCGCACTCGAGGGACTGCCCAGCAGGATCTCGCCGGACGACCCGTTCGTGCGCGAGGCCCGTATCGGACGCCACAAGCCCGGTGTCGTGCGCCTGGTCCTGGACCTGAAAACCGGTGGGACCCCGCAGGCGTTCGCGCTCCGGCCAGTCGGTGAGTATGCACATCGCCTGGTTCTGGATGTCTACCCGGCGCAGCCGGTGGACCCCCTCCTGGCGCTGATCACCGAGCTGGAGCAGCAGCGGGCAGCGGGAGCTGCCGACCGTGGCTCCGCGCGCCCCGAGGACGCAACCGCCCGTGCCCAGAAGCCCGTGGAGCCGGCCGCGCAGCTCGAACCCCAACCCACGCCATTCGAGGCCGATGGCAAGCGCACGGAGACCAAGCGGGGCAAGATGGCCCCCAAGGCGCCCGAGGTCGTACGCCTAATCACCGTCGCCATCGATGCCGGTCACGGTGGCGAAGACCCGGGCGCGCGCGGGCGCATGGGCACGCACGAGAAGGACGTCACTCTGGCCATCGCCAAGCGCCTGAAGGCGCTGATCGATGCGGAGCGCAACATGCGCGGGGTACTGATCCGCACTGGGGACTACTTCGTTCCCCTCGGCGAACGGGTGGGCAAGGCCCGGCGTCTGCGCGCCGACCTGCTGGTCTCGATCCACGCGGACGCCTTCATCAAGCCGCACGCCCGCGGATCGTCGGTGTTCGCGCTGTCCCAGCGCGGCGCCACCTCGGCCGCCGCGCGGTGGCTTGCGAAGAAGGAGAACGAGGCCGACCTGATCGGCGGGGTCAACATCGACGTGGCAGACCCGTACGTCAAGGAGGTCTTGCTGGACCTCTCCCAGACCGCCACCATCAGCGATAGCCTCAAGCTCGGGCGCGAGGTTCTCGAGGAACTGGGCGACATCAACACGCTGCACAAGCCGCGCGTCGAGCAGGCCGGCTTTGCGGTGCTCAAAGCGCCGGACATCCCGTCGATCCTCGTGGAGACCGCGTTCATCAGCAACCCCGAGGAAGAGAAGAAGCTGCGCAAGCCCGGTTACCAGGAGCAGATGGCCCGTGCCATTCTGACGGGGATCAAGCGCTACTTCGCGGCCAACCCGCCGCTTGCCCCTGCCAGAGTGGCGATCACTGAATAGCCCGCGACCCCATCGCGACCGTGGTGATCCCGAAACGAAGACTGGCACGTGGGACGTAGGACGTAGAAAGAACCTCCAGCTTCGCCCTTAGTCCTTCGCCCTTCGCCCTCCGCGGGCTCCGGCGCGGTTGCGCAGCCGCGCGCAGGGTTATAGGATGGGTACAAGTCCGCTTGCGCTAGGAACAGCAATGGAACAGCTCAGACTCGGCTTCCCGCCCCGGGATGCTGTCAACCCCCTCTCCCGCTTCGTGCTCGGAGTAGTGACCGTGCTGCTCGGCATCGCCGCGGCGGCGCTCGTCCTCTTCGTCGCCCTGCCGCTGGCCGGAATCATCGTCTCGGCCGCAGTCGGCGGCATGATCCTGGCGCTGGCGGGCCTGGTGATGATGATCCCCTTTATTCTCGTGGCGGGCACCATCCTCGCCTTCATGGCCCGCAGCAACGCCCGCAGGCCCGGGCTCTTCCGGGCCACGCGCTCGTACTGGCGGTGAGTGCCGGCCTCGCCGGGCGTTGGCCGATTCTCGGGTATTCTGCTGGCTGCCGGCGCCGGCAGCCGCTTTGGCGGGCGTAAGCTTCTCCATTTGCTGCCAGACGGCACGCCGATCGGCGTTGCGGCCCTGCGCAACCTCATCCAGGCAGTACCCCGGGTAATCGTGGTGGTGCGCGCCGGCGATCGTGAGCTCGCCAGCTGCCTCGCCCGCGAGGGCGTGCGTATCCTGGAATGCGCGGATGCCGCCGACGGAATGGGCCACAGCCTCGCCGCAGCAGTGCGCGCCGAAGCCGATGCGGCCGGTTGGATCGTCGCGCTGGGGGACATGCCGCGTGTCTCGGTTCGCACCATCGAATCCGTGATCGCAGCGCTGGACGCTGGCGCGCGCATCGCGGTACCGGTCTATCAGGGCGAACGGGGTCATCCAGTCGGGTTCGCTGCGAGCTGCCGCGAAGAGCTACTGGCGCTGCGCGGCGATGCGGGTGCACGCAACGTACTGCAGCGTTATGCGGACGAAGTGGTGCGTGTGGAGGTCGATGATCCCGGCATCCTGCAGGATGTGGATACCGCGCGGGATCTCGACGCGCTAGGGCCTACCCTCTAGGGTTTGAGCGTCATCCCCTTCACCGAGCCGGTGATGCGGAAGCTTCCCTTCACGGTGCTGGCACTGGACCGCAGCTCGACATAGGCGCGCCCGTTGACGTCCTGGGACGGCGCCACGTCAAGCTGCCCGGTCGCGGTCAACAGGCCAGCCTTCAGCCGCACGCTGCTGTACTGATAGCGTTTGCCGGCGGCGTTGAAGTTGCCGGACAGCTCGTCGAACTTCGTCTTGCCACCGGCGGTCTCGCGCGTCGGAGCCTGCAGCGCACGCACGAAATCCAGTCCTGACAAGCTGCCCTTGCGCACCACGAACGAGGCGTCCACTTCTGGCGCGTCGAACAGGGTGTCGAGCGAGCCCGCCCGCATCGCGTAGCGTCCCTTGGCCTCCATCGTCCCCTCCGAGGGAATGTCCACGCGCAGCGCCCGCATGCTCGGGTCCAGATCCAGCCGCGAGATCTCGAACTCGCCCGCTACACTCCAGCCGGCGCTCCAGCTCACGTTGGCCGTGCCTTTGCCCTGCCCCCCATAGAGGCTGTACTCCACCTCTGTGAAGCGCAGCTGGCTGCCGGCGAGCGCGCCCCTGGCGCTGAAGTCGGCCAGCTCGACACTCGGGCCGATCGGCAACGCGAAGTTGCGTCCGCGCGCCACCACTTCGACATTCTGTTCCTGGGGCGTGATCTCCACCTGCAGATGCCCGTCGTTGGTTTCCAGGGTCACGGCCTTCACCTCCCGGTCCGGCGTGAGCTGGATGTCCGCATCGAAGCTGGGCAGCTGGGTGTTGGGCACATCGAGCTTGGCGGACTTGAGCTGGATGCGCTCGATGCTGAGATCGGCCGCTGCAGGCGACTGCTGCTTCAGCCAGCCGGGTGCGCGTCCGAGCGCTTCCTGGGACACGGTGACGCCCTCGAGCACCAGCTTGCTGATCTCCTTGCGATCGCCGAACAGGCCGCCGATGCCCATGTGGGCAATGAGCTTGTCGACCTTTACGTCCTGGGCGTTGCCGACGACCACGTTGCCCAGGCGCACGTGGAAGCTGGGGAACAGCGAAGCGTGCACGTCGCCCATCCGCACCGGCTCGCCGATCGCATCCGTGGCGAGCTTCTCAATGTTGGGTGCGTAGGCCGACAGCGGTGCGAACTCGACCACGGCGACGGCCAGGACGATCAAGCCGACGACCAGCGAGGCGGCGATCTTGACCGGCCCGAACCCACCCTTGCGCTGGTCGCGGGCGATGCGGTCGATCTCCGCCTTGCGGCGGTCGCGCTCCTGCTGCTCCTGACGCCGGCGCGCCAGCTCCTCTTCGCGCGCCCGCTGCTCAGCCTCGCGCCGCTCGCGCTCGCGTTTCTTCCGCTCCTCTTCAGCCTGCTTCTTCCGCCCTTCCTGCTCTTTGGCGCGGCGCTCCTTCTCCTCCTCCGCCCGCCGTCCCGCATCCTCGCGCGCGCGCTGCTCGGCATCCCTGCGCGCCTGCTCCGCCGCGATTGCGAGCTCGCGGCCCTCGCGGTCGGCTTTCTCGCGCGCCTCGCGCTCAGCCTTGTCAACCGCGGCACGCGCCTCTTCCTCCATGCGGAAGCGGCGTTCCTGCTCCTCGAGCGCCTTGCGGATGGCCTCCTCCTTGGCCATGAACTCCTTTTCCACTTCGACCTCGGCGCGCTTCAGCGCATCCAGATCGGTCTCGAGGCTTGTGGGCACGGCGGCCGCCGGGCTCGAGGTCAGGTCCAGGGATGGGAATGCCGGCGCGGCGCTCGCCTCCGCCTCCCGGCGGCGGCGCTCTGCATCCTCGCGCTGGCGACGCTCCTCTTCCTCCCGGCGCTGCCGTTCACCCTGCTCCCGGCGCCGGCGCTCCTCCTCCTCGCGACGCTGCTGCTCCTGCTCTTCCCTGCGACGGCGCTCCTCGTCCTCGCGCCGGCGTTCTTCCTCCCTGCGGCGCCGATCGTCTTCCTCGCGACGGCGCTCCTCTTCAGCGCGACGCTCGCGCTCTTCCTCCTCTTCGCGGCGCCGCCGTTCCTCTTCCTCGTCGCTGTCGATCCCTCCGGCGAGGCGGCGCTCCAGCGCCTCCTGTTCGCGTCGGTGCTTCTCCTCGAGCTCGCGCTTGAGCCGCTCCGCCTCTTCCTTGCGGCGGCGCTCTTCCTCTTCCTTGCGCTTGCGCTCCTCTTCCTCGCGCTTGCGCTCCTCTTCCTCGCGGCGGCGGCGCTCTTCCTGTTCCTTGCGCTTGCGCTCCTCTTCCTCGCGGCGGCGGCGCTCTTCCTCTTCCTTGCGCTTGCGCTCCTCTTCCTCGCGGCGGC
>Ga0105107_10002691_pt1 | contig 11744 bp, 9 predicted proteins | sample PPLLaktember2015_6_FD_79335 | JGI IMG/M metagenome (GOLD analysis project Ga0105107, IMG submission 79335) | Freshwater sediment microbial communities from Prairie Pothole Lake near Jamestown, North Dakota, USA - PPLs Lake P8 Core (1) Depth... | ecosystem: Environmental > Aquatic > Freshwater >... | reverse complement strand
TAGCGCGGCTGGCCCTCCTCCTCCAGCCAGCCGAGCGCCGTCAGCTCCTCGATCGCCTTGTGCACGCCGACGAGCCCCGTGCCGCCGCCGGTCGGATAGACGATGACGTCCGGCGTACGCCAGCGCAGCGCCTCGCAGATCTCGAGGCCCATCGTCTTCTTGCCCTCGAGGCGATACGGCTCCTTCAGCGTCGACAGGTCGAACACGCCGAGCTCCTCTCGCTGTTCTGCGAGAGAGCGCGCGCAGTCGCTGATGTTGCCGTTGACCTTGTGCAGGATGCCGCCGCACAGCACGACCTCTCGCAGGTTCACGATCGGCGTGTCGTTCGGCGCGAACACGTGCGCGGGCACGCCCGCCCGCGCGGCATAGGCCGCCAGCGCTCCACCGGCGTTGCCCGCCGTCGGCACCGCGAACGCGTGCGCACCGAGATGCGACGACATGCTGATCGCCGCCGAGATGCCGCGTGCCTTGAACGACCCGGTCGGGTTCATGCTCTCGTCCTTCACCCACAGCCGCTTCACGTCGAGCTCGGCCGCGAGCGCCGGCGCCTCGAGCAGCGCGGTGTCACCCTCGCCGAGCGAGATCGGTGCCACACCGTCGGGCAGCGGCATGAGCTCGCGCCAGCGCCACATCCCGCGCCGCCGGCGCGCGATCGCATCGCGGTCGACGTCCTTCTTGATCCGCTCGAGATCGTACCGGCACAACAGCGGCCGACCGGCCGGCGACAGGGTGTGGAGGCGATCCGCCGCATGGGCGGCGCCGGTGAGACTGCAGACGAGGTCGCGGAGGTACGTCATGGATCATGTCCCGGGCCGATGGCCGAAGATCGCGATGTGCAGCCGCGGGCCGAGGCGGAACCCGGTCGCACGACAGACGGGAACGAGCGCTGCGTAGGCGGCCGACAGCGCGGCCGGATCGGTGCACTCCGGCATCAACAACACGCGGTCGCGCTCTCCCGGGCCGACGCCGAACAGCTCGAGCTGCGTCTCGATCTCCGCGACGTCGACGCGCAGCGACTCGGGGTCGTCGGTGCGCACGACGAACTTCAGCTGCCACGGCAACGCCATCAGGGCCCGCACGACGTCGGGCCGCAGCCGGCGCAGCGCGTGGCGGTCGGCCCACGCGGGTCCGAGCCGTCGCGGCGTCGCATGCACGAGCTTGGGGCTGAGCGAGACGAGATCGACCTGCAGACCGTCCTGCCAGACGGTGCCCGCGGTCTCGATGGTGACGTGGCGTCCGTGCTCGAACAGCCGCCGCGCGAGCTCGACCGTCTCGGGGAACAGCAGCGGCTCGCCGCCGGTGAGCACGACGTGGCGCGGCCCCTCGAGGCACCAGGCGACGAGCTCGTCGACGCCGAAGCGCTCGCCGCTCGGCGCCCATGACGACGCCGGCGTGTCGCACCACTCGCAGCGCAGGTTGCAGCCGCTCGTGCGGACGAACGAGCTGGGCACGCCGGCGAGCAGACCCTCGCCCTGCAGCGACACGAACCTCTCCACGACGCGCAGCGTCGGGTGCGGCCGCGTGCGCACGCTCGCGCTCGTCCGCGGGCTCGTCGGTGGCGTCGCCATCCGGTGCTATTGGTCCCACGAACGCCGCGCCCCTGCCAGCGGCGGTGAGCGCGTCGGAACCGCACCGGGCCGCATGGTAGGCTGCGGCGCCGCCATGCAGACCCCCAGGACCCGAATCGCCGAAGTGCTCGCCTGGACGCCGCCGCGCGCCGACGTGCGCATCAAGGGCTGGCTCCGCACCGTTCGCGACAGCAAGCAGGTCGTGTTCCTCGAGGTGAACGACGGCTCGTCGATGAACGGCCTGCAGGTCGTCGTCGACCCGAAGCTGCCGAACTTCGAGGACGTGCGCCACCTGACGACCGGTTCCGCCGTGTCGGCGCACGGCGAGCTCGTCGCCTCGCCCGCCAAGGGCCAGACCGTCGAGCTGCACGCGGACGAGGTCGAGATCGTTGGCAAGGCCGACCCCGACTTCCCGCTGCAGAAGAAGCGCCACAGCTTCGAGTTCCTGCGGACGATCGCGCACCTCCGCAACCGCACGAACACGTATAGCGCCGTGTTCCGCGTGCGCAGCAAGCTCGCGCACGCGGTGCACTGCTTCTTCCAGGACCGCGGATTCGTCTACGTCCACACGCCCATCATCACCGCCAGCGATGCCGAGGGCGCCGGCGAGATGTTCCGCGTCACCACGCTCGATCCCGCGGCCCCGCCGCGCACCGAGAGCGGCGCGATCGACTGGGACCAGGACTTCTTCGCCCGCCAGGCCTATCTCACCGTGTCGGGTCAGCTCAACGGCGAGTCGTTCGCCCTCGGCATGGGCGACATCTACACGTTCGGCCCCACGTTCCGCGCCGAGAACTCGAACACGAGCCGGCACGTCGCCGAGTTCTGGATGATCGAGCCCGAGATGGCGTTCTGCGATCTCGACGACAACTGCACGATCGCCGAGGCGTTCGTGAAGCACCTCGTCGGCACGCTGCTGGAGCAGTGCACCGAGGACGTCGAGTTCTTCAACCAGCGCATCGACGACGGGCTCATCGCCCGGCTGCGCCACGTGCTCGACTCGCCGTTCGAGCGCATGCGGTACGCGGAGGCCATCGAGCGCCTCCAGGCCAGCGGGCAGTCCTTCGAGTATCCGGTCTTCTTCGGCGCGAACCTGCAGGCCGAGCACGAGCGCTACTTGACCGAGCACATCGTCGGTCGTCCGGTGTTCGTCATCGACTACCCGAAGGAGATCAAAGCGTTCTACATGCGCCGCAACGACGACGGCCGCACCGTCGCGGCCGTCGATCTGCTCGTCCCGCAGGTCGGCGAGCTCATCGGCGGCTCGCAACGCGAGGAGCGGCACGACGTGTTGCTCGACGCGATCAGCGAGACGGGTCTGCCGAAGGACGCCTACGGCTGGTATCTCGACACGCGCCGGTTCGGCACGGCGCCCCACGCCGGCTTCGGTCTCGGCTTCGAGCGCATGATCATGTACGGGACGGGGATGCAGAACATCCGCGACGTCATCCCGTTCCCCCGCACGCCGCGGCACTGCGAGTTCTGACGGGTTCGCCATCGCGCGTTCCCGCGCGGCGATGGCACCCCGGCGCTGTCACCACGGTGGCCGCCACCACATCCGCCGGCGCGAGAGCATCGCCGCGGCTGCGACACGGGGTGCGACCGGCTCGATCCGCTCGCGCCCGGAGGCCAGGATGGGTAGGCTGGAGAAACGAGGTTTGCCCGGGCTCGGAGGCCCTCTGGAGGAGAAATCGATCTGCTCGCGTGCGCGTTGAAGCTTTGCACCGGGACTCCGTCCAAGACCAAGTCCGCTGAGCCACGCCGACCATGGAAGCCCGGCTGGCCTCTACACCCACGAGGGATCTGACACCCATGTACCTGCGAAGGAACAAAGTCCGCTGTGGCGAGTCGCGCCGCACCTACCTGTCCATCGCCCACAACGTTTGGTGGTCGGGCGAGGGCAATCGCCGGGCACAGAGCCGTCCGATTGTGGTCGCGAGCTTCGGCGTCGAAGACAATGTCGACGTCGAGTTGGCTCGAGACCTCGTCGAAGCGGTCGAGAAGTGCGCCCCCAAGTTCCCGTCGAAGCGCGGCGAGGGCAAGGCAGTCACCATGCGGATCGCCCAGGAGATCCGGAAGATCGAGCCCTTCTTGAAGGCGCTCGCGAGCCGGAAGCTGGGCCTCTCGCAGCATCTCCCCGCGCATCCCGAGCGCGGTGCGATCCTCGAGGCGCTGATCCGCGATCGTCTGGCCGAGCCGACCATCGGCGCCCGTGAGGAAGAGATCCTCACGAGCATCAAGACACGCTTCGGCGTGGTCGCGGCCTGAGCCGTCGACTCATTGCCCGTCGAGCAGTCGGAGCACGACCTCGACGGGCATCTTGTTGTCCGGCTTGCGCGACACGAATACGTGCTTCTTGCCGCTGCTGACGAGCGTGCCGTAGCCGACGCGAGGTGCGAGCACCTCGAGCATCGTCAGCTGCCGGTCGCCGGCCGCCAGCGGGGTCGCGCGCTCCTGGAACGCAGCTCGTGACAGCGGCGTGTTCTCGACGAACACCTCGCTCAGGAACTCGACGACGATCGCGATGTCGGCCCGCTTGCCCTGCAGCTGCCCCGTCAGCGAGCCGGGCAGACCTGGCGGAAGATCGCCGCCGATCTCCGTGGTGACGAGCGCGCGCAGGACATCCGGTTCGGCGAGCCCGGCCTTCGGCAGCGTCACGACACCGAGCTCGTCGATGACGTATGGGAGATCCGACTGCACCTCGGCGGCCCGACGCCGCTGCTCGGCTGCATCCGCCGCGGCCTCGGTCGCGCGCCGCTTCTGATCCTCTTCGACGGATGGACGGGCGGGGCCACCCGGCTTCCCTGGACCACCTGCCATCGGAGCACCCGGACGTGCGCCTGCGGGCGCGCCCATCGGTCCCGGCGCCGGCCGGCCCGGTACCCCTGCGGGCCCCGCGGGAATCCCCGCTTCGCCCGGCGCGGCGCCGCCCTGGGCGTCGCGGCCCATGAGCGTCATGAGCAGCTCTTGATCGTTCGCGTCCGCCGGCTCGACCAGCGGCACCTCGACGCGCGGCGATCCAGGGAACGCGTCGGCGAGATCCGTCATCGAGATCCGCATCTGCTCGCACAGCCGCGTGACGGGCCAGCCGTTCTCTCCGCCACGCGCCCGATCCTCTGTCGCCTCGTCGGACGCGATCACCTGGCCGCGTTGCGCGAACAGGAATCCTTCGCGGCGCTCGCCGGGCGGGCCAGGCTGCGCCCAGTACATGAGCACGCGGTGCGGGAGTGCCTGGCTCGTGATGAGCGCGAGATCGGCGTTGCTGCGCCAGAACTCGGCCGGGTCGTCACCGACGACGTGGCCTTCGATCCGCAGCAGCAACAGGTTGCCTGCCTCGTGGCGCACCGCGACGAGGCGCGCGTCCAGGATGTTGCGCGCCTTGCTCGCCAGCAACTCGCCGTAGATCGCGGCGAGCTGCGTCAGGCGGAACATGTCGAACGGGACCAGGATCCCGCCGTGACTGGTGTTCGCGACGATCGGTGTGGCGTTCATGACAGGACTCCTCGTCTCGCAGGCGGAAGGCGCGGCTCACATCGACCCGAGCACGGACAACGACACGCGCCAACGGTCGCCGCCCACGCGATAGCGTCCGACCGCCAACGTGGTGCCGCCGTCGGCGGGGCAGGTGTGGAATTCCTGCGCGCGCGGCCCCGGCTCTTCCTGGCGGCTCGCGGTCCACGGGGCGGCGCAGAACCGCGTCGTGGCCTCGCGTGCTCGGTCGGCGAACGTTCGACTCTCGTCACCATCGAGCTCGTCCGTCTGGAGACCTATCACACCCGAGCCCGAGAGTTCGAGGGTGAACGCACGGCCCGACACGCGCAGCGGAGGCTTGGGATAGCAGAGATAGGTCGGGCCGTCCTCGGTCTCCGTGGGGTCGGGGCGAACCTCACACCAACGCTCGGCCAACGCTTCGATCTCCGCCGCATCCGCGACGTCGGCGAACACCGCGATGGACTGGGCGAGCTTGTCGCGCACGGGTGCCCACGGGTCATCGGCTTCGTCGACGCGTGGCGATCGGCGGTTGCGGCCGCGGCTGCGCGTGGGCGTGCTCGACGCTCCGCCGCGCTGGGCCTGCTCGAACGCCGACTGCACGTCCGCGTCCGTGGTGCGCGAGCAACCGCCCGCGAGCAGCGCCAGCGCGAGCCGGAGCGCCGCGCGCTCAGACGCGTTCGCGGCCACCGACCACCACATGCTCGATGCAACGCGCCGTGCCGGCCGCGAACAGGGCGTCCATGGCGTGCCCCGGATCGATGCCGGCGAGGGACGGATCACGCAGCGAGACCACGGCCGCATCGAACGCGCGACCGACGACGAGTCGACCGACCTCGTGGGCCTGTCCCAGCGAGACGGCGCCACCGTGGGATGCGATGTCGACGAGCGAGGTCGCGACGTCGTGGGCTCCCGTGCGCATGCACAGCCGTGTGCCGGTGCGCAGCCGCTCGTGCATTTCGAGCAGCCGCGCTTCCTGGACGAGATCGACGACGGCGTTGCTGTCGCTGCCGAGCGCGAGGTTGCAGCCTGCCGCGAGCAGCGGACTGGCTGCGACGATGCCGTCGCCGAGATCGGCCTCGGTCGTCGGACAGGCGCACACGGTCTGGTCGGCGAGCAGCTCGCGCTCTCGCGCGCCGATGTGCACCGCGTGCACGGCCGTGAAGCGTCGCGGGTGGGCGAACGCCCCGACGTCGGCGAGCAGCTCGGTCGGGGTGCAGCCGTGCTCGGCGATGCACTCCTCGTTCTCCCGCGGTTGTTCCGACACGTGCACGTGCAGGGGCAGCGCATGATCGTGTGCATACCCGACGAGCACGCGCAACTCGTCGCGACCGACCGCACGGACGCTGTGCGGGGCGATGCCGACGACCACGCCGCGGCTGCGCAGCGCCTCGATGCGGGCGAGATAGGCCTCGACGTCGCGATCGCAGAAGCGGCGCTGCTCGGGCAGGGCCGGCTTGCCCGCGCCCGCGCGCGCGTAGAACACGTCCAGCAGCACGAGGCGGATGCCGACCTCGTCCGCGGCGCGGACGACCTGCCAGCCGAGTTCGTTGGCATCGTCGTAGGGAGTGCCGTCGGGCTGGTGGTGGACGTAGTGGAACTCGCCGACGGTGGTGATGCCGGCGGCGAGCATCTCCGCGAATGCGAGCCGCGTGATCGCGTGCAGCTCGCCGGGATCGAGCCGGCTCGCGATGCTGTACATCGCCTCGCGCCAGCTCCAGAAGCTGGTGGGATCGGCGGCGCCGCGCCGTTGCGTCGCGCCCCGGATCGCGCGCTGGAACGCGTGACTGTGGGCGTCGACCATGCCGGGAAGCACGAAGCAGCGGCCGAAGTCGCGGATGCGCTCGGCCGGTGGCTCGACGATCTCCTGCTGCGCCCCCGCGCGCACGATGGTGCCGTGCTCGTCGACGTCGTAGCGGACGCCCTCGACCCGGCGGTCGTCCACGAAGCCCCATTCGGCGACGAACGTGGTGGCAGCCGGGGTCACGGTGCGAAGACGATCTTCTGGCTCTGGTAGTCGATCGTGAACGGCTTGCGGCCGAGCGCGCCCAGACCGAGCATGCCGTCGATGCGGAAGCCGTCCTGCGTCTGGCTCTGGTCGAAGAAGCCGAACGCGGAGACGAGGTCCTTCAGCTGGACCTCGCCGAGATCGAGGGTGCGCACCTTGACCATCGGCGCCTCGTCGGAGCGGATCGGTGGGGCGCCGATGCCCGCGTGCGCGTAGGCGGTCTGCGTCGCGGTCATGTCCGCCCCGCGCATGCCGGTGTTCACGAGGAAGAGGCCCTCGGCCTTGCCCAGCTTGCCGAGCACGTACATGTAGTGCGTCTCGTGCAGCACGAACGGCACTGCCTTGCCCGCGAGTCGTTGCTGCCGCTCCTTGTCGCACCTGCGACCGGGCGCGACGAGCTCGAGCTTCTTCGCCGGTACATCGATGTGCACGGCGAAGTCCGCCAGGCTGTACAGGCCCAGGACGGCCCCGATCTCGCCGGTCGTCGTGCCGGCCATCTCGTCGATCGTGCCGTCGTCGAACACGCTGACGGGCACGTTCTTCAGCTGCACGCCGCCCAGGACGAGCTTGTCGACCTCTGCGTAGCCGACCTCCGGACCCTGCTCGCCGAGCTTGTTGCTGGCGCGGATCGTGACGCCGTTCGCGGCCGCGAACTTCTTCGACAAGATGATCTCGTGGGCACCCGTGTCCACGATCGCCTGCGTGGGCTTGCCGGCGATTTCCACCTTCACCACCATCAGCGGCGTGGCGCTCACCACGGGCACGTTCACGACGCAGTCGGGAGTGCCGACGATCTGCAGCGGCTTGCCGACGAACGATCGGTAGCGGCCGGCCATGACGCCTGCGCCGACGCTGTCGAGCGCCTTCGCGAGCTTGGGGTAGTCGCGGCGGCGCAGGTGCAGCCACGCTTCCTGCCGGGCGATGACGTCGGGGCGCACGCCGGCCTTGCGGGCGCGCGTCAACACGCGGGATGCCGCCGCGAGATCGCCCTGGAGGATGTGCACGCGGGCGAGGATGAACAGCGCCTCGGGCTCCTTGGCGTCGACGCGCAGCGTGGCCTCGGCGGCCTTTGCCGCCTCGTCGAAGTGGGCCGCGAGGAAGGCGGCGCGCGCGTAGGCGACGTGGGCCGCGACGTCCTTCGGCGCGGCCTCGACGGCCTTGCGCGCGCGCTCGAGCTCGGACAGCAGCTCGTCGGGCGCGGGCTCGGGTGCCTTCAGGTCCGGCACCGCGAACTTCGTCGCATCGATCTTCTCGTGCGACACCTTCTGCGTGACGAACTCGACGACCTGCTCGCGCTCGCCGGTCTTGCTCACGACGCGCACCTTGAACGGCACGAGCACGTCGTCGACCTTCTTGTAGTCCTCGTACGTGATCGTCTGGCTGGCCTTGTCGGCGCCCTCGCCGTCCTCCGCGATTTCCATCGCGAGCAGGCCGGTCCCGCGATCGAACCAGAACGTCTTCGGTGGCAGGCTCTTGCTCACGCGCCACTGCAGGCCGTCATAGATCTTGGTGCCCTCCTTGCGCGGAGGGACGAGCGTCGTCTCGATGCCGCGATCGGCGACGCCGAAGTACCAGTGCAGCTGTGCGTCCTCCCGCGACACCACCGCCTCGTCGGCCGTGTCGATCCGCAGGATGCCGCCGGTCATGCTCCATCCGATCTTGCCGTCGTATCCGCGCTCCTCGACCATCTCCTTGAGGACTGTGCGCCTGTACAACCGCCCCTCGGCGGTGCTCGTGAGAAGGAACGAGCCGACCTGGTCGGTCGCGAAGCAGCTCTCGTCGCCCTCTTCGCAGCCCTCCTCGGCGAGGAAGACCATGCGCGCCTCGACCGTGCGCTGGCGGATCTCGCGGAGCTTCTCCTCGCCGCCGAGGGCCTTCACGTGGCGGGCGAGCACCTCGCCGGCCGTGCTGGGAGCCGAGGCGGGGCCGCTGCCGGCCTCGTTCAGCTCGTCGGGAATTCGCAGGCACGCCGGGAACAGCAGGATCGCCAGCGCGGCGAGGGCTCGGAGCGAGGTGGACACGACGGGACGGTCGCGCGAGTGGCGACGCTCCGTCAAGCCGGCACGGTGTAAGGCAGCGACCCGGGGCCGGTTGGGTCGAGGTGCGACGCACCGCATGCGCGCTCGCGGCCGCGAGTACCACGACGGGCTGCTAGGCTAGGATGTCGATGCTGTGCTCGGTCCTCGCTGCGGTCGTGCTCGGCGCCACGATGGTGCCGACCGGCGCTGGCGCGAGCGACGTTCGCATCGACGCCGCGCCGCGTTCCGAGCCGCGGGCCTTCACGCCGCACGCCGACGAGCTCGCGCCGATGCTCGCCGAGGTCTCCGCGGGCTGTCGCAAGGCGGCCGAGCGCGTGTGGCGGGGCGGTCGGCCGGGCCATGCATGCGCCAACGAGGTGGCTCGCATCGGCCGCAAGCAGCTGCGACGTGTGCCGCAGCGGTTCGGCGTCGTGCTGCATCGCCGCGTCGATCTCACGACGGCGCGCGTCGTGGTCGCTCTCGCGAGCGGTTGCCGCGAGTGGCCGACGCCGCGCCGCGGCAACGTGCTCGCCGAGCACGACGTGCTCGCGTCGGGCTGTCGGATGCGGCCGTATCGCGGCGCGCTTTCGATTGTCCTGGTCGCCGCGGATGGTCGCCGTGTCGACGACGTGCGAGTGCACGCCGATCGCGAGGGCGTCGTGCGGTTCCGGTTCGCGGACATCGATGCGCAGCTGCGCGAGCGCGGGCTGGGCACGCTCGACGACTACGTCCGGCTCGAGGCCGGCCACGACGGGTGGGCCGGCCGCTTCGACCTCGAGCGGCTGCGGGGCTTCCTCGCCGACTGGCATCTGACGTGGGTGCGGCGTGGTCGCGGCAGCCCGGCATTGTTCGCCCTGCGGCATCGCGCGCATCCCCGGGCGCAACTCGCCTCCGATCTGGCCGTGGAATCGAACCTCGCCCGCCAGCAGCGCGACTTCGTCTCTGTCGAGCGCGGCATCCTGCCGCCCGCGTCGTTCCTCGATCGCTACGTCTGGTCGCCGATGCGGCACTCCGTGGAGTCGATGCTCGCGGAGTACCGCGCGCACGGGTCGACCACGCGCGCGTCGCCGTGAATCAGCCCGGCGGCATCTCGACGCGCATCGGATCCTCGGGCACGGCCTCGGCCGGCGCATCGCCGAGCATCAGCTCGGGGTGCTCGCGCGGTGGCGGCATCGTCGGCGGGATCCCGCGCTGACCGACGACCCTGATCTTGCCCTCGGGCGGCTCGACGAAGAAACCGACGTAGTCGATCCGCGCGGCGCCGTCGTACATCACCTCGCGCATCAGCACCGAGTCCGTGCCCTCGCCGAAGCTGATCCACATCGGCTCCGAGCCCGTGCGCACCGCCTCCTGCACGCCCGGTGGCATCGGCGACGACTTCCAGCTCGCGGTGGACGGCACGCGATGCAACGCGGTGCGCAGCGAGGCGAGGAATTCCTCTCCGCCGTCGGGACCGAACACCGGACGCGCACCGAATTGCCGACGATCCGGGAAGCCCCAGCGCGCGTCGGGGGTGAGCACGAGATCGAGATCCTCGAGTCGATCCTTCGCCGCGACGATGAGCAGCGCGACGGCGACCCGCTTCGACTGGAACGGCAGTTCCCACGAACGGGGCTCGCGTTCGTCGAGGGCCGGCCGCGCCGCGTACTGCTGGAGGATGTCGGCGGACTCGCTCGGGCCGGCGGGCGCGATCGGATCGGGCACCCGCATCGCGGGCGGTGCGGCCGGGGTCGGCGGGTCGGGGAGGTTGGGCTGCCAGTCGCAGCCCAACGCCGTACATGCCACCAGAGCGAGCCCGCGAAGCGCGTTCATCGAGGGGCTACACTCTATCCCACGGCGCTCCGCGAGCAATCCCGCGATCCCGAGGATCCGGCGTGGATCCGGGACATCACATGCGAATCTCGGATGCGAGCCCACGGGTTGTCCGTGTTCCGCGGGCCCCCGCGTGGCCCGAGAGATCGTGCACGAGGGGCACGACAGCGGTTTGCGGACGGCCCCGGCTCTGGCACGATGGCGCCCATGGGACCGAGCTCGGAGGACCCGAGCGACGTCCGGAGCGACGACTCGAGCAGTGGTCGTGCCCCGGACGCGCGCGATCCCGAGGCGGCGCGGGACGACGCGGAGCCGGGGGCGCCGCAGGCCGACACGCCTGCGGCGGAGACTCGGACCACGGGGGCGTCCGCCGACGCCGCAGCGGAGTCGGGCAGCGTCGAGAGCGGGGTGCGGCAGCATCGGGATCCCGCGTCCGAGATGGCCGCGATGATGAACGGCGAGGCGACGCCCGATCCGGCGCTGGAGCGGATCACGGCGACCACCACGTCGCAGGCGCAGGCGCAGGTCCGAAGACGCGCCGTGGGGCTCGACGACGAGATGTTCGATCCCGTGCCCGCGCGCACGATCGTTCGCATCCGCCGGCCGATCGAAGATGCGCCGCCCCGCGAGCCGCCGACGCCGCGCCGCGTCGTCGCGCCTCCGTTGCCGCCCTCGCTGCGTCGGGATCGGGCCAGGACGGAGGGACGCCGCGTGCCCTCGCTCGGCTGGGCCGTCGTCGCCGGCGTCGCGATCGCTGGTGTGATCGTGTTCGTGCAGCGGGTGATCCTGCCCGGCCCGGCGACACCGCCGCCGGTCGTCGCGAAGACGACGCGCGAGCCGGCGAGCCTC
>Ga0105107_10002690_pt1 | contig 11745 bp, 11 predicted proteins | sample PPLLaktember2015_6_FD_79335 | JGI IMG/M metagenome (GOLD analysis project Ga0105107, IMG submission 79335) | Freshwater sediment microbial communities from Prairie Pothole Lake near Jamestown, North Dakota, USA - PPLs Lake P8 Core (1) Depth... | ecosystem: Environmental > Aquatic > Freshwater >... | reverse complement strand
TTTGCTTTAAAGGGGATCCGCTTAACCCTCCCGGTCCGATGCGATTGATCATAGCTTCCCTTCCATTCAGGCAGGTCCGGTCGGAAGTAGTGTTGGTTGCAATTAACCCATCAAGGCCAGCTTCAAAGTAAAGCGCCAGCGTTTCATCCAACTGTTTAAAGGTTAGGTCGGGGGATATTTTTAAAAATATGGGTTTATATGCCGGTCTCTCTTTCCGTGCGCCGGTTAAGCGATTCAGAATCCCACTGAGGGAATCCTGATCCTGCAATTTATCGAGATCCTTGATATTTGGACAACTGATGTTAACAGCAAAATAATCAACCACTTCATACAAGCGCAGAAAACACTTCAGGTAATCGTCTGCCGCTTTCTCATTGAGTGTGGCCGTATTTTTACCAATGTTTCCGCCAATAATTACTTTTTTGCTACGGTTTTCCAGTTTCTTTGCTGCGTAATCAACGCCTTTGTTATTAAAACCCATACGGTTGATAAGCGCCTGGTCCTTCGGGAGACGGAAAAGCCGTGGTTTTGGATTTCCCGGCTGGGGAACCGGAGTTACTGTTCCTACCTCCATGAACGAAAAGCCAAATACCGCAAAATCGTTATAGAAATCAGCGTTTTTGTCAAATCCGGCCGCCATGCCCACTCTGTTTTCAAAATTCATTCCGGCCACCGTTGTTTTTAGCAAGGCATCCCTATAAAAAAGGCTTTTTTTCAGAAGTACTTTTATACCGGGAATTCGGTTCAGGATTTTAACCAGGAATACAACCAGGTGGTGAACCTTTTCAGGATCAAAAAGAAACAGTAAGGGTCGTATTAAGCCTTTATACATGCAGTTTTAACCCAAAGATAATAAAAAATCAATGCCTTTCCCTCTGATTGTATACCTCAAAAGTACCATCGGCATGCAGAAAAATTAACTTGTTTCCTGTTGTTACATTTGTAACTTTATAGTTAACAGGATCTTCATTGCGAACCGCTTGTTCTATTACATTTTCCGTACCTTTTCGTTTACTGTAATCCGAGTTTACATCTTTAATATCCGTATTAACAAACATCGGTCCTGCCCCCAGCAGCAGCCAGCGGGCTTCGATCTGGGGAAAGCGGTTTAGCAGACTGACCAGGAAATCAAAAGACGGCTGATTTCTACCGCTTAGAATATGGGATATTCCCGATCGTTGCACCTCTATTTCATCGGCAAGTTTGGTGGCTGTATAGCCAAGTTTTTCAAGCAGTTCACGCAGACGTTCCTTCATGCTACATATGTAAATTTTTGTTGTTTACAATTGTACTTTTCAAAGATGTTACATCTGTAATGTTACAAAAAAACAGTGACTTTACAACCTTAAGCAGGATTTTATATTCAGTATTGCAGTGATTTAAATGAATTGTGAGAAACTGCAAGAAGCAATTTACTTGAAGTTATATTTTATCAAAATAAATTAAAGTACAGGATACCAACTATATATATTTAAGAATTTAATACTCGCTGAAAAAATTTTCATTATACCAGATAAATATCTCAATTAAAACTTTGCCAAAATAATTTAACTGATTGGTTATCTGTTAATAATGGATGATAAATTACTTCATTTATGAATATGAAACTGATATGAATACAGTTTTTTCGAAAAATTACTGGGGGAAAGTACCGTAAACTATGTTTACACTTTTGGGCATGATCCGGAACTCGATGGGAGAATGACCGAGGGATTCTCCATCGGCCTCAAGATGGATAAGCGGATCGGAGTCGATTGCGATTTCCCTGCCCGTAAATCCGGATATTTTGGGATGATTAAGGATAGTTCCGTCGTAAAGCATTTTCAAGCTCATGATGACATCACCCTTCCTTATCTTCCTGATAATGGTGATGTCGAAGAGTCCGTCATCCGGAATTGCGTTCGGGGTTTGCATCATTCCCCCGCCTGAGAACCTTCCTATACCAATGCTTATTGTAAATACATCATCCTGGATTATATTTCCGTCGATTGCAACAGATGTTACCGTATGGCGATAAAAAAGCAGGCTTCGCAGCAGATTGATCATATATAAAGCTTTTCCTTTATGGCCCCTGTCCTTTTGAAGATTGGTTCGTTTAACCACCACCGCATCAAAACCCAATCCTGCAATATTTAAAAAATATCTTGATTCACGCATGATTCCGTGATAATAGGTCACTATACCGGTATCCTGCAATCGCGTATTGGCGGCGGCTAAAATCTTGACGGCTTCTTCATAATCTGTCGGTATGCCAAACATTTTTCCCCAGTCATTACCGGTTCCCACGGTTATCATTCCCAGGCTGATGCTGGTTGTGGGTAAGACGTTCTGGGTAAATACGCCATTAACAACTTCATTCATGGTTCCGTCGCCCCCGACAGCAAGAATCTTCCTGTATCCCTCACCGATCCCTTCCCTGGTCAGATCGATGGCGTGACGACGCCTGACGGTAAATAGGGGAACAAATTCAATTCCATATTTAGTGAGCAGCGCCGCGATAGTCGACCAGTCTTTTTTACCTTTTTCGTGTCCGGCATTGGGATTTACTATGATCAGCCATTTCCCATTTATCCCGTTCTGCTCCATGAAATCAATATTAGTTAATCACGCATTCGGAAGTAAATATAACAACTATTCCAAACAAAAAACCCCTCCCGCCAAATGCGGGAAGGGTTCAGGATTAAAACTCTTCCTAATGTACTGTTCGAATATTATATTCGTTTCACATTCACTGCATTCAATCCTTTTTTGCCCTGCTGAAGTTCAAATTGCACCGTGTCGTCTTCCTTGATTTTGTCAATCAGACCGGAGACGTGCACAAAATACTCGTTTCCGGATTCTGCATCCTTAATAAATCCAAATCCTTTGTTCTCATTAAAGAATTTTACTTTACCTTCTTTCATAGCATTAAATTAAAAATATTTTAAGCAAAGGTATAATTAAATAATAAATTTATTTATACTGATTTTAAAAAAAACCCGGAAAGTTTATATTTGCGACAAAAGCAATAATGTGAATAATAAGATTTTATACTACCTTTACCAGCCCTATAAGTGGTTATTCTTCCTGCCCTTTGCATTTATTAACACTCTTTTTTTCGGAGTTATCGCTGTTGTAGTCTCCTCCCTGGTAAACCAGCGTGTCGGAAGCTACTTTGGCGGTGTTGTCTGGTCGCGGCTTAACGGGTTTCTTACTCCAATGATTGTCAAAGTGAGCGGAAGGGAGAATATTGATGAAAGGAAATCCTATGTAATTATTTCCAACCATCAAAGTATTTATGATATTTTTCTGGTTTACGGATGGCTGGGAATCGACATCAAGTGGGTGATGAAAAAAGAACTGGCAAAGATCCCTGGTGTGGGATTCGGAAGCAAAAAGGTCGGTCACATATTTCTCGACCGGTCGAACAGCAGGGTTGCCCTGGAATCGCTAAACAATGCCAAAAGAAAGCTGGTTAACGGAACATCGGTGGTGATATTTCCAGAGGGTACCCGCAGTACCACAGGAATTCCCGGAAATTTTAAAAAGGGAGCCTTTAAGCTTGCTCTTGACCTGGGCCTGCCAATTCTGCCAATAACCATAATAGGTACCAGGCACATCCTCCCTTCCGGCACACTGGATTTAAGGCCGGGCAAAGTGATGATGATCATACATAAACCGATTGACATATCCCGTTTCACAGAAGAGCGTATGAGGGAACTAATGGAGGAGGCACGGGGGATTATCGAAGAACCCTTAAAGGGAGAGTTTGAGGTTTGAGGTTTGAGGTTCTAGATAGTGTCTGAATCAACAAGTTGAAGGTTTGCTTTACGGTAATAGGCGAAAACAGCGGTAAGAATTATAACAGCAAGTGTATAATAAACAAATGCCGGAACTGGCAAGGGATCGCCCTTGGCATAGGAATGCAGTCCGGACAAATAGTAATTAACCCCGAAATATGTCATTATTACAGATGAGAATCCCAGTAAAGAAGCCAGGTTAAAAGCATAAGTGCCCTTGAGGCCGGGGATCATTCTCATGTGCAGAATAAATGCATATACCAGTACGGTCACCAGTGCCCAGGTTTCTTTCGGATCCCAACCCCAATACCTCCCCCACGATTCATTTGCCCATACCGCACCAAGGAATACACCGATAGTCAGCAGATAAAGTCCGATGGTCAGCGACATTTCAATGGTATTTGAAATTTCATGTATCGTATATTTGATATATAACCTGTTCCCTGCCCTGTGAAGCAACATCATAACCAGGTTTGTATAGGCAAGCAAGGCCCCCATTGCCAGAAAACCATAGCTTGCTGTAATTGTGGCAACATGGATTACCAGCCAGTATGATTTCAGAACCGGAACCAGGTTGGTGATCTGAGGGTCCATCCAGCTCAGGTGAGCCACAAAAAGTGTGAGAAAAGCAAGTATGGCAGTAACGCTCAGCGTAATCGATGATTTGAATGAGAATATCAACCCGGCAAGAACGGTTGCCCATGCCACATAGGTGAGGGCTTCATAACCATTGCTCCAGGGAGCGTGACCCGACACGTACCACCGGATTCCCAGTCCTAAACTATGTATGCAGAAAAGGATAATAATTAGCAGCATACCGGCCAATACCGGAATTTTTAGTTTAATACGCGTGTAAAACAAGGCTGCAAACTGTAAAACCAGCAAAACAAAGCCGATTACACCATAATACTTAGAAATCCTTGAGAATATATCTGTCTTGTTCAGAAGGACCTCCATGGAAATTTTCCTTTTCGCCGGTATAATATCTTCGGAATACCTGGCCTGATATGCTGAAACGGCCTTCAGAATATCTTCGGCTGGTTTCCAATTTCCTGATTTTGTGCTGTTCAGCACTTCCTGAGTATAGAGGTAAAGGATGTTCCCTGTAAATACCGAATCTTCGGTAGTTATCCTGTTCTTTATGCCTTCTTGGCTGTACCAGGTATGTGTGCTGTCGCCGGGTACCGGAAAAATCCGCAGTAAATCACCGGAAAATACCATGTAACAGATATTCACCCGTTCATCCAGCTTGATGATTTCATTATCAAATTTAGTTCGTACGGCAGGCTTTTTCCGGAAAGCACTGGTCACATGTTCCTGTAAAATATAGGTTTGGTTTCTGAAAAATGATGCGAACGAATGGTATTTTTCATCCGAGCCCAGCATTTCAAGTACTTCAGGGTGTGTTACACGGATTACAGGCTCATATTGCCATGCCGAAGGATTAACCATCATACCCAGGAACACCTGATCGGAATTCATACCTTTATACAAACTTTTCCTGATTAGCTTTCGGAGCACCTCCGAACTGAGTGTATTAACAGGCTCGATCCGTCCGTTATTATCCTGAACCAGTAGCCTGCCAAAAGATGCAGCATGATCCGCATCAACCGGAACAGATTTTTCCGCCGTTATTTCCTGTGAAAATACCTGAATACAGCCAGACAGGATCAGCAGAAGCAAAACGGCCAGGGAATCCCTGATGGTTTTTAGCCGTTTGCTGTTGGCCGATAGTGCCCTGAACCGACTGTTGCGATTGAACAGGCTGGCGATCATACCCAATCCCATGAGGAAATAGCCCGCATACGTCACCGTTGTCCCAGCCAGGTCATGATTTACGGATAAGATAGTTCCTTTTTCGTCGGCATCATAGGACGACTGATAAAAGCGATATCCCCGGTATTTGAGAATATTGTTCATATAGATCCTGTGCGAAGCGGTGTAATTATGTAAGCTGTCGTAAATAACAATCTGACTTTCAAATGAAGACGGGCTGCGGGATCCGGGATATCTTTCGATTATGAAATTATCCAGCTTGAGTTTAAATGGGACCTCCTTATATAAAGAGCCATAGGAAAGTATAATTTCTTTTCCCGCTACAACAACTCGTTCCGGGATTCCCTGATATCCTCCTTTCCCAAGCAGCACAGCCTCCCTGGAAAAGCTACCCTGCGTAACTTCAACTACCACAGCATCATATGTTTGTCCGTCGGCCGATGGTACCTGTCTGGCGGTAATTTTCCCGTTGGGAATAAAACTATTGAGCACAAGCACCTGACCTTTAAAACTATAGAGTTGCTGCGGCACGAAAACATGAGATTCGTCAGGTTTGAGAGTTCTGTATGAATCTCCGCCCATGTCCGACACGGTGACCGGAAAAGTGGCACTGAATTTCAGCGAATCACCTGCAGGAATTAAATTTACCGTAAGGTTATCAGCGGGTTCTGAATCAAATACCAGTCTGATATCGCCTGCAAATTTGATTTCTCCTGATCCGATCACAAGGCTTCTTCTTCCGGTAGAGTCGGCATATATTATTTCAGCTACCGGATCACCATTTGCAGCCGGTTCAATGGTTTCGTAAGCATTTGGAATAAATGCCAATGACCTGATACGGATTGCGGTTCCCTGATGATCTATTTCCCGGGTGAATTTGTTCCGACGGAAAAGACTGAATGAAACTTTGAATTCATGCTTTTTGTCGGCAATTACCTGAATATAAGTTTTATCCATCAGAATCCGGTTTGTTGAATTACCCTCCCTTACTGTAAGTGTTCCTTCTGATCCAAAGTATCGGGTAACAGCGGCTCCTGCCAAAATGACAATAAAAGACAAGTGAAAAAGAAAGACCGGGAATTTTTGCCGGGTGTATAATTTCCGCGTTATTATCCTGCCGGTGAGGTTAATGACTCCCAGAAACAGAAGAATTTCAAACCAGTGTGCATTATATACCAGTGCGCGCGCGGATATACTTCCAAAATCATTTTCGATGAAGGTAGCCAGTCCGATAGAAACGGCAAATACAGCCAGAATAACAGCCATGAGCCGGGCCGAGAATAGAAAGCCGGCAATCTTGTTCATTGCAGAGAATTAAAAGTAAAACACCGAAATATCAGGATGTTAAAATACTATTTTTCTTTTAGCTTATCTGCAAAGACTTTCCTGAATTTTTCAAGTTTTGGTGTTATCACCATACGGCAATAAGGCTGGGATATATTGTTGGCGTAATATTCCTGGTGGTAATCCTCAGCAACATAAAAGTTTTCAAAAGGAACGATCTGTGTTACAATGGGATTTTCCCAAATACCGGCATCAGTTAGCTTGTTCTTCATGTCTTCGGCATACTTCCGCTGTTCTTCGTTATGGTAAAAGACAGCCGACCGGTATTGTGTGCCTACATCGGCACCCTGACGGTTCAGAGTTGTAGGATCGTGGGTATCCCAGAATACTTCAAGAATCTCATTGAGTGTGATTTCTCCCGGATCATAGCTAACCTGGACAACCTCGGCGTGGCCGGTATTGCCCGTGCAAACTTCTTTGTAACTCGGATTTTTCACATGGCCTCCGGAATAACCCGATTCAACTTTATAAACTCCTTTAAGCTGTTCATAAATTGCTTCCACACACCAGAAGCAGCCTGCCCCCAATGTAATGGTGTCAAGGTTTGCCGGTTTTGCCTTTAATTCGTTAGCCATAGGTTTTATATCAGTTTGAGCACAGGACGTTACCTGTATTAAGACCATAAATATAACTGCTATTGCGGGTATTCTATTCATGATTTGTTAATTGAAATAACCCTGACAGGATTATTTTGCAAATTTTGTGCCATCGGGAAAACAACCGGATTGTGTAAAAGTTTAGTCGGGAAGGTTCTGTGCAGTACTCATTTCATCTTCGAAGAAAAGCGGAGGCATAAACTTGCTTACAGATGCGGTAAACGATGGGCTGACCACTATGGTATAGCAGGCCATAAATTGCCATTTCTGGCTGGTTTTGTTGAAATAAAAAGAAGAATTCTTGGCGTTGGATTTAAAAGGAATAATAAAGGAATAGCCAAACTTAATATCATCAACTGAATGGCACAGTTTATTTTTCTGAAGGTAGGTAGCCAACATTTTATCGGCATGAATAATTGCTTCGCCCTTCTTCACATTTTCCATGGATGAAGTCGGAATGAACTCATCTATAACGATAATCTGATCGTGCCATTTGAAAACGCCGCAGGGATTGATGGTGTCGAAGAATGCAATTACCGACTGGTCGGTGTATCGGCCAAGTTCCTTTTCACGCCCTTCTCTGTCGAGCAGATCCGACATTGCCGATGTAAGTTGCATGGCTTTTTTCTTGAAATATTCACCGTTGAGTGGTGATCCCATTAGTCTGCCGTAATTGATACAATGATTGAGAAGATTCTCGGCATCCCTGATTCCCTGCATACTGTCGCTTGCAACCATGGGCAGGAATACTTTCTCAAAGTTTTTGGCATTTTCGGTGAGTACTACCAGGTCATAGTCTGATTCTGCATCAAAAATAAGGGCCTCTGTTTGTGCCTGATAATTCTCCAGCAATTTAATCGTTTCAGCCAGGTCATTTTCCCTTGCATATTTTAAGGCCAGGGAAATCATTCTGAGTGCCTTCTGATAGGCAGGCACGGTTGCCGGGGCAATCCAGGTCCCGTATTCTTTCCGCAGGTTATTTCCCTTTTTGAATAACATTTGGTAATGCATGCGCTGTTGCTTTATCAGGGCATATACCTGATCCTGGTAATCATAATAAAATTTGACTGATGCCATATCCTTGCGGAATTCAGACTTTTCAATCAGGGTCTCAACCAGCTTTTTGGCCATGTCCAGGTTTTCATCCAGAATATATTCGCGGAGTTTTTTTACAAAAACCGTATGGTCGAGTTCCCGCTGGAAGTTGAGGTATTTAACGTCGCGCGACTGCTTCAGGCTATTGATCTGGTTCTGAAGGTAATTGATACGACGGTCGATGCTGTCGAAAAAAGCAACATGAGATACAGCCGGTTTAACCGTTTGCTGACCGGTCACATACATTCCCGGTATTCCGGCTAACAGCAGGAGAAACTGGATGCAGATTTTGGACCGGTAACGCATTGTAAAAGTGCTTTTTACCGGTATACGAGAGGAGTCGGATAAAGTTCAGAAGATTAGAGGTTCAGGGGTCCAGTGTTGACGAATACTGAATTAACTTACATGAATGCCGGCCTCCCCATCCTGAAATTCGTTATCCCTGCTGGCTCTTCCCCATCCTGCTCTTGAGAATATTAATGTCCTTCTTTAATCCTGCCACCGTGCGGATAAGTTCATCGGACGGGATCATGGGATCGGGAATTTCGGAACTGATATAATTCACGAATTTCCAGATCTCCTTGATTTCGGCGGCATGAACGTCGAAAGGCTCATAGATGGGGTTCAGTGAAAATAACCGCAGCTTGTGTTCCTTTTCGAGCAGGTTTTCCACTATTTTGAAAACGATACCCTCGTCGATGGTAAGCACAATATAGCCATGACCGGTAATGATTGTATTCCAGTCCTGCACAAATTCGCCCGTCACGTACGACCCGTCGGGAATGGGAAGCATGGAATCACCGTTGAGCTGAAAGGTACGGTATTTCTTTTGCTTTGACAGGAACGGCAACCTGAACACGGGCAGTTCCCTGATGAATTCGGGATCAGCAAATCCGTTGGCATAGCCGGCTTTGGCTTTTTCAGAGACCAGCTCAATATTTTCCTCGTCGTTACTGTTCACGGTTGTGGCCAGCACACGCAGATTGCCTCCTTTCAGGTACACGTCGCCGCCTCTTTCAAGTTGTGAGAACTGGCTTTCGGTAAGGGCGCGGAGATCAATCTTGAGAAGGGTATCAACGGCCACACCATAATACTTTGAAAAGGCAACAAGAGCTTGGATGGTGGGAAGGCTCACCTCGTTTTCGTATCCGCTGAGCGTAGAACGCTTCATATTAAGGGCAAATGCCACATCATCCTGTGTGCGGCCCTTTCGTTTGCGGAGGAGTTTGATGTTGCTTGAAAAATACATAGTGGTTGGTTTTATATTATGTGATATTCAGCGTCGTCATTGCGAGGCCAGTTCCCCTGGCCGAAGCAATCTGTCGGCACCAGCAATTGTTTACCACAAAGATCATTTGGTTATGTTCTTCCTGTGCAAGCAGATTGCTTCGCCCGCAGGAATCGGGCTCGCAATGACGATCCATTTTTAACACTTTTTTCTTGCAAATATAATACATCTTGATTATATTATCATCATAAATAATGATTATTTAATAATCATTTTGAGATTTTATCAACAATGGTAGCGGAAAATAGTTCGAGCCGGAATATCATTCACTTCGACCTCGACAGTTTTTTTGTGTCGGTGGAGCGGCTGATCAATAAAAAGCTGAACGGTAAGCCCGTGGTGATCGGAAGCCTGTCGGGCCGGGGTGTGGTATCGAGCTGCAGCTACGAGGCCCGGAAATACGGTGTGCACTCCGCCATGCCCATGAAAATGGTAAGACAGCTCTGTGCCGATGCCATTGTGGTGCGGGGCGACATGGACCTGTACAGCAAATATTCAAACATGGTAACCGACATTATTGCCGAGCGGGCGCCTGTGTATGAAAAATCGTCGATCGACGAACATTATATCGACCTTACCGGAATGGACCGGTTTTTTGGCAGTCTTAAATGGGCGCAGGAACTGCGCCGCGAGATAATGAAGCAAACGGGGCTTCCCATATCGTCGGGATTGTCGGTTAACAAAACCGTTTCGAAAATAGCCACCGGCGAAGCCAAGCCCAACGGGGAGAAAGAAGTGCCCGGGCAGCTGGTGAAATCTTTCCTGTATCCCCTGCCTATCAGCAAGATCCCTATGATAGGGGAAAAAACCTTTCACCTGCTTCGATCCATGGGCGTGGCCACTATCGGCACACTGGGTCAGATACCGCCGGAAATGATGGAAAAGGTGCTGGGCAGGAACGGGATTGAAATATGGAAGAAAGCCAACGGCATTGATACCACCCCGGTAATACCGTATTGGGAGCAGAAATCGATCAGCGCGGAACGCACGTTCGACACCGATACTACCGATCTGACACTTCTGAACAATACGCTGGTGGGAATGGTGGAAAAGATCGCATATGAACTGCGGAAGGACGAACGGCTCACATCGTGTGTAACGGTAAAAATCCGCTATTCGAACTTCGACACCCATACCCTGCAACAGCGCATTCCCTACACATCATTCGATCACAAGCTGTTAGTTCTGGCTAAATCGCTGTTTGAGCGACTCTACCAGCGGCGTATGCTGATCCGCCTGATAGGCGTCAAATTCAGTCACCTGGTGCAGGGAACCCCCCAGCTCAACCTTTTCGAGGATACCCCCGAAATGGTGCGACTTTATCAGGAGATCGACAGGATGAGAAAAAGGTATGGGAAGAATGCAGTGGTTAGAGCAACCTCAAACATCAAACCTCAAACATCAAACTAATATATATATGAACAAGCGATTATTCTTTTTAAATCACGGCGGATGGTTCGAAGAAGAACTGACCGGGAGATTGCTCCATGCACCGCAGGAAGAACTTGTACTCTGGGCCTATGCCATGATGGAACGGAAGAACTACCGGAATTATCTGATTACCGAAAATCCCAGGCCGCCGTCATTGCGAGCAATGCGACCGGAATATCAGATGACTGAAGCAGAATGATTGTGCATTGCGAAGCTAATATGTTCATGAGCAGCTTTTCAGCAAAACCCGTGGGTGCGAGTAATCTGCCCGAACAGGCAGAACATTGCCAGTGCTTCATAGGTATGTTCTTCCTGTGCTTACAGATTGCTTCGTCGGCAATGAATAATTTCAAAACGGAAGCATGGCCCGTAATGACTGTTTTGGATTTTCGGTAATCAGATAATTCCGGTAGTTCTTCCGTTCCATCATGGCATA
>Ga0105107_10002689_pt1 | contig 11747 bp, 8 predicted proteins | sample PPLLaktember2015_6_FD_79335 | JGI IMG/M metagenome (GOLD analysis project Ga0105107, IMG submission 79335) | Freshwater sediment microbial communities from Prairie Pothole Lake near Jamestown, North Dakota, USA - PPLs Lake P8 Core (1) Depth... | ecosystem: Environmental > Aquatic > Freshwater >... | reverse complement strand
GCTGTGGATCGGATCCACGATCGGCGCCGTCGTGCTCGCGTTCGAGATCCGCGAGACGCTCGGTCGGTGCTCGGCGACGACGTACGAGCAGTGCGAGGACGCGAGCGCGCGGCTGCGTCGGCTCACCCCGCCGACGGTGGCACTCGTCTTCGTCTCGGGCGCCGCGCTCGTGGGCACGCTCGTTCCGGCGATCGTCCTCGGCGTCCGCCGGAATCGCCGCGGTGATCTGGCGGCTGGCGGGCGTGCACGGCTGGCGTGGACGGGCGCGGGCCTGCGGCTGCGTTTCTAGCGAATCGTTCGCATCAGCCGGTCTTGCGCGCGACGAACTCTGCCAGCGAGTCGCGCAGATCCACGCCGCCGGCCTTGGCCTTGGTCACGATCGCGTCGAACGGTGCGTCGTCCGGCACGGCGCTCCACAGCCGCGTCGCGCCGGCGGGGCCCTGGACGATCGTGAGTGCGCCGAGCCGCTCGAGGCACGCGCGCACCGTCGCGGGATCGGTGCGGAGCTCGTCGGCGATCTCGTCCTCCGCCATCGCAGAGCCGACGAGCTGGAACAACAGGTCACGGATCATGGCCATGGGACCGACGATGGTGCACGAATCCCCGGCGGCTCGCCACGCGGGCCCACACCGGGGGAGACGCGTCTGCGCACGTTCCGGCGTCTCGCGAGTCATCTCGCGTCGAGCCAGCCGCCGGCGACGAGCGCGGCGAAGCCCGCGGCGGTCATGCGCAGTGGGTCGCGTCCTGGGGTAGCATGCGTCGATGAGCGCGTTCGCCCGAGTGACTGCTCGCATCGCCCTGGTCGGCACCGCACTGCTGCTCGCGACGTGGAGCACGCCCGCGCGCGCAGAACAGGTGGTCGTGCTCGACCAGACCTGGGTGCACACGCCCGATCTGCCCGACTCTCACTACCGGGTGCCTCCGATCGAGGGCACCCCGGCGGACTGGACGAGCCCGGTCGACTACTCGCAGGGCTCGGCGTGGGTGTACCTCGAGGTCCACAGCAAGCCGACGGACCAGGAGACGAAGTTCCAGGTCTGCTTCGAGGCGACGCCCACGTATGCCTGCACGGCCCAGTCGCCGACGTACACGGAGGTCGGCGTCTACGAGTGGGAAACGAGCTTCGCCGACTTCTGGTCGCCGCCGGGCGAATTCGTCGACTGGTCGCAGGGCACGAACGACATCGCGTGCATCCTCAAGGACACGATGAACGGCAAGCCGTCGGCCGACAACGTCGGTCCCGAGGTCGCCGCGTTGTACACGCCCACGGAAGTGCGGATGGTCGTGACGGTCGTCGAGCCGGGAAGCGTGTACGTGCCGCCGATCCCGATGGGCGAGACGACGGGCACCGACGGGGGCAGCGACGGCGAGGGCAGCACCGACGGCGACGCGGACACGACGGGCGCCGGCGAGAGCGATGCCGGAGACGAGGGGGATGCGACGCTCACCGGCACCGCCTCGACGTCCGCGACCGAGACGGGCAACGCCGACGAGGCGGGTGGATCGATCGGCAGCGGCGGATCGGACGAGAGCAGCAGCGGTGCGCAGGACGAGTCCGCGAGCGGCTGTGGCTGTACGACGTCGATCGGTGCCGACGCGCTCGGTTGGGTACTGCCGATGCTGGCGCTGGTGGGGCTGCGTCGCCGCCGGGCAGCGAGCTGATCCCGGTCACGCGCTCGGGCCGGGCAAGCGCAGCCGAATCGTCCCTCGCGCGCGCGCACCGTCGACGACGCGACCACGCTGCACGATGTGCAGCGATCCCTCGCGCGCGAGCTGCCACGCGACGTGCCGCACGAGATCCATCAGCGCTCGCCAGCCGGCCGGCGCCAGGGCTCGTGCGACTTCCGAGGGACAGCAGCTGCCGCCGCCGCGCTCGCGCAGGAGCCGGATGATCGCCGTGCGCACCTCGTCCTCGCAGGGGTTGGCCGGCCTGCCGTTCGCTCGCATCCGAACACCGGGGTAGCACGACCGCGCGGCGGCGCGAGCGTCTTCGATCCGCGCGGCCGATCGCCCGCGGCGGCTCGCCTCGAAGAAAGTGGTTGCGGAAATCCGCCGTCCGCGGCCGCCGGGGCGGTCGCGATGCGGGAGCGGCTGGTAAGCTCGCACGCTCATGTCGCAGTCGCGGCCGTCCGAGGAGGACCGTGGCGAGGGAGCCACGCCCCGCGCCGTCATCGACTCCTTCTCCGATCTCGACAGCCTCGATGGTGCGATCGGCGACTTCGCGCGCGAGCTGGGGCGCGCGCCGCAGGGATCGCACGGGCTCGACCCTGCGGGCGGGCCGGTCGACGACGCGCGGGAGCCCACGCGGATCGGGCGATACACGGTGCTGCGTCGCATCGGCCGCGGCGGCATGGGCGTGGTCTATGCCGCGTACGACGACGATCTCGATCGCCGCGTCGCGATCAAGCTCGTGCGTCACGCCCTGATCGGGCCCGAGTCGTCGGCGCGACTGCGCCGCGAAGCCCAGGCCCTCGCCCGACTCTCGCACCCGAACGTGATCGGCGTGCACGAGGTGGGCGAGCACGTCGTCGACGACGTGGTGCTCGTGTTCGTCGCGATGGAGTTCGTGCGCGGCCAGACGCTGCGCGAGTGGTGGAAGGCGCCCGAACGATCGCCGCGCGCCGTTCTCGAGGCGCTGCTGCAAGCCGGTCGCGGGCTCGCGGCCGTCCACGAGGCCGGCATGGTCCACCGCGACGTGAAGCCGGAGAACGTCATGATCGGCGCGGACGGACGCGTCCGGCTCATGGACTTCGGGCTCGCGCGCAGCGAGATGCACGAGCGGCTGCCGAGCCTCGACGGCACGGGTGCCCCGCCGTCGAACGACGTGCTGACGCGGTCGGGCGCGCTCGTGGGCACGCCGGCCTACATGGCGCCGGAGCAGTTCGAGGGCGGTGGCGTGGGTCCGCGTGCCGATCAGTTCGCGTTCTGCGTGATGGCCTGGGAGGCGCTGCACGGCGAGCGTCCGTTCGCCGGCAGCAATGTCGAGCAGCTCGTCGCTTCGGTCGTGGCCGGTCGCCGGCGCGAGCCGCCGAGGAGTCGCGGCGTCGCCCGTCACATCCGCCGCGCGCTCGATCGAGGGCTCGCGGTCGACCCGAACGATCGCTGGCCCGACATGAACGCGCTGCTCGCCGCGCTCGCCCGTGATCCGCGGAAGCGCTGGCGGGCGCTCGGCGTCGCGTCGGTCGCGACCGCCGCGACGGCGCTCGCGATCGTGCGTGGACCGGCCGGCATCGACTGCCGCGATCGCGATGCCCGGCTCCCCGTGTGGAACGATGCCGCCCGCGGCGACGTCCGTGCCGCGTTGCTCGCCACGGGCCTGCCCTACGCCGAGGCGACGGCGCTGCGCGTCGACGGCGATCTCGAGGCGTACGCGGAGGCTTGGATGGCCGTGCAGGTGCAGGCCTGCGAGGGCACGGGTGCACACGCGAGCGACGAGCTCCGCACCGCCGGGGCGTTGTGTCTCGAGCATCGCCGCCAGGCGCTCGCCGCCGTCGTCGACGTGCTGTCGCGGGCCGACGTCACCATCGCCGAGAAGGCGGTGCAGGCCGTCGCCGCACTGCCGTCGGTCGAGCCGTGCACCGACGTCGAGTACCTGGCGGCGCGGGTGCGTCCGCCCGACGATCCCTCGGTCGCCGCGCGCGTCGAGGCGTTGCGCGAGCAGCTCAGCCGCGCGCGCGTGCTCGACGACGCGGGGGCGTACGCCGAGGGATTCGCGCTCGCCGAGTCCGTGCTCGCCGAGGCGCGCGAGCTCGGCTACGGACCGCTCTTCGCCGAGGCGCTCGTGCAGGTCGGTCGACTCGCCGATGCGCTGTCGCGCTGGGACCTGGCCGAGTCGAGCCTGCGGGAGGCCCACGCAGAGGCGGTGGCGCATGGCCACGACGAGGCCGCGGCGGACGCGGCGATCCGTCTGGTCTTCGTCGTCGGCCACCAGCTCGCGCGCCACGACGCCGGGCTCGAGTGGGGATACTTCGCGGCCGCGCTGGTGCGTCGGCTCGGGGCATCGGCAGAGCGCGAGGCCGGCCTGGCGGTGAACCTCGGCGCGGTCCACCAGGTGCGCGGCGAGTACGACGAGGCGCTCGCCCACTTCCGGCGCGGCCTGGAGATCCGCGAGGCCACGCTGGGGCCCGACGATCCCGCGGTCGCCCGCACGCTCGACAGCCTCGGCGCGGTGCATCGCATGCGCGGCGAGTACGACGAGTCTATCGCGCAGTATGGCCGCGCGCTCGAGCTGCGCGAGCGGACGCTCGGTCCGGCGCATCCGGGGATCGGCAGCACGCTCGCCGGCCTCGCGGCGGCGTACTTCCAGCGCGGGAACTACGACGAGGCCATCGCGAGCGGGGAGCGGGCGCTGCGGATCCTCGAGGATGCGCTCGGGCCCGATCACGCCCGCATCGGGTCGCTCGTCAGCAACCTCGGCGTGTTCCACGAGCGTGGCGGAGACCTCGACCGGGCGCTCGTGCTGCAGCAACGCGGTCTGGCGATCGCCGAGGCGACCGTGGGCCGCGAGCACCCGAGCACGGCCATCTCGCTCGAGAACATCGCCAACATCCATCACGCCCGCGGTCGCGAGGACGAGGCGCTGCCGCTGTATCTGCGGGCACTCGCGATCCGCGAGGCCGCGCTGGGACCCGAGCACCCGCACGTCGCCGTCTCGCTGACGAACATCGGCCACGTCCACCTCGCGCTCGGCGACTACGGACGCGCGCACGAGTTCTTCGCACGCGCGCTGCCCATCCAGGAGAAGGCGCTGGGCCGTGACAGCCCGGACTACGCCGATGCGCTCGAGAACCTCGGCCTCGTCCACTCGCTGCAGCAGCGGCGGGCAGAGGCACGCGATCACCACCGCCGCGCGCTGGGGATCCGCGAGCGCGCGCTGGGGCCCGATCACCGCCTGGTGGCGAATTCGCTCATGAACCTCGGCAACCTCGCGGAGGACGAGGGCGATCTCGACGCGGCGCTCGCCGATCACGAGCGAGCCCTCGCGATCGTCGAGCGGGCGCTCGGGCCCGATCACCTGCGCGTCGCGCTGGCGCTCTACAACATCGCGCAGACGCGCCTGCTGCGACGCGAGCCTGCCCTCGCCGTGGCGGCGCTGGAGCGCGCCGCTGCGATCCAGGAACACGGCGACGGGCCGCCGACGGACACGGCCGACACCCACTTCCTGCTCGCGAAGGCCCTCGTCGCGGCGCGTCGCGATCGCAGCCGAGCGATCGAGCTCGCGGAGCGGGCCCGCGAGGCCTACCGCGCGCCCGCCCACACGCAGACCGTGTTCGCCGAGGTGGAGGCGTTCCTGCGGACGATGAGCTCGACGGGCCGCTGAGCCGCGCGACAGACCCTCGGCGTCACCGACTCGCGTACAGCTCGGATCCCGGGAAGCTGGGCTCGCGCGCGCTCGGCATCACCAGCGTCATGATCAGATAGAGCAGGATGCCCTTGCCGAACAACAGCGCCAGGGCCACGAACGCGAGCCGAAACCAGACGGGGTCGGTCTGGAAGCGCGCCGCGAGGCCGGCACAGACGCCGAAGACGACACGGTTGGCGCGGGGGCGAACGAGCGATTGGTTCACGAACGAGTGCAAGCGTCCGGCGGGCCGGCGCATTCCCGCCAGCACCGGCGCCGCAGCACCCCTGCGATCCGGGCCACACCGCGGTCAGAAGCGCCCGCTCAGCGTGAGGCCGGCGATCCGGCTGCCGAGCATCGGCGCGACCGCGATCTCGAGGCCTTCGCGGCGCTCGCGATGGCCGCGCAGGATGCCGTGACCGAGGCCGAGCAGCGCGGCCCCGGTGACGCCGAGCGCCGCGCCGCTCCACCAGCCGACCTCGCGCGACGCGATCGCGGCGGTCGGCGTCCGGGCGATCCACTGCCCGCCGATGCCGAGCCCGAGCCCGACGAGGCCGGCTCCGAGCACACCCCCGCCGACGGCGGCCAGGATCACGCCGTTGCGTCGCGAGCGGCCGAGGCCGCGTTGCTCGTGGGCGAGCCGACGACCGTGTGCATGCATGCTGCCGCCGAGGAAACCCGCGGCGCCCACGAGCACGGGCGCACCGATCGGGTTGAAGAGGGTGCCGACGTAGCAGCTCTCGATGCAGACGCCCGCGTCCTCCTTGCCGGACTGGATGTCGCGAGCGAGCGCCGGATCGTTCGCAGTGCCGACCATCTTCAGACCGATCCACGCGACGCCGAACGCTCCGGCCGTGACTCCGAGGCCGATGCTGCGGCGTCGCAGCGGCACGACGCGACGCACCCGATCGGCCGACGGCGACGCGACCGGTGCAGACGAGGGAGGCAGCGCGGGTTCGCCCGCGAGCGCGAGGACGACGAGGGAGCCGAGGACCATCTTGCCCCGGTAGTGCGAGCGGCCGGGCGGACGATCGCGGTCGATCCCGCGTTCTCTCCCGTTTCTCGCGGCGTTCTGCATGGATCCGTTCGGTCGCTCCGCAGACGCGCGTCGGTCAGGCGAGACCGGCCTGCGGCTCGCGGAGGCCCGCGCCGATCGGACGCGACGCCTTCGCATGCGGCACGGTCAGCGTGCGGCTGGCGGGGCGCAGCGCCCACGAGGCCGCGAGCAGGGCGAGCAGCACGAGCGGCGGGACCAGCTTGTCGAACGGATCGCCGACGGCCGCGTGCGAGACGAACGCTCCGCTGAGATCGAAGACCATGCCCGCGTACGCCCACTCCTTGAGTCGGGGCAGACCCGGCACGAGGATCGCGGCGACACCCAGCAGCTTCCAGGTGCCGAGCAGCGTGGCGAAGTAGGCGGGGTAGCCCAGGTGCGCGAGCCCGGCGACGACGTCCGGCGAGCCGATCAGGTCGAGCACGCCGCCGAATGCGAACGCGAGGGCGAGCAGGGCGGTGGTGGTCCAGTACGCGAGGGTGCGGGTCTTCATGGTGGCGTCTCCCGTGGGGATGCCTCACTCTGGACGCGTCCTCGACTTGAAACAATGCATCGACAACGGCCAGCATCTGCCAGGAAATGATCCAAATGACCGATCCCGTCGAGACCAGCGAGCTCGTGGCGTTCACCCGCACCGTCGAGGCGAAGTCGCTGTCGCGGGCGGCGGCCGAGCTCGGCGTGCCGCGGGCCACGGTGAGTCGCCGACTCATGCGGCTCGAGGAGCGGCTCGGGACCCGGCTGCTGCGCCGCACGACGCGGAGCCTCGCGCTCACCCCGACCGGCGAGACGTTCTATCGCCACGCTCGCATCGTCCTCGACGCGGTGAAGAACGCCGAGGCGAGCGTGCAGCGCACGGGCGACGCGATCGCGGGCGACCTGCGCGTGTCGGTGCCGCCGATGCTCGACGAGGGCTTCTTCGCGATGCTCACCGCCTTCGCGAAGGCCCACCCGGGCGTGCGCTTGCAGGTGCACTTCTCGAGCCGCCATGTCGACCTGCGCCGCGACGGCTACGACGTCGCCCTGCGGGCCGGCACGGTCATCGAGCCCGGGCTCGTCGCACGCACGCTCGCACGCACGAAGGTGATCGCGGCGGCCTCGCCCGAGTATCTCGCCGCCCACGGAACACCGCGTCGGCGCAAGGATCTCGCCGGGCATCGCTGCCTGATGGGCTTCGCCCGCGGCGAGCTGCCGCAGACGCACTGGCCGATCGGCGGCGGGCAGGTCCACGTCGAGGGCGTGTTCTTCACGAACGAGGTCCGCCTGCTCGCCGAGGCCGCGCTGCGCGGCCTCGGCATCGCGATCCTGCCCCGCATGCTCATCGAAGCCGACCTCGCCCGCGGCGCCCTCGTCCAGGTGCTGCCCGGCGTGCTCGAGGACGACAGCCGCATCGCGATCGTCTATCCGGAGCGCGAGCTCGTGCCGCCGCAGGTGCGCGCATTCGTCGACGCCGTGATCGCCTGGGCACCGAACCTGCCGAGTCTGTCGCGCGTGACGAGCAAGCGCGCGACCGCGAAGCGGGGACGACGCCGCTCGAAGGCGTGAACGTCGGCGTCAACCGGAGTCCGGGCAGCGCTCGAACGCGTCGAGCATCGCGCGCAGCTGCATGCCGCCGTGCAGGACTGCGCCCGTCAGGTGACCTGCAGGCATCCAGCGCAGCTCCGAGCCGCGCCAGTGGTGGTGCAGCGCCTCCACATCGGCCAGGCGGATGAAGCGATCGTGGCGGGACGCGACCAGGATCGCGGCCTCGGGGGCGCGCGGCGGCGGGAAGCGGCAGGCATCGATGGGCTCGAGGCAGCGGGCGAAATGTCGCCGCGCGAGCTCGCGATCGCCGAACGACTGGGCGAGTCGATCCCAGTCGAACCGGCGGCTCAATGCGTCCTCCGTGAAGATCGCTGCCGCCGCGGCCCCACAGGCACGCGGAATCGCGGCGACCGGGCGCGTCGTCAGTGCGGCCGCGAACGCAGCCATCATGCCGCCCTGGCTGTAGCCGGTCACTCCGACACGATGCCCACGCTCGCCGAGCCACCCGAGCAGCGCGTGGGCCTCGTCGACGGTGGCGGTGTTCATGGCGAACTGCTCGGTCACCGTGCGCAGCAACGCGAGCAGCTGGCCCGCGGGTCGGCGGCGGCCGTAGAACGGATTCTCGAGCAGGAGCGCACCGATTCCCTCGCGCACGAGCGCCGCGGCCAGCCGGCGTCGCAACGAGAAGCCCTCCTCGCCGGTCGCAGCGAGCAGCACGCAGGTCCGCGGACGCGCGCGCTCGACCACGGGTCGCCACCACTCGACGAACGCGGTCGCGCTCTCGACCGGGAGGATCGCGCGCGCCGGCGAGTCGAAGCGACCACGCCGAACGATCGCCGCCCCCCGGGAATCGCGACGCTCCGGCTCGTCCCACGAGAGCTCGATCGCTGGCGCCGCCCGGGGCGCGTAGCCATGCACGCGCTCGACCAGCGCATCGAGCCGATCGAGATCGCCGAAGCCGTCGGCGAACAGCCGCGCCCTCGCGAACATGCCGCTGGCGACATGGTCCGTCAGCCCATGCAGCAGGCCCGCCACGCGCCCGCGGACGCTCACGCGGACTCACCGCTGGGTGGTGAGCTGACGAGCTCGTGGGACGTGGCGATCTGCGACAGGGACGTCACGGCGTCGTCGCTGTCGCAGTCGGTCGCGCTCGCGGCGACCGCGGGACCGCGGACCGGATTCGCAGCCTCCGAGATGCGCTCGCCGACGGCGACGAGCCCGGGACTGCCCGTCGTTCGCAACCAGCGGCGGGCCTCGATCACGTGCAGATGCAGCGCCGCATGGTCGTCACGCAAGAGCGCGATGCGAGCGCGGGCTTCGTGGGCCAGGCCAGCTGCCATCGCACTGCCACGGCCCTCGGCCTCGGTGCACGCGAGCTCCGCGAGGCGATCGGCTTCGTCGAGCTCACCTCGAGCGGCATGGGCCAGCGCGAGTGCTCGCAGCGCCCGCAGGCGCACCGATTGTTGGTGCGTTCGCGGTGTGCTCGCACCGTCTCTGGCCCGAGCCGCCCACGTCCATGCTCGCTCCGCGTCTCCGAGATCCAGCGCCGCGTCGGCGAGGCCGGCCCACACCCACAGGCGCGTGAGCATCTCGTCGGGATGCAGGACGGCCAGCGCCGACTCGTACTCGACGACGGCAGCCGCCGCATCGCCGCGTGCGCGATGCAGGTCGCCCCGCGTCATCGCCAGCCGTGCGCGATAGTCGAAGCCCTGGGCCACGAGCTGCTCCAGCGCATCGACCATGCGCTTGAGGTTCGTGACGTCGAGCGCTGCGCCGTAGGGAGGGTGGCCGAACAGCACGACCTGGACGTCGGTGGACCAGGACGCGAGCTGGAGCGTCGTCGACTCGAGTCCGACCTCGATTTCGTGGGCTCTGCGCTCGTAGCCGCGGAAGCGGAGCGCGCTCGCCTCGGTGGTGCTGGCGACGAGATCGTAGTACCGCAGCCGCAGGCGCCGAATCGCCGCCAGGTTCTCGTCGAGCGCCGGATCCAGATCGGTGACCTGGACCTGACCGATCAACGCGCGGACACCCGCTTCCGCGAAGCGCCGCTCGAACTCGCCCATCGGCGTGAGGCGATCGTGCTCGATGATGTGCAACACGCGCTCGAGCTTCTGCTTCGCATCACCGAGCCGACCCATCAGCAGATCGGGAAACGCGGTGAGACCGTGGTGCGTCGCGTACAGCACACGCTTGCGGAACACGGCGAGCGGCTCGACGGTCGCGATCAACCGCTGCAGTCCGGCGAGGCTGTGATTCGCGTACTCGAGGCCGGCCGCGTAGCCGACGGTGACGGCGAACGTCGCTATCGCATCGAGGGGCCACGGCCCGCGCCGACTCGGCCGCGCCACGAGCCAGCGCAGGCATGCCCAGACGATGCCGAGCACGAGACCGAGATGGCGACCGACCACGGCGGCGATGCGCTCGGCGGCCGCGATGCCTGCATGACGCCGGTAGGCCTCGACGGCGCCGTACATGTGGCGCAGACCCGCCGCGCGGTCCGAGACCCAGCCGGCGGAGACCAGCATGAAGCGCAGCTCGAGACACTGCGCCGCGGGCCGACCGGCGCGCTCGAACTCGACGAGCGCCACCTCCAGGGGCGGGATGCAGTCGACCAGTGCTTGCGCGTGGAACAGACTGCGACCGGCGGCGGCGAGCAGCTGGGCGCCGCGCTCGGTCTCGCCGCCCGCATGCAGGTGCCAGCCGACCGCCGCGTCGTCCCGCGGCGACTCGCCGGCGCGGGCGAGCCACGATCCGATCCGCCGGTGCAACTCGCGACGACGCTCCTCGGCGATCCCGCGCAACACCGCCTCGCGCAGCCCGTCGTGGCGAAAGCGATGTCGTTCGCCGGTCGTCATCGCGATCGAACGCGCGACCAGTCGGTCGAGTGCGGCGAACGTGCGTGGCTCGTCGAGCTCGGCGAGCTCCACCATGCTCGCCAGATCGGCCTCGACGCCGAGCACCGCGAGCACTTCCGCGACGTGCTGGGCATCGGCGTCGAGCCCGGCGACTCGTGCATCCATCGCGCGATGCAGCTCCGGCGGCACATCGAGCGTCGTGTACTCGCCGGGGAGCAGCCACATGCCGTCGGTGAACCGGATGGTCCCGCCTTCGACCATCGTGCGCACGAGCTCCAGACAGTGCAGCGGAGATCCCGAGCTGCGTTCGTGCAGCCATGACGCGAGCCGACGCCCGTGGGGCGCAGCGCCGAAGAGCGAGCCCACCAGGGCCTCGACTTCGTCGGCGCCCAGGCCCTGCAGACGCAGTCGCACGTCGGCGTTGCCGAGCGAAGCCACGGCCTGCGGCGCACGGATGGGCTCGCCGACTCGCACGGTGACCACGACCAGCAACGCGCGCTCTCGCAGCTCGCGCGCGAGTGCGGCGAGAACCGCGGCGGACGCCTCGTCGCAGCGCTGCATGTCGTCGACGCAGAGGGCGAGCCCGCGCGTGTCCGCCAGCGCGACGAACCACTGCACGAGCGCGTTCAGGATCCGCAACCGCTCCTCGGCGGGCTCGACCACCGCGGACGGCAACGCGACGACTCCCAGCTGCGGCGCGATCGCCGGGAACACACGCGCGAGCACCGAGGTGTGCGTGCGGTCGAGCCTGCGCACGCGTTCGGGTGCTGCCACCACGGCGGCGGCCACCAGCTGTTGGACGACACCGTATGCACCGCCTTGGCTGCGATCGCCGCGGGCTTCGAGCACGGTCAGACCCGCGATCTGGGCCTCGAGGGCGAGCTCGTGCAACAGCCGCGACTTGCCGGTGCCGCTGGTCGCCTCGATGGCGACGCAGCGTCCGCGGCGATCGAGGGTATCGGCGATGCATGCCTGC
>Ga0105107_10002687_pt1 | contig 11749 bp, 11 predicted proteins | sample PPLLaktember2015_6_FD_79335 | JGI IMG/M metagenome (GOLD analysis project Ga0105107, IMG submission 79335) | Freshwater sediment microbial communities from Prairie Pothole Lake near Jamestown, North Dakota, USA - PPLs Lake P8 Core (1) Depth... | ecosystem: Environmental > Aquatic > Freshwater >... | reverse complement strand
GCGCCCCCGCCACCGGCTCGCGGATGGCTCGCTGCACGTCGGGATCGCTCGTCAGCAGAGTGACGAGAGGCATGGATCTTCGGAAAAGGTATACCCAGAAACGAAAGTGATACTACGCGCCCGACGGCGCTCTGGGAAGTTCACCTAATCGCGATCCCCCAAACGAACGAGGGACTCCCTCATGAAGACCGTGAGCCGTGCTCTCTTGGTACTGCTCCTTTCCGTCCACCTAGCCGCCTGCGGCACGAACGTCATGGGCCCCGTCGGCAGCCCGGACCCGGGCCAAGGTAGCCCTGATCCAGGCCAAGGTAGCCCTGATCCAGGCCAGGGTAGCCCCGATCCGGGCCAGGGTAGCCCCGATCCGGGCCAAGGTAGCCCCGATCCGGGCCAGGGTAGCCCCGATCCAGGCCAGGGTAGCCCTGATCCAGGCCAGGGTAGCCCTGATCCAGGCCAAGGTAGTCCTGACCCGGGTCAGTAAGCGGTCCGCTGCCTGAGTCCTAAGCGGTCAGCCGGCGACCGCGACAGCGGCCACCTGCTGCCGCATCGCTCGGAGTCCCTCGCGGACTTCGAGCGGTGCGGCCGGCACGGTTCGACTGCCGGGCTCGGGTCGAGCCGGCGCATCTAGCCTGCGCAGGGCGCCCTCGGCCTCGAAAAGGATGCGGTTGTAGCTGTGCCGTTCGGAGAATTGGACGGCCATCTTCAGCCAATGCCGGGCGCTGTCGGCATCTCCCAGAGATTCGTGGCTGAGACCTCTCGTATAGAGTGCCTCCGCCGTCGCGGAGCTGGTACCTGCCGCCCAGCCGAGCGCATCCGAGGCGCGAGCGAAGTGCGCGAACCGTTCCCTGTCTCCGCGTACGGCATGGATGTGCGCCAGGGATTCCTGAGCGTAGACCATGTAATAGTGCTCGTCCGTGGACAGTGCCACGTAGGTCCAAGCATCCTCGGCCGCATCGTGGTCGCCGAAGTCCATCAGCGCCCCCGCCAGGCTCGCCACGCAACGGGTGCGACCCACGTCGCTCTCGTACATCGAAATCGCGAGCCAGCCGTGGTTCAGTCCCTCGGTCAAGTTGCCCGCCACCTGCTCCAAGCCGAGAAGACCGTGGTGCACAAGCGCGATCGTTTCCCTGTCTCGTGAGGCTTCCGCTTCCTCGAGAGCCTCATGGAATCGAGCCCGAGCAGCCGGAAGATTGCCCAGCTCCTTCTTCACGCCGCCCAGTCCGACCAATGCCCGTGCAGCCGCGTCCGGGAGATTCGCCGCCTCGGCGATTTCTTTCGTCAGCTCGAACCACCGCTCGGCCTCGCCCCAATCCGCGCGGCGACGCGTGAGACGGCCGGCGAGCCGCGCCGCGTCCACGGCTGATCTCGGCGCCCCGACCGCGGCCGAGATGTCGAACGCGCACCGATAGATCTCGAGGGCCCCGCACACGTGCCCCTGAGCCTCCACCAAATCGCCGAGCTCCACCAGCGTCTTGGCGAGGTCTTCCAGGCGGCCGCTCTCCAGCGCCGACAAGGTCTGCTCCCAGAGGACCGCCTCGGGCGCGGCGGCGATCGCGTCGGCGATCTCGGCACGCGCGCGGCGAACTTGTCCGGCGGTCCTCTCCGCTGGCGCGGCGAGGTCGTCTTCCAGATGCATGCGGACGAGGCGCGCGACGACGAAGCGCTGCGCAATGCGGCGGCTCTCTTCCTCGTTCGACTCGCGACCCTCGAGGTCCGCCAGAATGTCCCATCCGGCGAAGCGGGCCGAGCTCATCCCGTCCGAGGAGCTGTAGGAAGCCGCATCCAAGTCGCGATGCAGCACCACCGAAGCACACTCACCGGCCAGGTACATGATCCGGTCACGAACGTCGCCGGGAATCATGGGACGCGGAACGACCGCATCGGCGACGACGAACCAAGCCCGGGTTCCGTCGCTCCCGAGCGCCACGGCGAAGGTCGCCGGAACGGCGGCTGCCGGCTCCGCGGGGCGGTCCCGTGCTCCAGGCACTCCGAGCTGCCAGGCCTCGGACAGCGGCTCGTAGGCGAACGCCCGCCGGGGGCGCGCGCTGAGCTGATCGACCACCACGTAGGGATGGATCAGTCGGCTGCCGAGCTCATCCACCCAGACGGCTGCGGCCCGGTCGGCACCGGTCAGCTCGGCGATCTCGGAAAGGCTCCGGAAAACGTCATGCTTACGGCGGTCGGCCGCATGGAAGGCCTGGGATAGCCGTAGCCGAGCGGAGCGACGGTCGCGGTATTCCTGCAGCCTGAGCACGTCGGCTACGGGCATGACGGATCCTATTGAACGCCAGTACGTCGGGGGGGGGGCAATCCGAAGTTAAGGCCCACCCGAGGCATCGCACAACGCTGCTCGTACGTCCCCGAAAAGCGCGCCTAGCCCCCGGGGCTCAACTCCTTGCGGTGCTTGAGCTCCGGGAACTCGTAGACGATCACGCCCTCCTCGGAGATGACGGATCGGACCCGGAAATCGTCGTCCATGGAGGTGAGGATCTTCTCGGCCGCCGGGATGGCGAGGTTGAGGTCCGTCGCCACTTCGGTGACGGTCAACGTCCCGCCCTTGGCCGCCGCCAGCTTCAAGACCTTTCGCTGGATGCGGTTCACGATCGCTTTGCGCCGATCCTGCTGCCCGGTCCATCCCCAGTAGAACGCCAGCGACCCCGCCGCACCGAACACCGACCCGATCGCGACCGCGACCATCTCGAACTCCACGAACCCCACCAGGATCATGATGCTCGCGAGGAGCACCATGAGCGTTCCCAGAATGCGTCGCTTCATCCCGCCGCCCGGCAACCGCTCATCGGGCTCTTCGCCGACGAGTCGGCGCTCGGCTTCCGACATCGCCACGAGCGCGCGGGACGAGTTCTCCCACCCCCAACCGCACCGGGGGCAGACGAGGTGCTTCCGGCGCGCGAGCCAATAGACGAGTCCACCGAACCCGTACGTGAAGACCGTGACGCCGACGAGGAGGGCCAAGTGCCCCCCGCGGCGGAAGTAGGGAACCCCTTCACCCTGATACGAGCAGCGCGGACAGCGCCTCACTCCGCTCGGAGCGGCGAGCGCCATGCCCACAGGGGTCGCTGCCCCACAGGTGGGACAGCGAAGCGAACCGGGCTGGAGCAGCTCACCGCACGTGGCGCAGCGCATGAGTTCCCTACGCAGCCACGGTCTGGAAGGTTCGCGGTGGGAGCCTCACGAAACCCTCACGATGCGGAGCCGCAGGGCCGCGTGGACAGGGCTCGCGCCGCCGGCGTCACCCCCCAGGCGAATCGCCAGCGTGATGCCGGAGCCCGGGCTCACGAGGTAGTACGCGGCCGAGGAGGACCAAAGTGCGGCGGAGGAGCTCGCTCCCGACGGACCGATCGCGGTGGGCGCGAGAGGGAAAGGTGCGAGGAAGCCCTTCAGGTCGATGTCCGGATACTGGAGCGGGTCGGGCGGGGATGTGGGTTGATCGAGATAGATCGCGGCCCACCAGTTGGCGAGCAGATCGGGCCAATCGATCCCCGTGACCGCCTCCACGTTCGCCACGCCCGTGAGATTCGTCTGCGTGAGGCGCTCGAGCACATCGCCCTCGAGCTGGTCCTCGATGTAGAGAAGGTTCAAGAAGCCTGCCCCGCGCTCCGGCAGCGAGCCCTGTCCGGTGGTCACGATCACGCTCACGGTGTCGGGACGCTGCAGATATTGGCGCGAGCGTGCTCGTGTACCGCTCCTGAACATGACCTGGCTGGCCGAGTCACCGAGCGCAACGTAGTCGCGACGAACCATCTCCTCGGCCATCTGCGCGAGAGCCTCGGAAAGCCAGAGGGCCTCCTGGGTGTCGGCGCTCCGCACCAGGATGCGCTCGTTGAAGTGCACCATGTGCTGGAACTCGTGCGCGAGGATCGCCGGCACGACGTTGGCCACCGACGTCTGGCTGCGGGGCTGCCCGTAGACGCCGTTCGGATCCGGCACGATCGCGTAGAAGATCTCGCCGGCGTTGCTGCCGTTGTTGGAAGGCAGGAGGTCGACGCCGAAAAAGAAGCCGCCGATGAACGACGAGGAGCCGGCCGGGGTGAGACGGTTCACGGCCGGGGTGAAGAGGATGACGATGCGGCCGTTGGCATCCAGATCCGACGCGGAGCCGAACGTGGCCGTCACCCTCGGGTGGATCACCTGGTCGAACCGCGCGGCCAGTGCGTTGAGCTCCGCGGTCGTGAAACCGCCTGCCGGCGCGAGCGTGTCGACGAAGATTGCCGCTTGGCTGCCGATCGAGCGGGCGACGGCGCCGACGCGGTCGAAGCCCCCCTGCGCGTTGAGCACGTTGAACGAGCGTGCTTCGCCGAGCGCCGGCACGGCCGCCGGCGAGACGGCGGCCGGTCCAGGGCGCCGTTCGGAGGGTATTCGCTCGCGAACCGCGACGCCCTCGAGGGCGCGCACGTGCTCGTCCCATGCCGCCTGGCGGTCGTGCGGCTCGAGAATCAGCGGCGCGGTTCTCGGAGCCGGAGACACGGCTACGGGGAGCTGCCCGCCGGCCGAGCTCAACGCGGTGAGCGAGAAGGGATGGCGAGCGGCACCTACGGTGCTCGCCGAGTACACGAGCGCGAGGTACGAGACGCCCGAGCCGCCCGACAGGAGATGGCACTCGAGCCCTTCGTCGTCCGCCACGTCGAGGACCTGGCCCACCTGGAGCGTCGTCGGCACGCCGCCGCCGGTCACGGTGAAGGCGAGCGTGTCCTCGGATGCGACGGAGCCGAGCTGCACGTGCACGTCCACGATGCGCGCCGGTAGACAGCGAGGAACCAACACGCGAAGACTCGACCCGTTCGCCGAGACCACCTGCCCTCGGATTCCCGAGAAGAGCACCACGTCCTGGAGCGGCACGGGGCTGAAGTTCGCTCCCGTGAGCGTGATCGTGTCCCCGCCCGCCCCGGACGTCGGCGTGATGGACGCGAGCGTCGGCTGATCGACGCCGAACACTCTGAACTGGGCGGTGGACTGCTGATCGGAGATGCGCGCGCGCACGCCCACCTCTCCGGGGCTCGGCCCGAGCCGCACCCGCACCTCCGCCGACCCCGTCGAATCCGTCGTGACCGTGGTCGCGCCGACGAAGGTGGCTCCGCCGGACGTGACGTCCCAGAGGATCGTAGCCCCTCGCCTGGGTTGACCCGTTCCGGCCGACCTGACCACGACACGCAGTGGCGACTGGAGCTGCGTGCCGACGACGCCGAACTGACCATCGCCGCTCCCGATGACGACCTCGAGCGTGGACGTCACGTTCGTCCCCGGCGAATTGCAGGCCGCCGCCACCAGAAGCGTGGCGAGCGCGCAGGCCGAGCGCAGGACGCGCCTCTTCACCTCGAGCCTCGCCGCACCGCGAGCTACCGCGCCCTCTCGAAGCTCAGCAGATCGACGACGGGAGAGCCGGTCAGCGAAGACGCGCCGGTTCGGACGCGCGCGGTGACGGTGATGCGCTCGAGAGGGACGAGGCCCTCGACGTCGGTGACGCGCTCGGGCGGAACCGCCACGTAGACGAACGGTCCGTCGCTCCCTCCGTATCGGGTGAGCAGGAACGGCTCGCCTTGGCGGAAGTCGGTGCGGATCGCTTCCGCCCGCTCGAGGGAGATGAACTGGAGCGCCCACGAGACGACGCGCCCGGCGTAGGCAACCGGGTTCGATGCGAGATCCTGCGGCGTGAGCGTCGAAGGCGTGGTCACCGTCGAGGCCGCCCCCTGCGCACCGGTCGGCATCCAGACCCATCCGTCCACGCGCACACGAACCCAGTTCCCTTCGCGAGACACGACCTGGAGGTCGCGCGACGGGGCGGCCAGGGCCAGCGTGTCGCCATCGGGTGCGGCGAGGATCGCGGCTCCGGCCGGGCCCACGTTGGCGTAACCGCCCGGCTGGGCCGAGGTTGGTGGCGCCGCCCCGCCGGACCGCGCCGGCTGCCCCGCCCTTCCTCCGCCCGCTGCGGGTGGCGGCGTGCCCCGTGCGGGCGCCGCCGCCGTGGTAGCGCCCGTCCCCCCGCCGACCGACGCGGACCAGATCCACCCCCTCCGCCGCACGTGGGCCCACTGCGGCCGGCGCTCGAGCTCCTCCAACAGAGCTCCCTCCTCGAGGCGGCCGATGATCGCCCCGGAGGGCCCGTCACGCAGGTTCTCGCCCCCGGTGGCCGAGACGACCAGGTCGAGCTCGGTGTCGCTGGTGCGCAAAGAGGCCAGCCAGACCCATCCCTCGAGGTCCGCTTGCACCCAATTGCCATCGCGTCCCACGACCTGCAACGACGCGCCTGTTGCTACGCGGCCGAGGATCACGCCGTTGGGCTCGCGCCGGAAGTTCTCCTCCCGCAGGGCCGCTACGGCTTGGCCCGACGCTCCCGCCGCCCACCCCGACAGCACGCCCGCGACCAGGGTCAGGCGCAGGAGATCGGTGCGTACGGGCATGTAGTCTGGAAACGATCGCGGAGGGACGGTGTTACAAGGGCGTCTCGTAAGTCGGTGCCTGTGTACACGATGTGCACGATACGCATGAAAGTGCACGACGCGCCCCACGGCACCCCGAGAATCTGCCCGGGCCGTCCAGGGGCGTCAAACCTCATTCGATGCCGTAGGAGCCGACTTTCGTGAAGCTCGCCCTTCGTTCGACCATTGGATTTGCGCTCGTGGCGAGCGCGCTGATCGCTCCGCGGGACGTCGCGGCCCAGCGCATCCCCTCGCCGTTCGCCTTCATCGAGGAACGTCAGGAGTTCGGGCCGTACGCCGGCTACCTGAGCGGCTCCACGGGTCGATTCGGCTACGGTCCTTCGGGCGGCCTGATGCTGGGCGGGCGCTACGCCATCGATCTGTCGGGGCCGCTCGCGCTCGAAGCGGCGGCGGGCGTCGTGCGAGGCACCCGCGACGTCGTGAACCCGGCTAGGCCCGAGGGCGACCGCGTCATCGGCCAGGCCGACGTGCTCCTGACGACGATCGACGCCCGCCTGCGCCTGAGCGCCACCGGGGCACGGACGTGGCACGGCCTCGTTCCGTTCCTCTCGTTCGGCGGCGGCATCGTGTTCGACACGGAAGATCCGACGCTCATCGAGCAGACTGTGCTCGAGCCGGACGAGGTGTTCGAGATGGGCACGAAGTTCTTCGGAACGGTCGGGCCGGGGATCAAGTGGCACGTCACCCGGCGCGTCGCCGTGCGCACGGACCTGGGATTCTCCCTCTGGAAGATCGATACGCCAGGGGGATGGGGAGATCCGCAGTACGGCTTCCCGTCCGTCGCGACGAGTGAATGGGTGAGCGGCCTCTCGCTCACGGGATCCGTTCTCTTCCGCTGGTGACGACCGACTTCGAGTCGCGCCCGGCCGACTGGCTGGGAGTCACGGAAGCTCAAGAGCGGGTGATGGCGGCGGCTTCCCCGCTGATTCCGGAGCGCCTCGACCTGCGCGATTGTCTCGGGCGGGCGCTCGCCGAGGATGTCGTGGCCGGAGCAACGCTTCCGCCCTGGGCCAACAGCGCGATGGACGGCTACGCCGTCCGGGCCGAGGACGTCGCGGGGGCCAGCCGCGCGAGTCCGGTGACGCTGCGGGTGATCGAGCGCGTGCGCGCAGGCGAGCCGCCCGGCCGGACCGTCACCACCGGGGAGGCTACGCGCATCATGACCGGCGCGCCGATTCCGCCTGGAGCGGATTCGGTCGTGCGCGTCGAGGACACGGATCGGGAGTCCGAAGGGGGCCTCGTGGCCGTGGTGGACGACCGGGATGCGGGACAGAACATCCGGCCAGCGGGACAGGACATGCGGCGCGGCGAACAGCTGCTCGCGCGCGGCCACTCCGTCACGCCCGGCACGATCGGCGTCTTGGCCGCGACGGGCCTCGCCTCCGCGCTGGTGTACCGGAGGCCTCGCGTCGCCGTCCTGACTACCGGTGACGAGCTGCGCGACCCCGCCGGCTTCCAGGACGTGGTCGCGGGGCGCGGCGTGCCGAACTCCAACGGACCGATGATCGCCGCGATGGCGGAGGCGGCCGGCGCGGAGGCGATCGCCCTGGGCACCGCGGCGGACGATCCCGAGGACCTTCGTGAGCGGCTCCAGTCGGCGCACGAGGCCGACGTGCTGATCACGCTCGGGGGAGCCTCCATGGGCGAGGCCGACCTGGTGAAGCGGGTCCTCGACGGGATGGGATACCGGCCAGACTTCTGGCGCGTGCGCATGCGGCCCGGGAGCCCCTTCGGGTTCGGTTGGCTCGATCGAGGCGCCGCGCTGCAGCCCACGTTCACCCTGCCGGGCAACCCGACGTCGGCGTTCGTGACGTTCGAGGTATTCGTCCGGCCCTTCCTGCGGCGGCTCGCTGGCCACGCAGAGACGACGCGCAGGCGCGTAATCTGCAGGGCGGCCGAACCGATCCGCGCGCCTGCGCGCCTCACCTATTTCCTTCGCGTCGAGATCACGGGCGGCGGGCGGGACCTGGCCGCCCGTCTGACGGGCCCGCAGGGATCGGGGCTGGTGAGCGGCCTCGCGAGAGCGGGCGGGTTGGCGGTGATCGACGAGGCATCGCCCGGCGTGGAGGAGGGGGGCGACGTCGTGATCATGTTGATCGAGTGAGCCACGTCAGATGAGACTCCGCACCGCCGCCGTCGGAGTCTCGCTCGTGGCGACGCTCGGCTGCGGCATTCCGCGCTGGCCGGTCGACGCGCCGCTTTCGTCGGACTTCGGCCTCAGGATGCGGGGCCTCCGTCCCGACATCCATCGCGGCGTCGACTTCCCCGTGCCGACGGGCACGCAGATCCGCGCCATGGCCGACGCGCGCGTGCGCTTCGCCGGAACGATGTCGGGCTTCGGCAACGTCGTCTGGCTCGATCACGGAGGCACGATCCTCTCCGTCTACGCGCACCTGTCGTCGATCAGCGTCCGCCAGGGCGACTTCGTACGACGCGGCGAGATCGTCGGTCTGAGCGGCGCGACGGGCAACGTGACCGCGCCGCATCTCCACTTCGAGGTGTGGCGGGGCGGCCGCGAGGTGGATCCCGTGCCGCTCTTCGGAGGGCCCCCGGAGGCCTGAGGCGTTCAGGAACCTGCTTTGAGCGCCGCGATCTCTTCGGTGAGGCGCGGCAGGATCTCGAACAGGTCGCCGACGACCCCGTAGTTCGCCACGGCGAAGATCGGCGCGTCGGCGTCGCGGTTGATCGCGACGATCGTCTTCGCCGTGCGCATGCCGGCGAGGTGCTGGATCGCGCCGGAGATTCCCACGGCGAAGTACAGCTTGGGCGCCACGGTCTTTCCGGTCTGCCCCACCTGCTCGCTGTGCGGGCGCCAACCGGCGTCCACCACGGCTCGCGAGGCCCCGAGAGCCACGCCCGGCCCCAGCGCGTCCCGAAGCTTCTCGAGCAGGTCCCAGTGCGAAGGGTCCTTCATCCCGCGACCACCGGAGACGATCACGCTCGCTTCGGCCACGTCGACTTCGCTCGCGGCGGCCTGCTTCCGCTCGATCAAGCGTACGCGCCAGCTCGATGGATCGACCTCGGGCGAGAACGTGCGCAGCTCTCCGGCCGCCGCCGTCTCGGTCGGCGTGAAGGCATTGGGGCGCAGGGATACGAGCGCGGGAGCGGCATCCATTTCCAGAGTCGCGAACGCCTTACCCGAATAGATCGGTCGCACGACGCGCACGCGACCGTCCACGATCTCGACGCCGGTCGCGTCGGTCGCGAGTGGGACGTCGAGTAGCGCCGCGACGCGCGGCGCGAGGTCGCGGCCGAGGACAGACGCCGAGAACAGTACCGCGCCATATGCGCCCTGAGGTCCGCCCTCGCGCACTCGGTCCGCGAGGACCGCTGCATAGGCGTCGGGATGATAATCGGCGAGCGCTTCGTGCTCGCCCACCGACACGATCGCCGCTCCGAAGCGCCCTAGCTCAGCGGCCTCCGTGGACGCACCCGGGGCGCCGAGCAGGAGCGCGTGCGCGCTTCCGCCGCTGCCGCCCGCGAGGCGGGCAGCAACCGACATGACCTCGCGGGCGTTGGCACCGAGCCGGCCTTCGCGCCGCTCGAGGAAAGCGAGAACGTCGGCCATCTCAGATCGCCTTCGCTTCTTCGCGAAGCAGCCGGACGAGCTCGGGCACCGCATCCGCCCCCTGCCCCACCACCCGGCCGGCGGGACGCGGCGGGGGCTCGGCGAGGGCCTTCAGCTGTACGCGCGCGGGATGAGCTACGGCCGGCTTCTCGACCAGCGGCTTCTTCTTGGCGGCCATGATGCCCTTGAGCGACGCGAGCCGTGGCTCGTGCTCCCCTTTGGTCACCGTGAGCACGGCCGGCAGTCGCACCTCGATCACCTCGCTGCCCCGCTCGACTTCCCGCTCGCAGGTGACGACGTCGCCCTGCACGCTGAAGGACGCGACCCCGGTGACGCAGGCGCGGCCGGTGAGCACGGCGAACATGGGGCCGACTTGTTGCTGGTCGTCGTCCGCGGCCCTCACGCCGAACAGCACGAGGGGCGCGGGCGAGTCCTTCAGCTCCGCCGCGAGCGTCTTGGCCGTGGCCAAGCCGTCCATGGTCGGCTCGCCCGTGAGCAGCACCGCGCTGTCCGCGCCCATGGCGAGGCCCTTACGGAGCACCTCCTGCGCGGACGCGTCGCCGAAGCTCACGAGCGCGACCTCCCCTGCGCCCGCTCCCTCCTTGGCGCGTAGGGCGAGCTCGAGCGCGTACTCGTCGTACGGGCTGACCACCCACTTCACGCCGGTCGAGTCGACGCGCGTGCCGGAGGAATCCACGCGGATGCGTGTCTCCGTGTCGGGCACGCGCTTCAGGCAGACGATGATTTGCACGGCGCCCGCCTACCCCGTCGCGACGCGGCGAGATCCGGGACGCGACACCCCGGCGGAGCCGCGGACGAAGAAGCGATACGGCCAGTCCTTCGCCTCGGCGATGCCGATCCGCGGTGAAGCTGCGACGGACGCGTCGGGCACCTCCCACCCCCGCAGGAGCTGGAGCGGAGGGTCCCGTAGGTCATGGCCGTACAGCTCGTCCGTGATCGCGAGCGCGGCGCAGAGCCGTCCGGGGCCCGCGGCCAGAGGAGCCATCCCCGCCCTGCGCAGGCGCATGGCCTCCACGCCCTCGATCGGCTCGACGCCCCGGATCAACACGGCTTGGGCGGTGCCGTCGGGGCCGGTGACCACGTTCATGCACCAGTGCATACCGTAGCTGCGGTAGACGTAGGCTCGTCCGGAAGGGCCGAACATCACGCGGTTACGTCGGGTGGGACCGCGCACGGTCGCGGCGTGGGAAGCCGGGTCGTCGACCCCCCCGTACGCCTCCGTTTCCACGATCACTCCCGCCGTGCGCTCTCCATCGATCGTCGACACGAGCACGCAGCCTAGAAGCCGACGCGCGGCCTCCGTGACCTCGAGTAGCAGCAGGTCGTGCGGGAAGGCCGTGTCGGGCGCCGTGCCGTCCTTCCACGAGGCCGTCCATGGAGCGGCAACGATCATGCGCCGCTCAGCCGGTCACTCTCGCGGTCGTCCACGCGAGCGTCCGCGCCCACCACGGCGTCGTCCTTCGGAGCGCTCGCCCCCGTTGCCTCCGCCGTCCCGCAACTGGGTCCGGCGCTCGAAGTCGGCGTTCCACGCCTCGATCAGCTGCTCCCCGCGCCCGGCGGGTATGACGCTCGCCACCGCCTGCGGGTCGTCGCGTAGTGCCGCGAACAGCCCGGCGCCATACCTCTCGACCAGCATCTGGGCCGTCACCTCGCCGACACCCTTGTAGCGGTGAGTGAGGTAGCGGACGATCGCGTCGGGCTCGCTCGG
>Ga0105107_10002686_pt1 | contig 11752 bp, 13 predicted proteins | sample PPLLaktember2015_6_FD_79335 | JGI IMG/M metagenome (GOLD analysis project Ga0105107, IMG submission 79335) | Freshwater sediment microbial communities from Prairie Pothole Lake near Jamestown, North Dakota, USA - PPLs Lake P8 Core (1) Depth... | ecosystem: Environmental > Aquatic > Freshwater >... | reverse complement strand
GGTCATTGCGACCTCCTTTGCGTGGCGCTCACACGAGCGCGGGATACATCGGCTTGCGGTCGTTGAGCGCGAGCCAGCCCTTCGCGACCCGGTAGATCGCCCATACCGTCACGGCGAAGCCGACGACCGTCACGGCGAAGCCGACGCTCATCTGCGGCCGGCGGGGCGGAGTTCAAGCGAGGTGTGAGCCAAAGGTTCGTCTGTATACATATATGTATAATAATTAATTAGTTATTCCATATTCTAGACTTGTCGGTTTAACAACTTCTGCTTACCTGTTGTGTGTGAGCAACAAAAACTCACGGATTCGCAATTGGGATCTTGACGAACGCACTGAGTAATTCTTACAGTGCATCAATGGTTAGCGAACGGACCTCAAGTAATCTCTAAACTTTTGAGCGGGGCGACACCTTGACGGCTGCAGCACAGATCAATGCCGGGCTCGACTCGTTCTGCGGAATCGTGCGGTTCTAAACCGCTTCGTCAGGAACATCTGACGCTTAAAAGCCGGGCTCTGCCCGGCTTTTTCTTTTCCGCTAGAGCCCGAGCGATCCCCAGAGCTCGTCGACGCGCTTCCGGGTCGCCTCGTCCATCGCAGTCGGCCGGCCCCACTCGCGCGTCGTCTCGCCCGGCCACTTGGCGGTCGCGTCGATGCCCATCTTCGAGCCGAGGCCCGACACCGGGCTGGCGAAGTCCAGGTAGTCGATCGGCGTGTTCTCGACGATCGTCACGTCGCGCGCCGCGTCGACGCGGGTGGTGAGCGCCCAGATCACCTCCTTCCAGTCGCGGATGTCGACGTCGTCGTCGGTGACGACGATCAGCTTGGTGTACATGAACTGGCGGAGGAAGCTCCAGACCCCGAACATGACGCGCTTCGCATGGCCCGGGTACTGCTTCTTCATGCTGACGACCGCCAGCCGATAGGAGCAGCCCTCGGGCGGCAGGTAGAAGTCGACGATCTCGGGAAACTGCTTCTGAAGGATCGGGACGAAGACCTCGTTGAGCGCCACGCCCAGCACCGCGGGTTCGTCGGGCGGCTTGCCGGTGTAGGTCGAGTGATAGATCGGGTCGCGGCGCATGGTGATGCGGTCGATCGTGAAGACCGGGAAAGTGTCCCGCTCGTTGTAGTACCCGGTGTGATCCCCGAATGGCCCCTCGAGCGCCGTCTCGCCCGGTTGGATCGCCCCCTCGAGCACGATCTCCGCGCTCGCCGGCACGTGCAGGTCGGGGCCGATGCAGCGGGCGATCTCCGTGCGCGACCCGCGCAGCAGCCCGGCGAACTGGTACTCCGACAGCGTATCGGGGACCGGGGTGACCGCACCGAGGATCGTCGCCGGGTCGGCGCCGAGCGCGACGGCGATCGGAAACGGCTCGCCCGGTCGCGTCGCGCAGTGGTCGCTGAAGTCGAGCGCGCCGCCGCGATGGGCGAACCACCGCATGATGGTCTTGTTGGGCGCGATGACCTGCTGGCGGTAGATGCCGAGGTTCTGGCGCTTCTTGTGCGGGCCGCGCGTCGCGACGAGCCCCCAGGTGATGAGCGGTCCGGCATCGCCCGGCCAGCACGTCTGCACGGGCAAGCGGGCGAGGTCGACGTCCTTGCCCTCCCAGACGACCTGCTGGCACGGCGCGCCTGACACCTCCTTCGGCGCCATGTGCATCACCTGGCGGCCGATCGGGATCCAGCGCTCCATCACGTCCTTGAAGCCCTTCGGCGGCTCCGGTTCCTTCAGGAAGGCGAGCAGCTTTCCGATGTCGCGCAGGGCGTCGGCGGAGTCGGCGCCCATCCCCAGCGCCACGCGGCGCGGCGTGCCGAACAGGTTCGCGAGCACCGGCATCGCGTGCCCCTTCGGCTTCTCGAAGAGGATCGCGGGGCCGCCCGAGCGCAGCACGCGGTCGCAGATCTCGGTCATCTCGAGGCGCGGATCCACCTCGGCGGCAACGCGCTTCAGCTCGCCGAGCTGCTCGAGCTGGGCGATGAAGTCGCGCAGATCCTGGTAACGCACGCGGGCTCCGGGGCGGGAAGGGCCCCGTAGCCTAGCGGCCGGGAGAGGGGAGGTAAAGCGCCGCCGCCCCGGCGCGAGCGGCCGGGGCGGCGGTGTCAGGAATGCGGTGCGGTCAGGCCAGCGCTTCTTCGGCCAGCGCTTCTTCGAGCGCCGGATTCTTGTGCGGCTCGGTCAGCCACGTGGGGAAGTCGCGATAGCGCTGCGGGCCCGGAAGCTCCCGCGCCGACCCGGCGCGGCGCAGCTGGCCCTGCCAGCGCTGATTGCCATCCGGAGTGATCGGCTCGAACGACTCCTGCTCGAGCTCCTCGACCTCGATGCCTGCCATGTCGTTCAGGTCCTCGTCCATTGTCCCCTCCGTCTTTAAGTTGTCGGGGCGGTTCTGCCGCCGCTGCGGAGAGGAGCAAGCGCGGTGCCAGCGGTGGGTGGGCGAAGCGGCGCAGTTCACGCGGCGCGGTCGCGAAGACGCGAACGTGTGCGATGGTTCACGCGCGGGCGGGGTCGCGCCGCGCCCGGATGCGTCGCGAGATGTGGCGGATTCACCCGCCGCACTGCAGCGCGCGCCCTGCCCCGTCCTTACAGTGGGGCGTGGCCTGCGACGGTTTGGTGCCAGCGCTGTGGCAGCTCCGTCACGTTGCACCGCACGCGTCAGCGCGCGCCGTGGACCCACGGCGTGAAATGCGTCACCTTGGTGCCGGACGCGCCGGGCCGGGCAGCTGCCGGCCCACCTCGGCGACGAAGTCCTGCAGCGGGCGACTGTTCCCGCGCTTCGAGAATTCGACCTCGGCCCCGCCGGCGGCGACCGTCACCACGGTGTGCCCAATTGCGCCGAGCACGATCCGCACGATGCCGGTGAGCAGGAGCAGCCATCCCACGACCGGGAACACGCCGACGACTCCGGCAGCGCCCTCGAGGACCTTCTGCACTGCGACGGCGATCCCGACCGAGCTGTCGGGGTTGGCGGCGCGCTCCTGGCTCGCGGCCGGCTCCAGCCCGACGCTCTGGTTGAGGATGAGCGTCCGCAGTGGCGAAGTGATCGAGAAGAGGATCAGGGCCGCGATGATCAGCGCCACTCCGAACGCGACGGCGCCGAACGCGCGCTCGAAGCGCACGCTTACGACCGCGACGTGCGCGAGCGGCAGGCTCTGCTCGAGACCACGGCCGGCGACCACGATCCGCCGGTCGGTGAGCACCGCAGTCGCGCCGCCGAGCGGCGTCTCGGCGAGCACCTGCTCGCCGGGTCCGAGCTGCGGATAGGGTGCGGTCGCCACCAAAGCGGCCTTAGACGACGATCGGGTTCAACGCCCCGTCCATCGCGATCACCGCCCCGCTGACGTAGCTCGCCTTGTCGGACGCGAGGAACAGCACCGCGTTGGCGATTTCCTCCGGCTGCGCGAGCCGGCCGAGCGGCGCGCGCTCGGTCGCGCGCTTCAGCGCCTCGTCAGGCGTGATTCCGGCCACGCGCGCGTCGGCCTCCATCCCGGCCTTCAGCCGGTCGGTGAGGGTCGCGCCGGGATTGACCGCGTTTACGCGCACGCCGTGCGGTCCGTAGGCGTTCGCCAGTCCGGCGGTCACGAGCATCAGGGCCGCGTTCGCGGCGCCGCCGGGCAGATGCGTGCGGCTCGCGACCTTGCCCCCGGTGCCGATGACGTTGACGATCACCCCGCGCTTGCGGCTCGCCATGCCCTTGATCACCGCGTCGATCGCGTGGACGTACGTGAAGTACTTCGCGTCCATCGCGGCGCGCCAGGCCTCGGGCGTGAGCTCCTCCGCGGGCGTGCGCTTCGCGCCGCCCGCCGAGTTGACCAGCACGTCGATCGGCCCGAGCGCCTGCTCCACCTCGGCGACCATCCGGCGCGCATTGGCCGGATCGATCAGGTCCCCGGACACCTTCACGACCTCGCGCCCCTCGGCCTTGAGCTGACGCTCGGCGGCCACGAGATTGACCTTGCTGCGCGATGCGATCGCCACCTTCGCACCCTCGGCGAGAAACGCCTTGGCGCACGCGAGGCCGATGCCCTTGCTGCCGCCGGTGATCAGGACGACACGGTCCGTAAGCCCGAGATCCATGTGTTCCGCGTGACTGAGCGATGAGGAAACGAACGGTAACCGGTTACGGGCGGATCGTGAACGGCGAACCCGCGGGCAACTGCTTACTGTTCACTGTTTGAGGCTCGCCGCCCCCTGCCGTCACCGGCCATGCGCCGGTCGAAGCGTAGGCGGCGAGGATTCCCGCAAAGATCGCACCCCCTACCCAGTTGTTATGCAGGAATGCCTTGAAGCAGCCCGCGCGGCTGCGGCCGCGAATCAGCGTGTAGTGGTACCCCATCATGGCTGCCGCGACCGCGAGGCCGGCATAGTACGGCCATGCGAGACCTTCGGCGAAGCCGATGTACGCGAGGATCGCGACCATCCCCGCGTAGCACGCCATTACCGCGACGACGTCGAAGCGGCCGAAGGTGAGCGCCGAAGTCTTGATTCCGATCCGCACGTCGTCGTCGCGGTCGACCATCGCGTACTCGGTGTCGTAGGCGATCGCCCAGAGGATGTTGGCCGCCAGCAGCAGCCAGGCGCTCGCCGTCAGCTCGCCGCGCTGCGCCGCGGTGGCCATCGGGATGCCGAACCCGAAGGCGATGCCGAGATAGGCCTGCGGGACGGCGAGGAAGCGCTTGGTCAGCGGGTACGTCGCAGCGAGGAACAGGGCCACCACCGACAACAGGATCGTGAGCCCGTTCAGGAACAGCACCAGCGCGAACGCGCAGAGCACGAGGAAGCCGGCCAGCACGACCGCCTCCCCGCGCGTGACCGCGCCGGTCGCCAGCGGCCGGTTGCGCGTGCGCTCGACATGCCGGTCGTAGCCGGCGTCGGCGAGGTCGTTCATCACGCATCCCGCGGAGCGCATGAGGAGCGTGCCGAGCGAAAAGATCACGATCAGCGCCCACGTCGGCCGCCCCGCGGCCGCGATCCACAGCGCCCAGAGCGTCGGCCAGAGCAGCAGCAGCGTGCCGATCGGCTTGTCCAACCGCATCAGCCGTTCGTAGAGATCGAGCTTGGTGCGCAGTGCCGTGGTGTTCATGGCCGCTATTGTCGCAAGAACCCGTGCGTGCAACGCTATGCGCGCAGCAGCTCGGCGCGCCCGCTCATCCAGCGGCGGACGTGGAGGGCCGCCTCGTCCGGGTGGCGGTCGAGCATCGACTCGGCGAGCGTGCGCGCGGCCTCGAGGAGGTCCGCATCAAGCGTGAGGTCCGCGAAGCGCAGCAGCGGCGCCCCGCTCTGGCGCGCGCCGAGGTACTCGCCCGGGCCGCGCAGCAGGAGATCCTCGTGCGCGATGCGGAACCCGTCGACGTGCTCGAAGATGATGCGCAGCCGCGCCCGCGCGCCCTCCGACAGCGGATTCTGGTAGAGCAGAATGCACGCGCTCTCGGCCGTCCCGCGCCCGACCCGGCCGCGCAGCTGGTGCAGCTGCGCGAGCCCGAAGCGCTCGGCGTGCTCGATCACCATCAGCGATGCGTTCGGCACGTCGACGCCGACTTCGATCACGGTGGTCGCGACGAGAACCTGGACGCGCCCCGCCTTGAAGTCGTCCATGACGCGCGCCTTGTCCGCGGGCGCGAGACGGCCGTGCACGAGCCCGACCGCGAGCCCCTGGAGCTCGCCCGCGAGCCGCGCGTGCGTGTCGATCGCGGTCTGCAGCTCCAGTGCCTCGGACTCCTCGATCAGCGGGCACACCCAGTAGGCCTGGCCCCCTTCGCGGCAGGCGTCGCGGATGCGGCGGATCACCTCGTCGCGCCGCGTGTCCGCAATGAGCTTCGTCACCACGGGCGTTCGGCCGGGCGGGAGTTCGTCGATCACCGAGACATCGAGATCGGCGTAATAGCTCATCGACAGCGTCCGGGGAATGGGCGTGGCGCTCATCATCAGCTGGTGCGGCGCGTAGCCCGACGCGTCGGCCGTCCGCCTGCGCCGGTCCGCCTTCTCACGCAGCGCGAGCCGCTGACGGACGCCGAAGCGATGCTGCTCGTCGACGATGGCGAGCGCAAGCCGAGCGAATTCGACCTTGGCCTGGAACAGGGCGTGCGTGCCGACGACGACCTGCACCTCTCCCGCGGCGACTGCGACGAGCGACTGCCGCCGCTCCCGCGCGCCCGCGCCGCCGGCGAGCCACGCGACCCGCACCCCGAGCGGCTCGAGCCATTCGGCGAACTTGCGATGATGCTGTTCGGCGAGGATCTCGGTCGGCGCCATCACCGCCGCCTGCCAGCCGTTCTCCACCGCGCGCAGCGCCGCCAGCGCGGCAACGACGGTCTTGCCGCTGCCGACGTCGCCCTGGAGGAGGCGGTTCATCGGATGTGCCTCGGCGAGATCGTGCTGAATTTCGTTCCAGACGCGAACCTGCGCACGCGTAAGGCGGAACGGGAGCCCATCGAGCAGTCGCGCGGTGAGCGTCGCGGCCGGCGCGAGCGCCGGAGCACGGTCCCGGCGCCGCGCGCGATAGTGCAGGCGCATCGACAGCTGCTGGCCAAGGAGCTCGTCGAACTTCATCCGGCGCCACGCGGAGTGCGTCCGCCCCTCGAGCGCATCGGCGTCGGCATCGGCCGCCGGGCGGTGCAGCGCGCGCACCGCGTCCGCGAACGGCACGAGGCGCATGCGATCGCGCACTTCCTCCGGCAGCGTCTCCGAAAGATCTGCCCGGTCGAGTGCCTCGTTGACCATCTGGCGCAGCACCGCCTGCGGGAGCCCCGCGGTCGTCGGATAGACCGGTGTCAGCGCGTCGGCCAGCGGCTCGGAGCCGCGCAGGACGCGGAAGCGCGGGTGCACCATCTCGCCACCGAAGAAGCCGGGCCGCACCTCGCCGAACAGCCGCACGCGGGCGCCGACGGCGAGGCTGCGCGCGTGGCTGGGGTAGAAGTTGAGGAAGCGCACGAAGAGCAGCCCGGAGTCGTCGCGCACCTTCAGCACCAGCTGTCTGCGGGGGCGGTAGGCGACGTCGCTCGAGAGGATCTCGCCCTCGACCAGCGCGGGCGCGCCGTGACGGACTTCCGCGATCGGGGTCACGCGCGTTTCGTCCTCGTAGCGGAGCGGCAGGTGCAGGACGAGATCGAAGTCGGTGACGAGCCCCAGCTTCGCGAGCTTCCCGCGGAGGGATGCGGGCGTCGGAAAGGGCGCCGAGCGCGCTCCGGCGGTCGACGCTGCGCCGCCGCCCTTCGATTTCTTTGCACTCACCGCCGGCACGGCCTTGGCCATGTTGTTCGGTCAGGGTAGGCTTGCATCGGCAGGAATGTTAACCCGGTGACCGCGACCCTCCCCACGCTGCTCAAGCTGGTCGGCACCCCGCGCGACGGCGCGCTGCTGCGCTTCTCGATTGGCAGCGAGTACCTCAAAGCGGGTGACGCGTCGAGCGCGGCGGCGCAACTGCGCGCGGCGGTAGAACGCGATCCCGACTACTCGGCGGCCTGGAAGCTCCTCGGTCGCGCGCTCGCCGAGGCCGGCCGCGCGGAGGAGGCGCTGGAAGCGTACGAGCGTGGCATTGTGGTCGCTACGGCCCGCGGCGACCAACAAGCCGCAAAGGAGATGACGGTGTTCGCTCGGCGTCTGCGCAGGAATCTCGGTGATCCCGAGTAAGGTGGACGCCATGCAACGCACTGCCGTCCTGCTCTGCGCCGCGCTTTCGATCGCCGCGCAATCGGCGTTCGGGCAGGTGGTGATCGGGGGCGGTGCCGGGGTCGTTTACGGCGGGTACGGCAGGTACGGTGGGTACGGCGGTTACGGTGGGTACGGCCTGTACCCGTACGGCGCGTACGCCCCGTACGTGATCGTCGATCCGCGGGCGACGGTGCCGGGCGTGCCGCGCATTCCGGACGCCGCGCCCTCGTGCTATCGCTACGGTCGGTGCACACCCGCGGAAGTCGCCGCTTACCGGTACCGGGTGGAGCGGCTCGATCGTCTCGCGCCTGCCGCGCCGCCGGGAACGGAGGCGCTCCACTCGTTCCGCCCGCCTGCGCCGCCCCCCACCGCAGTGGAGGACATCCGCCCCGAATACCGTGGATCGAGCGTGGTGAAAGAGGAGTACCGCGAGAGCGGCCGCCCGGTCGACGGCCGCCAGTGACGCGACTGCGCGCTACGCGCCGGGCGTCCGGATCGGGCGCGGCGAGCCCGCGCCGTCGAAGACCCAGCCGGTCTCGAGCTGCCCGAAGGCGGTCTCGATCTTGAGGGCGCTCGGCCGGTTCGCCGCGGCCAGGCAGCGCGCGTAGCCGATCGCAGCGTCCTTGGCGCCGAAGTGCAACGGCGAGGCATCGCCCTCGCGCAGCAGTTCCCAGCCGGCGCGCGCGTTCGGGTAGACCACGAAGACGTTCATGGCGCTGCAACTTGAAAGTCGGCCGGACCCATCCGGCGGATGCCCTTGAAGGCGCCGTAGGCCCATTCGTCTTCCACGATCCCGTCCTGCCGCAACACCCGGACGAGGCTGGGTCGGTGCGACTGCGCCCAGCGGTGGGCCCACTCGAGCGCGGGATAGCGCTCATTGAAGGTCTGACGCGCGGCGCCCGCCTCGACACTGGCGACCCACTCACCACTCACGAACGACACGACCACCACCGGATGCTGCATACGCGCCCTCCCCCGGAGAATCTGGTGTGCGCTGTCCGTCGCCATCGATCCCTTGAATCTCACCCGCCGGGCTGGGAAAGGGGAGGAGCGCACGGCGCAAGTGTGCTCACGCTACGCGCGGCAGAGTGTCAAGGATTGTCAAACGGTGCGGAATGCGCACGGGCTTAGACAGGGTTTGACAGTTCGGCGGGCACGCCCTGCCGGGCGGGGGCCGGGGCTGATGCTCCGCAGCGTCCGCGCGCCGGCCAATCAGGCCGGCACCGGCACCATCCGCACCGGCTTCTCCCGAATGGGCAGGTGGACCGCCGCCGCGAACAGCGCGAGCGCGATGTCGGCCCACCACATCCAGTCGTAAGACCCCGTCGCAGCGAAGGCCTTGCCGCCGAGATACGCGCCGAGGAAGCCGCCGATCTGGTGCGACAGCATTACGATGCCGAACAGGGTGGCCATGTAACGCGGGCCGTAGAACTTTGCGACCAGGCCCGCAGTCGGGGGCACGGTCGAAAGCCAGGTCAGGCCGAGCACCGCCGAGAACAGGATGAAGGTCAGCTCGGTCTTCGGCGCCGCAAGGAAGAGGAGCACCGCGACGGCGCGCGTCGCGTAAACGATCGACAGCAGCGAGCGCGAGCGCCATCGCCCCATCGCCCAGCCGATGCCCAGACTGCCCATGAGGTTGAAAAGCCCGATTACTCCGAGCGACCACGCCCCCACTGCCGGTGGTAGCTGGCACGACGCAACCACGCCCGGCAGGTGCGTCATGATGAACGCCACATGGAAGCCGCAAGTGAAGAATCCGGCGTTGAGCAGCAGGTAGTTCTGATCGCCGGCCGCGCGTTTGATCGCGACGCCGAGGGACTCTTCCTTCGTGTGCCCTGGGGACGGCTCGTGCTTGCCCTTGAGGACCCATGCGAGGGGCAGGGCTGCGACCATCAACATCGCGAGCCACCACAGCGCCGGCATCCATCCGCCCCAGGTGATCAGCCCCTGCGCGAGCGGCACGATGGTGAACTGGCCGAACGAGCCGCCGGCATTCACGATGCCGCTCGCCATCGCACGTTTCTCGACCGGCAGCAAGCGCGCGATCGCGCCGAAGAGGACCGAGAGGCCGGCGGCCCCCGCGCCCGCGGCGATGAGCACGCCGATTGCGAAGACAAGTGCGACGGTCGTACCGGCGAACGGGATCAGCGCGGTGCCCGCTGCGACCATCAGGATCCCACCCGCGATCACGCGTCCCGCGCCATGACGGTCTGCGATCGCGCCGGCGATCGGCTGCGCGAGGCCCCACACGAGTTGCGCGACGCCGAACGCGAAGCTGATCGCGACCAGCCCCATGCCGGTCTGCGTGTTGATCGGCCCGATGAAGAGCCCGGTCGCCATGCGGATGCCGAAGGTGATCGCGCAGATCGCCCCAGCGGCGGCGAGGATCAGGACGAGGCGGTTTCGGGTCAAGCGCGTTTCCTCACCGCGGCGCGGCCGCGCGTCTTATTCCTGAGCGTCGCGAGCGAATCGTCGAGCACGGCGTGCAGGGCGATCACCTGCTCGGTCCCGAGCACCTGGTTCACCTCGTCCTGCGCGCGGCGCCAGTCCTCGCGCGCAGCGCGCCAGATCGTTCTGCCCCGGTCCGAAATGGTCACGACCCGCTCGCGCGCGTCGCGGCCCGCGTCCAGCGCGACGAGCCCGGCGTCCGCTAGCGGCTTCAGATTGCGCGTCAGGGTAGTGCGATCCATCTCGAGCAGCTCGGCGAGCGCGGACATCCTCGCAGGCCCGCCGCGCATCAAGTGGGCGAGCAGCGAGAACTGCGTCAGCCGCAGGCCGGTCGGCGCAAGGAAGGCGTCGTAACGCTGCGTGAGCCGCCGCGCGAGCTTGCGCAGGCGGTCGCACGTACAGCCGGTGATGCGGGCCTCCCCGACGGACATGGGCGCGATATTAGTGCATATACACTTATTAAGGCAAGCCGCAGTGCGGTTGCGCGGCAAAGGCGGAGCTACGCGGCGACGCCGAGGCTCTCGGCGAGCGCGCGCGTCGCTTGCGTGAAGCAGGCCATCGGTACGCGCACGATACCGGCGCCGATCTGCCCGATGCCGGCCTGCTTATGAGCAATGCCGGTGGTCAAGACCGGGCGGATGCCGGTGTCGACGACCTTGCGCACATCGATGCCCGCCGGGCCGCCGGCGAACTCGAGGTTCGGCAATGACATGACCGGGTTGCGCGTCCAGGTCACGTGGTACATCTCGCGCGAGTACTCGACGGCCTGCGCGACGCTGCCTCCGACGAGCTGCACCAGCGCGGGCGACGCGGCGAGCGCCTGCCCGCCGTAGCCTGCCGTCTCGCAGATTGCGCTGTCGCCGAGGTCGGCGTTGGCGTCCTCCTGCCTGAACCCGGGGAAGAACAGCCCAATCGGCATATCGGAGGGCGACTCGAACCACCGCGGCCCGAGACCGCTGACCCGGATGGCGGTGGTGACGCCGTTGCGCGCAATCGCGGTTACGATGGACGAGCCCGCGACGCCGTGCGTCGCATCCATGATCGCCTTCGACGCGACCATCGAGAGATTGAGGAAGAACTGGCTCGTGGCCGCGATGAAGTCGAGCGCTTCGCGCGCGCGGCCGCGATCGAATGCGCTTCCCGCAAGGGCGCCGCCGATCGCCATGTGAAAGAGCGCCGTCGCCGCGGCGTTCCGGCTGTGCACTTCGTCGCCCATCAGCAGCGCCTGCGACTGGATCGACTTCAGGTCCACCCCGTCCGGAAGGCCGGCGAGTGCGGTCTTGAGCGCCGGCGCGATCACACCCGCGATCCACTTCAGCCGCTCGATCACTTCGGGGCCGTAGGCGCCGAAGCGCAGCACGCGGCCGATGCCCTCGCTGAAGTTGGTGTACGCCATGTTGCCGTGCGTCGCGTTCTTCACCACGAACACCGGCATCGACGGCGAGATCGCGCCCGACATCGGCCCCACCGCGCGCACGTCGTGATTCGGCAGGAATTCGACCGCGCCGCGCGCTAGGCGGTCGGCCGCCTCCTCCGGCGTCGTCGCCCAGCCCTCGTAGAGCATCGCGCCGATCATCGTGCCCTTCATCGGATCGCACATCCGCGCCCAGGGGATCGGTGCGCCGGCGTGCGTGAGCGTTCTCTTTCCCTTCGCCCAGAGC
>Ga0105107_10002684_pt1 | contig 11753 bp, 11 predicted proteins | sample PPLLaktember2015_6_FD_79335 | JGI IMG/M metagenome (GOLD analysis project Ga0105107, IMG submission 79335) | Freshwater sediment microbial communities from Prairie Pothole Lake near Jamestown, North Dakota, USA - PPLs Lake P8 Core (1) Depth... | ecosystem: Environmental > Aquatic > Freshwater >... | reverse complement strand
ATTCCGGCGTCGCGTCGCCTTGCGGAGTCGCGCCCATGACGGCGTTCTCGCGGCCGCGGGTTTCACCACGGGCTGCTGGCGCAACGACTGCCGGCTCGCGCGCCCCGCCGCCGCCGCCGTAGCGCTTGGCGCGAGCGCAGGGTGTCGCAAGCTGTTCGCGGAGGCAGCCCATGCAGACCCGCGTGATGGATGTGATGACCCGTGATGTCTTCGCCGTGGCCCCCGACACGGGGCTCGAGACCGCCGCGCGACTGCTCGCGAATCGTGGCATCAGCGGCGCTCCGGTCCTGTCCGAGGGCAAGCGCATCGTCGGCGTGGTGACGCTGAGCGATCTGGTCGATCCGGATCGCGACCACGGCGAGGATCCGGGCTATCCGCTCTACTACCGCGTGTCGGACGGCTTCGCCCACGAGCTCGGCGATCACGTGCTGCCGCAGGAAGGCCGGGTGTCCGACGTGATGACGCCGACCGTGGTGTCGATCTCCGCCGACGCGACCGTCGTCGAGGCCGCGGAGCGGATGCTGCAGCTCGGCGTGCACCGGCTGCTGGTCGTCCGCGGGGAGGAGCTCGTCGGCATCGTGACGACGGTGAGCCTGCTGAAGGCGTTCGTCGAGCTCTGCCGCTGATCGGCACCGGGCCCCGCGAACCCGTGGTAAGCACGCCGATGCCGTCGGCTCGACGGCGGAGGCCGTCATGATCAAGGGAATCCACGGGATGTTCTACAGCGCGCAGGCCGAGGAGCTGCGCGCGTTCCTCCGCGACAAGCTGCAGCTGCCGTGCGGCGACGTCGGCCACGGCTGGCTCATCTTCGCGTTCGCCGAGGCCGACATGGGCGTGCACCCGGTCGAGGACTCGGGCAAGCCGCCCGCGAACACGCACAACATCTCGTTCTACTGCGACGACATCGAGGCGACCGTCGCGGAGCTCCGGGGCCGCGGGGTCGAGTTCTCCGGACCCGTCGAGGACCACGGCTACGGCCTGGTCACGCACATCCTCGCGCCGGGAGGTCTGTCGCTGCAGCTCTACCAGCCGCGCTACGACAAGCCGAAGGTTCGGTAGCTCGCAGCCGCGTGCCTCGACCGTCACGAACACCTGCGCCTACAACGTCGCAGGTCGGCAGCGCAGCGCGTGCGGCAAAACGGGGCAACACGCCGGGTGCGCGGCGGCGATCCGCGTCACGCGGACACGCGTCGATGGCTTCTCGGTGAGCGGGCCGCATGCGAGGATGCTTGGATGCACTTCGCTTCGTCGGGTCGGATTCGTTGGACTTGTCTCGCGGCGATGCTCGCCGTCGCGTGCGGCGACGATTCGGCGATCGGGACCTCGGCGGCCACCGGCACCGGCGATTCCAGCAGTGGGCTCGAGGGTGGACCGTCGACCGCGACTGCGCCGGGGACCGAGACGTCGCAGACGACTGATGCGCCCGACTCGTCCGGCGATGCATCGGTGGGCTCGACCTCGACCGGGGCCAGCACGGGGCCGGCCGACACGACCGCCGCCGACACCACGACGACCGGCACGCTGTGCACGAACGATGCGGAGTGCGCGGACGACAACCCGTGCACGCAGGACCTGTGCGAGGCGAGTCGCTGCAGCAACGTCGATCTCGACGGCGTTCCGGCGCCAGAGGATCTGCAGACCGCCGGCGACTGCGAAACGGTCATGTGCACCGCCGGCCAGGTGGAGGCGGTCGTCGACGACGACGATGTGCCGGTCGATCGCAACGTGTGCACCGACGATCTGTGCACCGCCGGCGAGCCGTCGAATCCGTTCAGCGCGGTGGGCAGCGCGTGCAACGGCGACGGGCTGTGTGACGGCAACGGTGCGTGCTCGGAGTGTTTGAGCCCGGACGACTGCGACCAGTTCCCGCCCGCGGACGAGTGTCAGGCGCGCACGTGCGACGCGGGCGTCTGCGGTCAGCTGTTCACCGACGCCGGTACGCCGCTCAACGATTCGCTGCAGACCGACGGCGACTGCCAGATCGTCGTGTGCAACGGCGACGGCTGGCCCGAGACGATCCCCGACGTCGAAGACCTGCCCGTCGACGGCCTCGAGTGCACCACCGATCAGTGCAACGGTGGCGTCGCCGAGAACCCGCCGCTGCCGGCTGGCACCGCATGTGCCGCGGGCGTGTGCGACGGCGCCGGCGGCTGCGTCGGCTGCCTGACCGCGGCGGACTGCGCGGGCACGGACACCTTCTGCCAGACGATCACCTGCAACGACAACGTCTGCGGCGTGGACAACACGCCGGCGGGCACGCCGTTGCCGGCCGCCGATCAGACCGACGCCGACTGCCAGGAGCTGCAGTGCGACGGCAACGGGATCGTGCAATCGGTGCCCGACGACGCGGACGTGCCGGTCGACGACGGCAACGATTGCACCGAGGACCTTTGCACCGACGGCGTGCCGGTGCATCCCGATCTGCCGGTCGACACGGCGTGCGGCCCCGGTGGCACCGCATTCTGCGACGGCGCCGGCGTGTGCGTCGGCTGCACGAACGCGAGCCAGTGCCCGGCCGCGGATCAGTGCGACGACGCGGCATGCGTGAACAACGTGTGCACCTTCGTGCCGGAGGCCGCCGGTACGGCGTGCGACGACCAGCTGTTCTGCACCTTCGCCGACACGTGCGATGGCGCCGGGCTCTGCGTGGGTGCGGGCGATCCATGCGTGGGTGCCGACGGCGACGACGACTGCTCGGAGTCGTGCAACGAGGCGGCAGACAACTGCACGGCGAACGACTTCAACGGCTCGACCTGCGACGACGGCCTGTTCTGCACCGCGCAGGACGTCTGCAACGGCCAGGGCACGTGCGTCGGCGGTGGCAGCCCGTGTGCCGGTGCGGACGGCGATGGCAACTGCGCCGAGTCGTGCAACGAGGCGGCGGACAACTGCATCGCGAACGACCCCGGCGGATCGCTGTGCAACGACGGCCTGTTCTGCACCTCGGTCGACACGTGCAACGGTGCCGGCGCGTGCGTGGGAACGGGCAGCCCGTGCATCGGTCCCGACGGGGACGGCAACTGTCGCGAGTCGTGCAACGAGACCGCGAACGACTGCTCCGCGAACGATCCGGTCGGCACGGTGTGCACCGACACTCTGTTCTGCACGCTCGTCGACACGTGCAATGCGGCCGGCAACTGCGCGGGAACGGTGAACCCGTGCCCCGGCGCAGACGGCGACTCCGACTGTTCCGAGGCGTGCAACGAGAACACGAACACCTGCACCTCCAACGATCCGAACGGCAGCGCGTGCAACGACAATCAGTGGTGCAACGGCACCGACACGTGCAACTCGGGCTTCTGCACGGGGCACTCCGGCAATCCGTGCCCCGGTGCCGACGGCGACAGCGACTGCTCGGAGATGTGCAACGAGGCCGGCGACAACTGCACCGGCAACGACCCGCTGAACAGCGTCTGCAGCGACGGGCTGTTCTGCACCGGCAACGACCGGTGCAACGGCTCGGGCGCGTGCGTGCCCGGTGCGAACCCGTGTCCCGGTACAGACGGCGATGCCGACTGCTCCGAGATGTGCAACGAGACGGCGAACGACTGCAACGGCAACGATCCAGCGAACACGGTCTGCAACGACGGGCTGTACTGCACGGTCACCGATCGCTGCAACGGCTCGGGCACCTGCGCCGGCAGCGGCAACCCGTGCCCCGGCCCCGACGGCGACTGCGACTGCTCGGAGCGGTGCAACGAGAGCTCGAACAACTGCACGGCCGACGATCCGAACGGCTCGACGTGCGGCTTCGGCCTGTGCAGCAGCGGGAGCTGTATCGGGATCTGTTTCTGATCAGGACCGACGCCGGCGTCGCGCAGCGACGACGAACACCGCCGCGAGCCACGGCAGCGAGCGGGTGCCATCCGACCGACACCCGCACCCGCCGTCCGCCTCGCGATCGTCGAATCCCGGCAATCCGCTGTCGCTGCCTTCGGATCCCCCGTCGGAGTCCGAGGCGCCGCCGTCGCTCGCCCCGTCGTCCGACGCGTCGCCGCCGGAGTCGGTGGTCTGCGGATCCTCGAGATCGTCGTCGACGAGCCACATCTCCGGCCCGCTGCCCTGCACGACGAACGGCATGTCGCGGACGGGCGGACCGATGGCGATGAGCTCGAGCGCGTCGGCGTCGAGCAGCGTCGCCGCGCCGGGATCGAAGCCCCAGGCCGCCGCGATCTCGTCGCTCGCGATCGCCCGACGCCAGCCGTGCTCGACGAGCCAGAGCTGCGTCGATCCAGCGGTGCTCACCAGGAACGGCTGCGGTCCGAGCTCGACGCCCTCGTCGATCGCCTCGAGGTCCGCGTCGTCGACGTGGGCGACGTGCCACAGCGGCGAGAAGCCCCAGGCGGCGAATGCCGCGGGATCCGGCACGTGCCGACGCACGCCGTCGGGGATCCGCGGAGCACTGCAGCCGAGCTGCGCCGGCGTCACCGCGAGCTCGGCATTCATCTCGCCCTCGAGATCCATCGCGTAGACGTGGACCGGTTTCTCCGTGCCGTCGCGCAGGCCGAGCGGGAACGGCACCTCGAACGCGTGATCGCAGGATCCGATCGCCTCGCAGAGATCCTCGCGCGGCTGATCGGCGATCACCGAGATCGCCGTCACACCCTCGTCGCCGAGCGCTCCGCCGAACACGACCTGCACCTCGACGGGCTCGTCGGGCGCATCGGGATCCTGCGCCCAGCCCGAGATCGTCTCGCAGCTCGCGGCGTCGACGCTGCCCGCCGGCGGCACCGTGATGTCGCAGATGCCCCCGCCGGGCCCGCCGCCCCACCACTCCCAGTGCCAGTTCTCGCTCGGCACCGTCTCGCTGAAGCCGTACTCGCCGCCGTGCGCCGCGAGCCAGGCGTACACGCCGGGCGCCGAGGCGTTCAGGTCGAGCGCGTGTCCACTCTGGTGATTGCTGTACCCGGGCTGCGCTGCGAGATTGCAGTTGTTGCAGCAGCAGCACGTGTAACACATGTAGAAGTACTCCTGCTCCTCCATGGTCCGGAAGCCGCTGACGATGTGGATGTCCACGCCGTCGGCCGCCGCCGCTTCACGCATCACCCAGAACGCGTTCGCCGTGTCCTTCTCGACCGGCTCACCGTCCATGTGCACGACGGTGATCTCGAACGGATTGCCCTGGTCGTATCCCTGATCCTGATCCTCGGCGCAGTCGTACGGCGGTGGATGATCGAGCGGCTTGCTCGGTGCCGCCATGCCGTCGCACGGCTCCGGTTCGCCGGGCGCCTCGCCGGAGCGCAGCGCGAGCTCCGTGCCGGCCTCGTCGCAGCCCGCGAGTGCCCACGCGATCCCGATCGCAATCCATCCCGTCTTCGCCGTGTGTCGCATCCGATCCACTCGACGACGATGATGCCCGTCGATGCGCGAGCGCACCCAGAGAGGTCGCGTTTCGACGGCCCAGCCGGGCGTTGCGATCGCTTCTGCATCCAGCGCAAGCGACGCGTCGCGGAGACGCGTCGGCGCACGTTCCTGCTCTACGTACGTAGATCGCAGGAGCGTCGATGTCGTTGCGATACGATGCCGGCATGCAGCGCTCCCGTGCCTGGCGCGTCGGCATCCTCGGGACCCACTGGGGCCGGACCCACGTCGGCACGTTCCGCGCGGCGGGCTGCGAGCTGGTTGCGATCGTCGGACGCGATCCGCATCGCTCCGCCGAGGTCGCGGCGCACGAGGGCATCGCTCGGCACGATCTCGACGCATTCGCGGACGTCGACATCGTCGTGATCGCCACGCCGACCGAGCTCCATCGCGAGCATCTGCTGCGGTGGGCGGACAAGCGGCTGTACTGCGAGAAACCGCTGCTCGGTCGGTCGGCGGATCCGGAGATCACCGCGCTCGCCGAGCGCAGCACGCTCGCGGTGAGCTTCGCGTTCCCCCGGCTCGAAACGGCCGCGGTCGTTCATGGGCTGATCCGTTCCGGGCGGATCGGTCGCGTGCCGCGGATGCGATTGCGTGTCGACGTGCGGCACGATACGCCCACGGCGGCCATCCTCTTGCGCGAGGCGGCCATCCATCCGCTGTCGTGGCTGCATCACGCCTTCGGCACCTGGCACACCACGCGACACGAGATCACGGACGACGTCGTCGCCGCCACGCTCGAGTTGGCGCACGCGACGGTGGATCGCGTGGTGCGGGTCGGCGGGGACGCGGGCATGGCGATGGCCGGCGATGCGCACGGCGGGCACGGCACGCTGACGATGCGCGGCGGTCACCGCCCGGCCGCGGGCTGGGCGTTCGCACCGGTGTGCATCGACGGCGCGCCGCACAACGAAGGTGAACGCCTCGAGCACGGCGACATCTGGTACCGGGCCAACTGTCGCGCGGTCGCGACGTTCGTCGACTGGATCGACGGCACGACGAGCACGGCGGACGCGATCGCGGGCGGGCTCTTCGACGGCCGGCGCGCGCTCGCCCTCGAGGCCAGCCTCGCCCCGCTGCTCGATGCCGCTACTGCGCGAGCACGGTGAGACGCGGGGGCGCGTTGCCGCCGGTCCCCCAGTAATCGATGCCGTCCGTGTCGGTGGGCAACAGCGCGAGATGGATGGAAGCGCCGTCGACGACGTCCAGCGGCAACGGCCAGCTCACCTCGGTCGACGACGCCACGGGACCGAGATCCTCGGCGATCATCTCGACGGTCTCGGGATCCGTCATCTCCAGCGTTTGCAGGTCGAAGGCGGCGGTCCGCCACAGCTCGCCCGTCTGGCCGCTGGCGTCGTCCGACTCCGGACCCGTCGTGAGTGTGAGCTCGATGGCGAGGATCTCCGCGTTCGCGAGCTCGTTGCCGAGATCGAACCGGATCCATGCGTTCGAGACGTTGCCCTCGTCGTCGCTGATGTCGACGGTGAACTGGTTCATGCCGGCCTCGAGCGCGCAGTGTTCCGGGTCGAACAGCATCGGTTCCGTACACACCGCGATCGTCGCGACCACGTCGACCTCGAACGGCTTCGGTCCAGCGGTCGTGTCCTCGTCCGTTGCGGTCGTGATCGAGGTCTCGAGCGAGGTCGCCGTGATCGTGCTGCCCGCCGACGTCGAGTCGTCGAGCGCGCTCGTCGTGTCGGCCGTGCCGGGATCGGTCGTCGGATCCGCAGTGGGATCGGTCGTCAGCGACGTCGGGCCGACCTCCGAGACGCTGTCGTCGTCGCTCGCCGAGGCCTCGGTGCCACCCGTCTCGCCGACATCGGTCGGCACGCACGTGCCGGCGACGTCGCCCGGCGCATGCTCGCCGTAGCGCCGACCCGAATCGCACGTCGCATCGGGAAAGCTGCAGTAGCCCGTCGACTCGCACGTGCCCGCGCCGCCCTCGGATGCGCAGTCGCTCGGCTGCGTGCACTCGAAGGCCCCGCCCGCGCTGCAGCTCGCCACGAGGGCGATTGCGCACGCAAGGGCGACGACACGAGCGGCCACCGTCGCATGTTATCGCGGAAGCCGACGGACGTCAGGGCGGCGTCCAGTGCAGCTCGATCAGCGTCTGCGGCGCGCCGGCCCAGCCGCGGGCCCGGAAGTGCGCGACGACGTCCTTGGCCCCGGAGAGCTCCACCAGACGCTCGCAGAAGCCGAGCGTCTGGTGGCACGCGGCCTCCTCGGCCTCGGCGCCCATGCGGTACTGCACCGAAACCGTGGCGGCGTCGTCGAGCACCTCGACGACCTCGAGCGCGTCGTAGTCGAAGAAGGCACGGCGCATCGCGTGGAAGCGCATCATCGTGTCGCGTGGATCGCCGTCGGCGACGAGCGTCGCCATCGTGCGACGCACGAAGTCGACCTGGAACTTGCCCCACATGCGCACGCCGACCATCTGCCCCCGCGCGACCTCGCGGACGATGCCGACGCCGAAGCGCTCGAACGTCTCCATCGGGTACCAGCCGTCGGGATCGATGGGCTGGTGCAGGAACTCGTGATCCTCGATCGCGAAGTACGGCGACCAGTCGACGTCCTTCTTGCCGCGGATCATCCGGACGTAGTCGACGAAGAGGATCCCTCGGACGCGGCGGGGCAACGCAGCCGACCCTAGCAGGGAGCCGACGAACGCGTCGCATTCTCTCGCCTTCCCGGGCTGCGCGAAGCCGCGCATCGTCGCCACCGGCGGCGTCGGAACGCATCGGCCGGATTGCCATTCTCGGCGCCGTCGGATCGCTCGACTCCCTCGACGGGGGCCACGTGTGCGTGCGAGCCTCGGCTCCGGTGGGGTGATCATGCGAATCCGCGTCGCAGTGGTGTCGATGTGCGTCGTCGTGAGCTGTCATGACGCCGACGGCGGTGCGGCGAGCTCGGCGTCGGCGAGCTCGACGGGTGCCGACGACACGAGCACGACGGCCACGGGCGACGGCAGCAGCACGGGTCCGCAGGAGCCGCCGCCGCGACCGGCCTACGGGGAGTGGCTGAAGATCGAACCGCCCGGGACGCTGTGCGGCAACGGCACGCAGTACAAGTTCTTCGTCAACTACGCCGAGGGTGTCGACGACCTGATGGTGCTGTTCGAGCCCGGCGGCGGGTGCTGGGACTTCGACAGCTGCTCGGGCCGCGAGGGCGTGCTCGGGGCGGCGAACCCCGACGGCATCGGTGACGACCACCTCGACGGGCCGCTCGGCCTGCACACCCCGCTGCTCAACCGCGTGCTCGACGAGAACCCGGTGCGCGACTGGAACATGGTGTTCGTGCCGTACTGCACGGGCGACGTCCACACCGGCAACGCGGTGGAGGAATACGTCGATCCGCTCGGCGAGGAGCCGAACCTCGTCTACCACCACGCCGGCCACGCGAACGTGCAAGCCGTCGTCGGCTGGGTCGATGAGCAGTTCCCGACGATCCCGCGGCTGTTCGTCACCGGCTGCAGTGCCGGCGGAGCAGGCACGCTGGCGAACTACTACTTCCTGCGAACCGGCACGAACGCGGAGCAGGGCTACATGCTGGACGACTCGGGACCGATCTTCCCGAACTCGCAGAACAGCAAGCCGTTGCACGACACGATCCGGCAGTCGTGGAACATCGACTCGATCCTAGAGACGGTGCCCGAGTTCTCGGAGCTCGGCGAGGACTTCGGGCTGATCAACGAGCTGCTCGCCGAGACGTTCCCCGACGACCGGATCGCCACGACGTTCTTCCGCCGCGACTTCGACTTCGCCCGCTACTCGTACGAGCGGTTCTTCGCGGGGATCACCAAGGAGGAGATCCACCTGAAGTGGTGGGAGGACACCCAGCAGCTCATGGCGCAGTACGACGCGCACGACAACCTGGCGTACTTCATCCCGTACTGGCGCTACGCGAACAACAGCCACTGCACCATCATCCTCACGTGGGACGGCACGGAGATCCAGGAAGCGGGCGACATCCACGTCGGCGACTTCATCGAGACGCTGCTCGACGACAGGGCGCCGTTGCAGTCCTACGTCGAATCCGTCCAGCCCGGCGAGGACGAATAGGTCGCCGCGAGCGCGCCGCCGCGACTTGCCGGCGCGAGGCATCGGCCTAGGCTGCCGGGGAGGGTCCCGGCATGCGCGTTCACCACCTGAACTGCATCTCCACCTGTCCGGTCGGCGGCAAGCTGATGGACGGGCGTACCGGATCGATCATCCGGCGCGGGCACCTGACGTGCCATTGCCTGCTCGTCGAGACCGGCGCGGGGCTCGTGCTGGTCGACACGGGGTTGGGGCTGCGCGACGTGGAGGATCCGCGGAGCCGACTGAGTCGGATGCTCCTGATGATGCTGAAGCCGGACTTCCGCGAGGAGATGACCGCGATTCGGCAGGTGCAGCGCCTCGGGTTCCGACCAGAGGACGTTCGCCACATCGTGCTCACGCACCTCGACTTCGATCACGCCGGCGGGCTCGACGACTTCCCGTGGGCGTCGGTCCACCTGCTCACGCGCGAGCGCGACTCGGCGCTGGCGCAGCGCACGATGCTCGATCGCATGCGCTACCGGCCGCAGCAGTGGTCGACGCGGCCGCGCTGGCTCGCGTACGAGCCGTTCGAGGGCGACACGTGGTTCGGCTTCGATCGCGTGCGCTCGCTCGACGGCGTGAAGGACGACATCGTGATGATCCCGCTCGTCGGCCACACCCACGGTCATGCCGGTGTCGCGGTCCGGCGCGGCGACGACTGGCTGTTGCTCGCCGGCGACGCGTACTTCTACCACGCCGAGATGGATCCCCATCGTCCGCACTGCACACCGGGTCTGCGCTTCTACCAGTGGCTGATGGAGAAGGACCGCGGCTCGCGGCTGCGCAATCAGGCGCGTCTGCGCCAGCTGCGACGGCATCACAGCGATGTGATCCAAATGTGCTGTGCGCACGACCCCGTCGAGTTCGAACGCCTCACAGGTCGCTCCGCGGAGGTACCTGTGGCCGCGCTCGCACAGCGGCCCTTCATCCCCCATCTCGTGGGACGCAGCGCATGATCGTTTGGTGACACGGACGAAGTTCGAGACGCTCGCGATCGCACTTCGTCGAAAAAAGGGCAGGTTGCACCATCCCCGGGCTGGAATCGCGACCGCGGGCGGGCTCCAATGCCCCGTCGTCGTCATCGACGGCAGGGAGTAGGACCCATGAAGAAGATGATCGCAATCGCCGCCTTCGCGCTGAGCGCTGCTGGATGCTCGGCGTCGTTCTCTGCAGGCAAGAGCGATCCGAACTCGCCCGACGGCAAGCCGATGAGCGAGGACGGCGACGACGACATGGGCAAGCCCATCGCGGACAACGACAGCGATCGCAGCGGCACCGCGCCCGACCTCGGCGGCGACGATCCGACCCAGCCCAAGAGCGAGATCGCCTCGCCTCCGCCGAACTCGACGATGAAGGAGGGCGACTGCGTCCCGGGCAAGGCCAAGGGCCACACGAAGGACAAGGCGCAGGGCGAGGCGAAGGGCCACGACAAGCCGCCGTGCCCGGACGAGCCGGGCGCCGAGCCGGCGAAGGACGACAAGGCCGATCCGAAGGCGAAGGCGAAGACCGACCCGAAGGCGAGCGAGAAGGCCGGCGACAAGGCGAGCGACAAGTCCGCGGTGAAGGGCAAGTAACCGGGGCGTCCCTGCTACCATCCCGCCCGACGTGGCGCGCGGAGCCGATCCGGAGGATACGGACCTGTTCGCGCCGCGTCGGGTTTCGACGTTGCAGACCGCCGTCGCCGAGCTGTCGTGGCTGCTCGGTCGCGGCTACGCCGAGAGCTCCGCACTGGCCCTGGTCGGCAATCGCCACCGCCTCCGCAAGCGCCAACGCGACGCGGTGCGCCGCAGCGCGTGCCCCGATGCGAGCGTGATCGATCGACACGCCCGCCGTCTCGACACCGCTGCACTGTCCGGCCGCTCCGTCGTCATCGACGGCTTCAACTGCCTCATCACGCTCGAAGCGGCCCTTGCCGGCGCCCCGCTGTTTCGCGGCCGCGACGGCGTCGTCCGGGACATCGCGAGCGTCCACGGCAGCTGGCGCCGCGTCGAAACCACCGCAGCGGCGCTCGCGGGCATCGCCGAGTGGCAACGCGAGACCGGCCTCGTCGCGGCGACGTGGCTGCTCGACCGCCCGGTCGCCAACAGCGGCCGCCTCGCGGCACTGATCGAGCAGCACGAGCACGCGGCCGCCCTGCACTGGACGACCGAGCTGCCGTTCGATCCGGACGCGCTGCTCATGGCGACGCAGGACGTCGTCGCAACGGCCGACGGCACGGTCCTCGACCACTGCACCACCTGGACGGACCTGGTGGGGCCCGTTCTCGCTCGCGTGGCACCCCACGCGTGGATCGTGGACCTCGGAGGGTAGTGTCTT
>Ga0105107_10002683_pt1 | contig 11756 bp, 8 predicted proteins | sample PPLLaktember2015_6_FD_79335 | JGI IMG/M metagenome (GOLD analysis project Ga0105107, IMG submission 79335) | Freshwater sediment microbial communities from Prairie Pothole Lake near Jamestown, North Dakota, USA - PPLs Lake P8 Core (1) Depth... | ecosystem: Environmental > Aquatic > Freshwater >... | reverse complement strand
TACTACCGCGAAGTCGTCGAGCGCCTGGAGCGGGCGGCGCGGTAGCGGGCCGACTTCGGCGCATGTGAGACGTCAGCGGCTCTCCGGGCTGCCGCGTGCCGCGTCCCGCGGATGCGCGGCGATGTCGATGTACACGTAGAGCTCGCCGTCGATGTCGTCTGCCATCGCCCGGACCACCGGGTCGGCGGACTCAGCGAGTCGCCGGCGAATCACCCCGTAGCGCTCGGCGGCCGTCCGCTGGGCCGTTGCGAAGCCGTTCACGACGATGGCAGGCGTGTCGGACGGCGGGAACGCGGCAGAGAATCCGGCGGCCTCGAATGCGGCGCGCAACCGGTGCAGCTGGAACAACTCGAGGAACGGACGCAAGGGGCTGTTCGGATGCTGCGAGAGATACGCGTCCGCGAAGGCGGCTTCGTCCAACGGGCCGTCGGGGAATCCCTCCCACTCGTAAAAGAGCCTGACAGTCGAGACATAGGACGCCGCCTCGGCCGCCGCACTGGCTCCCGCGAAACCCACCAGCGCGGACTCCAGGGCGAGACGGCTGCGCCTGAGGCTGTCGAGGAGGCTGCCAGGATCGACCGGCGGCAGGGCCGCGCGTGGCTGGTGCGCGCGGCGTTCTTCCAGACGACGGTTGAAGTCGTCGCGCACCGCCGGAGGCAGCCGCCCGAGCTTCTCCCGGACTGTCTGGCTCTCTTCGGCACGCCAGAACGAGACGAAGATCACGTCGCCTGCCCGGCGCTCCGTCCAGGGCGGGGGCCGCCGAATCTGAGTCACGGTGATGATGCGCCGCACACCCAGCTCGACGCCGGGCCGGACGTCGAGTCGCCCCCGAAGTGTCACCTGCTGGCCGCTGAGTTCGCGCAGGCGGGCTCCCACGGCGCCCTCGGCAAGGAGCTCGAACTCGTCACCGCCGCCAGTGGCGAGGCGAACCCCCGTCGTCTCGCCGCCGATGGCCATGATTCCGGTCTCGACGCGCCCGGTCCATTCGCCCAGGCGCGACTGCGAAGAGCCGGCGGGCTGCACGATCTGAATGCCCAGGAGGAGGAAGCCAGGAAGAAAGGCGATGACCATGATCTATTGACGTAGGGGAGCGCGATCTGGGTGTTCGAAAACGATACACCCGTCCCGTGTATTCTTGTTCCTGCGCGTCCGCGAGATCCTCGCGATGCACTCATGAATCCCCTGGCCCCGCGCCTTGTCCTGATCCTGGCCGTCGGAGCCCTCGGTTCGTGTCGCTCCGCGGCACCGCCGAGCGGCTCGCCCGTGGTTCAGCCCGGCGCTCCTGGGGCCGCGACGCGCACCGTGACGGCGGCCGCTGCCGCGTCACCGAGGCACACCGACGCGGACGCCAAGTTCATGCAGGGGATGATCGGTCATCACGCGCAGGCGCTCGAAATGGCTGCGCTGCTGCCGTCCCGGACGACGCGCGACGACATGCGTCTCCTGGCGAAACGCATCGAGGTGTCGCAGGCCGACGAGATCAGGATGATGGAGACCTGGCTGAAGGATCGCAGTCTCGAAGTGCCCGATCCGCACGCGCATCACATGCCGGGCGCGCCGCTGATGCCCGGGATGCTCACGCCCGAGGACATGGCCCGGCTCACGGCAGCCAGGGGCGCCGAGTTCGATCGGCTGTTCCTCGAGCTGATGATCAAACACCACGAGGGCGCACTCGTAATGGTCAAGCAGCTGTTCGACAGCGCGGGCGCCGGACAGGAATCGGATATCTTCGCGTTCGCGTCCGACGTCGAAGCCGATCAGGCCATTGAAATCCGCCGCATGGCCGGCATGCTGGCCGCCATGGGGCGTTGAGGAAGCCGAAGCCGATGAGCAAAGGTGCAGCAATCATGGAACGTCGGATGGGTCGGATGGGTCGTCGCGCGCTCGCCGCGACGGGAGTTCTGGGCATCACTATCGCGCTGTTGTCGCCGGTCCTGGGGGCTCAGGCGCCCGCGCAGGCCACGCCACCGGGTGCGCCGGCTGCGCCGCAGGGGTCGCCGGACGATCCGCGCGTCGGGTTGAAGCCGGGCGTGACCGACGCCGGTGCGGCCGCGCGGGGCATGGAGCTCATCGCGAGCCTGCCGCGACCCGCGGGGTTCGACGACCCGGGGGCGACCGGCGGCCTCAACTTCGCGAATTCGGACCTCGCGTTCCGTCGCGAGCTGCTGTTCCTCGGCAGCTTCAACGGCTTCAACTTCTACGATATCGAGGACCCGCGGAAGCCCCGGCTCCGCGTGTCGGTCGTCTGTCCCGGCGGGCAGGGCGATCTGTCCGTGCACGGCGACCTGCTCCTCATGTCGGTGGAGCAGACCCGCGGGCGGATTGACTGCGGCACCGAGGGCGTCGCGGAGGCCGTGAGCGCCGAGCGTTTCCGCGGCGTGCGCATCTTCGACATCAGCGATCTCGACAAGCCGAAGCAGATTGCGGCGATCCAGACGTGCCGCGGGTCGCACACCCACACCCTCGTGGTCGATCCGGACGACAAGGAGAACATCTACGTTTACGGCTCGGGCACGAGCTCGGTGCGATCGGCCGAGGAGCTGGCGGGATGCTCGGGCCTCGATCCGAAGGAAGACCCGAACACCGCGCTCTTCAGCATCGACGTGATCAAAGTGCCCCTCGCCTCCCCGGAGAAAGCGGCCATCGTCAATCGCCCGCGCATCTTCGCGGATACGACGACGGGCGCGATCAGCGGATTGTGGCAGGGCGGCGGGCACGGGCCGGGATCGCAGGCGTCGCGCGTGACCAACCAGTGCCACGACATCACGACCTACCCGGAGCTCGGTCTCGCCGCGGGCGCGTGTTCGGGCAACGGGATCCTGCTCGACATCTCGGATCCGGTGAACCCGAAGCGGATCGATCAGGTGGTCGATCCGAACTTCGCCTACTGGCACTCGGCCACGTTCAACAACGACGGCACGAAGGTGATCTTCACCGACGAGTGGGGCGGAGGCACGCAGCCGCGCTGCCGGTCCACGGACCTGCTGACGTGGGGTGCCAACGCGATTTTCGACATCGTGGACGGCCGGATGCACTTCGGCGGCTACTTCAAGATGCCGGCGCCGCAGACCGATCAGGAGAACTGCGTCGCGCACAACGGGTCGCTGATTCCGGTGCCGGGCCGCGACATCATGGTGCAGGCGTGGTACCAGGGCGGGCTCTCGGTGTTCGACTTCACCGACTCGGCCAATCCCGTCGAGATCGCGTTCTTCGATCGCGGGCCGATTCACGAGTCGCGGCTGATCACGGCCGGCTACTGGTCCACCTACTGGTACAACGGCCACATCTACGGGTCGGAGATCGCGCGCGGGCTGGACATCTTCAAGCTCACGCCGAGTGAGCACCTGTCGCAGAACGAGATCGATGCGGCGGCGCTGGTGAAGTTCGACACGTTCAACGCGCAGCATCAGCCGAAGCTCACGTGGCCGCCGAGTTTCGTCGTGGCGAAGGCGTACCTGGATCAGCTCAACCGGACAGGCGCCATCCGCGCCGATCGTGCCGCCGCACTCAAGACAGCCCTGGCGCGGACGGACCGTCTTCCCTCGGGCGCACAGGCGCGTGTCGTGCTCGACGAGCTCGACACGCTCGCAGCCGCCCTCGAAAGCGACGCCGCGGCTGCCACCGGACGCGATGCCGCGCGCCTGCGCGCGCTGGCGGAGACGATCAAGGGGCGCACAGCGCAGCTGCGCTGATCCGCGCTGCGCCGGACGAACGGGAGACCTGACAGGGATCGACGGAGGACGAGATGTCATCGGGCGCGATCGTGCTGATGGTGGCCGCCGCTCTCGCCGTGCCTGTTCGTGCGCCGGTCCAGGGTGATGGCCAGGAAGTCGACTTCGCGCGCCTCGGTCTCGCGGGCGCCAGCGTGTACCTCCAGACTCGCGAGTCGTGCGACCTCGGGCGAGTGACTCACGCCTCCGCCGGCGAGCTCCTGTTCGAGGGCCAGACTCCAAGGCGTGCGCCGCGGCGGATCGACGCCCGCGACATCGTGGCGATCGTCCGCCTCGAACATCGCACGGGCAAGGCGTCCCGGATTGCCGCGACGATCGGTCTCGGCGCGTTGGCCGTCGTAGCCGCCACCCGGGATCGCCCGAGGCTGGCCGCAGGGCTGGGCGTCTCTGCCGCCTTGGTTCCCTGGTGGGGCTCGGACGAACCACGCAGCGGATTGCTCGTCTATCTGGCGCCGGATGCTCCGCCTGTGGTCACCCCCGGACCCGAGACCGGCGGATGCCAGTTGACTATCTCCGCGGCTCGTCGCCAGCGACGCTGATTTCGATCGGCTTGCCGAGGTCCGCAGCGAGGGCTCGGCGCGCCGAGGCCCGTCGATCGCCGCCGCACCCTACGGCAGTGCGTCCCTCAGCACGCGCGTCCAGTTGCCGCCCATGATCTTCTCGACTTCGCCGAAGGTGAAGCCGGCTGCGGTCAGAGCGGCGTGGATCGAGAACATGCGGCGCACGTCGTTGAGGGCCGGAATCACCGCGTGCGCCGGCCGCCTGTCGAACCCGAGCACGCCCTCGCGCGCCACGGAGTCCCACCACGCGTAGTACCCGGTGATGGCCCTCGCATTGTCGTTGCCCATGCCCGCAGCGGTCAGCTCTCCGGCGAGCGTGTAGTCGTTCGCGATGCCGACCGCGTCGATGCCGCCGACCTTGATTACGTGGCGGAGCTGCCTGACATAGCTCTCCACCGTCGGGACGGGATCCGTCGTGAGCCACATGCTCATCATGAACACGCCCATCACCCCACCCGACTTCGCGACGCCGCGAATCACCTCGTCGGGCGCGCAGCGCGCGTTGGGCACGAACGCGCGCGCGGCGCCGTGCGAGAGAATCACCGGCCGCCTGCTGATCTTCAGGACGTCCAAAGCCGTGAGGTCGGACGCGTGGGAGAGATCCGGCACCAGCCCGAGCGTGTTCATGCGCTCGACCCCCTCCATGCCGACCTTCGTGAGGCCCGTCCAGGTCTTCTGAATCGCGCCGCCGCCCCATGCGTTGTCGTTGTGATGCGTGATCTGCAGGACGCGGAGGCCGAGCTCGTAGAACAGCTCGAGCCGCGTCAAATCGGTCCCGATGGGTTCGCATCCCTGGAACTGAAGGAACACCGCCGTGCGCCCGTCCCGACGCGCCTCGTCTATGTCGCGTCCCTGGGTCGCAAGGAACGCGCCTGGAGCCTCGCCGCTCCTGAGCCGGCGGCGCGCGGCGGTGATCGATCGCGCGCATGCCTCGAACGAGCGAAAGTACTTGACGCTGCCGTCGGTCGTCGGCAGGCGTTCGACGGACGACACGTCGCTGATGAACGCCGTCAGACCCGACGCGGCGACGTCCCTCGGATCGGGACTGAAGAACGAAAGGCCGTCGACGTAGGGAATCGAAGGGCGACCGGACGACTGTCGCGCGGCTGCCTCCAGCCGCATGCCCGCCAGCAGTCCGGATCCGGCCGCAGCCGACGTGAGGAACTCGCGTCGATTCAAGGGAGGGATATTGTAGGGCAGTCGGGGACGGTGGTGGAGTTCGCGTGGTTGCGCAGCGCGCGCCCGGCGTGGTTAATTGCCGGAGTGATGTCTCGCGCACGCTCGGTTCCTGTCTTTGCCCGCCTGAACGCCGTCGCGCAGGCGCTGGCGCTCGTGGTGCTGTTCGCCGGCACGTCGGCTGCGCGTCAGACAACCAGCGGAGCGCCGACGCCAGCCCAAGGCCCCGTGGCCGCGCCCGCTCCCAGCCAGATCCCGGACACGACGGCCGCCGCGCAGAGCCGCACCGAGGTGCGCCCCGATGACCGCTGGGTCCGGCAAATCCTGCCCGAGCCGTTCTTCCGGGTCGGGCCCAAGGGCCTGATGTGGTGGCAATGGCTCGCCTTTCCCCTGCTGGCCGTCATCGCGCTGGCGATTGGCCGTCCGCTGGCCGCGATGACGCGCGGTCTCCTTCATCGCGCGTCTCGCCACACCACGACGACCTGGGACGACCGTCTCGTGGACCGGATCGGCGGTGCGCTCACCGTGCTGTGGGCGCTCGCGATCTTCCGGGTGCTGCTCCCGTGGCTCGCCCTCACGCCGCAGCCGCAGGCCCTGGTCAACGCCCTGCTCGCCGCCGGCGTCGTGGTCGCGAGCTTCTGGGCCCTCTGGCGCTCGGTCGACGTCGTCGTCGAAGTGATCCTCGAACGCCCGTGGGCAGCCGACAATCCGTCGGCGCGATCGCTCATCGGGGTGGCAGGCAACTTCGTGCGGGCGGGCGTGGCCATCGTCGGAATCGTGTCCACGATTGCGGCGTTTGGCTACCCGGTGGCCACGATGCTCGCCGGTGTGGGCATCGGCGGCATCGCGCTCGCGTTTGGCGCGCAGAAGACGGTGGAGAACCTGTTCGGGTCGGTGGCCCTTGCCGCCGATCAGCCCTGCCGGGTCGGTGACTTCGTCCGCATCGAGGACTTCGTCGGCACCGTCGAACGCATCGGCACGCGGTCCACGCGGATTCGCACGCTGGACCGGACGCTGATCTCGATCCCGAATGGCCGGCTCGCCGACATGCGGATCGAGACGTTTGCCGTGCGCGATCGCATCCGATACACGACCACGATTGGCGTGGTGTACGGCACCACGGAGGCTCAGATGCAGCGCGTCCTCGCGGGCTTCGAGCGGGTGCTCCGCGACCATCCCAGGATCTGGCCCGATACGATCGTCGTCCGCCTTCTGGGATTCGGGGCGTCATCGCTCGACATCGAGGTCCTGTGCTGGTTCGACACCTCGGACTTCAATGAATTCCGCGTGTTCCGGCAGGAGGCGCTGTTCGGGTTCATGCGCGTGGTCGAGGAAGCGGGCACGAGCTTCGCGTTCCCGACGCAGACCGTGCACCTCGTGAGCCAGACGACGCCGGAGCCACGGCACGCGTGACACGCGGGCTGCCTTCGAGCGCTTCGTGACCTTCGCGGTTCCCTGGTTCTACTTGTTCTTCAGCACTTCATCGACGGCGTCCTGCGCGAGCGGGTGGTATCCGTCGCGGGCCGCCGCGTAGATCTTCTTCGCCTGCGCCAGCCCTTCGGGTGTTGCGGCGAGATCCCGGTACAGCGGCAGAATCAGCTTCCGCCGGCCGATCTGGATGAGGTACCGCTCCATCGCCTGATACGCGGCCGCGTAGCGGTTTGCGATCGCCAGGCGGTACCACACGTGAGCGATCTCGGCGTTCTTCGATGTGGTCAGGCCGAAGCGCTTGTCGAGTGCCGCGAGACGGTTGGGTTCCATCCGTCGCGGCAGCGCATCGACGAAGTGGATCCATTCCTGCGTGGACCAGGCCGCCGCCGTGCCCGCGAGAGCGTCGAGCGGGCCTCCGCCGAGCCATGCGTCGCGCGCCTGTTCGACCCGCACGAAGGCATCCGATTGCGGCAACGCGGCGAACGACGGCACGCCCTCGGTGGTCAGCCATTCCTGAATCTGCGCCTCGGTGACGACATCAGGGCGCGATGACATGAGGTGCGTCTTCAGGTACGCGACGAAGTCACTCGTCGTCACGCTCTTGAACGCGTGTTCGTCGAACCAGCGGCGGAGGAAGGCGTCGAACGGCGCTCGGCCGAACTTCGCCTCGAGGAACGCGAGAAACAGCGCGCCCTGCTCGTACGGCACGGTGGAGTACGCGTCGTCGGGATCGCGACCGGTGAGGTCGGGCAGGAGTGTCCGATCCTTCGGAATGGTGAGGTCCTTCCGTCCGTCCTCGAGATCGCGCAGGCCGATCATCGCTTCCATGTCGGCACGCGGGCGGCCGTACACGGCCTCGACGATGCGACGTTCGAGGTAGGTGGTGAAGCCCTCGTTGAGCCAGAAGTCGCCCCAGGTGGCGTTGGTCACGAGGTTGCCCGACCACGAGTGTGCGAGTTCGTGCGCGACGAGCGAGACGAGCGACTTGTCGCCCGCGAGGATGGTGGGCGTGGCGAAGGTCAGCCGCGGGTTCTCCATGCCGCCGAAGGGGAACGAGGGCGGCAGCACGAGCAGATCGTAGCGACCCCAGCGGTACGGGCCGTAGAGCGCCTCGGTCGCCTGGATCATCTTCTCGGTGTCCTCGAACTCGCGGGCGGCGGCTTCCACGACCGACGGCTCGGCCCACACGCCCGTGCGATCGCTCATCGACTTGAACGTGAGGTCCCCGATGGCCAGGGCAACGAGGTAGGCCGGGATGGGCTGTGGCATCCGGAACTGATACACGCCGGTGCCGGACTGGCCCGGAACGATCTCGGCCGCCATCACGGCGACGAGGTCCTTCGGCACGCGGATGGTCGCGTCGTATGTGAAGCGCACCCCGGGCGCATCCTGCAGCGGAATGAACGAGCGCGCCTGGATGGCCTGCGCCTGGCTGAACAGGAACGGGTGCTTGCGTCCGGCGGTCTGCGGCGGGGTCAGCCACTGGAGTCCCTTCGCCGCGGGTGATGTCGCGTAGGTCACGCGGACGCGATCGGCGCCAGGTGGCGCGGCGATCCGGAGCGCGGCGCCATAGGCGGGGGTGGCCGCGTCGAGCGTGAACTTCGACTCGACCCACGCGCCGGATCCAATCGCTGCCTCGACCTTGCGGATGTCAAGATCGCGGGTGTCCAACACGATCTCGGTCGCGGATGCATCCTGGCGGTCGAAGCGCAGTTCCGCTGTGCCCGAGAGGACCCTCGCCTCGAAATCGGCTGTGAGATCCAGGACCAGATGGGTCGCGACGACTGCAGAGACGTTCGCGTACGACGACGGATCGCTCACCATGGCAGTCTCGGTCCTCGGGGTCTCGCTCCGGTCTCCACCGCACGCCGCAGCCAGCAGCGCCGCGGCCAGGTTCACGACCGGCGCGAGTGTCATCGCCCGCCGGCGATCATCGTGTTTCATCATGCGCCTACTTCTTTCTGAACTCGTCCTTCGGGAACAGGTCGTGATTGAGGTCCGTGAGCGACGAACGATCGAAGTCCGGACCAAAGATCCTCGGCGGCTCCGCGAGATACGACGCGAGCTGCTGACGGATGTCGAGGCCCGCTGTGGCGTAGTACGCCCGGGTGAAGGGGGCGTCCATTCTCGCCATGATCTCGGCGGGGTCGAAGCGCACCGGCGTGTCGCTGCCGAAGCCGATCTGGCCGGCGACCAGGACGTATGGGAACGCAACCACGAAGCTGTCCAGGGTCCGCCGCGTTGGCGTCCAGGTCACCGCATAGCCCCCCGGCTTCAGGCGTGAACGCATCAGCTTGAAGTACTCCACCGAGTAGAGATTGCCGGCATACGCGCTGTTCGGCTGAAGCGCGTCGGCCTCTACGATGTCATAGCGCGCCCGGCTCTTCAGCAGGAACGCCCGGCCGTCGGTCACTTCGTGGTGGATTCGCGGATCCTGGAGCAACTCTCGCAGCCCTGGAAACACGGTGTGCCGGTCGAGCGCCCGAAGGCCGTCCAGAGCGGCTCCTACGATCTCGATGCTGTCAATCCGCAGCGTCTCGGATCGTCCACCAACGGCAAACGTCGTGTCCCCCGATCCCAGGCCGATCACCGCGATGTTGAGCGGGCTGGGATGCGCCAGCACCGGAAGCGCACCGAGCGCGGTGTGCATGCCGCCAAACGGAAGCCGGCTCTGGCCGTAGCCGTTCGCGAACACGACCGTCGTGCCGTTATCTGGCTCCGGTTTGAAGAGCGCGAGACCGGTGCTGTCTTCAGCGAAGACCGCGTCTCCTGGAACACCGTGAAGGCGGGGCCACAGCACCCGGCTTGGCGGCACGACCGCGGCGGCGGCAGCCAGAGTGACGAGCGCGATGGAGGCGCTCACCCAGGGCCGGGCGGCAACCGCCCGCCCCGACCGGGGACCCCGAACTATCAGCCAGACGAACACTCCGCCGAGACCGACGAGCACTCGCAGCGTGCCGCTGGTGCCGATGCGGTCGAGCATCAGGAAGCCAGTCATCAGCGTGCCAATCACCGCGCCGAAGATGTTCGCCGCCTGCAGCCAGCCGACCCGCCGGCCGAGACCGCTCAGATCGGTCTGCACTGCGCGCTGCAGGCTGCCGAAGCTCAGCCCCATGAAGAAGGTGGGGGGGGCCATGAGGAGCACCGGTACCAGCAGGTTGACCCCGAGAAACAGCGGCGAGGCGAACTCCCGCCAGGGTCGCCCTTTGTACTCTCCCAGGTAGCTGGCAAACGGCCGCGCACTGTCCAGTCCCGCGATGGTGACGAGGAGCGCGAGCGCCACCGCGGCGTAGATGGGAATCGCGGCCTGGAGCCACAGGAACGACCGCGCGGCCGGCAGGCGGCGGGCCCAGCGCGTGTGCGCGGCGAGGGCCCCGGCGCCGAGCCCAGTGAGGTACATGCCCAGCAGCAGCCCGAACGTGAGTGAGGTGGACTTGAGCACGACACCGAGAATCCGGAACCACACCACCTCGAGCGAAAGGGCGATGAAGCCCGACAGGGCGTACACAGCGACCCACGCGCCGATCGTGGGCATCAGCGCGCGGTCGGCGGCCGCGGCTGGTGCGTCGCTGTCGCGCGGAGGCGGCTGGGGTGATGTGGCCAGCGGGCTCCTGGCATCGCCGCTGGGGACGAGGCTCGCGATGCCGATCGCGGTGAACCCGAAGATGGCGTTGAGCGCCGCGCCTACGAGAAGGCTCGACGAGAAGTCCATGAGGCGGAACAGCACGGTCACGGCGAGGAGCGCCCCCGCCGCGGCGCCGAGGGTGTTCCAGCCGTAGAGCACGGGCACCCACTCGGCCGGCTGCTTCGCATCCGCGGTCACGATGCGCGCCGCGAGCGGCAGCGACATGCCCATGAAGAACGTGGGCCAGAGCGTGGCCAGGAAGCTCAGCGAGCCGAGCACGAGGCGCGGCAGGTCGGAGGCGCCCATGCGCACGTAGAGCACGTCGTAGAACAGAGGCGCGCTCACGACGGCGAAGAGCGCGATCGCCAGCTCGCAGCCCGCGAACGCCCAGAGTCGTCGCCGTTCGTCCAGACGGTCGGCCACGACGCCGCCCGCCAGGCTGCCGAGTCCGAGCCCGACCATGAACGCAGCGATCACGATCGTCACGGCGTGGATGTCCGCGCCTGTCGTGAACGTCAGAAGCCGCTGCCAGATGACCTGATAGAGCAGCGCGGCGGCGCCGCTGGCGAAGAAGAGACTGAGAAAGAGCGTGCGAACAACCATCGAGACGTCTGGCTAGTCTACAGGGCGCGCGGGTCGGAGCGCGGCGCGCACGCTCACTGGTTGCCTCGCAGCGCGTCCGATGGAGACAGGCGGCTCGCGCGAAACGCCGGGACGGCGCTGGCGACAAGCGCGATCGTCAGCACGGCCAGCCCGACCACTACGAGCGGCGTGGCTTCGGGCCGGACGCCGTAGAGCCAGGCCCCGATCACCTGTTGCCCGGCGACGAGTGCGCCGAATCCGGCAATGAGACCAACCACCACTGGTCCCATGGCCTGACCGATGACGAGGCGGAGCACGCGGCTTCTGCTGGCGCCGAGCGCGATCCGCAGCCCGATCTCCTTCCCCCGCGTGTGCACGGCGTGCGCGAGCACGCCGAAGATCCCCAGCGCCGCCAAGCCCAGCGCCAGCAGGCTGAACGCCGTGAGGAGGCCCGTCGCGGCCGCGCGCGTGGCGACGCCGCCCTGATACTGCTCGTCGAGGGTCGAGATGGCATACACGGGCTGCTCGGGATCGAGCCCGCGAACGATGGCGCGCACGTCGGGTAGAAGCGCCGTCACGCCGCCTCGCGCCGTCTCGGATGCCCCGTCCCGGCCGCGCACCACGAGGTAGAGCTGGGTGCGGCGGCGATCC
>Ga0105107_10002682_pt1 | contig 11756 bp, 9 predicted proteins | sample PPLLaktember2015_6_FD_79335 | JGI IMG/M metagenome (GOLD analysis project Ga0105107, IMG submission 79335) | Freshwater sediment microbial communities from Prairie Pothole Lake near Jamestown, North Dakota, USA - PPLs Lake P8 Core (1) Depth... | ecosystem: Environmental > Aquatic > Freshwater >... | reverse complement strand
GATGTGATCGAAAAAGTCGCGCCGGGTGTGATTGCCCGGCAGTCGGTCTCGCAGCCCGTTCAGACCGGGCTCAAGGCCATCGACGCCATGGTCCCGGTCGGCCGCGGCCAGCGTGAATTGATCATCGGCGACCGGCAGACCGGCAAAACCGCCGTCGCGGTCGACACGATCATCAATCAGAAGGGCAAAGACCTGTTCTGCGTTTACGTTGCAATCGGTCAGAAGGCGTCCACCATCGCGAACGTTGTGCGCAAGCTCGAGGAGCATGGCGCGATGGCGTACACGATCATCGTCGCCGCTTCGGCGTCGGAATCGGCCGCCCTGCAGTACATCGCGCCTTACGCCGGCTGTACCATGGGCGAGTATTTCCGGGATCGCGGCCAGGATGCATTGATCATCTACGACGATTTGACCAAGCAGGCTTGGGCCTATCGCCAGATCTCCTTGCTGCTGCGCCGTCCCCCGGGGCGTGAGGCGTATCCGGGCGATGTTTTTTACCTGCACTCGCGGTTGCTGGAACGTGCGGCCCGGGTCAATCCCGAGTACGTCGAAAAATTCACCAAGGGCGAGGTCAAGGGCAAGACCGGCTCGCTGACCGCGCTGCCGATCATCGAAACCCAGGCAGGCGACGTGACGGCGTTCGTTCCCACGAACGTCATTTCAATTACCGACGGACAGATCTTTCTAGAGACCGACCTGTTCAACGCGGGCATCCGGCCGGCCATCAACGCCGGTATTTCGGTATCGCGCGTCGGGGGTGCGGCCCAGACCAAGATCATGAAGCGCCGGGACACGGGCGGTGGCGTGCGGCTTGCACTTGCGCAGTACCGCGAGCTGGCCGCGTTCGCGCAGTTCGCCTCGGATCTCGATGAAGCGACCCGCAAGCAGCTTGAGCGCGGGCGGATGGTGACCGAGCTCATGAAGCAGCCGCAGTATCAGCCGCTCCAGGTCTGGGAGATGGCGCTCACGTTGTTCGCCGTGAACAACGGCTATTTCGACGACATCGACGTCAAGAAAGGGCTTCCCGCTGAGCGTGCTCTTCGAGATTTTCTCAAAGCCAAGTACGCCAGCCTCGTCGCACGGATGGAAGACAAGAAGGATCTGTCGGCCGACGATGAAAAGGCGCTGCACGAAGCCATCAAAGACTGGAAGAAAAACGAGGCGGTATGAGCGTGCTGGGCTCAATAGCTCGTTTGTCGGAATCCATGGACGCAAGGTGAACTGATGCCGGGAACCAAGGAAATCCGGATGAAGATCCGCAGTGTGCAGAGCACGCGGAAAATCACCAAAGCCATGGAAATGGTTGCTGCGTCCAAAATGCGCTCGGCCCAAGAGCGCATGCGTACGGCTCGACCTTACGCCGAGAAGATTCGCAACGTCGCAGCGCACCTGAGCTATGCCAACCCGGAGTATCGCCATCCGTTTCTGGTGACGCGCGATACCGTGAAAAGGGTCGGCATCATAGTCGTCACTACGGACAAGGGTCTGTGCGGCGCTATGAACACCAACATCTTGAGATTGGTGTTGGGTCACTACAAGCAGTGGCTTGCCGAGGGTGAAGAGATCGACGTATGTTGCCTCGGCAATAAGGGGCTGGCATTCATGCAGCGCCTGGGAGCGAACATCGTGTCCCAGGCAACCGGACTGGGTGACCGCCCGCAGATGGAGCACCTGATCGGCGCCATCAAGATCATGCTCGACGGTTATGCCTCGGATCGATTCGATCGGCTGATGTTGTTCTACACGCGGTTCATCAACACGATGAAGCAAGAGCCGATCATGGAGCAGCTGCTACCGTTGTCGGGAGAACGGCTGGGCTCGCCGGAGACGAGTTGGGATTACCTGTACGAGCCGGATGCGAAGATCGTGATAGATCAGGTCCTGACGCGCTACATCGAGGCCATCATCTTTCAGACGGTTGCGGAAAATATGGCCTCGGAACAGTCGGCGCGCATGGTCGCCATGAAGTCGGCGTCGGACAATGCGGCGACTCTGATCGACGAATTGACGTTGATCTACAACAAGAACCGACAGGCCGTGATTACTAAAGAGATCGCAGAGATCGTGGGCGGAGCGGCCGCCGTCTAACGAGCGCTGAGTCATCCATTTCGATAGTAGGCAGACACCATGAATCAAGGAACCATCGTACAGTGCATCGGCGCGGTCGTCGACATCTCTTTCCCCCGCGAATCGATGCCCAAGGTCTATGACGCGCTGGTACTGGAAGACTCGGGCGAAGCGGGTCTGGCAGAGAAAGGGCTGACGTTTGAAGTGGAACAGCAGCTCGGCGACGGCATCGTGCGGTGCATCGCCCTAGGCTCATCCGACGGGTTGCGCCGCGGGATGTTGGTGCGAAGCACCGGAGCACCGATCTCCGTGCCCGTGGGGGCAGGCGTGCTTGGACGGGTTATGGACGTGCTTGGCCGACCGATCGATGAACGCGGCCCCATTCTTTCCGAGGAGCGCCGGTCGATCCACCAGAGTGCGCCCAAGTTCGACGAGCTCTCGCCCTCCGTTGATCTGCTCGAGACCGGCATTAAGGTGATCGACTTGATCTGCCCGTTCGCAAAAGGCGGGAAAGTGGGTTTGTTCGGCGGAGCTGGCGTGGGCAAAACCGTGACCATGCTCGAGTTCATCAACAACATCGCCCAAGAGCATGCCGGTCTGTCGGTATTTGCGGGAGTCGGTGAGCGCACTCGCGAAGGCAACGACTTCTACCACGAGATGTCCGAGGCCAAGGTCATCGTGCAGGAAGACCTCAGCAAGTCCAAGGTGGCGATGGTGTTCGGCCAGATGAACGAGCCTCCCGGCAACCGCCTCCGTGTCGGTCTGACCGGCCTCACAATGGCCGAGCGGTTCCGCGACGAAGGCCGCGACATTCTATTCTTCGTCGACAACATTTACCGCTATACGCTGGCGGGAACCGAGGTCTCGGCCTTGCTCGGCCGGATGCCGTCGGCCGTGGGTTACCAGCCGACGCTGGCTGAGGAAATGGGACGCTTGCAGGAGCGAATCACGTCGACCAAAGTCGGCTCGATCACTTCCATCCAAGCCGTTTATGTTCCCGCCGACGACCTGACCGATCCCTCGCCCGCGACCACCTTTGGCCACCTGGATGCAACGGTGGTGCTGTCGCGGGATATCGCCGCACTCGGCATCTACCCCTCGGTCGATCCGCTCGATTCGACCTCGCGCCAGATCGATCCCAATGTCGTCGGTGAAGAGCACTACACCACGACACGTTCCGTGCAGGTGACCTTGCAGCGCTACAAGGAGTTGCGCGACATCATCGCGATTCTCGGCATGGACGAACTTTCGCCGGAGGACAAGCTGGCGGTGGCACGCGCCCGCAAGATCCAGCGCTTTCTCTCCCAGCCGTTTCACGTGGCCGAGGTGTTTACTGGCTCCCCGGGCAAGTATGTTCCGCTCAAGGACACCATTCGCGGCTTCAAAATGATCGTGAACGGCGAGTGCGACCACCTCCCGGAGCAGGCGTTCTACATGGTCGGCACGATCGAAGAGGCGTTCGAGAAGGCAAAGACGCTGCAATAACCGGCGCCGGAACTCGAGCGGCAAACGCGGGAGATAAACCCAATGGCAAACACCATGCAGGTCGATGTCGTCAGCGCCGAGGAGCAGATTTTCTCGGGAACTGCAGAGTTCGTCGTGCTCCCGGGCGAGGTTGGCGAACTGGGCGTATACCCGCGGCATGCACCTTTGATAACGCGCATCAAGCCCGGAACCGTGCGCATTCGTGTGCCCGGTCAGGCCGACGAAGAGCTCATTTTCGTCGCAGGTGGCATCTTGGAGGTGCAGCCCAACATGGTCACCGTGCTCGCGGACACGGCAATCCGCGGTCACGACCTGGACGAGGCGAAAGCCGTCGAAGCTCAGAAGAAAATTGAGGAAATGCGCCGCAACGCGAGGAGTGCACAGGAAATAGCGACCGTCGAAAGCGAGCTCGCGATGCTGGCCGCTCAGCTCGCCGCGATACGGAAGCTACGGCCGAGGAGGTGACGTCGGCCGGGATATTTCGTCCGTCAAAGGCAGCTTCGGCTGCCTTTTTCATTATGAACGGATAGTGCGACACTGCCAGGTTGATCGTATAGGATCTGTGATCCGGCCCCATACTAGGGATAGATGAAGCGTGGCTGAATCTGCGCATTACGATCTCGTCATCATCGGCGGCGGGATAAATGGTGCCGGCATCGCGCGAGATGCCGCCGGCCGAGGACTCAAAGTCGCGCTATGCGAGCAGGCCGACCTGGCGAGCGCCACCAGCTCGGCGAGCAGCAAATTGATCCACGGCGGCTTGCGCTACCTGGAGCATTACGAGTTCCGACTCGTCGCGGAGGCCCTGGCGGAGCGGGAGACGCTGCTGGCGATGGCGCCGCACTTGATCACGCCGCTCACGTTCGTGCTGCCGTGGGCCGCGGGAATGCGACCGCGCTGGATGCTCCGAATGGGATTGTGGCTCTATGACCATCTGGCTCGGCGCAGTGTCCTGCCGCCGGCTCGTTCAGTACGCTTCAGCGATTCACCGTATGGCGCGGGGCTGCGAGCGTCGATCATGGACGGCTTCTGCTACTCGGACTGTTGGGTCGATGACGCGCGGCTGGTCGTAGCAAATTGTGTTTCCGCCGCAGACCATGGCGCGCGGATACTCACACGCACGCGAGTGACGGCCGCACGGTGCGCAGCCGATGCGTGGGAAGTTGCGCTGCAGGCGCCTGGCGGGCGTTCGGAGCTTCGCGCGCGTGCGCTGGTGAACGCCGCGGGGCCGTGGGTGCGCACTGTGCTCACCGATGTCCTCGGCCGCCAGCCGAGCCACGACGTGAGGCTGGTCAAGGGCAGCCACATCGTTACTACCCGACTCTATGAGGGTAATCACGCCTTCATACTGCAGAACGACGATGGGCGCGTAGTCCTGGTAATTCCCTACCGGGAAAAGTACTCCCTGATCGGCACGACAGACATCCCCCACTTCGGACGTCCCGATGAGGCAATCATCTCGGCCGACGAGATTGCCTATCTGTGCACGGCAGTGAATCGCTACTTTCGCCGAAAGCTGACGTCAGCCGACGTGCTGTGGAGCTTCAGCGGGGTGCGTCCGCTCTACGACGACGGCTCGGCGAATCCGTCCGAGGTGACGCGGGACTACAAGCTGCTTGTCGAAGACGACGGCGGGCCTCCGCTGCTGTCGATTTATGGCGGCAAGATCACGACCTATCGCCGCCTGGCCGAGCATGCTTTGCACAAACTTGGCCGCTGGTTTCCCGGGTTGAAGCCGGACTGGACGGCAAGCGAGTGCTTGCCAGGGGGCGATTTTAAAGGCGGGATTTCTGCCTGCGAAGCGCGACTGAGTGAGGTGTATCCTCGCATCCCCAAGTCGGTTCTGCGCGAGCTTGCTTGCCGGCACGGGTCGCGCACGGAGACGATTCTCGGTAGCCGGCGCACGATCGACGACCTGGGCCTGTATTTCGGCGATCATCTGTACGCCTGCGAAGTCGACCACTTCATGGACAACGAATGGGCGTGCAGTGCCGATGACGTGCTTTGGCGCCGCACTAAAGCCGGATTGACCCTGGACGATAATGCTCAGCAAGCGCTTGCTCGATATATGGCCGCTCGAACTGCATGCCGCAAGGGGGTCGACGGGCGTGTGCCATAATTTCCTCTTTGGCCGCCACAAGGCCCAGACATGAACGAAGCGCTGAACGTCGTTGTGCTCGCTGCCGGCATGGGCAAGCGGATGCATTCGCGCATTCCCAAAGTGCTCCATCTGCTGGCCGGAAAGCCGATGCTCGCCCACGTCGTTGACACGGCGCGGGCGTTGCGGCCGATTCGGATCTGTGTCGTTTACGGTCACGGCGGGGAGGCCGTGCCTGCGGCGTTCGGGGCCGCCGATCTTCAGTTTGCCCGCCAGGACCCGCAGCTCGGCACCGGCCATGCCGTGCAGCAGGCCTTGCCATATCTTCAGGCCGATGCCCGAACGCTCATCCTGTACGGTGACGTGCCCCTTGTCCGCAGCGAGACGCTGTCACGTTTGACCGCAGCGAGCGGCGATGGACTCGGCGTGCTCACGGTATCGCTCGACGATCCGACCGGTTATGGCCGCATCCTGCGCGACGTCGACGGCCGGATCACGGGGATCGTCGAGGAAAAGGACGCGTCACCGGCCCAGAAGGCGGTGCGCGAAGTCAATACCGGCATCATGCTCGTGCCGGCCGGCAAGCTCGGTGCCTGGCTGGGGGCGTTGAAGAACGACAACGCTCAGGCGGAGTATTACCTGACCGACATAGTGCGGTTCGCGATCGAAGATGGCGTTGCCGTACACGGCGTCGAGGCCGCCGAAGAATGGGAAACCTTGGGGGTGAACAGCAAGAGCCAACTCGCCCGTCTCGAACGCATCTATCAGCGTCGGCAAGCCGAGTCGCTGCTGGCTCGCGGCGTAACGCTCGTCGATCCGGACCGGATCGACATACGAGGCACGCTCGAGGCCGGAACGGACGTGCGCATCGACGTGAACTGCGTCTTCGAAGGCGCGGTGCGTCTGGGCAACGACGTCACGATCGGCGCCAACTGCATTCTGAATAACGTCACCGTCGGCGATGGCAGCGAAATTCTTCCATTCTGCCATTTGGCCGAGGCAGACATCGGTGCAGCCAACCGGATCGGCCCGTTCTCCCGGGTGCGGCCGGGTGCGCTTCTGGGGGAAGATGTCCACATCGGCAATTTCGTCGAGGTAAAAGCGAGCGAGCTGGGCAAGGGCTCCAAGGTGAACCACCTCGCATACGTCGGCGACAGCACCGTGGGCGCCAATGTCAACATCGGTGCCGGCACGATTACGTGCAACTACGACGGTGCCTACAAGCATCGCACGGTGATCGAAGACGACGTCCACATCGGGTCGGACGTTCAACTGGTCGCGCCTGTCACCGTGGGTCGCGGCGCGACGGTCGGTGCCGGCACGACAGTGTGGCGGAACGTACCTCCCGGGGGACTCGTTCTGAACAAGAAGGAGCAGCTGCACCGGTCCGATTGGACGCGGCCCACCAAGAGCCGTTCGTGATGACGGTCAACGATACGGTATCCGCTGGCAGGCATGGAGCTTGCATCTGATCGCAGGACATACAGAGGTGCCGGCGCTCGGCCAGCCTGAGCGCGCCCGCGCGGGCTGCTTGAGTCCCGATCGGCAACGCGCCGCCCGAGCAGCTTAGGCGAGGAGCCAGCATATGTGTGGAATCGTCGGCGCGGCATCCAGCCGCAACATCGTCCCCGTACTCATAGAAGGCCTGCGCCGGCTCGAATACCGAGGCTACGACTCCGCCGGGCTTGCGGTCGTGCATGACGGGTTGAAGCGTTTGCGCTCTACGGGCCGCGTCGCCGACCTCGCCGAGCGAGCGAAAGGTTCGGGCGTCGAAGGCGCGCTGGGTATCGCGCACACCCGCTGGGCGACGCATGGCGCGCCGAGCGAGCGCAATGCACATCCGCACGTGAGCGGTGATCTCGCGGTGGTGCACAACGGGATCATCGAGAATCACGAGGCAATGCGAAAGGAGCTCAAGGCCCAGGGGTTCGAATTCCTCTCGGAGACCGATACGGAGGTGATCGCGCACCTTGTGGCATCGTTGCGCAGGCAAGGGCGCAGTCTGTTCGATGCGACCCGAGAAGCGGTCGGCAGGCTCGAAGGTGCGTACGCGATCGCGGTCATCAGCGCGACCACGCCGGATACCCTCATCGTCGCCCGAAAGGGAGCGCCGCTGCTGCTCGGCCTCGGCGACGGGGAAAATTTCGCGGCTTCCGACGTCTCCGCGCTGCTTCAGGTGACCCAGCGCGTCATCTACTTGGAGGAAGGCGACTGCGCCGAGCTGTCGACCAAAGGATTCAGCATCACGGATGCCTCGGGCCGGCGGGTTCAGCGGCAGGTGCATGTCAGCCAGCTCTCGGCGCAGTCGATCGAGCTGGGCCCGTACCACCACTACATGCAGAAGGAGATATTCGAGCAGCCCGGCGCGGTCGCCAACACGCTCGAAAACGTCTTCGGTGCGCGTTCGCTGCAGCCCGAGCTCTTTGGCGTAGACGCTGCCGAGATGTTCAAAGGCGTCACGTCGGTCAACATCGTGGCGTGCGGGACCAGCTACCACGCCGGCGCCGTGGCGCGCTACTGGATCGAGGGGCTCGCCGGCCTTCCCTGCAATGTCGAGATTGCGAGCGAATACCGGTATCGGGCCAGCGTGGCCGATCCTACGGGGCTCTTCGTGACCATCTCGCAGTCCGGGGAAACGGCCGATACGCTCGCTGCGCTCGCGCATGCGGCGTCGATGGGCTACGAGCGAACCCTGACGATATGCAACGTGCCCGAGTCGGCTCTGATGCGGCAGTCACGCCTGCGTTATCTGACGCGCGCCGGGCCCGAGATCGGCGTGGCGTCGACCAAAGCCTTCACCACCCAGCTCGCTTCCCTATTCCTGCTCACTCTCGTGCTCGCGCACTGTCGGGGCAGAGTGTCTCCCGAGCAGGAAAGCCTGCACCTCGCCGCGCTGCGGCACCTGCCGGCAGCACTGCAGGTCGTGCTGCAAGTCGAAGAGAGGGTTGCCGATTGGGCGAAACGATTCGCCTCCAAGCATCACGCACTTTTTCTCGGCCGAGGAATTCATTATCCGATCGCCATGGAAGGCGCGCTCAAGCTCAAGGAGATCTCGTATATCCATGCCGAGGCCTACGCCACGGGCGAGCTCAAGCATGGACCTTTGGCCTTGGTCGATGCCGACATGCCCGTGGTCACGGTCGCGCCGAACGACACCTTGCTCGAGAAACTGAAATCGAACATGCAGGAAGTTCGGGCACGGGGCGGCGAGCTCTACGTATTCGCTGACGCCGACACGCAAATGGAGGAGTCCGACGGCGTTCATGTGATCACGTTGACCGATCATGCCGGGCTCCTGTCGCCGATATTGCACGTCGTGCCACTGCAACTCCTTGCTTACCATGCGGCGCTGCAAAGGGGTACTGACGTCGACAAACCCCGCAATCTGGCGAAATCGGTGACCGTCGAATAAGCCCACGCTGCTTGCACGACGGCGCCTCTTGGCACCTCCGCGTTACGCTGCCTGCCCTGACCAGATGCTGCACCGTCGGGATCCGCTGCCTGCGGAACCCCAGCGCGCTTACTTACGGGCACGCTCTCTATCGACCAGCAACTGCACGACCGGCACCACCAGCTTTACGTCGTCGGTCAGGCCGCTCGAGGTGAGATAGCGGCCATTCACCACGATCGAGGGCGTGCCCTGAATGTCGTAGTCCCGGGTGAGCTTGCGCGCATGTTCGACCCTGCGGGACACATCTTGCGAGTTGTAGACCTCGAGCCACCTCTGTCGCTCGATGCCTTGGCGGCTCGCCCAGTCGGCCATGACATCGGGCTTGCTCATGTGCAGTTCTTCGTCGTGGTAGCTCTTGTACACCTCCTCGTGCAGCCGCTCGGACTCACCGAGCGCATCCAGCGTGAAATACGTTCGCGCGAGCGGGGCCCAGGAATCGTGGCGTACCGTGGGCACGCGACGAAATACGACATCGGCAGACAACCCCTTGCGCCAGCGCTCCAGCATCGGGCGCAGCTCGTTGCAGAATGGACAGCCGTAGAAGAAGAAATCGATGACCTCGACGCGTGACGCATCGGCGATCGGCTGCTGCGGGATCTCGCGGTAGTTCTTGCCGGCGCTCAAGGCCACCGGCGCGGCCGACTGGGCCATGATGCCGGCTGCAGCCAGCAGGCAGACCAATGCCAGTGCGCCGGCAGCAATGGATCGCATGTGCGCTCTCCCCTGCGGCGACTACTTTTTCGGGGGCGGCGCGTTGCGCGCCATTGCGACCAGCTCGTTAAGAACCTGACCGAAGCGCTGGTAGCTGATCGAGTTGTCGGCATTGAGCGTCATCGAAGGACCGGTCAGGTAGCGTCCGCCGACCACCACCGATGGCGTGCCCGTGATACCGTATGCTCTTGTCATCTGCACGGCGCGCTGAGCTTTCGTCTGCACCGAAAACGAATCGTAGGCTTCGGCCAGTTTCTTCGCGTCCACGCCGCGCCTGCCCGCCCAGTCGAGCAGATTGCGTCGGTCGCCGAGGTTGACGTTTTCTTTATGTACCATCGCGAAGACGTCGTCGTGAAACTTCTCCAGCACGCCGATGGCTTCGAGCGCGTAATACGTGCGGGTGAGCGGGATCCAGGCTTCCCGAAACACGGTCGGGTGGCGTCTAAACTCAACGTCGGGGGGGGCCTGCTTCAACCATGCTTTGAGCGCCGGCTGCAGGTTGTAGCAATGCGGGCACCCATAGTAGAAGAACTCGATCACCTCGACCTTCTTGCCGTCGAGCGCTTCCAGCGGAGGCTGTGCCGGCTGGATTATTGTGTATTCCTTGTCCTTGACCGGCGGTGCGGCAGCCAATGCACCCGTTTGCGCCGCCAAGAGCGTCAGCCAGCCAAAGACCACAAGAAACCATCTGCCGATCATCGTCTCTCCTAATCGCTGAGGGTCGCCTGAAGCAGCGGGAACCGCCTTCAGTTCGTCGAAGTGCGACCCTTGATCAGAGTGCTATCAATGCCGTTTTGTTTCAGGGTTTCGCGGGTGCGGTTGACTTCTTCGACCCGGCTGAACGGGCCGATCCGTACCCGATGCAAGGTTCCGCGCTCGGGCGACGCATTGGTCTGAATCGAGGCTTCGATGCCCAGCATGGCAAGACGCGCCTTCATGTTGTCGGCGTCCGCCATTCCCTGAAATGCGCCCGCCTGCAGATAGAAGATGTCCTTGGATTCTGCGGGAGCACTTCGCGCCTTTTCCGACTTCCCGTTGCTCGTACCGTCTGCACCGGGGAGGATCTCATAGAAGTCGAAGCGCCGCTTCTCCTCCGGCTTGGAGGCTGGATCCTGGGCCTTTGCGGCCGGGCTCGTCTTGGCGATGTCCGACGCTGCCGGCACGGAAGGTTCGCTGGTTTTGCCTCGCGAAAGAAACGGTCCCGGGACTCGGTTGAGATAGATCGCAACAGCGAGCGCGATACCGAGACCCAACAGAAGACCGATCAGGATACCCACCAGCAGCGAACTGCCCGATCCCGATGAAGGCGTCTTCCTGCTGCGCGATGCGGGTTTGTAGTCGCGGGTCATGGCCCGGTGCGATTGGGCATCGAACGATGCGCGTAGAGGGCGATATTACATTTTTTCGGGTGCGCTGACACCCAGCAGTCGCAGACCGTTGCGTAGCGCACACCGAACGGCGGCGATCAACGCCAGACGGGACAGCTTGACTGACTCCTCGTCTACCAAGAAGGGCACCGCGTTGTAGTAGCTGTGGAAAGCCGCACACAAGTCGCGTAAGAAAAAAGCGATGAGATGAGGCGACAGTTCCCGCGCGGCTGCAGAAACGATCTCGGGATATTCACCCAGGCGGCTCGCCAGGGCGATTTCCTGCTCGTGCTGCAGGGCGCCGAGGTCCACCTGCTTCAGTCGATCGACGTCTCCGCCCCAGAGCGCGAGCACGCTCGAGATGCGGGCATGGGCGTACTGCAGATAGTAGACCGGGTTGTCCAGGCTTTGGCTCTTCGCCAGGTCGAGGTCGAAATCGAGATGCTGGTCACTCTTGCGCAACACATAGAAGAACCGTGCCGCATCGTTTCCCACTTCGTTGCGCAGCTCGCGCAGCGTCACGAACTGACCCGAGCGAGTAGACATCGAAACCTTTTCGCCGCCGCGGTAGAGCACG